>FZPS01000051.1_pt143 | contig 21011 bp, 21 predicted proteins | sample 1817821 | NCBI WGS metagenome assembly FZPS01 (sample SAMEA104158645, study PRJEB21678) | metagenome | place: Germany | collected 2015-04-21 | reverse complement strand
ACCGTGGAATAAATGTGAGTTTAGAAAATGCTTAACAGAAGTGTCCTTTTAGGGATCGGTGAAAGTTTTTCCCTACAGTGGGTTGACACTATCGATGCGGCCCCTTCATCTTGAATTGTAAATCCTGTGATGCTATCCTTAGACATATATGTGCCATAACATTTTTACTTATTATTTTAAACAGTTCCAGGGGGGCTGTTGCTCTTGCAGATTAATGTTCTGGATTACTTGGAAAAAACGGCGGCCAAATATCCCGGCAAAACTGCAATTATTGATGAACAAAACAGAATTAAGTTTTCAGAACTGAAAATGCTGGCCAAGGCGGCAGGCAGCGCTCTTATTGCTGAAAAACCGGCTGCAATCCGGAGTCCTGTAGCGGTGCTGGTAAACCGTACAGCGGCAGCCATTATTTCCTTTCTGGGCGTCCTTTACAGCGGAAACTATTATGCTCCCATTGATGCCAGGGTGCCGAAGCAGCGCCTGCAGCTGCTGCTGGACGATCTGAAGCCTTCTTTTGTTATCTGTGAAAAAAAGGATTTAGAACTCCTGGAAAGCCTTGATAATTCGCCACCATGCCTTGTTTATGAAGATATTATTCACAGTCAGGTAAATGACCGGGCTTTGGCGGAAATAAGAAAGCGGATAATTGATCTGGATCCGGTGTATATCCTGTATACGTCCGGTTCGACGGGAATCCCAAAGGGGACGGTTGTCCCGCAGCGGAGTGTGATAGATCTTACGGAATGGCTGGCTTCTACATTTGACTTTGCCTCTGATGAAGTAATGGGCAACCAGACTCCTTTTTATTTTGACGCTTCCGTTAAAGATATTTACCTCTGCCTGAAAACAGGCATGACCATGGTGATTATTCCTCAAAAACTGTTCATGTTTCCCCTGCTTTTGATTGATTACCTTAATGAACACCGTGTGACAACTATCCTCTGGGCAACCTCCGCCTTTGTACTGCTTGCCAATTCGAAGGTATTTGCGCAAAAGAAACCCTTGTATCTGAAAAAAATATTTTTCGCCGGGGAAGCGATGTACGGGAAGTACTTAAATATCTGGCGAAAATACTTTACGCAGGCAATGTATGTCAATCTTTACGGGCCGACGGAAGTTACCGTTGACTGTACCTATTATATTGTGGACCGCGAATTTGCCGATGACGAACCCGTTCCCATCGGCAAGGCCTGCCGCAATATGGAGGTCTTTCTCCTGGATGAAAACAACCGTCTGATAACCGCAAGCGGTAAAGCAGGTGAAATATGTGTCAGGGGAACGGGTGTGGCTTTAGGCTACTACCGGGACCTGAAGCGTACCATGGAGGCGTTCGTTCAAAACCCGCTGCATGACAGCTACCGCGATCTCGTCTACCGTACGGGAGACATAGGCAAATTTAATGAATACGGGGAGCTGGTCTTTTGCGGCCGTAAGGATGAGCAAATAAAGCACCAGGGGAACCGCATCGAACTGGGGGAAATCGAGCGGGCAGCCTACAGCCAGGAGGGTGTGGAGGCCTGCGTCTGTTTTTATGATGAAAAAAATAAAAGAATTGTGCTGCAGTATGTGGGGCATACCGGTGAAGTGCCGCTCTTGAGCGGCTTGAGTGAAAGGCTGCCCAGGTATATGCTGCCTGCCGTAATTGAGCGGCGGCAGGAATTCCCTTACAATGCCAACGGCAAGATCGACCGCAGAAAAATTATGGAGATTTACTATGGAAAAAATAACTGATTTGGAACAGTTGAACAAACTGCTTGCCCCCTGTATGAAAAGGGGTGTGCTAACCAATAATTATCTAATGTACAAAGACTACAAGCAGTATATTGAGCAAGGTGTTTTGTATTATATAAAGGGCAGGTCAGGAATGCTTCTTTTCCGGGATGACCGGAATCACTGGCGGCTGCTTTATTATTTATCCGGTTTCGAGGATGATTTCCCCCTGCCGGAGGACAAGCCCTCCGTCATAGAAGTGCTTTTTCAGACTGGCGGCAAAGAGCATGAGCCTGTCCTTGCTTACTGGCAGTCTAAGGGGTTTAAGCCCTACCTGCCGAGAAAACGCATGCTTGTACCGGCAGTTGAATTTAAAGCCGCATCCTTCCCGGCCGAGACTGTTGTTTTTGCTCAAAAGAAGCATGCTCCGGCAATATCTGTACTCCTTTCCGCAAGCTTTGACCGGTACCTGGGCTGTATCCCGTCCCGGGAAGAGATTATTGCGGGCATTGAGAGGAAAGAGTTTATCTGTGCTGTGGATGTAAGGGACAGGATCATGGGAGTGCTGGAGATTGGACGCCGGCGCAATCTCTATACCATCAGGCATCTGGTTGTGGAACGGGAATTTCGCGGGCGTGGCCTGGCCCGGAAAATGCTGGCCTTTCTGGAGACAATAGTGGAGAAGGATGCGAAAATAAGGATTGAGCTTTGGGTGCAAAGCAACAATCCGGCTGCCCGCCGCCTTTATGAAAAGGCGGGATTCTCATACGACGGACTGGAATCGGTGGGTCTGTTATATGAACCTTAACTCGCAAAAAAGGAATGTGATGCCAATGGAAGAAAAACTGTCGAAAATTCTAAAGGAGCTACGCCCTGAAGTGGACTTCACCCGGGAAACAAGGCTGATTGATGAAGATATTTTGGATTCTTTTGACATTATTGCGCTGGTAGGAGAATTAAATGATACCTTTGACATCCAGATAGGCCCGGAACATTTATTGCCGGAAAATTTTAATTCTCTTTCCTGTATTCTTGATCTTGTCAGGAAACTGCGGGCAGAGGGATAGGCAAAAATGCCGGTAGCAACATTTAGTTTTCTTCTTTTCATCAGCGCAACACTGCTGGTATATTTTACAGTCCCCAGGCGATCTCAGTGGATTGTATTATTAGTTGCAAGCTACGTTTTTTATGCTTCGGCAGGCGTTAAACAGCTATTGTTCCTGGTGCTGACTACAATCATTTCTTTTTCGGCCGGTTTTCTGCTGGCCGGAGTAAAGAATAAAAATAAAAAGAAATTTATTCTTGCCTCAGCCCTGGTATTGGACTTTGGCCTGCTGGTTTTTTTGAAATATTATAATTTTGCCGCCTCGGGAATTAATGCGCTGCTTGCAGGAACCGGCTTTGCCCTCCCGGCATTTAAGCTCCTGCTTCCCCTTGGAATTTCCTTTTATATCTTCCAGTCGGCAGGCTACGTCATTGATATTTACAGGGGAAAATACCCGCCGGAGCGGAATATCGCCAGATTTGCCCTCTTTGTTTCTTTCTTTCCGCAGATTATTCAGGGCCCCATCAGCCGCTACGACCGGCTGGCACCTCAACTCTCTGCGTCCCATGAACCTGATTTTGACCGGTTAAAATACGGCATACAGCTGATGCTCTGGGGCTATTTGAAAAAAATTATTATTGCCGACAGGGCTGCTGTACTGGTAAATACTGTTTTTGCAGATTATATGAATTACCCGGGCTCCATTGCCGCCCTCGCGGTCCTCTTTTACTGCATTCAGATTTACTGTGATTTCTCCGGAGGCATTGATATTATCAGGGGAATCGCCCAGATGATGGGGATAGACATGGTGGAAAATTTCAGGCGTCCTTACTTTGCCACGTCCCTTGCGGATTTCTGGCGGAGATGGCACATCAGCCTGGGCGGCTGGATGCGGGACTATCTTTTTTACCCGCTGTCTTTGTCAAGACCCTTTTACAGGCTGGGGAAAAGAACGCGCAGGCTGTTCCCGGGCAAGCTGGGGAAAATAATTCCTACTTCCCTTGCTTCCTTTATCGTGTTCTTTGTTATCGGCATCTGGCACGGGGCAAGCTTTAAATATATGGCCTTTGGTCTATACAACGGCATCATTATTTCTTTTTCCATAATTGCCGCTCCCTATTTCACCGCGTTTCTTGAAAAAATCCGTATTGATCCGCAGGGGCTGCCCTGGAGAATTGTGCAAATTATAAGCACGAACTTCATCGTTTTTATCGGCAGGTATTTTACCCGCGGGCCCTCGCTTATGGCAGCCCTGCGCATGCTGAAAAGGACGGTTTTTTCCTTTAATATGCAGGCTTTAAGGGACGGGACATTCCGGACGCTTGGGCTGTCTGGTTTTGATTTGTTTCTGATAGTTGCAGGCTGTTTTATTATTTTCCTGGTCGGGTTTTATCAGGAGGCGGGTGTTGAAGTCAGGAAAGCGCTGGAGAGGAAAAACTGGCTTGTGCAGTGGGCGCTGGTCATGGCGGCACTGGCAGTCCTTGTTTTCTTTGGCATATACCGCGAAGGATATATTGCCTCTGAATTTATTTATCAACAATATTGACGGCAGGGGTAGGCTTATGTCATCAAAAAAGTGGCTCTTAATGTTTGCCTGTTCGGTTTTAATTATTGTTTTCGCTATAGCAGGCTTTAATTTTATCACGGACCCGTTTGGTGTTTTCGGCGACCGTTTTTTCAACTGGTATTCCTATAATTTTACACAGAATCCGCGTGTGGCCAAAATAGCTTATCTGGACCGGCATCATGAAAAATATGATTCCTATCTGATCGGCAGTTCTTCAACAAGTTCCCTGTCAGTAGAGCGGCTGAACAAATACATGAAAGCCAGCTTTTATAATATGTTCATGTATGGCGCCGATATTTACGATGTTGAACAAACCGTAAAGTATATTGTAAAGAACTTTACGGTAAAAAATATAGTTTTAAATATCGGACCGATTAATGCTGAAAAATACAATAAAGAATCGCATCCCCTGACGGACAACCTGCATGCCAAAACGGACGGTTCATCCCTTACCAGGTTCTATGCGAAATATCTATTTGCCAACCCCAATTACGGCCTGGCGAAAATCCGCAGTTTTTACCGGGACGGCTACCTGCCGCAGGTTTTTGATGTTTTTGATGTCCCTACGGGCGCCTACGACAAATCGGCAAGGGACATCGAAAGAATTCAGGATCTGGAAGGCTATAAAGAGAATTATCCTGTCTTTAGTAATTACACGCGCTTTAATTATGAGTTTGCCCATATTGACGATTTTATCGTCAGCGTCAGGGAGATTAAGCTGCTTTGCGATGAGAATGATATTAACCTGACGGTTATTTTCTTCCCCTTGTATTACGGGCATTACAAGGGTTTTAATCCTGAACGGCTTGAGGAGATTTACAGCAAGCTGGCCGGCATTACTGATTTTTGGGATTTTTCCGTTCACCCCCTCTGTACCGACCCCAGATTTTTCTATGATGCCACGCATTTCAGGAATGCCCTGGGTGATATGGCCCTGGCCAGAATCTTTGGAGATGAAACGGTATATGTACCGGAAGATTTTGGCCATTATGTCACGCCCGACAATGTCCTGAAGCAGGTTGAAAAATATCAGGCCGGGCATGTCTTTGATGACAGCGGCTATACAATAAAAGTCCCCGTATTGCTGTATCATCATCTAGATGAAACTGCCGGCGGTTCGCTGGTTATTTCAAAGGAGCGGTTTGAGGCACAAATCAGGACCCTTGCCGAAGCCGGCTACACGGGAGTTTCCCTGCAGCAGCTGGTTGACTATGTTGAGAAGGGTAGGGAATTGCCGGAAAAGCCCATCCTGATTACTTTTGATGACGGCTATGCCAGCAATTATGAAATCGCCTACCCCATACTGAAAAAGTACAATATGAAGGCAGCCATATTTGTTATCGGTTCCTCTGTGGGCAAGGATAGGTATAAGGATACAGGCTACCCCATTATTCCTCATTTCGGCTATGAAGAAGCCAGGGAAATGATTGCCTCCGGGCTGATCGAAATCCAAAGCCACACCTATGATATGCATCAAAGCGCGGATTACGAATTAAACACGGCCAGAACGGCAATGAGCCGTCTGGAGGGGGAAAGTGAAAAAGCTTTTATGCAAGCGGTACGTGATGACTTTACCCGGTCAAAGAAAGATATTGAGGAACAAACGAAAAGTCCGGTGATTGCCCTCTCATATCCTTTGGGGAGGCACAGCGACCTTACCGAGGCTTTGCTGCGGGAAATGGGGGTTAAAATCACACTGTCCACAGAACCCGGCATAAATACCCTGATTAAGGGGCTTCCCCAGTGTTTGCGGGCTTTAAAAAGGATTGCCGCAAGAGAAGATACCTCTCCTGAAACATTGATAAAAATGCTTGGCGGGCCGTAAAACCTGACTTGAATAATTTGCCGCAATATGATGTAATGATATTAGTATATTAACTTAGAACAAAGGAAATGGAGGTATTGTTTATGCAGGAAGTTTATGAGTTTTTAAAAAAGTGCGGGACCTATTATCTTGCGACTATGGACGGTGACCAGCCGAGAGTCCGCCCCTTTGGCACCATTGACCTGTTTGAGGGCAAGCTTTACATACAGACCGGCAAAAAGAAAAATGTGTCAAAGCAGATGATGACAAATCCGAAAATTGAGATCTGCGCCATGTCGCCGGACGGCAAATGGATTCGTGTGGAAGCTACGGCCGTTGAAGACGACAGGATGGAGCCGCAGCAGCATATGCTGGATGCCTACCCCAACCTGAAAGGCATGTATGCAGCCGGTGACGGCAACAACCAGGTTTTCTACCTTAAAGACGCAACGGCAACAATTTCATCTTTTATGGGAGAACCGAAAGTTATAAAGTTTTAATGTTCCGGTGAACGGAAGATTTTATTTGCAGCCGGCCGACAGGTTAACCGGCAGGAAGCAGCGAAAACAATAAGTGTTGACGTTTATTGGGATAACTAACATAATTATCATAGACGGCGGGGAGAAATATGTTGCCGGAATAAGCACCGGGAGAGAGTATTATGGTTTTTAAATTCTTGCACTTGGCGGATGTCCACCTGGATACGGCCTTTCAAAGCCGCAGTCCGCAAATGAGGAGTTTCTTGCGCGCTTCACTGCGGGAGGCTTTCAGGTCGGCGATAGATTTGGCTATCTCGGAAGATTGCCATGCCTTGCTGGTGGCAGGGGACCTTTTTGACAACGAAACATTAAGTTTTACGACGGAAAGGTTCCTGCTGCAGCAAATGAACCGTCTCAGGGAAAAAAACATAGCTGTTTTTTATGCCGCAGGCAATCACGATCCTTCCGGCATAAGCTACCGTGCAGCCAGGATGGACTGGCCTGCCAATGTACATATTTTTAGAAGCCGCCGGCCGGAAGAAGTTCCCCTAAGCGACAGTGAAGGGAATATCAGAGCCGTAATTGCCGGTGCGGGCTATGAAGGGATAAGGGAAAGCGAAAACCTGGCAGCACTGTTTCCGCCTGCCGGTTCCCGGGAGATTCCTCATATCGGCCTGCTGCATGCGCTGGTAACAGGAGCAGGCGGCTCTCAGGACCATGAAAGGTATGCTCCCTGCACATTGGAAGACTTGCGGGAAAAAGACTACAAATATTGGGCCTTGGGGCATGTCCACGCCGGGGCAATAATTTCGGAAGATCCGCATGTGGTTTATTCCGGCAGCCTTATGGGCAGGAATGCCAGGGAAACAGGGCCCAAGGGTGTGTACCTGGTTGAGATACACGCAAATGACGTGAAAGTTGATTTCCGTCCCCTTGCTCCTGTTCGCTGGGAAAATATAACTGTGGACAGTTTGGAGAAGGCCGCAAACCTTGATAAACTGCAAAATATCATAACCGGCTCCGTTCAGGAATATTTTGCGGAAGAAAACCCGCCGGAGCGGGTTTTCTTGAGACTGAACCTTACCGGGCCCTGCCCGCTTTACAAGGAGCTAAACAGTCCGGAAAACATAGCGGTCCTGGAAGAGGAGCTTTCTTTTGCCTTAAACATTGATTACATTGAAATCAAGGTTGAATATCTGCTCCCGCCCGTCAATCCGGATCATTACCGGGGCAAACCGCACATTTTGGGAGCACTGCTTGCCGTAATTGATTCTGTAAATGCGGATGAAGAGATGCTTCTGCAACTGGCGCCTGAAGTGCTTGCAGGCTATCAGAAAAAGGGAGATGAAGCAGGGAAGCTGCTGTACCTGAAATCCCTGCTTGCGGGGATTGATTTTGAGGCAGCCGTGCGATTGCTGGAGGCGGATAAGTTATGAGAATAAAAACCCTTAAAGCCGGCAGTTTCGGCTGCCTGAAGAACTGGGAAGCAGGCGGCCTTGACGCTGACCTGATTGTTGTTTACGGGAACAACGAATCGGGCAAAAGCACACTTTTTAATTTAATAGAAACGCTTTTTTACGGCTGGAAGCCTGTGACGGACAATCCTTATCTCCCGTGGGACGGCAGCAGGGCCGTCATTGAGGGTGAGTTTGCCGACAGCAGCGGCAGCCGCCTGCTTGTGCAGCGCACTCTCCACAACCGGCCGGAAGGCAGGCTGATAAAAGAAGAAACTGCCGTTAATATCGGCAATAAACCGCTTGATATCCTGGCATTTATTTCCCGGGAAATTTTTGCCGCCGTCTATTCCCTGACTCTGGATAAACTCTGCTTTCCTGACGAAAGCGCCTGGCAGGAGTTGCAGGACCGGCTGCTGGGAGGACAGTATGCGCCCTTTCTCAGACCCGTAGCCAAGGTAATAAATGAGCTGGAAAACGAGGCTCAAAAGCTTTGGCGGCCGGACAGGCGGGGCAAGCCACAGGCCAGGGAACTGCAAACAAAAATTTCAGAGTTAAGGCAGAGGAAAAAAGCCGCCCTTGAAAATGAAGGGAAATTGCACAGCATAGAGGAAGAATTAGCCGCTTTGAGGGGCCGGCTGCAAAAACTGCAAAGTGAGAAAACCAAAATAAATACATATCTGATCAGGGCGGAGCGGCTTTGGCCTGTGAAAAAAAAGCTGGAACGCATTAAAGACCTGCAAAATACGGCAGGTGACATGGAAAAATATCATAATCTGCCTGAAAATCCGGGGGAATTCCTGCATAATATAGAGGTGAGAATTCAGGAGATTAAGGGAGAAATTGATGAAGCGAAAAAACAGCAGCAGGAATCGGAGCAAATAATCGCCGCTTTTACTGAAGAAGACCGGCTGGTTTGCAGTCAGGCCGCTGAAATCGAAAGAATCTCCAGGTGGTATGCCCAAATAGAATCTGACAGAGAGCAGTTCAGTGCAATGGAAAATGAACTGCGGCGAAGCTCGGACCGCATTGCCGATCAGGCGGCAAATTTCCTGCCCGGCGGCTGGAAACCGGAACTTGAAAAGGTTCTTTTAAGTATTGAAGAGGTCGAACTGCGGTCCGGCATTAACTCTTGTAAAGCTGTGCAGCAGCGTTATATGGAACAGCAGGCCAGGCTGGAAGGGCTGCGTGCCCGGAGCGGCGAAGCCGACTTGAGGATTTTGCCGTTTGTTTCATTCTTTGCCGTCCTGCTGGGAATTGCGGGGAGCCTGCTGCTGGGCAATTCGCCCTTTGGTTTTGCCGCGGCATTGCTCACTGTTTTGGGACTTGGGCTTGCGGCATACTGGTTTATCAACAGGGGCAAGGGCTTAACCGGCGTTGAACTTAAAGAAGCTGAAAAAGCCCTGTCCGGGCTTAAAAATGAACTGCAGGAAAGGAGGGAAACAGTAAAAAAAGCCTTGCAGAGGCTGCCTGTCCCGCAGGAAAGGCTTGAGTTTCCCGACGAGACAATTCTGCTTGATATTAAAAATATAAAAAACCTCATAGAGCAAAAATCCGATCTTGAAAACAAGCGGGCTCAAATTGCCGGCCGTTTGCAAAGACGGGAAGTGGAAATAAACGGCATTATGGAGGCTCTTGGCATCCCGCCGGCCGGTGACATTCTGGAATGCCTGGGAATACTGGAAGAACGTTTGAAAGCAGCAAATAAGCGCAGTATTTCTGCCGCTAATGCATTGCAGAAGCAAACTGAAATAAAGGCGAGTCTTGCCGCTTTACAAGCGGAGCTCGGAAAACCGGAGAGCGAGCGGCACGATCTTATTGACAGTCTGCAGCCGCTTGCAGGGGAGAGCATTGAGGAGAAGATAGATGACCTTTTGCAGCGGCGGGGCTGTCTTAACCGGGCAAAAACTTTAAGGGAGGATTTGGAAAGAGAATATCCCGACCTTGCGGAAATTGAGCAGGAAATTAATAAACTGGCAGCTGAAGAAGAAGCTTGGATTTTTAGCGATCACGAGCTAGCGAAAGCAAAAGAGGAGCGGGAAGATCTGGAAAACGAATTAAGGGATTTAACCGAAAAAATCCGGGAGCTTGAAACCGACCTAAAACACCTGTCGAATCAGGACAGGCTGGATGATATTACAGGAGAAATCAATGAGCTTGCTGAAGAACTAAATGCAGTTTGTGTGAAGCGCGACCGTCTGGAACTTTTAAAAACCCTTTTGAAAGCTGCAGACCACCGTTTCCGGGAAGAGCACCAGCCCGATGTTTTACAGAAGGCCGGCAGCTACCTCAGCCTGATAACAGGTGAGCGTTACAACCGCCTCTATGCAAAGGATGATGCATCCGGGCTTCTGGTCCGGGCGGACTATGCCGACGAGCTTCTGGAGGCCGCCCCTCCCCTAAGCCGGGGTGTGCTGGAGCAGATTTATCTGGCACTGCGGCTGGCACTGGTGGAGCATCTGGATTCCGGGCGAGAAAGACTGCCCCTGCTGCTGGATGAAGTTCTGGTAAACTGGGACGGGACGAGACTTGAGGAAGGAATTAAAATACTGAACAATCTGGCCGGGCAAAGGCAGGTATTTCTTTTTACCTGCCACAAGTGGCTTGCTGAAAAGTTGCTGGCTGACTGTGACAGGCCGGTATTGCTGAAGGTGGGCGGATAATCGCCGGCTGCCGGGCTTGGGCGTGGTGAGCCGGGGAAGGGTCCCCGGATGTTTTTTTAGCAGTAAAAATAAGTTTTCATGTCAAATAGTGAAAGTGCTTGGAACCAGCGTTATTAACTGTTGGCCGGGGAAGCGGGAGAAAGCAGTGAGGGGTATGAAAAATGAATTGCTTGCTTGCTGTTTCACGGTTATATGTCTTTGCAGCTTTTTACAATTCCGTTTTAACTTTATTTGCCAGGTGGTGTTATGCAGGCAGGTTTTCTCTGCTAATGGATCCGTTAAGCTGGCTGGGTAAAGTTACAACTGATGAAGGCTTGGCCAACACGCCGGCAGCGCTGCTTTTCGGGGCAGGGCTTCTTTTTAATATGTATGTTTGGAAAAAATTCATGGCCGAAACGGCCAAATGCCGGGCAGGCAGGATTTGGCCGGCCAGGACTCTGCAGTGGTTTGTCTTTTACGGGTTTTTCTTTATGGCCTTTCCCTGCGATGTTTTTGTTGTCCTGCACAGTATAGGCGGCGGGCTGCTTGTCGGTGGACTTTGGGCGCTCGCTACCATGTTCATTTATCATGCGCGGGATAATATCGGGCGCCTCAGGCACCTTCTCATGCACGGAATCTTGCATTTGACGGCATTATATTGTTTTTATCATTTCGTCTTGGATACGCCTCTCAAGGGTTTCAGCCAGAAGCCTCTCATACTTGCCATTGTCCTGGAAACGGGGATTATCCTTAATGAACTGCTGCAGGCTTATTACGGCCGGGGGCTGGTGGCCATGGCCTTTACGCATTCCTATAAATACTAGAAAAAAACCCCTGCTGAGGAGGGGGTTATTTTTTGCTCCATTCAAGTGTTTGCAGGGTTTTTGAGGCCAGAAAGGCGCAGGCAATGATTATTGCCAGGGTAATAACGGCTGCCTGCAGGGGTATAGTGTTTTGCAGCTGCTGCGCTTCTCTAAGCAGTCCGGAGGGCAGGTACCGGTGAATGTCGAGCAGGCTGCCGGCAAAATAGAGGCCGTAATTGACGGCCAGTGTCAGCAGTGCTGTGGCGATTGGGTTTCTTGTGAGGGTGCCGAAAAGAAGCAAGAGGGAGAGCAGGTAAACCATGTAAAAGCCCTGCAAAAGACCGCCGGTGATGACAGGCAGGATGCCAATATCAAAGGAAAAGAGCAGTCCGGCATAAAGATAGCCTGTTACCAGAGCGGCAAAGGGAATAAGCAGTACTGCTGTACCGAAAACAAGCATTTTGGCGGCGATTATGCCGCTATAGCTTTGGCCTGCACAGAGCGGGAGGACCAGCGTGTTATCCCTGATTTCCTGTGCCAGAAGGCCGCTGAGTGCAAGAGAGACAAGCAAAGTGCCGATTTCCAAAACATCACCCATATAGCTTTGCAAACAGCCGAGCTGTGTCATATCGACAAGTTCCTGCAGGGGAAAGCCGGGGAACTGGCTTTTTAACACTTCCGGCAGGATGATTTTTAACATAACGGGCGTCATGAAGGCAAAGAAGAAAAAAACTGCAAAAAGGATGAGAAAAGTGTTGTTGCGCAAACCGTACCTGATTTCTTTTCTAAGACTGTTGATCACTGGTATTCACCTCCTGCAGGTAAACATCCTCCAGCCTGTTTTGGCGACGGGCGAAGGAGTTGACGGCAAGCTTGTTGTCAACGAAAAATTTAAACAACAGGGACGTGTCAAAAAAAGCGGCTGTCATTACAGAAAAATTAAGCTCATTTCCCGTTACTTTGCTTACTCCCTGGATTTGTGACAGCTTATCCAGTATCCCGGAGTCAATTGGTTTCTGCAGGGTGATGTCGTAGCTGGGCAGGATGTCTTCCTTGAGCATTTCCGGCAAAGGTTTTTCTGCAGCCATTTTACCGGCAATAATAATGCCGACCGTGTCACAAGCCCGCTCCACGTCGCTTAATATGTGGCTGGAAAAAAAGATTGTTTTACCCATATTTTTTAATTCTTTAATCAAGTTCAGTACATCATTGCGCCCTTCCGGGTCCAGCGCCGATGCCGGCTCGTCAAAAATAAGCAATTCAGGGTCATGGATGAGGGCTGCGGCAATTCCCAGCCGCTGTTTCATTCCCCGGGAGAAGCCGCCGACCCGGCGGCGGGCCGCCTCCGAGAGGCCCACCCAGTCCAGCAGTTCTTTGATTCCGGCTGCCGCAACCCGGCGCCCGCCGCTGTTGCCAAGATATTCCAGTATTTCAAAAGCAGTCAGCCAGGGGTAAAAGCGGGGGTCTTCGGGCAGGTAACCGATGTGCAGTTCACTCGGGTGCTTAATTTTGGTTACATCCTTGCCGTTTACCAGGCAGCTGCCCTTTGTCAGCCGGGAAAGGCCTGCCAGAATATTCATGGTTGTTGTTTTGCCGGCGCCGTTTTGGCCGATGAAGCCGTAGATTTCACCCTTTTTGACCCGGAGGTTAATGCCTTTCAGGGCAGAAAAGGAATTGAAATTTTTCGTCAGGTTTTTTACGGTAATCATCAAAGATCCCTCTTTCTGCCTACAAGCAGGAATGTAATGGGGCCGATCAGGTTGATGAGACAGATTAAAAGCCACACCCTGCGGTTGAGATTTTGCACTCCTTCGGTAAAGATTTTTACCGCACAGTAAACAGCCAGGCCAAGCTGAAGCACGATAACGGGCAAGAGCATCAGTATAAGTTCGCGGGTAACAATCATTTTCCCGACCTCCTTTTGCTTATATCTTATCAGGATGTGAGGCCGGATAAACAGTTACCGGAGTCATAAAAAAGGTCATAAAAAAAAGGCGTTTTTGCGCCTGCAAATCAGAAGCCGATTTTTTTCAGGTACAAGATTGCATTTCCCCTGTCTTTGACATTTATTTTCATGTAAATCTGGGTGAGATAGTTTTTTACTGTTCCAACCGATAAATAAAGTTCAGCGGCGATTTGGCGGTTGCTCCTGCCCTGCACAAGCAGGCGGATTATATCCAGTTCCCTGGCAGTAAAGTCAGGCACATCTGTTTGCGGATCAAGCTGCCGGGCAAGATGGGAAGTTATTTTTTTTGCCACCCTGCCGGGGAGGATAATGTTGCCTGGCAGACCGTCGTATATAGCGGAAATAAGCTTTTCGCTGCCTATATCCTTCAAAAGATAGCCGGAAGCACCGTAGGTCATGGCTTTTATAATATAGTCATCATCGTCAAAGGTCGTCAGAACAATTATCACTGTCCCGGGACAGTCCTGTTTAATCAAACGTGTCGCTTCTACGCCGTCCAGAACGGGCATGCGAATATCCATTAAAACCACATCGGGCCGCAGCTGTTTTGCCAGTTCGTATGCTTCACTGCCGTTTCCCGCTTCACCAACTACCCGGATATCCGTGTTTAATTCCAGCAGCGCCCGCAGGCCGGCGCGGACAATTGTCTGATCGTCTGCCAGCAATACGCGAATGGGGGTCATAGGGGCGTCACTCCTTTTTCTGTGCCGGCGGGTATGGTGATATTTACAGTGAATCCTTCCCCCTCTGTGCCGGAAACATTCATGGTACCGCCGATACTTTGGACACGTTCAGCCATGGCATTCAATCCGAAGCCGTAATCGATGCTTTTGGCGCCGGTGCCGTTATCGCTTATGGAGAGCTGGATATTGCCCCGGTATTCCTGCAGCAGCAGGTCAATTTCCGTACTGCGCCCGTGTTTGATACTGTTGGTCGCGCATTCTTTAATGGCATTAAGCAGTACATTCTGCTGGATGGAGAGCAGTTCGGATGTTATATCTGTGTAGCAATTGACGGTAAGACCGGTATTTTGCCGGATTTCAGCCAGGAGGGCCTCAAGACGGGAGGAAAAATCTTTTTTTTCGCCTTTCTTGATTGTCTGCACGGCGGTGCGGATGTCGGCAAGCCCGCGCCCGATAAGATCTTTGGCCAAGGAAAATTTTTCCCTGGCTTTTTGCCCATCCTGTGCCAGCAGTTTTTCACCCGTTTCAATGGCAATGGTGGCACTGGTTAAGGTGTGTCCCACGGCATCATGGATTTCACCTGCCAGGCGGTTTCTTTCCGCTACAGCCGCCATTTTCTCCAGTTCCCGGGATTGTTTTCTGATCTTGTCCAGCGCCGCTACCAGCTGCCGGTTTGTCTGCAGCTGTTTGTGCAGCGAGTAAAAGACGGCATAAACAAGTAAAAAGATCATCAGATTTGCGTAGAGAAAACCGATTACTTCATCGCCGTAGTACAGTCCGAAAAGCCGTCTTGCCTTGAAAATGCCGGCGATAAAGTAAAGGTTAAAGCAGGCCAGTGAATAGATGTTGGCTGTGGAATGAGGCATTGTATTAATGATGCCGGCTACTATTACCAGGACCAGAAAAGGCGGGTTGAATGTGTTGTCCAGGTAATCTGCCGGCAGGATAAGCAGAATTTGCAAGGCCGGAAGAAGATAATAAAGAAAAGTATGCCGCTTTCTTAACGGCAGTCCGCCTGCAAGCATCAGGATGAAGCAGGTGCCTAAAAGGCCGATAATCAGCGGGTAGAAAGGATTGCCGGTATTTTTGGCGATGACCAGCAAGGTAAATATTTCATAGGCTAAAATCAACAGGGCGAAGATGCCTTGACTGATGGCTTCGTCTGTTTCTGCTTCCGGCAAAACGGAGTCTTCGGCAGTTAGCTTTTTACGGCTTTTGAAAAGGTAGAATGCGGCTGCAGGAATATTAAAAATGACTATGGCAGCAATAAACAGTGTTTTCTGGCGCTGCGTCAGGTTTTTGTTCTGCCGGCAGTGCCGGATGTAATAAGCCTGAATAAAAACCTGGATAAAAATACCGGGTATTACTATGGGCAGCATATCAGTAATATTCATGGCTTGAATAATCTCCGTTCTTAGATTGTAATGCTCTAGCCTGAAAACATTATATCATATCTGCTGCCACCGGGATGCAGATAAAGGAAACAATGTAAATTTATTAACTGGTAAAAACATGTGTATATAGGACTAAACAGGAGTATAAGACTACCAGTCGAGTGTAGCAGTGGCAGAAGGAGTAGGAGGAGGTTTGACAGCGGGCGGGCCCCGGGGTTATACTATAAATGAAGGAATTAATATGCGTAAGCTGTCGAAATTACTGTTTTTAACGGAGCATGTTAATAGTTTCACAAACCCTGATGTGCAATATCGCAATTTTGCTATAATCCCTGCACTGCGGGAAATTCACTTTTTTAGGGAAGGAGGCCTGGCTATGCGTGGAGCGAGAATAATAGTACCAGTCAGGATGATAACACGGACAGCATTATTGTTGGCATTGACCGTGGCAGTGCAAGCCCTTTCACTGCCGCCGGTGATAACCGGCCCGCTGGTTAATTTCATGCTGGTTGTGGCCAGTCTTGCCGTTGGAGCCGCGGGCGGAGTGATGATCGGTGCACTTACTCCCTGGATAGCACTGGCTGTCGGAATATTGCCGCCTCCTCTAGCTCCTGCCGTTCCCTTTATCATGGCCGGGAATGCCGTCTTGTGCCTCCTGGTCGGTTTGTTTGCCTCTCGCAGCAATTTATTCCGTTTCCTCGGGGTGGCAGCCGGTTCTGTCCTGAAATTTGTCGTAATTGCCTGGGCAGCTTCATATGTGTTAACCCTGCCGGAACCAATGGTTCATACCCTAATGCTCCCGCAACTAACCAATGCACTGCTTGGCGGTTTACCAGCTGTGGTAATTGCAGCGTTTCTCTCACATGCCGTTTTGCAAAAAGCAGAACAAAAGGGTTAGCACATGTGTTATGTATTCACGGGCTTTGGCCCGTGAATTTTTTTATATGCTTCTCATATTGCCGTCACGCACTACAAGTATCTCCTGGGATTTGGCACAAATGCTGTTCCTGCACGCCACGACAAAGACACGGCCGGAGGTTCCGCTTGGCACGTGCCAGATTATTTCGGCAACACCCTGCGTCGCGCTTGGGCAATCTATCCCTATCAAGCGGGCGTTTTCACAACTTTCCGTTCCTGTCGGCTCCAGGAAAAAGAAGGCTCTTTGGACCGGTGAACTGAAAGTGGCGCGAACGATAACACGGGCGTTTAGCCGGACGGCATTGTTTACTCTTGGCAGTGGCTGACCTGTCTCGGAAAGAATGCGGAGCGAAAGAACGCGAAACGGCATCTCCGGCGAAGGATGGCCCTGATCGTCTTTTTTACCGGTAGGAATGCAGATAACCTGCCCGGCAAATATAATATCCGGATTTACAATCTGGGGGTTGGCAGCACGCAACTGTGCTACGGTAACTCCGAAACGTTTGGCGATTAAAAACAGAGTATCCGATGGCTTCACGGTGTAAAGCTGACCGTCACACTTCCTGGGAGGCGGGGGAATCTGGCTTGCTGTCACCGCTTTCATGGCCCTTGAATCCTGCTTTTTCTTGCTCATATTCTTCACCTCCTTATGGTTTCTGCTATACTATATGCAGGCGGGGACAAAGATGCCAGATACTTTTGCACCGTTTTTGGCTGTTCAGTTCCTGTAAAATTAATTAATTTGTCTTGCCGCTTTTCTGCCGTCCTGTTTTTCAGGAGGGACTGCCGGCAAGCTTGCCGGGAAAATGCTTGGCAGAAGTAAAAAAAAAGAAGGGTTCGCAACAGTTGCGAACCCTCTTTTTTTACAGTATTTTGCTTAAGAAAGCCCGGGTCCGCGGGTTTTGCGGACTGCCGAAAAGCTGTTCCGGGCTTCCTTCTTCCACAATCAGGCCTTCATCCATAAACATTACGCGGTCCCCGACTTCGCGGGCAAAGCCCATTTCGTGGCTGACAACTACCATGGTCATCCCTTCGAGGGCGAGGTTTTTTATGACATCCAGCACTTCGCCGACCATTTCCGGGTCAAGCGCCGAGGTAGGCTCGTCGAAAAGCATTACTTTGGGCTGCATGGCCAGTGCCCGCGCGATGGCTACCCGCTGCTGCTGGCCGCCGGAAAGTTTTTCCGGGTACTGGTCGGCCTTGTCCTGCAGTCCGACCCGGGTAAGCAGTGACATGGCCAGTTCTTCTGCCTCCGCCTTTTTTAATTTACGGACCTTTATGGGCGCCAGCGCCACATTCTGCAGAGCCGTCATGTGAGGAAAAAGGTTAAAGCGCTGGAAAACCATTCCCACATCCTGGCGGATGGCATTAATGTCTGCCCTGGGATCGGTGATGCTGACGCCGTTGATGATTATTTCCCCTGAGGTTGCCGGTTCCAGTTGATTTAAGCAGCGCAGAAAAGTACTTTTGCCGGAGCCGGAAGGGCCGATGACAACGACTACTTCCCTTGGAGCTATATGGCAGGAGATCCCGCGCAGCACTTGAAGGTCTCCGAAATTTTTATGCAGATTCTTTACTATGATCACCTTTGCCAAACACCCTCTCCAGGTAAGATACAAGCTGGGATATAGTGGTTGTCATAAATAAATACAAAAGAGCAACTACAATGTATGTTTCAAAGGGCCTGTAATAATGTCCCTCAATTATCCTGCCCGTCATCATCAATTCCTGCAGGGAAATTATTGAGACCAGGGACGAATCCTTTAACATGGCAATAAATTCATTGCCCAGAGGCGGAATGCAGCGCTTAAAAGCCTGGGGCAGTATTACATAGCGCATGGCCTGAAAGTAAGTCATGCCCAGTGAGCGGGCGGCTTCCATCTGGCCATGGTGGATCGACTGGATACCGGCCCGGAAAATTTCCGCAACATAAGCACCGCTGTTGATGCTCAGGGTAACAACACCGGAAAAATAGCGGTCAAAAGCCTTGATGCCGAGCAACTGCGGCAGCCCGTAATAAAAAAGCAGTATTTGGACCATCAGGGGTGTACCGCGGATAAAGTCAACATAGCAGCGGGCAAGCAGGGAAACGGGCTTAAAGCGTGACAGCCGGAGCAGGCTGGTTACAAGGCCGATGACAGTGCCAATGGCTACTGCCACTACGGTTAGCTGGATTGTCATCTGTACGCCTCGTAAAATCATAGGCCAGTATTGAAAAACTTTTTCAAACTGGAATTGCATTATCTCCCCCCTAAAAAGCCAGTGGGTAATACTCTGGTACTACCCACTGGCTGACAAAGCGGTAAAGTGATATTGGCGCCAGCTACCATTTGCCTTAATTTTCCTTGCTTGCAAAGAAATCGGTGATGGCAAAATCCCCCGTTGTGTTGATCTGAACCCCTACGGTTTTGCCAATCAGATCGTCCAGGGTGGAAATTTCGGAGTCTTCGCGCACCACTACATATTGTGTAGCTTCAAAATACGGTTCTGAGAAGGTGACTTCCTCCTTGCGTTCTTCCGTGATGGTCATTGCCGAGATAATCATGTCGCTTGCTCCGCTGGTCAGGGAGGCGATAATGCCGTTCCAGTCAGTGTTCATCAGTTCAACGGCAAAACCCATTTCAGCGGCAATGGCGCGGCTCAGGTCGATGTCGAAGCCTACCGGCTGCCCGTCCTGGTCAACGGACTCAAAGGGAGCAAAATACATATTTGATGCTACCTTGTAAGTTACGTTCAGGCGGTTGTCGCTTTCCGGGACGACATAGTTGTTGCCTGCTTCACCGAAATATTTTTCATAGATTTTGTCATATACGCCGTTTTCCCTGATTCTCCTCAAGCCCTCGTTAACCAGTTCATGCAGTTCCGCATCTTCATGCCGCATGGCAATGCCGTAATATTCTTTTTCAAAACTGTCATCGGTAAAGGTTTTCAGTTTGGCTTCGGGGTTGTTCTGCAGGTATGCCAGAGCCACTCCGGAATCGGCCACTACGGCGTCAATACCGCTGTTTCTTAATTCCAGAAATGCGGTTGTGATGGTGTCGTATCTTTTGACTTCGCTTTTTGCTTTTTTGTCTTCACTGCCGCAGCCTGTCGCCAATGCAGCTATTAAAGTGACAATCAGCGCGGCCACCAGCATTTTTTTGATGTTCACTTTTTTAGTTCCCCCCATCTTTTTAGTCAATTAGTAGTTAATTGATTTCAATTCGCTGCTGTACCGGCTTTTCCTGCTTTGGTTGACTAAAAAACACCGCCCGCCGCTAAAACGGACGGTAAGGCAGAGAAGTCTCCGGGATGATTTGCCAAGAGAGCCGCCTTCAGGAAAGATGAAAAAATCCAAGCGCCGAGATGCGTTTGTATTCTTCATCAAGAATTTCAGCAAGATCCAACTCCAGCAGGTGGCAGATTGCAGCCAGGTAAAAAAGGTGGTTGCCTATTTCTTCCTTAAGTATTTCTTGGCAGGATTCACATAAATGCCCTTTTAAGTGGGAGTCAACATATTTTTGATACTCTTTCAGGTCAATTTCCGGAGGGTAGGGCTGTTTTGAAGCAGATACTGACATGCAGCCGCAGCTGGTGACGGCTTTAGCAATAGCACGGTTGACCTTGGATCCGGACTCGTGGAATTTTGTCAAACTGTCCAGAATACTGCGGTGCCGGATCAACAGCTCCGAAACTTTGTTCTGAAACTGACCGATTACTGTTTTCTCCAAGGCATCGTCCTCCCTCAATGTTTTCTGAAATCTATTGCTTTTATTAATTATACTTTTCCTGGGAATTCATTGTCAACGTGTAACAAGGCAATTCATTAGAAAAAGCGGGGAAAATCTATATTATTACTGCCTGACGCAAAATATGTCGTTATATGGAATTTACCCCGCTTATCCAAGTTGACAACAGTGGATATCTGTGATAAAATATTCGCTATTTGACAAAATTGACGCATGGTGGTACAATAAAAATACGTTAACCTAGGAGGTTTGTTGATGTCTTTTCATGTAGGAGATAAGGTTGTCTACCCCATGCATGGTGCCGGAATAATTGAGGCTATTGAGGAAAAAGAAATCCTGGGTGAGCGTAAGAAGTATTATATTATGAAGATTCCCATTGGTGACATGAAGGTCATGATTCCTCTGGACAGTGTAGAACAGATAGGACTGCGGGAAGTCATTGACGACGAGGGTGTCAAACAGGTTTTCTCAATACTGCAGGAGTCGCACAGCGAAATGTCATCAAACTGGAACCACCGTTATCGCTCAAACCTTGAGAAAATCAAAAGCGGGGATATCTTTCAGGTCGCCGAGGTTGTCCGCAACCTTGCCTTCCGGGAAAAGAAAAAGGGACTTTCCACCGGCGAAAGAAAAATGTTGGACAGCGCACGGCAGATTTTAGTATCGGAACTTGTACTTGCTCAGGAAACCACTGAAGAGGATGTGGATGAGATTATCGATCGTTTTTTCGCAGGAGTATCCTAAGAAGAGCATCATAAAGTACTTTATGATGCTTTTTTTATAGAATCAGCCGTTCACAACCTCAGACTGCCCTTTTC
>FZPS01000157.1_pt9 | contig 21033 bp, 18 predicted proteins | sample 1817821 | NCBI WGS metagenome assembly FZPS01 (sample SAMEA104158645, study PRJEB21678) | metagenome | place: Germany | collected 2015-04-21 | reverse complement strand
TCGGCCTGTTCTTCTACAGGCAGTTCGTTAAAACGATCCACGCCGGGCCGTAAAGTTGCATAGAGACGATCTTGCGTACCCTTTGCCGAAAAGTAAACTTTAACAAATGCTTCCACCTCATCCTCTGCGTAGATGTCAAAATCTTGTAAACGGTTTTCCAGGTCGTAAAGCAGGTTGGGGTCGGTGCTTTCGGAGAGGATAGTTTTCTCGTAATAAGGCTGGAAAGCTTCTTGAATTTCTGCAGCTTCATTGGCAAAATCGAGAACCACTGTTTCCCTCTTCTGGGGATGAATGCGGTTGAGGCGAGAGAGGGTCTGCACCGCATGCACCCCGCCCAGTTTTTTGTCTACATACATGGTATGCAGCAGAGGCTGGTCAAACCCGGTCTGGAACTTGTTGGCTACCACCAAGAATCGGTACTCCGGCTTTTCAAAGGCCTTTGCCGTCTGCGCCTCGGGAAAACCGTTCATGTTCGCCTCGGTGTAATTCTTTCCCCCGTCTTTCACCGTCCCCGAAAAGGCAACCAGGGATTTATAAGGGTAGCCTTTTTCTTTTAGGTACGCCTCGAGAGCAAGATGGTAACGCACGGCATGCAGCCGGGAGCGGGTCACGATCATCGCCTTGGCCTGGCCGCTAATCCGCCCGGCCACCTGCTCATGAAAGTGATCCGCCATAATCTCCACCTTCTTACGGATAGCATGCTCGTGCAGATCCACAAAAGAGCGCAGCAGGTAGGTGGCCTTACCCTTCTCGTAACGCGGGTCTTCTTCAATGGTCTTAAGCAGGCGCCAATAAGTTTTATAGGTAGTATAGTTTTCTAAAACATCCAGGATGAAGCCTTCCTCAATAGCCTGGCGCATACTGTAGAGGCTAAAAGGTTCATAGCTTCCGTCCTCACGCCGGGTGCCAAACAGCTCCAGGGTCTTGGGTTTAGGAGTAGCAGTAAAAGCAAAGGTGCTCACGTTAGGCAGCCGCCCTCGCTTCTTCATCTCGGCAATAAGGTGATCCTGCATATCCTCCGCGTCATCCATCTCTTCAGCCTCGGCAGCAGCCAGATCATCCACTGCGAGAACAGCCTTCATATGTTTCACACTATCTCCCGTCTGAGAGGAGTGAGCTTCATCAACAATCACGGCAAAGCGCTTCCCCGGTAGCTCTCCCACCTGCTCCACAATTACCGGAAATTTCTGCAGCGTGGTAACAATAATCGTCTTTCCTGACTCCAGGGCCTCTTTAAGCTGCCGGCTGGTGGTGTCGATATTCTCCACCACCCCCCTGGTCTGCTCAAACTGGCGTACAGTCCGCTGCAGCTGCCGGTCAAGGACACGGCGGTCGGTAAGCACAATGATAGAATCAAAGATCCGCCGGTCGGAGCCGTCATGAAGGGTCGACAGCTGGTGAGCCAGCCAGGCGATGGAGTTGGACTTGCCGCTACCTGCAGAGTGCTGAATGAGGTAGTTATGCCCCGGGCCGTGCTCTCGGGCATGGGCTACCAAGCGGCGCACCGCATCCAGCTGGTGGTAACGGGGGAAAATAAGCTGGCGCCGGCCGGTCCTGCGCCCCCGCTCGTCTTCCTCTTCTACCTCGTGGATAAAGTGCTGCACCAGGTTAAGGACGCTGTCCTTGGCCCAAACTTCCTGCCAGAGGTAGTCGCTGGGATAACCTGGTTCGGTGGGGCTCCTTGGCGGGTTCCCGGCTCCGCCGAATTTGCCCCGGTTAAAGGGCAAAAAGCGCGTCTTGGCGCCCTGCAACTGTGTAGTGACGAAAACCAGGTCTGGATCTACGGCGAAATGGGCCAGGCAACGCCCGAAAACAAAGAGCGGTTCCCGGGGATCGCGGTCGAAGCGGTACTGCCTGATGGCCTCCTGGATGTCCTGCCCCGTAAGCGGGTTCTTCAGCTCGGCGGTAAAAAGGGGCAGCCCGTTTAAAAAAATGGCCAGGTCGAGGCTGTTCTCGTTTTTCTCGCTGTAGCGAAGCTGGCGCACTACGGAGAAGATGTTGGCGGCATGAAGTTTCTGCAGCTCAAGATTGAGCGAGCTGGCCGGCTTGAAATAGGCCAGGCGAAACTTGCAGCCCCAGTCCTTGATCCCCCGCCGCAGCACCTCTAGAGTACCCCGCCTCTCCACCTCCCGGGTGAGGCGGGCCAGAAAACGCTCCTTGACTTGGGCACCGTGATGCTGCTTCAGCTTCTCCCATTCCCGGGGCTGGGTAGCAGTGATAAAGTCAATCACGTCCCGGGGGATAATACAACGCGCCCGGTCATATTCTTCAGCCCGGCGGCGGTAGTAGCCGCCGGGCAGATAGGTGGTTGCAGCGTCCGGCGCTTCAAGTGATACTTCGCCTCTGATAACAGTAAGAGCATCTACTACGGCATCCTCGAAGGCCTTTTCGCGGTGATCAACGGTCATGATCAGGATACCTCCCTGCGCACATCGATCTTACCGGTTACCGCCGCTGAGATCAGGGCGGTGCGGTATTCTTTAATAATATCAATAGCTTTTTCAATTCTATCAATTAATTTATTAATTTTACTTATTTCTTTATCTAAAACCTCAATGATTAATTGTTGTTCTTTTGGTGGTGGGAATATTACCAATATTTTTTCTACTTTCTCGGCTGTAAAATGACCAATAGTTGCCTTGCTACAAAGCATGTCAATATATCCTATGTGTTTTAGCATAAACATCCAATAGTATAAAAATACAGTTTTATCATTTCCTAAACTACGTACACGATTAACCGCATTTTGTATGTAACAGTTTTCAATTTCACCTTGCCATAAAGCTGATCGCCCAACATCACCACCTTCACTTACTAAAAGATCATATTTTTGTAAATCATATAATTGTTTTTCTCTTGGTGAAAACCACATTCTGTTAATATCGGATGTATCAACACCCTTCCATGTAATATTTACTGCACGAAGATAAGGCAAATATTCATCATGGGAGGATTTGGGTTCATTCTGTAACATCTTACCTAAACGTACTTCAAACCTTCTTTTTAACGGAAGCACTTCCCAATGCGCCGGTATCTCCCCCAGCCACTCCACGCCGGAGTCTTTCATGGGGACATCGGGGTCAAGCCCCTTGGTGACAGCGCGGGTGATCAAGGCGACGCGCTTCTCCTGGAGCAACTCGATGAGCCGCTCTTGTTTAGCGATGAGGGCATCAATCTTGGCAGTTTCACGGTCGAGGAAACTCGCAATGGCAATTTGTTCTTTAATATCAGGCAACCCAACATATTCTGATAAATAACTTTTTAAATCTAAATTTTGTATTCCTGTATTTTGTTTAATTGATCGCTTGTTAACACCAGATTCGTATAAATGCTTGTGTAAATATAAAAGAAAGACAGAGCTATAATCATCCTCGATTTTTATTCTTGCAATAAAATTAGAACAGACAGATTGAGCCCCTAAGTCATATAACACAACTGCTCCAACAGGTTGCTGTTCACCGCCGCCTGACTTTTCCAATAAAAGATCACCACTTTTTAATGTAAGCTCTTCCAGTTGGCGTAGGGGGACTGACCTAAATGTTGGCTCGTTTAGTACTATTTTATTTTTTATTCTATCAAAATCTGCAACTCTAACACAAATTACATCTTCAGGTCCGCCAACAGGTTCTTCGCCCCATACACCATTTTGGCAAGCCCTTATGGTATATCTTAAACGCTTTAAATCCCAATGCTCCGGCACATCCCCCAGCCACTCCACCCCCGAATCCTTATAGGCAGGGTAGGGCTTGAACTTGCCCAGGTCCGGACCAGTCTTCTCCTTTACCGCTTCGCTCATTCCGTTACCTCCTGCAGCAGCTCCATGCTCTCCTCTTGCACTGCCTTAATATCAGCCTCGATCTCCTCTAAGGGGCGGGGTGGGGTGTAGCGGTAAAAATAGCGGTTAAAGTTGATTTCGTAACCTACCCGGCCTACTTTGCCGTCCTGGTGGTCCCGAATATCGGTGTTGATCCAGGCGTCGGGCACGTGGGGGGCAACTTCACGCCGGAAATACTCCTCTACGTCCTCCTCTAGAGGCACGTTCTCGGTATCACGTAGCTCGGGGTCGGCTTCAGGATGCCCGTCCTTATCCCGGCAGATCGCCGCGGTCTCATCACCCTCGGAGAGGGCGGCCAGGATCGCCCTTTTTACGGGAGCGGTAAGGTTCAGCCCGGCCTGGCGGGCCGCCTCCTCTAAAACCTCCAGAAAGGTCTCCCTATCGCGGTAAAGGTCTTGGGGCAGAGTGGCCAGAAGCTCCCGGATCTGCTCCTGCTGCTGCCGGCCCGCGGCTTCGTCTTTCTCTTTTTCCGCCGCCTTTCTCTTTCTGCTTACGGCCAGGTTGATGAAAGACCGCTGCTTCTCTAGCCGAGCGATACGCTCAGGCGAGGCTTGAAAATTGAGGCGCAGGGGCCGCTCCACGGTAATTTTACGGTAGCCGAAATAGCTGTTGGGGTAAATTTTGCAATGTTCACCTTCGCGGTAGCCCTTGAACAGCTCGACGATCTGGTCAGCCTTCTCTTGGGGAATTTCGCGCCGCTTATCCCCCAGGCTCTTGCGCATCGGCGACCAAAAAGTAGTGGCGTCGATCAGGAGCACCTTCCCTTTGCGCTCTGCCGCCTTGCGGTTGGTTAGCACCCAGATATAGGTGGCGATGCCGGTGTTATAAAAAAGCTGTTCCGGCAGGGCAATGAGGGCCTCCAGCCAATCGTTCTCCAGAATCCAGCGCCGGATCTCGCTCTCACCGCTGCCGGCGTCACCGGTAAAAAGAGGCGAACCGTTCATGATAATGGCCACGCGGGAACCACCCTCTTCAGGGCTGCGCATGCGGGAAAGCATATGCTGCAAGAAGAGAAGCTGGCCATCGGAGATGCGGGGCAGCCCGGCGCCAAAGCGACCGGCATCGCCCCGCTCGTGCTCGGCCCGGACATACTCCTGGTCGCGCTTCCAATCCTTACCATAAGGCGGATTGGCAATTAGATAGTCGAAGCAGCGCGAGGCGTGGCCGTCATTAGAGAGGGTGCTGCCAAAAGCAATATTGTCAGCGTCGTGCCCGGAAGGATCCTTCATAAACAGGTCGGATTTACAGACAGCGTATGTCTCGGGGTTAACCTCTTGTCCAAAAAGAAAAACTTGAGTAGCCGAATTGTTTCCGGTACGCTCCGAAACCCGCAAAATGTGCTCCTTGGCGATGATAAGCATACCACCGGAGCCGCAGCAGGGGTCGTAGACCGTAAGGGTGCTCCCTTTACGGGTGAAGCGCGCTTCGTCCCCGGCCAGCAGCAGTGAGACCATCAGGCGAACCACATCGCGAGGGGTAAAGTGCTCCCCGGGATTCTCGTTAAGAGCCTCGTTAAATTTACGGATAAGCTCTTCGAAAATGGTGCCCATGGTAGAAATGTCGACCACATCGGGATGCAGGTCGACATTTTTAAAGCGCTCTAACACTTTGAAAAGCAGGCCGGACTCATCCAGCCTGGTGATGGTATTGTCAAAATCAAACTTCTCCAGCACTTCGCGCATGTTCGGCGAGAAGCCGTTGATATAGTTGCGCAGGTTGGCGGCCAGGTTAGGCGCGTCAGTCAGCAGCTTCTCAAAATCATAGAGAGAAGTGTTATAAAAGGCGTAGCCAGAAGCCCTGCGCAGCAGCTGATCCGGATTCTCTAGCTTATCCTTGTACTTGGCATCAGTCTTCAATACCTCTTTTTTAGTTGCTTCCAGGACGCAGTCGAGGCGGCGCAGCACCGTCAGCGGTAAGATAACATCCTGGTACTTGCCCCGCTTAAAGGTGTCCCGAATCAGGTCGGCAATGCCCCAGATAAAACTGACAATTTGGCTGTGAGTGATGGCAATCCTCTCCCTGGTTTATCTATTGCAGTTTTCTATTACCTATTATACATAATATTTTTGATAATTGTCCTCAAATGACATATAATTCCTATTATATACCATATATAAAGCTTCATGCTGTTTAATCCTGTACGTTTAACAGAATTATTTTCCTCTCAAAACCACCTCTCTCTGCCCTTTTCTTTTCTGCCATTTTTAACAGCTCGGTAAGTGATATGCCATAAGTTTTGCTCAAGGATAAAATGACTTCAATGATATCAGCCAGTTCTTTGGGATCGTTGCTTTCAAGGAATTCGTTTACTTCTTCCTGCAGTTTCCGGCGAAGGAGTGTCTTATATTCAGCATCGCCGGCTATGCGTATCTTAGCTTTTTTCCCTGAAGCTTCAATTATTTCGGGGATCTTGTCCCTAACCAGCTTGTTATAAACCTTGGTCAAGTTATTCACCCTCCTCGGGATAAGGGATTACACTTTTTTTTATTTTCCTGATACCTCCCCTGGGATCGGGAACGTCACCCTTGTAGCGGGGAATAATGTGCATGTGCAGATGGAAGACAGTCTGGCCGGCAGAAGCGCCGACATTCACACCGATATTGTAGCCGTCCGGGCTATATTTCGCATCGAGAATAGTTTTTACCTGGAAAGCCAGTTCATTGATCGCCAAGATTTCTTCAGGGGTGGCTTCAAAGAAACCGGACACGTGCCTCTTGGGTACAATTAGGACATGGCCTTCGTTTACCGGAAATTTATCATAGAAAGCTTTGGCCAATTCGTTTTCGCAAATGATCTCTGCATCCGGCTTAGCACAAAAAACACATCCTTCTGACAACTCATCCTTCCTCCCTGAAGCGTTTTCTAAAGTAATCTATTCTACGGTACTCGAGGATATCTTTAATGTGATTGGCCAGCGGAAACCCTAAATAATCAGACAGGCTGTCGTCAAGATAAAAGTTACGGTTAATTTCGTCGTAATGAAAGAACTTCCCTTTAGATAAAAAGTACACCGGGTTCTTGCGGGCTAATTCTGTGAATTTAGAAAGGTCCCAGCTGGGCCAATCTTTGTGTACCTTATCCCGCAAATCTTTCTGGTGGGTTTTGTTATCTTTATAAAATTTCATAAGGCTTCTGCCTACTGTTTCCAACGGTACTAGACGGGAAATACCGCCTGCACCTTCAAGAAAGGCACCAATGGTGGGAATCTTATATGCTTTTGTCATGGCAGTTTTTTCAACATCCCGTAAAAAGTCTTCCGCAGGCGTATCCAGCCAGGATTCTTCAATGGAGTCCAGCTGGCCCAATCTATATAAAAAACGAAGCCAGCCTTCCTTCAGATATTCCCTGATGGGAATATCTGACCCCTCGTAGATATCCACCCTGGTAGGCCTGCGGTTTAGTTCATCTTTAAGCCGAAAATAATCATTCTCCATTCTCTTTTTCAGCGGGTCATTCCGGGCCATGGTTTCAAACAAGTCGATTATTCTGAAATCAAATTGAACATCACAGCCGTCAGGATAGTCTACTTCATGCCACCGCCCGGTTCTCTTGTCAACCATGGGGTTCTCACCGGCAAGAAGAGCAGGGATATAATGGGCCCGCTTGTAGTTACCGATAAAGTCAAGAACAGTCAGATATTTTTTTCCTTCTGCTTTCCGTAAGCCCCTACCCAGCTGTTGTAGAAAGACAGTAAAGGATTCCGTAGGCCGGAGAAACATAACCGTGTCCAGTTCAGGGATATCCACCCCTTCATTAAAGATATCTACCGCAAAGATAACGCTGATTTCGCCTTCTATCAATTTAGTAATAGCTTCATCACGGCTTAGGCTGTTGGGTGTTCCAGGACCGCTGTGGACCGAGGCTGCTTTGATGCCCTGTTCAGAAAAGTATTGAGCCATATAATCTGCATGCAAAATGCTGGTGCAGAAACCAAGGGTGCGCTTTCCAGCCAGCTTCTTGTAGTTGTCCAGGATCAACGACGCCCGCTCTTTTCGTGAGAGCTCCCGCTCCAGCTGCTCGATTACATATTGACCGTTTCTCTGTTCAATGGTGTTGTAATCAGTCTGATCATAGATCCCGAAATACCTGAAGGGGATTAAAAGCCCCCTGTTAATAGCATCTTTTAGGTAGATTTCATAAATGACATTGTCATCACAAATCGAGTAGATATCCCTGTTATCAGTCCGATAGGGTGTAGCGGTCAGGCCCAGTAAAAATCTGGGTTTAAAATATTGAAGTACTTTAAGATAGCTGTTTGCTGCAGCGTGATGAAACTCATCAATGACAATATAATCGAAACTATCTTCAGCAAAATACCGGGCGTGGTTTTCTCGACTGATGGACTGAATGGAGGCATAGATATTTTCCGGTTCTGTATCTTTATAGCCGCCGTAGAAACGGCCGTGAGCCCGGGACGGTTGAACAGTTCTAAATGTTTCTTCCGCCTGCTTGAGGATTTCTTCACGATGGGCGATAAAGAGGACCCGCCTATATTTGGCTGAATCGAAGGCGCTCAGGTATGTTTTACCGACACCCGTAGCGGCAACCACTAGCCCCTTAGTAATACCTTCTTCCCTGGCTCTATTCAGATAATAAAGCGCTTCAACCTGTGCTCCAATGGGTTCAGGTTCAGGGATATATTCTTCTTTGGCCATAGACTGAGTTACAGAAAATGATGATTTGCGCCAGTTGAGAGCATATTGCTTAAGGTTTTCCTCTGTTACGGGTTCAGCATGATTTAAAAAAAGGTCATTGAATGTTTCGGAAAAGCGGTCATAATCAGCAGGGGATTGGCTTCTTAGCAAACGATAATTCCATTCCACTCCCCAGGTAAGAGCAGAGTAGCTGATGTTTGATGACCCTATGTATATTTCACTATCTTCCGTATAGTCAAAAAGATAGGCTTTGGGATGAAACGACCGCACGTTATCAGTAAAGAACCTTATTTCAAGGTTTTCGCCCAAGGTGTCAAACAGGTGGTAGATGGCAGACGGTTCAGTTATAGAAAGGTATCTACCGGTTAATATCTGAATAGGTACACCTTTGCTTGCTGCTTGCTGTAACTGGCGGGAAATTAACTTGGCACCCGATTCGAGCAAGAATGAAACAATAAAGCGAACACGCTTTGCTTTTAAAAGCGATTCGTTCAGATAATTTAGCAGGTGGTCGTTGCAACCAATAATTGCGTTATTAAATTTGGACACATCCTAAGTGTTTCTAAAGTTACCAAGTATAATAATTTAGATTCTAACTTAATTATGGACAAATTAGCAACTAAGGTCAAATAATATGCCACCGGCGATCGTGTCCAGACACCGTAAGTTTTAAATAGTTCCAATTGAATTCTATTCTTCTGGGCTTCCCAAACGGCAAATATCTCGTTTTGCAATGGCTTTTGTTATCCTGACGAGTATCATGAATATCTATTTTAATTGGAAGTGTCACTGTCCCATCAGGATCAGCTTCATCATAAGTCAGTAGTGTCCGAAATTATAGCACCGACCCAAAATCTCTTGACTCTGTATTTTCTGCCAAGTGTTCTGAAGTTGCGTTATCACACACACCGTTCCAGTGCACTTCTCGAGCATTTTATATGTTTCAATAAAAGGCTTTGCTTTTCTTCTTAGACCAAGTATTATATTTTTTTCTACAGGAAGTTTACTTATGTATAGAACACCGCTTTGTACACTGGTGAACACAAATCTTTTGCATTGTGTTTAGCCACCACACGGGTCATCATGGTACAGTGAGCCGAATTATAGCTTAATAACAACAGTTTCAAGGCATCAGATTGTTTTTTTTCAAAGCAATCTGCAAGTTTCCAAAGTTTATAAAATACCGTATAGTTTCTTTTGGTATACATTTGATGTAAATATGTAATTCCAAAATGATATCCACTGCGATGTAAGTCACCCCACTTTATCTTCTTTGGTGTATCATCTTTGTCATAAGGCCTTGATTCTATATCCTTATATTGAGCCAGGTCAATTTCATCAGCGGGTCTATCCCATCTTCTCTTTCCTGTTATCCCATATATCCAAGCAGGAACTCGTTTCTTCCTCTTAACATTTGCTTTTAACAGGCTGTCATAAGCAGTTTCTGTTGCATACTCCATTTCGTCAACATTATGCATTTTACCACAAAATGGACATACTATATCCTTTTTAAAAGAAACAGGATTTCTTGTCGTTCCCTCGGAAAAATAATTAAATTCTCTCTTGCACTCTGGGCACAATAATATTTCAGACCATATAACATATCTTATAAGTCCATCTTCCCCATTTTCATCATGCGTTCTATAGTACGGTGTCACTTCTTTTTCAGCCATCAAAATAAATTTGTCTAACGCTTTCTGAAATTCTTTCGCGGAAATCTTACTTGTTATTGTTCTCGATGCGAATGATGCATATGTTCCTAATTCATATATAACAGCATACCTTTTACCCCACACAAGGGATACATTCATCTCAGAAGAAAGCCTTTTCATTTCTTCTGTTGGATGCTCGCATAGCAATGCTGCCACTCCAGTACTTCCGCTACCGCCAAATGTATCTAAAACAAGATCTCCCGGCGAAGTCATACATGCAATATATATCGCTATTGCTTCAGGCGATATTTTAGTGGGATATGGAAAGCTATTGTAAAAAGAGCCTGCACGTGTGGACTTTAATGGCTCTAAAAACAATTTCTCAATATCAATCATTATCTTCATTCCTTTCGCCGATTATTTCGACGCACCTACTTCAGACATTTAAAGCAGTAATCGTCCCGTTCTTTATGTGACAGGCAATGTCCTGTTTTTTACAGAACGCAATAACCTGCCCGGCGCACTCGTTATAGAATGCCTTGTTTTCTTTATACGCAGAGATATCCTTGCTGTAGTTCGTCCTTCCGAAAATGATTCTGTCGGTAAAGCTCACTGCATCAAGGATCTCGTCTATATCCTGCTCTATGAAGTTTGGAGTTGGGTAAGGCTCGATGCTTACCCACGTTTTGCATCCGGCATCATGGAGTGCCTTGAGAGCCGCCAGCCGGTCTTTGTACGGTGCCGCTCCCGGCTCCATTTTCTTTCGATAGTCCTCGTCAAGTGATATCAACGTGATGCTATACTCATTTTCTTTATACTGGTTGGCAAGCTCTATCGGCAGGAGTCCCTTGGTAAGGACGCAGCACTTTATCTTGTCTTCGTTGAGCCTCCTGACAGCTGCCATGCTCATATCTGCTATCTCCTGATAGCCGTACATGAATGGGTCTGTCGTGAAGCAAAGCTGCACCGATTCGATCTTGTCCTTCAGCTTCGGGATCTCCTTGTCCAGAAGTTCCAGCGTATTGGAAACAAGATACGGTTGGCACCAATCCTTATATGTTTTAACCTGCCCGAATCTTTTCTTCTGAAGGAAAGCGTAGCAGGGGTATTTACACCCATGTGCGCAGCCAAGCACATGATTCATGGTGTAATCGCCATACTCTACGCCTGTCTGGTAGAGCATGGACTTCCTTTCTATGTACCCGGCTATTTTCATCATTTCACCCACTTTACTGATACGGTTTTTCCCTTACCTTCTTGCATGAAGGCACTGGGCTTTCCGGTTTTTGTAGTGCTCGGATTTCTCATTACGGCAAGCCGACCGCCTTTTTCAATTTTTTTCAGCACCTTTGCTACATCCCCGGTGCTGCAGATTGCGCCATGCTTTACGAAGAATACAGCAAGAGCTACGTTCAACGACGTCCAGTTATCACACTGTGAGAAGTGATCAATAATCTTGCTTTCAATGTCAGCCTCATTTACGGGCTGATTATTTATGTCCTTAGCCCAGAGGGACAGTTGTCCTCCGGTCTGTAGTTGCTGAAGAAGCTGCCATCGGTTACAGATATTATCTACCATAAGCAGGCAGCCATCCGGATGATTTGTAGCATGGATCATTCGATATTTGGAATGTTGCCCTTTCTGTATCCGAATCGGCATATTAAGGACATATGTATAGCTTTGGCTTAGCCTCTGGCAATACTGTTCGGCGAAATATTCCTCTGCTTCGTATCCATTGATTTCGTTTTTCTTATATTGCTCCACGATCTCTTTCCAGTAATCGCTGCCTGCGATATCGTTAAGAGCTTGTATGGATGCCTGAATAGAGCTCTCTGAGGTATCCAGAACCGTAGGCTCATATTCTACGAGGTCATCAAAAAGTTCGGGATCGTCTGTTTTAAACTTTGCGCCGAGAACGCGACAGCCCTCACGGATGAATCCGAAAGAGTTCATGTTTATGAGCAGTTCTATAGAATTAAACTGACCGCCCGCGAACTCATCAAACTTTGAACAGTTGAGAGCCTTAATGCCGTAGGGATCTATGTAAAGGAATACATTGCATCCTTCTTTACCTTTGAGAAGGCCATCAATCTGTTCCTCATATTTGCCGGGGACGATCTTTACTCCGGTATAATCCTTTAAATTTTCCCGAAGGTCATCCGCATAGTTGAGGTCTATGAACGATGCGGAAATTTTCGGATCACCGCGCATAGTTGTTGAGGCAAGGCACTGTTTCATTATCTCCAAGGCGATGAGCGGAGAGCCAGGGTTGCCGTCTTCAAACTTGCCTTTTCCCGCAAAGCAATCCACATATACCAAAGGTTTATAGGTATAAAGGATTTTCTGGACATATGGCTTAAAATAGCATCCCAGAAGTTCATCCTTTACGTTTGACCACGGCTTTTTTTCAACAAAGAAATCATCGTTTTTCTTTGCCATGCTCTCTCACCTCACTCTTGCTCATCCATCCCATCAGTTGAAAGGAAGCTCTTCGTCATAAGGCAAATCGTCATCGCTCTCCTGATCCGTCTGCACCTCATCGTATGGCTTCAACAATTTCTCCTTAAAAAGCATTGTCGGCTTACCGCAATACTCGCAGTAACGAGCATTCCCAACATTCTGATGAACTTGGAAGTCTTCTACGTTTCCGAAATTGTCATATTCCGGAGAGCCCTCGCATTCGTTATAAGCAGGAAACCCGCATATTTTGCAGAATTTGGCATCTGCAGAATACTCCTCATTCCCGCATTTAGGGCACCTTACAAATCTCAGGTTCCCGTCTACCTCATATCCATCACTGTAAATCATGCGCTACAAGCACCTCGATTTCCTCACGTTCTATATCATCCGTCTCCTTCAAGAAGTAGAGCACAGCGTCTTCTTCTGCTTTTATTGCTTTTGCAGCCATTGCGGTGTCCGTCACAATATGGACATCATCATTGTCATCCATAAAAGCTGCCGTATATAGAAGAGCCGACTGCAGATCCATTGTGGTTTTCGTATGGTCTCCACGGATCATCCACTTTGTAAACTCCCAGTATGTATATTCAGCCCAGTCTTCCTGAATCAGCACTCCGTGATATACAAGCAGGCTCCGGTAGCGTTTCTCGAACTCCGGATACCATGAGTTTGATTTTTTGATTCTCCTGATACCTTCTATAGATTGATTGAAGGGCGGTTAAGCGCTCATTTAACGGTAACATCCCTACTTTCTAAAAAAGAGAAACAATTTATTTCATTAGTCGACGGTGTACCGGGAGGGACCGCGGAAAATAAAAGATTCATTAAGGGTAAAAACACCCTTGTCAAAAAGCTTGTGATGTAAAGAGCAAAGGGCAATGCCGTTCTCTTCACAGTCAGGGCCTCCGTAACAATGCCATTTGATATGAGCCGCCTCAACGGCAACCAGGGTGTCACCCAGGCGAACATTAAAACCGCAAACAGCACAGCAATATTCGTAGGCCCGGAGAACCCTATCCCGGAAGTCAGGACTGCGCAGATACTTGGCCTCTTCCAGGTCCAGGCCAACCTGAGCCAGGATATCCTGCTGCAATGTATCGTCAAAGTATTGATCAAGAATAAGTCTGGCCAGCTCGTGGAGAAGTTTCCTGTCATTCTTCAACACTGTGTAGACCTCTTCAGTGAAGCCGCCAAAAGTATGATTATCAGTTAGCTCCCGGTCAGACCAATCCTTAGTTGTATTCAAGACCTGATTCCCCTCAAGTTGCCAAAAGTCCCCATCGTTGCAAAGCTTGACAAAAGGATAGCTGGGATAGTGCACCTTCCGATAAGGGCCGAATTCAATCAACAGTTTTCGTAAATCTTCTTTTACTTCCGCGTATGATACCAACCTGGGCTCACCCCTGCTTAAACGACCCAGGGTGTACAGAAGCAGCAGCGGCTTGTGAGGCGCCCGTATATCACCCCTCTGCCAGGTCCGGATATTCTTTATCTTTTCTACCAGTTCATCTGCCTGCAAGTAGGTTGTTCACTCCCTTTAAACCGTTTAAAGTGACCCTTTTCCATAAATTTCTGTCCACTTATTTTGCAGTTCTTGAACTTTTCCTAGAAACAATGTAACCTTCTGAGCATTTCCCGCAATCTTTTGAGCTTGCTCGTGATTGTTTTTTTGAAAAGCAACTGAGCCATCCTCGTTCAGGTTTTCAATAATCCCCTCTATCTTAATAATTAAAGTATCAAGCAAACGCCATCGGTTGGCGATAACCTTTTCTTGATATTTCTCCAGGGTATTAATGATTAGCCGGCGCTGTAAAATTTGATTATATGAGCTCTCTAAATAGGTGGCAAAAAAGGCGGCATCCTGACGGCTGTCTGAAAATATTAACAGTCTTCGCTTGCTTTTGGATATCCGGTTTACATCGGGGCTAGACCAATTATCATCAGCCATCTCTATTTCTCCTAAATCATCGTACCCTTCGGGTATCTGCTGGTAGACGGCGGTGCCTAAAACACTGGTTACAGCTTCTGCGCCCAGCACGAAGCGCCTGACTATCGATCCGATAGAAATTACGCTGCCGCAAGCGGGACACTTATGAACATTGCCATCTTTGGATCTAACTAATAATACCAGAACCAGGTATTGCTCTCCGCAACGGCAGGGCAAATCTACATAACTATCGGGATTATTTGCTCCACAGCGGGTACATAACCTGTATTTCTCCCCACCCGGATACTCTGTAACACCGGCAACAAGTTCATCTTCATTATCAGGTAAAGGTTCGCGATCAGGTAAAGGTTCGCGATCTTCCAGAACCAAGTAATATTCCAGCTTATTGGTACCTGCAGCCTGGTAAATTCTTGAGATAGCAAACCCTCTTTAATCAAATCCGACAATGAGCGTCCCGTTTCAAAAGGTGGCGTTGCCTCAAGAATTGGACCTTTAGAAAAACGTTCAGCCTTTTTAAATTCGTCAACAAGCTTTTGGTGAAGTTCGCGATCATTTAGAGCAAAGGTTGTTTCCAGATAATCCAAATATTTTTCTTCAATGGCTTCGGTTGCTTTTAAAGGATCTAAACTCATTAATTATCCCTCACCTTTACAAGAATAATATCCAACATAAACACCGCAGCAAATGAGTAAACATTACCCACTAAGCGAACCTCTCCCTCAAACGTAGGGTTAAGCATAGCAGGTTATAATTGTATAGGTGAATTTCCTTTTATGTTAACCCACTTCCTTAAACTTATTAAAGCGCACTTCCAGCCTTTCGCGGTCGGGCCAGTTAGATATATTACCGGGTAGGATGATTTTCTGTTCATGCATCTGTTGAATACCGTGCCTCAACATCGGGCCGTCGAATTCCTGCAAAATATCTTCCCGGACAATAATCTGGTAATCCGGGTTTACACCGATGAAATTACTATCAAAGGCTGCGTGATGGATTTTGCATAGCGACAGGCCGTTGGGGATAACCGGCTCTCCGCCTACTTCTTTATCCGGGATGATGTGGGCTGCATCCAACAACTGCGGGTGGCGCAGCCGGCAAAACGCACACTGCTCCCGGTAGGCAGTTAAAACGCGCGCCCGGAAGGCCCTTTGGTGCAGCCTGGCCATTGCCTGATTGGTAACATATCTACGCCGGTAGTCAACGGCTTCGTCGAATGCATATAACGCTTCATCAGGCTTACCTTCTCTGTAGCTCTCTACCACGCTTTTTTCATCTATTAGAACACGAAAAGTCAGCGCCTGGGGTAAATCTTCAGCGATAAAAACAGGCCATTCAGCCAGATATTTACCCGGTTCAATACCTAAAAAGTAGACTAAAGGAATGTTTCTGCGCATCGCTTCCCGTAAGCCGTTATTATCCCGGTGATCGGGATCGGTACCCCGGTAACGATATTCCAGCAATCCTTCCATTAAGATAGTGTCATTATAAGGACCATTTACAACAGTGGTTATTGACAGAGGCAGTTCAAGTACTTTCGGCTTCCAAATTCCCTGTGGCCCCACCAGGGTGATGCGCTGACCGTTGAAGAAAAATCCTTGTTCAAGGATGGTTCGCGGCAGCAAATCACCGTGCAGCAGTACCTGTTTTTCAAGCCATTTGAATGCGGCTGTTCTAATTTGAAAGTCCATTTTATCCTCGTATTTTTAATCAGTACTTCAGGTAAGCAATTCTTGTGGCTATTTAATCCGGTCTTCTGGAAGCAGGCAATCTGAGAAACCGGCGCTAATTGTTCCCTTATTCATGCAAGTATCTGTGTTTTATCTATTATTACCTCTTAAGGCAACTTCCGGAAGAACCTCTGCGGGTCAGCATGATTAAAAATTTGGTTAAGTTTAGCACATAACCTGCCTTCCTCGCCACTCTCATTGGTCCTCATTCTTATAATCGGTAAATGCGTATATAGTCTCCAAAATCAATTATTTTATCAACACCAGACAAAGGCTGCTTGTTATGATAGACAACAACTGTTGTTTCCGGATTAAGTTTAACCTGATTTCTAAGCTATTGAACATTTAAATAATGGTAAGAGTACACCTTGCCTCTTCCAAATTGAACCTGCCATTTACCATTTTTATATTCACAATAACTTATCCCAGCTGTCTTATCTTCATCTTTTACCAGGATAAGATTCTTTTCTAGATTCATTCCATATCCTTTCCTTGAGAAAAACAGTGGTTGCCAACATGTGCGGAAGAAACTGCTGCAGCATTTTGTGATGTAAGTATATCTTCGTACAAACTTCGAAATTATTTGTTACTTCATCTTATTTTAGCCTTAAATGCTTGACTTGACAACCAATCAAGCAATTATTTGAGTAGCGGAATGCCCAATTGGGCCAAGTGCAATAAAATATCAATTAACTTACCGCAAGTAAATCCAACGTTTCGACCACAGATTCTGGTAATGCATAAAAAAATGGTCAGCAGTAAACGGTACAAGGCGGTTGTCATGCTCTAGAACCATAGGTCGGTCTTGAGCGGAACTAGTGGTCGATCTAATTCCGGACAAGGTGGTGGATTTACAGCGGTATTGGTGGATAGATCGACTCATCACGAATTAGAGCCAATTCAGTATATTGCAAAATTTATCCGGAGGCTCGGGCAGGTTGGGATCCCGGTTTTCCTGAGACATACTACCGATGACACCATTGTTATCTTCGGACCCGGGAAGGTCCTGGAGCAACCTGATTTCATCAGCCCTGGCCCGCCGCTCCATTTCGGCCCTGGAGAGGCGCTGTTCCCCTAGCCTCCGGTAGATCCAGGGGATAAAGAGCATGTAGCGGGCCCGTGTCTGGATGGTGCTGGTCCCGGGAAAGAAATATTCAGAGAAGGCATCCCGGATCGTCCCCACACCCATCTCATCCCGTGTCTCCTGCTCCTGGTACAGCCTGAACACATCCAGAATCTGCCGCCGGTCATCCTCTGCAAAATCAACCCAGCCGAAATGGGAAGGCATGTCCTACCCACGCCTCAGATCCGGAGGCAGTCCCTTTTCGCTTATCGTTTAAACTGTATCTTGACCTGATAGTTTATTTAGGGCTTCCTGCACAAGCCCTATTTAAATATATGGAAAGTTGCGATTTGCTCTCTGTTATAATCTTATTGATATCAGATTTATGATCATTGTCGCTCTCGCAGGCCCGCTTAATAACACGGTTCTCTTTTTTTGGTTCTCCTTCACCTTCACTACCTTTCAAATACTCAACAAATTCGCTTTTCATTGATTCCAATTATTTCTCAAATTCGGCTACATTTTCGCTTTTAATAATAAGCCGAACCTACCGGCATCTTTAAGTACTTTCCTACTATTGTTTTCAGTTCTTCCTCAAAAAATACAGTATCATCCAGCAGCTTGACATTTTCCGGTATGACAATCCTCGAACTTTAAAAGAGACGCTCATTTTGATCCTGCAATAGACCCATAAGTGATTGTTTAACCGTTTATTTTTGATTTATACCCCGTGTACGGTTACTTTAACGGTTTTGTTTGCCAGACATCAAATTATCCCCATCCTCAAAGAAATTACTCCCAGATAAACTTGACCATCTCAAATAACAATTGTTGCCTTTCCTCAACAGCAGTGGCATCAAAAACGTCGAAGGGTTTGAATTTAAGATTGTATTTTTGAACAAAGTTTTGAAAGTCTTTATTCGTATGATAGAAGGAGCTGATAAGAGAGCGATTCCACCGGTTGGAAATATCTGCATTATTATAGGTCTGCAACTTTTTTGAGTATGTTTCGTTACCTGACGATATATTGTCTCTACCCTTCAATAGCAGCAAGGCACCCAGCCTATTACGTTCTCTTTGAAAAAGTTCCTCATCGTTATTAAACAACAACCTGTTCTCGTCGTTATTAGCAAGGATATGCTCAACATGGTATCCGGTCTTTGATCCCGTATTCCTAACCAAGTCCCAGTACTGTCCTTGAGTCAGTTTATGGGCGGGGTTTATTCCTTCAGCAATAAAGTTTTCAATCCTTGCAAAAAAGTATCTAATAAACCGAATGCCCCTGCTGCTACTTGTATCCTTAAACAAAGTATAATCAAAAATGGTATTTAATTTAGTACCTTTACTTTCATTAATATTACTCAACAGTTGTTTGTCAAAAATATCTTGTATCACACCCAACGGTTGACTGCGTATTTCTTTGTTCAGATTGATTAATATTTCGGTAAAAAAGTTACTGTCATAACAACCATATAGCTGCAAAATAGTAAAGTGCCTGTCCATTAATCGAGATATAAGTTTTATTTTTTCTTCTTCATCCGGATCATTTATTATGCAAGCTGATAAAATCAACAAATATTGCCTGTCTTGCTCGTTTAAGTAATTATAATAAACGTGCTCCCCATAATGTTTGTCATATATGTGGTCATCAATCAGCTTATTATATAGTGTGGCGTAATAGGTAAGGTCGTTAGATACGAACGATTTGACGTTCTGAGGGTTTTTCTTTAATTGAATCTTTTGATCCCACTCATTTGAAAAAATGGTCCTATGGTAATCGCCGTCAAATTTACGATAGTCACCTTCAGTATTAACGTACTTGGATCGGAAATAGTACCTAAAAAAATTATCGGGTTCATCGTCGCCTTTTATTTCCAGACACTCAATACTGTCATTCCATTTTTCGAGATACATATTTTCTATCTCTGATTTATCGATTTGACCTAAGAGTTCACCCTTAAATACCTCGTAAGGCCTTAGCCTTTCACCGCGATCATTGATAACCTGGAAAACCATGGGCACATCTACAGTCTCAACTATATGTATGTTGACAAATAATACTTTTTTAAGAAAGTAAATAATAAAACAATGGAGCTTGTGTACAGTGGTCAACTTATTCGTTAGGTATCTATCTATTTCCTTAAAATTAATGTACATATTTGTTTCCGTAATAGTTTCAGATGTTACCGATCTAAAAGATTTGTTTAATATCTCATTCAGTATGTCGCTTCTCCCGCTTTGACCCATCCAAAATTTATTGCCAGAAAGATCGGCGCCGTACACTTTGCCTTCCAGTACTCTTACTAAATCGGTTAAGTTATAATCCGAAGCCATATGTATTAATTTAATCATAATTAAAGTTAATGTTGTTAATCTTTGCTGTCCATCAACAATATATGTTTTTCCGCGATAATTGTTGGTCATAAATGAGTTCATATAATACCACTGGTAATGTTCTTCTATTGTTCCTTCCAAAGCATCCAGTGTAGTTTTATACTCAGCTTCAAATCTATAGAATATATCGTCAAGCAAAGCGGTTACATGTTCCTTTTTCCATTTATACTCTCGCTGGTAGAAATCAATATAATAGGGTGTCGAACCAAAAATATCGTTTAAACTCATTTCTTTCGTTTGTACACTCATGCTATTCCTCCCCAAATAAATATTTTCACTGAAAAAGCCAAGTTGACTTATTTTCAAACACGCCAGGCAGAGGAAAATTATAAGTAAATTTTATCAATAATTATCTTAGAAGGCAAACACCGCGATCACTCACTATAATCTTACCTAAGGGGGATCGGCTCACTCACGACGAAATCTTACCGAGGGGCAGTGATATGACCATGTCAATTAAAAGCCGTCGTGAGTATTTAAACGAAATGCGACAACGTTATTTCAAAGCAACATCTCGATCAGAAAAAGCCAATATCATCAATGAGGTGGCGAAGGTCACAGGATACCATCGCAAATATACCATTGCTCTTCTTAACTAGCCTCCTTCATCTCCAAGGCCTCCTGCCAAAAGACACCAGCCCTTAAAATATTTAGAATCGATGCTGGTGATACAACTGGTCTGGAAAGCCTTAGATTATCCCTGTGCGGAACGATTGCATCCAGTGTTAACCTCTACCGCTGAACTTTTGGAGCTCCATAACGAGCTGACCCTAACCACAGAGATCTCCGAACAGCTATCTCAGATAAGTCGTGCTACACTGGCCAGGCGGATGGCTAAATGGAGCTCGCCCAAGCGGGCATTGCCTAAATTTAGGCCGTAAGCGTCAAATAATACCCACTAACTTAAGAGGTAGGTTTTTCTTGCTCCTTGTTGTCTTCGCTGTATTTCCGGCATTTTGGTAGTAGGCTTTCAGACCAGGGTAGCAATTCGTCTAAAGTACATTGATCGTTGAGATCAATATTAGGCAACTGTTCAAAAAGGTACTGAAGATAGGCAAACGGATTTAGGCCATTCTCTTTGGCTGTCTCAACGATGCTGTAGATCGTAGCGCTGGCTTTAGCACCGCGTGGAGTATTGGCAAATAACCAGTTTTTCCTTCCGATCACAAAGAGTTTAATCGATCGCTCGGCGCGGTTGTTGTCAATTTCCAAACGGCCGTCGGCAAAAAAAGCATTTAGTTTTTGCCATTGTTTAAGTGAATAACCGATCGCCTGGCCGAAAGCACTTTTCGGCAAAAC
>FZPS01000157.1_pt20 | contig 21033 bp, 14 predicted proteins | sample 1817821 | NCBI WGS metagenome assembly FZPS01 (sample SAMEA104158645, study PRJEB21678) | metagenome | place: Germany | collected 2015-04-21 | reverse complement strand
AAGGGGCGGCTGCAAGGCCTCGACATCATTTTAGCCGTAAACGAGATCCTGGTTAACCTGGATCTGCTTGTCCACCAGGGCCGCGCCTACGAAGAGCAGATCGACGGTGTCTCTCTCTTCGGGGCTTTCTAGCGGGTTTTGCCACCTGGAAAGGGTTTAATCATTAAGCGAGATAAGAGTAAGACTGGCGGGTGATTCATTGTTCCAGTTTTTAGTTGTGCTCAGAGAAGCCGGCAGTAGTTTATCTGTCTAATGAAGGAATTTACATCAATATGTTGAATGTTTCCTTATACCATCACCTGGATGGCGTCCCTATGCAACCGGCTATCGCTTTATTTAATAATGTTCCAGAAGGGGCCGGAACATCCTCGCTTGACCAAGCAAAGGCTAGCCGGCCTGATTTTTTTTCAATATTTCACTTTTAAAGCTCGGTCCTACTTTAAGGCAGGTTACATCGAAGATGTTGTTCCGATTTGGAAGAGAAGGGCTTTATTGGTGTTATATGTTGAAAGATAATGCCTGAAAGGAGACCGCCCGTTGGAACTTTCGAAATTGCTAGAACAGAACCGCGCCAACCACTATAAACTACTGGTTATTGTAGACAACAGCAATAACCATCACAAGATTATCGATCCACTCAAGGATGAGGGATGGGAAGCCTTCAATGTTAACCGCAACGCCTTGCGGTTAATGAGTAATGTGCCGATGGATAAAATTAAATTGAGAATAGCGGACGAGATCAAGAAATGGGTTCTTTCGCTGCCGAACAAGGTCATCTTTTACAATGCCAATATTCTTTATTCGCCCGATTTCGGCAAGTTGAACCCGATCAGCGCCTTTAAATACCGTGCGCGGAACAAGGAAATTATTGTCATCATGGAGGGGCGGCTTTATGGCAACCGCCTGGTCTATTCCCAACACGGCCGCACTGACTATACCGAAATGGATGTTGGCGAGCTAATCTGTATCCGAATGGAGGATATTGATGTCTAAGAAAATTAGCGAGCTGCTTAACTTTGAAAAAATTAAAGATGTCATCGATATCGATGCCCTTACAGACAAGAAAAACATGGTCGAAAAGTATGTAATTACCCCTACCATGGAAGATCACCTGGTCAACCTGCTCCAAAACATTAATGACAGCACGCACAATGCGGCGCAGATTATCGGCGGATACGGTTCCGGTAAATCTCACTTGTTAGCCTTTATCATTTCAATCCTGGCTGACAAAGAGCTGCGCCGCTCCATCCAGAATGAGAAGGTGCGCCGGGCGGCTGAAGCGCTTACCCGCGACTTTGCCGTGGTCTACTGGGAGCTTCAGCCCAACGATGTTGAGCTGAGCGCTTATTTTTACGACAAACTCGAGATACAGCTGGCCGAAAACTACGGCATTCAGATACAGTTGCCCGAAGCCGGGGTGCCCGATCATAAGAAAAACATTCTCACCATTCTGGATCAGGTTAAAGCGGATCACCCCACCCGGGGCCTGGTGGTGATTGTCGACGAGATCTCCGACTTTCTTAAGCAGAAGAGCAAAGAGAAGATCAACCGCGACGTGCAGTTTATGCGCGTTCTAGGCCAGGTGGCCCAGTCTTGCGACTTCATGTTTATCGGCGCCATGCAAGAGCATGTCTTCAGCAACCCCAAGTATGTGGATGAAGCCGAAAGTATCGGCCGGGTAGCCGAGCGCTTTGAGATAATTACCATCAGGCGTGAAGATATCAAACGCGTCATCTCCCGGCGGGTTTTAAACAAAACTCCGGAACAACGTCTTGAGCTGGAGAAGCTCTTCAGCGAGCATCTGCACCACTTTCCCAATCTGCGCTCCAGCCTGGATGAATATATCAGCCTTTTTCCGCTGCATCCTTATGTCATTCAGATTTTCAACGAGCTGCCATACTTTGAGAAGAGGGGTATTATCCAGTTTACGGTTGACGAGGTAGGTAAAATCCTCGACCGGGAATTTCCTCACCTGATCACCTATGACCTGATTTACGATGAGATCTGCTCGCGGCATACCGTAAAAAATCTGGAAGGGGTTGCCCCCGTGGTCAATGCCGTGGAGACGCTGGACAGTAAGATCGACCTGCTGGAGCATCGCCACCAGGAGACGGCCCGCCACCTGGTCAAGGCCCTGGCGGTCTTGAAGCTGTACGGCAAGAGCACCAACAACGGGGCCACCGTCGAGGAGCTGGCCAATACTCTGCTGCTTCTGCCCGAAAACAAGATGCTTGAAGCTGTCGACGAGATCGAGCTGGTGCTGAGCAACTTGCGCCAGGTCACCGACGGGCAGTTCATCAACCGCAGCAGTGATGGCTACTACTACCTGGATCTGGATCTGACTATCGATTATGACCAGGTCATCGCCCGTAAAGCCGGCAACCTCCCGGAAAATGCTCTTGATGACGAGATCCTCGCCGTACTGAAAGAGCAGCTTGGGCTTGCTGCGGAGGAGAGCGGCGGCTATCCTGATAGCTGTCGCTGGCCCGGCCGGTATTCTTTCCGAGAAGGTCGTTTTATCTACGAGACGGGCAAGGGCGAAACTGCCGCCCTTGTAGGCGACTACCAGTTGGTTTTTCTCTCTCCCTTCTGCGAAAAAAAACGCTATACCCCCTCTCAAAGCTGCCTTCTTTTCAACGGCAGCCTCGATGCGGAGGCAATAAATATCCTGAAGCAGGTGGCCGCCGCCAGGCTGCTGGTCAAAGAAAACTACAACCGCAGTATCATGGAGAGCCGCTACATTAAGCTGAGGTCCCGCTTCGTCGAGTTAATGGTGAAGGCCTACCTGGAGACGGGGCAGGTGCATACTGATAGGGGGATGAGATCTGTAAAATCCCTGATCAGCCGGGAGTTTACTAATTTTGATGAGCTTTTCTCTGAGATCAAGCCCCTGCTGCTGGAGGAGCTCTTTAACAAGCGTTATCCGCAACACCCTCGCTTTACCCAGCAGATCACTCGGAATAATATCAAAGGCGAATTTAATGCCGCTCTCAGGGAAGTGCTGCAGAAAAACGGTGTCCAGGCCCTTTTTGCTAACGCCCGGTCGGTTTTAAATGCCCTGGAGCTAATTGATGCAGAGGGCAATCTTTCCACAGCTGGCTCGCCGGTGACCCAAGAAATCATCCAGATCGCCCGCGACCATCAGGGCGCCAATGTTGATGTAACCGAACTGTTGGAGCGCTTCTCCGGCGAACCGTACGGCTATGATCACCTGATGACCGCCTTCGTCATAGTTATGCTTACCTACAACGGAGAAATTTCGCTGCGCGCTGCCGGGGGCAAGGTGATCTCTTCTTCCGAGGTGCGCGATCTTTTTGGCACGGGGTTGGAAGCCTTCGAAAATATCCGTTACCTGGCTTTGGAGTCGGAAATCAGCCCCGAGCCGCTGATCAAACTTTTTACCGCTTTAGAAATCAGCCCTGATATCACCGGTAAGCTGCGGGCTACCGGTAAAAGGGGCGAAGCGGTCCAAGGATTTCGCACCCGCTACCTCGAGCTTCAAGAGCAGCTTGACTACGCCCGGCAGAAATTTGAGAGCATCTCTCTGCATCATGGCGCCATCCTCGATATTGACGGGCTCAAAGAGCGGCATGAGATCGTAGCTGCGCTGCCCCTGGAAGAATTCGCCCGGGTGAAAACGCCCGCCGATCTGCGAAAGATTCTCTACACTGATGAGCAGGTCCGGAGCATTGGCGAGGCTTGTCGGGTGCTCCGGCAGCTCCACGATTTTTACCGCTATTTCTCCGAGCAGGTTGGCGCCGCGGTGGACTACGCTCTGGAGGTGCAACGTATTCTGAAAGATTATCCCGGCATCTTTCAGGTAGAGGGATTGAGAGGGCTGCTGGAGGAATCTTTCGCTGCCCTCTCCGACACCGGCCGGCTCATGGAGCCGGGTCAGCTCAGCCCTCTCCTGGGCAAGTTGCAGCAGATAAAGCAGAAATACAGCGCCGCCTACTACCATGCCCACCAGACTTACGTCGGCGACGCGGTGAGTTGGGAACGCCTAACTGATCTAACTCAGGGCGAGACCTATACCAGCCTGCAGCTGCTCAAGCATATTGCCCTGGTGAACAAGTTGCCCTTTACCAAGCTAGAAAGCGATATCACCGCCCTGAGCACCCTGCGCTGCCCCGATTTTAGAGTGGAACTTTTAGAGAGCAGGGTTACCTGTCCCCGTTGTCAGTTTCCCCTGGAGTTCAAGGGGAAAAGTATCGATGCCCGTATCAGCGAGCTGGAAAACCAGGTTAAAAAGATCTACGCCGAGTGGGAAGCAAATATCCTGATCGAGTTGAACAACTACCGGGACAACCTGCAATATCTTAACGAAAATGAAGCAGCGTTTGTCCGGCAGGTACTCCAGAAAGGAAAACTGGAGGGCCTGGTCTCGGAGCAGCTGGTTATCGCCTTAAACAATCTCTTCAAGGAGCTCGAACTGGTAGAGTTCGACCCCGAAAACCTTCTGGAACGCCTCTTCTCCGGAGGCCAGGTTATCGATTACTATACCTTAGAGCGCCGCTTGGACGAATATAAGCAGCAGCTCATCGCCGGCCACGACCTGGATAAAGTGCGCATTAAACTCAGCACCCCGGAGAAATAGCGATAAAGTCCTCTTTCCCCTAAGGAGGGGGGAGGGGGATATAACCCGGGCAGGTGATAATTCTCTCATCTTAAGAATGTTGGGGCGACGCATGTGTTGCCCGCGGGAAGGAGAAAACCCATGCCAGAAGGATACCAGGAAAGAATGTTTATCCCCAAGGGAAAACAACTTAAAATTAAACCCGATGAATTCGCTCAAAACTGCCGTCCCCTGGAGGAGCTTCTCGACTCGGTCCGCCATGTCGAGGGCTTCCCCTTGGGCAAAGACGAAGATATCCTTGCCCTCTCTGACCCGCCCTACTACACTGCCTGCCCTAATCCTTATCTTAATGACTTTATTGAACACTATGGGAAGCCTTATGATCCGGAAACCGATCATTACCATCGCGAGCCCTTTGTCGGCGATGTCAGCGAGGGTAAAAACGACCCCATCTACAACGCGCACTCTTACCATACCAAGGTGCCTCACAAGGCCATCATGAAGTTTATTGAGCACTATACCGAAGAGGGTGATATTGTCTTCGACGGCTTTTGCGGCAGCGGTATGACCGGGGTTGCCGCCGGGCTTCTTAATCGCCGGGCTATCCTTTGTGATCTTTCTCCGGCCGCTACTTTTATCGCCTACAACTATAACACCCCCGTAGATGTAGACGAGTTCGAGCGTGAAGCTAAGCGGATACTGGCTGAGGTTGAAGAAGAGTGCGGCTGGATGTACGAGACCCTGCACACCGACGGCAAGACCAAAGGCCGGATCAACTACACTGTCTGGTCCGACGTCTTCATCTGCCCCTACTGTAAAAACGAGTATATCTTTTGGGAGGCGGCGGTGGATCAGGAGGCCGGAAAGGTAAAAAGAAGCTACTCATGTCCTACCTGCAAGGCCGAGATCACCAAGCGTGAATGCGAACGCGCCTGGGTCACCTTTTTCGACCGGGCTATTAACGAGGAAGTCACCCAGGCCAAGCAGGTGCCGGTATTGATTAATTATTCGGTGGGCAGAAAGCGATATGAAAAAGAGCCGGACCAGTTTGATTTGGATCTACTAAAAAAGATTGAAGAAAGCGTGATCCCTTACTGGTTTCCAACCGACCGGATGCCGGAGGGTTATAATACAGAACAACCTAAGCGTTCGCATGGGATAACGCATGTGCATCATTTTTTTTACGTAAGAAACCTTTGGGTTAGTGCCACATTACTTAATCATTTAGCAAATAACCCGCTCTTCAAACAACTATTATTTGTATTCACTTCTTTTATTATTAAAACAGGTAGCAAACTTCATAATATAGGTTTCAAAAAAGGCAACATAAACCTTGCTGGTGCAATGCCCAATGCTTTGTATGTTCCAAGTTCTGTTGCAGAGAGAAATTTAATCGTTTTGTTTAGAAGAAAAATTAAAGATTTAATTTGTATTTTTAAACTAAAACGTGAAAAGAGGCTTATTATACTTGGAACTAGCTCTACTATTAATTTGGACTTTATAAATAACAACTCTATTGATTATATTTTTGTTGACCCCCCATATGGTAACAATTTAATGTATTCAGAGTTAAATTTTTTGTGGGAGTCATGGTTAAAGGTTTATACGAACAGTAATTCTGAAGCTATAATGAATGATGCCCAGGGTAAAGGTTTACAAGAATACAAGGATCTTATGACTTTATGCTTCCAAGGTATGTATAATAAGCTGAAACCAAATAGATGGATAACGGTAGTTTTTCATAATTCAAAGGCTTCTGTTTGGAATGCCATTCAAAGTTCTCTATCTAAGGTGGGTTTTATCATTTCGCAAGTAACTATCTTGGACAAGAAACAAGGAACATTTAAACAAATGACATCATCTGGATCTGTAAAAAATGACTTGGTCATAAATGCATATAAGCCTACACAGGAATTTGAAAAACATTTTCTAAAAAGAGCAGGTGAAGGTTTGGAAATTGAATTTGTTAAAGATGTTTTAAAACATTTGCCTGTGGAACAAAACATTGGCAGGACAGAACAAATGCTATTTTCAAAGCTTATTGCTCATTATCTGCAAAGAGGTTTTGAAATAAAACTCAACGCCCGCCAGTTTTATACCTTGCTTCGGGATAATTTTAAATTGATAGATGGCTACTGGTTTACCGGTAACCAAGTTCTAACATATGAAGAATGGAAGAAAAGGCACGGCCTTAAGGGAATCAGGCCCGGTCAGCAGATAGCGGTTGTCGGTGACGAGAAGTCCGCTATCGCCTGGCTTTACAATTATCTCGATGAACCGAAAGAATACAGCGAAATATTTACCGCCTCTCGTAAAATAACGGCAGGAGTTGAAGATCAGGTTCCCGAACTAAAAGAGCTGTTAGATAAAAATTTTGTCTTTGAAAACGGCCGCTACCGCCGCCCCATGACGGAAAAAGAAAGGGAAGCCGTAGAAGAGCAGCGCCAAAAAGACTTAGAGAAAGCTTTTGACGCTATTCTAAAAGATGCCCGCAGCGGTAAAAAACTAAAAGAGGTCCGCAAAGAAGCTGTTATCCATGGCTTTACACGGGCATACCAGCAGAAACACTACGAAGACATCCTTACCGTTGCCAAACACCTCCACAAAAAAATCATCGAAAACAGCAGCGAAATCAACGACTTCATCGAAATCGCCAGGATTAAAATGAATTAAGGGTTGATGGTATAAATGGCAAACAGTGAAGATTTGGGTAAATGGATTATTGAGGCATTGCGGCATTGCGGAGGAAAAGCAAGCATATTAGATATTTGTAAATATGTCTGGAGTAATTATGAAAGTGAATTACGTGCTTCTGGTGACTTATTTTACACTTGGCAGTATCGTATCCGCTGGGAGGGGACAAAGTTGAGAAAGGCAGGAATTCTTAAGGTTTTTGGAACCTCAGGAAAAGGGGTATGGGAGTTAACATAGTAGTCGACAAAAGACCAAGGGAAAAGTCTTGTTCTAACAACAGTAGAAGAAGATTATAAGGAGAGCATGATGAAGTCCAAACAGGTCCAAATAGAAATCAAGAAAGAAGTAAAACAACAACCCGATGAATTCGCTCAAAACTGCCGTCCCCTGGAGGAGCTTCTCGACTCGGTCCGCCATGTCGAGGGCTTCCCCTTGGGCAAAGACGAAGATATCCTTGCCCTCTCTGACCCGCCCTACTACACTGCCTGCCCTAATCCTTATCTTAATGACTTTATTGAACACTATGGGAAGCCTTATGATCCGGAAACCGATCATTACCATCGCGAGCCCTTTGTCGGCGATGTCAGCGAGGGTAAAAACGACCCCATCTACAACGCGCACTCTTACCATACCAAGGTGCCTCACAAGGCCATCATGAAGTTTATTGAGCACTATACCGAAGAGGGTGATATTGTCTTCGACGGCTTTTGCGGCAGCGGTATGACCGGGGTTGCCGCCGGGCTTCTTAATCGCCGGGCTATCCTTTGTGATCTTTCTCCGGCCGCTACTTTTATCGCCTACAACTATAACACCCCCGTAGATGTAGACGAGTTCGAGCGTGAAGCTAAGCGGATACTGGCTGAGGTTGAAGAAGAGTGCGGCTGGATGTACGAGACCCTGCACACCGACGGCAAGACCAAAGGCCGGATCAACTACACTGTCTGGTCCGACGTCTTCATCTGCCCCTACTGTAAAAACGAGTATATCTTTTGGGAGGCGGCGGTGGATCAGGAGGCCGGAAAGGTAAAAAGAAGCTACTCATGTCCTACCTGCAAGGCCGAGATCACCAAGCGTGAATGCGAACGCGCCTGGGTCACCTTTTTCGACCGGGCTATTAACGAGGAAGTCACCCAGGCCAAGCAGGTGCCGGTATTGATTAATTATTCGGTGGGCAGAAAGCGATATGAAAAAGAGCCGGACCAGTTTGATTTGGATCTACTAAAAAAGATTGAAGAAAGCGTGATCCCTTACTGGTTTCCAACCGACCGGATGCCGGAGGGTTATAATACAGAACAACCTAAGCGTTCGCATGGGATAACGCATGTGCATCATTTTTTTTACGTAAGAAACCTTTGGGTTAGTGCCACATTACTTAATCATTTAGCAAATAACCCGCTCTTCAAACAACTATTATTTGTATTCACTTCTTTTATTATTAAAACAGGTAGCAAACTTCATAATATAGGTTTCAAAAAAGGCAACATAAACCTTGCTGGTGCAATGCCCAATGCTTTGTATGTTCCAAGTTCTGTTGCAGAGAGAAATTTAATCGTTTTGTTTAGAAGAAAAATTAAAGATTTAATTTGTATTTTTAAACTAAAACGTGAAAAGAGGCTTATTATACTTGGAACTAGCTCTACTATTAATTTGGACTTTATAAATAACAACTCTATTGATTATATTTTTGTTGACCCCCCATATGGTAACAATTTAATGTATTCAGAGTTAAATTTTTTGTGGGAGTCATGGTTAAAGGTTTATACGAACAGTAATTCTGAAGCTATAATGAATGATGCCCAGGGTAAAGGTTTACAAGAATACAAGGATCTTATGACTTTATGCTTCCAAGGTATGTATAATAAGCTGAAACCAAATAGATGGATAACGGTAGTTTTTCATAATTCAAAGGCTTCTGTTTGGAATGCCATTCAAAGTTCTCTATCTAAGGTGGGTTTTATCATTTCGCAAGTAACTATCTTGGACAAGAAACAAGGAACATTTAAACAAATGACATCATCTGGATCTGTAAAAAATGACTTGGTCATAAATGCATATAAGCCTACACAGGAATTTGAAAAACATTTTCTAAAAAGAGCAGGTGAAGGTTTGGAAATTGAATTTGTTAAAGATGTTTTAAAACATTTGCCTGTGGAACAAAACATTGGCAGGACAGAACAAATGCTATTTTCAAAGCTTATTGCTCATTATCTGCAAAGAGGTTTTGAAATAAAACTCAACGCCCGCCAGTTTTATACCTTGCTTCGGGATAATTTTAAATTGATAGATGGCTACTGGTTTACCGGTAACCAAGTTCTAACATATGAAGAATGGAAGAAAAGGCACGGCCTTAAGGGAATCAGGCCCGGTCAGCAGATAGCGGTTGTCGGTGACGAGAAGTCCGCTATCGCCTGGCTTTACAATTATCTCGATGAACCGAAAGAATACAGCGAAATATTTACCGCCTCTCGTAAAATAACGGCAGGAGTTGAAGATCAGGTTCCCGAACTAAAAGAGCTGTTAGATAAAAATTTTGTCTTTGAAAACGGCCGCTACCGCCGCCCCATGACGGAAAAAGAAAGGGAAGCCGTAGAAGAGCAGCGCCAAAAAGACTTAGAGAAAGCTTTTGACGCTATTCTAAAAGATGCCCGCAGCGGTAAAAAACTAAAAGAGGTCCGCAAAGAAGCTGTTATCCATGGCTTTACACGGGCATACCAGCAGAAACACTACGAAGACATCCTTACCGTTGCCAAACACCTCCACAAAAAAATCATCGAAAACAGCAGCGAAATCAACGACTTCATCGAAATCGCCAGGCTGAAAAGAATGTAAGTAGGCATGTTTAGATAAAATCAGTTGATTACAACAAAATGGTTCTATGTGGACATAAAAAGCTAATCGGGAATAGTTTTAATAAAGCATTTTTACGCTGCGTTTAAATAATAACAATCATTTCTTATAATGTAACTTGTTGTTAATTATTTGTTGCCTAGTGTAAAATAACTATAAGGGAGGCTTTCCAAATGAGACATAAGGTTTTTATTTCTTATCACCATGCTGATCAGGATGAGGTTGAGGAATTTGTGGATACCTTTGATCATGAACGTGATGTTTTTATAACGAGAGCCCTTGGGGTTGAAATGGAGCAAGATATTATTGATAGCGATGATCCTGATTATGTTATGAGGCGGATAAGGGAATTGTATTTGAAAGATTCTACTGTTACCATTGTTTTAATCGGAAAGTGTACCTGGGCGCGCCGTTATGTCGATTGGGAAATTCAAGCGTCGTTAAGACATGGTGAAACAATAACTGCAAATGGTTTGCTAGGGATTGTACTGCCCTCCGCAGGCAAAAAACCAACCGCACCCAAAAGATTAAAAATAAACCTTTCGAGTGATGATCAAGATGGCTATGCAAGGTTGTATTGGTACCCTAAAAGAAAAGATACGTTGTCTAACTGGATTGAAGATGCATTTAACGCTCGTAAAAGTAGATCGGATCTGATTATTAATCCTCGGGAAAGATATAAATATAATCGGTCATGTCCTTAGTTTAGAAAGGAAGATTATTTTGAGGAAGCCTGACAGCGTAAAAGTATCATTAAAATTACCTGTTGTTGAAATCGAAGGCATTTGGGTGCCTGATAAGAAGCAACGCGAAGCGGCCTGGGAAATGTACATTGAACTAGTAACCAGAATATCGGTGGCCGAGCTAAAACCTGGTGAAGGTTTGTTGCGTGAAGCGCTTTCTTCTTTGTACAGCTTGTTCAAAACTACCAGGGAAATATTAAGGAAATACGGACCTTCAGTGGCCAAGCCAAAAGGTAAAGGTCACCTTTCATTTGGGTATTTAGCTGTTGTTATTTTGAATGTGGTCTTAAGACCAGTGTTGGCTAAATGGCATCCTTTACTGCTTGATTATGAGAACAGCAGAGAGCAAACGGTCTCTCCTCTTAAGCATGAGCAATGCTGGGAAAAAGCAGGAGAATTGCGTGAGGTATTAAATGATACTCGTAAAATCCTTATTGATTATGCCGATTTGCTAGCTAAGGTTGCCGGTGTTCCTTCACTTATTATTGAGCATGAGGGAAAAAGAAACGTGGAAATAGATTAGGGTGAAAATATTTTTTGAGCAGATAGAGAACCGTGGGGTGCGTACAAAGAAGGTTTTCATTTTCCAATATAAGCTTGCATAAGCTTGCTCAAATTTGCAAGAACAACAAGATTCATAGATTGGCACTGTTCAGTTCGGCATTACGGGGTGAATTCAAACCGGATAGTGACATCGATTTGCTTGTAGAATTCAAACCAAGCCATGCTCCCAGCTTTTTCAAGATGTTTAGGCAGAAGATGCAGAAATACTATGCGGACAAAGAAGAATCAATCTGGCGGGTGGCGGTGGATAATATCAGGGAGGCCAAAATACGCGAACTGGAGCAGGACCGGCGGGAAAAACGGCTTGAGCTGGACCGGCGATGCCGGCTGATCCCCTCCCTGGAGCGCCTGCAGATCGCTTACGTGGAGTTTGATCAATAATGCAGTCCTGGTATGAGCCATTAATCGGCAAAATAGAGCAAACCTACAGCGACCTGGTCATCGTGGCGGACGGCGATTCCCTGGGACAGGATGCCGCTGTCCGCCGGGCTTTAGAGGAGCGTTTTGCCCTGCACGACTACCGGGGTGAACTGCCCCTGCGGGCCTTTCTTGATGAAAAGGATACCTGGCAGCGTGCCGTTATCTTTAAGCCTGCGAATGCTGATTATATCCCTTTTGACGTGGAGAACTCTGCTTGCACGGTAACGTGGTGGTTAAGAGAGGTTTTCCCCGGGTTGGATTTTGCTGTTTTGAAAGAGTTTCCAGCCCGGCATTATCAGAAGATCTACGAGTCGTACAACGCGGTAAGGGGTTCATTGGGTGAGGCCGGAGCCGCTGAAACGCTACATCTGATCTGCCAGTGGCTTTTCGGGATTAACCTGGCAGGGGTGGATAACCTCACCGGGGCGGTAGCGTTGCTGGCTGCTTTTTATCGAGAAGAGGGAGATCTACCCCCGGCACTACGTGATTACTTGGAAAGTAAAAAATTAGAGCTACCTAAGGCGATCTGGGCAAACCGCGACAACTTTTACCGCTGGCTTTCCGAACAGTGGGAAGTTTATCTGGCTGCCATGGTTGGTGCGGAAAGCCCCGCTGTGGTTGACTTTGCCAAACCGCACCTGAGGGAACTGGTCGCCGGCCTGTTCATGGAAGGGCATCTGGAGCCTTGCCGGCACCCGGAGTATGAATCTTTTGCGCAGCTGCTGGCCGCCAATCCTTGGCTACAGGTGGGACTGGTCATGGAGAAGAGCCCTCCGGTGGCGGAGGAGTGCCGGCTGCTGTTGGAGAGGATCAAAAGGATGCTGTCTGCCGATTTCGCAAACTGGCCCGAGCTGGCTGCTCTTTGGGGCCGCTGTAACTACTTTAAGGACCTGGAAGAAGTTGTACTGACGGAATATGATCAAGTAGATGCCGAAATGGGCCAAATATTTGAAATATATATCAACAATCACTATGACCAGCTTTTTTACCGCAGCTACCGGGATCACCCGGCTACCGTGGACCAGGTCATGCGCTTCCTGGGTAGCCGTCCCGGGGTCCGCAAGGCGCTTCTTTGCCTGGACGGGATGGGTTTTCAGGAATGGTTCTGCATCCGGGAACACCTAACCGGTAAAGGGTTGACCAATTTCAGGGAGGGCGCCGTCTTTGCTCTCTTACCGACGATCACCTCCGTCTCCCGGCGGGCTCTGTTCTGCGGCCAAAAAGAGATAGCGAAGCTGCTCCCGGAAGAGAAAGGATTTGTCGAACATATCGATGCTTACTGGTGGGAAGGGAAGAGCGCTCGCAAGCGAGTCTTTCTAAATGCTCCTTTGGAGTGGAATTCGGCTTATAGTGATTATGACTACCTTGGCTTGGTATTCAATGTGGTTGATGAAGTTGCCCATTCCCGCCACTTAAATAAAGGCGGTAAGCGGTTGTTACAGCTAATCCTGGAAATGCACCTGGCGGAATCTAACTTGGCGGAGGTTATCAGCAATCTGCTGGAGCTTGGCTTCCGGGTTTACCTAACTGCCGACCACGGAATTGTCAACTGTCGGGGCAGCGGTCACCGGGCAGATAAATACCTGGCAGATACCCGGGCACGGCGGGCGCTGCTTTATCCAAACCGACTTTTGGCCGAGGACTTTGCCCGGGGCAAGGATGTTTTACTCTGCCGTCAACCGGGCATTTTAGGTGATAATGTGCTGGTGGTTCCCAGAGGGCGGGAGATGTTCGCCCCGCAGGGTGACACCGCGGTAACCCACGGCGGCATACATATCGAAGAAATCATAGTTCCTTTTGTGGAGGTTCTGTCATGATTGGGTTTGACCGTCCGTTGAAACCCCGCTGGATATATGAAACCCTGCTCCTGGTTGAACCGGGTCAACGGCTATCGGAGTTAAACAACGCCTTTGAAGAGGTGGCCCGGGAGCTGACGGGGAAAGAAGGCAAACGGAAGGTGCGCACGGTTCTCTTTCGCTATTTTTTAAGGGACCCCAATAACCAGACCAGGGCCCGGGAGAGGCTTCCCTTAAAAGAGTTAAGCCTTGAGCGGAGCTGTGAATTTATGCAGCCAATCTATCTTTTTTATCTAGTGGGCAGCTCTGCCACGCTCTACAGAATCACCGGATATCTTTTTCGGCTCTACGGTTACAGCAAACCGGTTAACCCTGTTTTTTTGCAGCAGAAAATGGCCAGCAGATTCGGAGACCGCGACGTAGTCAAAAGGTCGGTGCGCTCCTTTTTAAAAACCCTGAATTATTTTGGCATTATGCAAACAGAGAACGGAATGGCTATACTTAAAAGGCCGCTGCCGGTAAATGAAGAACAGCTGTGTATTATGTTGTGGCTCTACGCTAAAGAGCTCCTGCAATCTCCCCAAATATCCCTGCGCCAGCTTCGCTTGCCATTATTCCAGTTCTTTACACTGCCCGACCCTAAAGCTGTTGCCCGGAAATATAACGGCCAATACTGGGACTATCAGCATCGCATGCGGGAGGATTTTCTGGTTGTGTATTAAAACCAGGTTATAGTAAAGCTAAGCTGTTTCCCAGCTAGCTGTCAGGGCTCTATTTACCAGGCGATTAGCGTTATTCTTCTTGAATAGTTGATTTTCCAGGGCTCTAATTACTTCAGAGGTTATAGCGGTATTCGGCCTGTAAAACAGCGAAAATGTTAAAGAAGGGTGGTTGGATTGGCAGGGTATAAGTGGTATAACTATGTGTAATAGTAGAAATCAACCTCGGAGGCCTCCCTGGACAACCATTTAGACGTAGATGAGATCCTGGTTAACCTGGATCTGCTTGTCCACCAGGGCCGCGTTTACGAAGAGCAGATTGACGGTGTCTCTCTCTTCGGGGTTTGCTAGCGGGCTTGGCTAAAGCTGTTAAAGCTTCGACGGCTTAACAGTTCGGGGAATGCAGGGGATAGCGTAAAGGGGGTGCTTTGATGCTGGAGCTATATGTAAAAGACGGCTGCCCTTATTGCCGGAAACAGATCGAAGAGCTGGAACAGGAAGGCCTTTCTTACTGTTAATGGTCAGTATAAAATCGGCATAAATGGTCACGAAAAGTCGTCCACCTGCAATTTACATGGCAGGTAAAACAAGGCTCACCCCTTAATTGATGCTCTGATGAGCAATATTAAACCAGAGCGAAGGAGTGAGCCCAGAAATTGACGGAGGTAGCGACGATTGTGGACATTATGCTATTAAAGAAAGAAGGCTTATCAAAAAGAGCAGTAGCTAAAAGACTGAAAATTAGTCGGGATACGGTCAGTAAGTACTGGAACTGTGCACGTTTAGAGAAGGGCAACTACGGCCCACGGGCGAAACTGATCGACCCCTACTGCGAAGGCAGCGGCGGACCTGATGCGGGCCGGGGGCCCACGGGCGAAACTGATCGACCCCTACCGCGATTATATCACACAGAGGCTTGATAAGTACCCTGAGCTTTCCGCGAAGCAACTGTTTGAAGAAATTAAGGACAACGGTTTTGAGGGTTCCGATCGTACCGTGCGCCGTTATCTAGCTGCGATCCGTCCTCATAAATACCGTGAGTACAAGCCTTTTGAAACCTTGCCCGGTGAGCAAGCGCAGGTCGACTGGGGCCATTTCGGTACCATTGCAGTAGAGGGGGTCACTTACAAGCTGTACGCCTTTGTGTTTACTCTGTGCTGGTCGCGGGTGAGCTATATTGAATTCATTATCCGGGGCGATACTGCTACTTTTCTTTCATGCCTCCACCGCGCCTTAATGTATGTCGGCGGTGTACCCCAGGAGATCGTATTCGACAACGCCAAGATCGTGGTTTCCGAGCGGGTGGGCAAAATTGTACGGTTTAACGAGGACCTCTTGCATTTTGCCTTAGCCTGTGGGTTTATGCCGAGGGCCTGCTGGACCTACGACGCTGAGTCCAAGGGCAAGGTGGAATCGGTAGTTAAATACGTGCGCCGGAACTTCTTCTACGGCTGCGAATTTAGCGATTTGACAGATCTGAACCGCCAGGCATTAGACTGGTGCAACAACAAGGCTAACACCCGGGTACACGGCACCACCGGCCAGATCCCATGGCAGCGGTTAAACGATGAGCGGGATTATCTGCGCCCCCTGACGGTATCTACCCGGCCCTTTGTGTTGGAGGACCGCCATGCTACACGCACCAGCTTAATCTCGGTAGAAGGCAACCAGTACTCAGTGCCGTCCCGGTGGGCACGGAAACGGGTGCGCTTCCGGCGTTATGAAAGCCATCTGGAACTTTTAGAGGGCCAAGACGTAGTAGATACTATCCGGCTTGAGTACGGACGTGGCAAGCGCATCATCCGAGACGAACACTACCCTGGGCACGAACGTGCCCGGCTGCGTACAACTGCCGCTAACCCATTGCAGGCCAAGTTCGAAGGACTTGCGCCGGAGGCTTCAGCGTACCTGCAAGGCTTAAGCCAGAGTCGGGCGGGGACCCTGCGGGACCAGATGGAAAGGATCATCACCTTGGCCGAGGCTTATTCCCCTGCTGTTGTCAGCCTGGCCATGCAAAGAGCACTGGAATATAAGGGCTTTTGGCTACGGTTCCTTAAAGGGCATTCTGAGGCGCTTTGAAATAGCACCAGAAAGCCTGCCGGATCTTACCGGTGTCGAAACAAAGCCCCTTCCTACGGAGTTGAATGTGGACGTGGAGAAGCGTGACCTGAGCTACTATGGTGCTGGGGAGGTGACCCGATGATCCGGACCATCGGCATAGCCGATCGCGAAATCCTAGAACAAAACCTGAAACGATTAAAACTCCGGCATGTGCGGCACACCTTAGATGCCATCAACGAAGTAGCGCTTACTGAGGAACCCTCATACCTGGATTTTCTGGCGTACCTGGTTCAACAAGAGATCGCCGGACGGGAAGCTACTCAAAAGCAGCGGCGGCTAAAGGCCGCCCGCTTCCCGGTCTGGCGAACACTGGACGAATTTGATTTCTCATTCCAGGTTTCAGTGAGTCAACAAACGGTACGGGATCTGGCCACCCTGGAATTTATCGAAAATCGGGAGAACCTGATCCTGCTGGGACCCCCGGGGGTTGGGAAGAGCCATTTGGCTATAGCTCTTGGTGTTGAGGCCGTTAACGCCGGGTACAACACGCTGTTTACTACTATGGACGATTTGGCCTCCAAGATGTACGCTTCTCTGGCCGATGGCAGCCTTCCGCAATATATGCGCAGTCTTCTACGTAACCAGCTAATAATTTTAGACGAGGTGGGTTATCTAACCTTGGATAAGACCGCTTCAGATCATCTATTCCAACTGGTAAGCAAGGCTTATGAAAATGTATCGCTGATTGTCACGAGCAACCTGGATTTCAGCGAATGGGGCACCTTGTTTGCCAGCCCCGGCACGGCAGCAGCCCTGCTCGATCGGCTACTCCACCACGCTCATGTGATTACGCTGCGTGGTGACAGCTACCGGGTGTGTAACCGCTTGGTACCACCAAGGCTTACTGAAACAAAGGGGGGACACAAGTAATTGGAAAGATATAGTTGACGACTTTTGGTGGCCAAATATGACGACTTTCTAGTGACCAAAAATGCGGGTTTTTAAGTGGCCATTGACAGTATATTATGGAATTATTGCTACTTGCAATCGAGAGAAGGTTGTTTCAGTAAAATCTCCCACTATTTCCCTCTTTCTTGTTAGAAATAACCCCCAAGCCTCTCTTAAGAAGCAGATTGCTCCCCGGGCTTTGCTGCCAACATGCAAAGAAAAAGCCCCGTGAGAGAGCTTAATTGCTTGCTTCCCTACGGAGCGGGTTGCATTTTATTTCTAGTGCGGGCTTAGGAACTGCACAAAAGAACCGTCCCCTTGTGTCCTTGTGTCACTTGTGTCATCCAACTGGTTCGTATCATATATTCCGTGCTGAGGAGCAAAAGGGCTTCCGTTATGATTACACCACTTATCAAAAAATTATAACCACTTATGTATCGTTTTTAGGCAATTCGATTTTCTTTAATGCAATCGATAGATTATATTCGTATAACTCAACATTATGTATTTCAGAACAGGCCAATTGAAGATCATCCGAAATTTCCCGTGCCACTATTATACCCCTTACCTTTTGGTCTTTTTCTGCATGGTTTTGTTTAATCCATGCCATGTAACGTAGTATTTGACCTACAACCCTATCGTAACCACGGGATACTTTAAGTTCTATAACTACATAATTGTTCTTATCATCAACCGCCAAAATATCAATAAAACGGTTTCCCACCGGAAATTCAATGCCGCTGATCTCCTCTTCAAAATATAAGGATAAACCCGGTTCAATAAGATGGATGTTTTTTGATAAGAAATTCTGAAGGTCTCTTTCGTAGGCAAACTCACTGTCGTATTCTTCTTTTTCATCATGTCCATTTGTTTCTGCTTCTTTTTCTGGCCGAAAATAAATAGGATCCGGATCAGAAGATGGATCATAAAGCCTAAACTTTTTACTGTCAATTTGAAATAGAAGATCGTCATTGCCGTTAGGATCAACATTATAATGTATCCGACTAGGGGCATTAATCGACAGTTTAATCATGTGAGCAGATATTGTACCAGACTTTACAAGCGGATAGTTTGTTTTGAACCAGGAATATATTATGTCTCTTTCAATAACTTCATCCTTTTGGATATCTAAATCCTCTACCATGTCCCGAAAAAGGAGTTTGACAGGTTTGTCATACAAGGCCAAAATAATTTACCTCCTTCCATGTGCGTCTATCCAACTATAAATTTCTCTTGTTCCATATACTCCTCACGTATTTGAGATAACGTTTTTCCACTTTCCTCGTGAACCGCAAAAACATAGGTTTGTACACTGGACCAGCCAAATACTTCCTTGAGCCAGACCTGCATAGATTTTTCTTTACCTTCCACCATAACATTGCCATTATTGGCTAGAAGCGTTCCCTTGTGTTACTATGGAGCGTTTTTGTGTGTACTTTTTAAAACAACTCCTCGAAACGGTTGGCCGTAACCTGCATGGCGTTTTCCCTGCCGCCCCCGATCGAAATACGATAGGCATGTTCACCTTTTCTGCGGCTAATTGTTATGGAATCTTTCCCAATGCTAATCAATTCTTTTACCTGCTCTTTATCAATCAGAGCAAGCTCACTATCGGAAAGCCCTGCTACCCCGCAAACAAGTGCCAGTACTAGGTTATGACCTTCATTTATGAGGGCTTGAATTTCACTTTTATCCCTCTCGGTTAGGTTGAATAGCCAACTATAATAATCTTCTGTTTTCGTATCTATTTTAGCAGACCGATACTTGATGAATAGACGACATTCATTCTTATCAGTCATCAGGCCATACAACTGACGGTTATCGTCACTCTCAATTAACGCGGCAGTAATCTTGCTATTGCTATTATTAAATAACACAGACAATGCCGCACCATAGTAAAAATCCGCAACCTTAATCTTCGACATTACAATTCATCCTTTCTTTATATTAACAGCCCCGTGAGAGAGCGAATGTTCACTCTCCCACTCAGTAGTAGCTTGTGATCTGCTATAGGGCTTGCCGTTAAACACTGCCTGAAGCGCTGCTTGCTGGTTGGCTTCGGGAAGAGCGTTGTATCTGGTTTCCAGGGCCTTGAGCGTGTTTACCTTTTCGCTAAGAGCTATACCGGAATGGTATTCATAGACTTTTGCTGCTGCCTCAAATTGGGCTAGCAGGTCGGTTACCCAGGAAATTCCCTCAAGGTCTTCTATGCTCTCGGCATTGTTCACTTTATCCATAGACGCCTGGGTCGCTAATCTTGTGGCTACTATGGCGTTAAAGTATTCCTGCAAATTAGTCAGGTCATAACCTTCATCCGGCTTGTTGGACAGAAGGTCTACACCTACTGACCAGTGTCTGCTATTTTCTGCACTCGGATAATCAACAAGTTTGGCATAGTCGGAATTCTCGCCAACATCAAGTCCTAACACATTTGCATTATTTTCTAAAGCATCTATCATTTCTTGTTTAGTTGTAGCTGCGTTGACTGCAGCAAGGGCTGCCTGCACTTGTGGGTCTTCTGTAGCTTTATAGTTAATAACAGCTTTGTACCAGGTCTCACCTTTCTTAATCAGGAAGACATGGTCTCCTTCTTGCTGTGGGCCTCCTACTCTGCCGCTTAATCTGAACCAGATGTTCAGATGGTTGTCGTTATCTGCTAATACTGTCAGTTCACTGATGGTTCCATCCGGCTTGATCTGGAATACCTTGGAATCAGCGGGAGTTACGTTTATCGGTACAGTGTAAAGCTGATAGTAGTTATCCAGATCTTCGTTATATGCTGGTTCTCCTTTTGTTGTTGCTGTCTTTTCTTAAAGATAGGAAAAAGATAGGAATTTGCTTTTCCCTGGAGCAATTATAGCAATTTTCTGTTATGGGTGTCAATCCAATATTTATCCATGTACTACCTTGACTTTCATAATATGGCAAAAGCTAAGGCTCAGGTTCCTTGTTTAGAACAAATAAATACAGACCATACTACTACCTTCCCCGAAGGCGTGATATATATCCCGGTTTTTGGGCATAGCAGTCCCGCTTAAATGACTTGTTGTTTAGGTGATCGTTTATAAGGGTTTGGAAGGTAAAACTCATGAATACTGTTCTTCAGCTACTTGAGAATAATCGTCGTCATAAGGGGTAAGTTGCGAAAAGTCATCATAAACCGTTTCTTTAATTTCCGGAATATACTGTAAATATTTATGCATATCAACCTTACAAGGCGGCGGGTCGTGGTTACGGGTCTCCCATAATCCGAGATGAACTAAAATCTTCTTGATGGTCTCTTTATCCTCGATGAATGAGATGAAGCGCATATGTCCGCTGCATTTGGGGCAGAGCAAGGGATCTGCGTGGTATACCTTCTTAATCAAGCGGGCCCAATTCCTACGAAACTCTTCTGTTGAGATCTCAGCTTCGATTAAGGCGGGAACCAACTCATCGCCGGCAGCTGTCTTTTTGCGCAGTCCCCGCGACTTGTTCGAATAATATCCGTAATACCGGACCAGTTGTTCTTACTTGTTAGGAATATGAGTTACAAGCTGGGCCAGCCAGTTCAGCGCTGTAAAAGTTTTGGAGCTCTTACCGTCCTTGGACTGATAGATGACCCTGGCCACACCATCTTTGGTTTCAGCTGCCGGGATGTAGATCATCCGCTCCTGGGAAATGGG
>FZPS01000062.1_pt3797 | contig 21036 bp, 14 predicted proteins | sample 1817821 | NCBI WGS metagenome assembly FZPS01 (sample SAMEA104158645, study PRJEB21678) | metagenome | place: Germany | collected 2015-04-21 | reverse complement strand
CTTTACACGAACGTGTGTTCTGTGATAGGATGGTTGCAGGAGATGAGAGTAAGCTATGGACGGGAAAGAAAAACTTATTTTCCATGTAGATGTCAATTCCGCCTATTTGTCCTTTGAGGCGGTATATCGGCTGCAGCACGGAGCCAAGGTGGATCTGCGGGACATTCCCTCTGCGGTGGCCGGATCCCAGGCTACCAGGCACGGTATTATTTTGGCCAAAAGTATCCCTACCAAAAAGTATGGAGTAAAAACCGGAGAACCCACCTGGGAGGCAAAGCGTAAATGTCCCCAGCTTGTTACAGTACCACCCAATTATGCCCTTTATATGTGCTGTCATCACTCCCTGATTGAGATGTTAAAGAAATTTACCGACAAGGTACAAGTTTTCAGCGTAGATGAATGTTTTTTGGATATGGCAGGTATACGGGGCTCAAACCGCCCTGTGGAACTGGCCAATAAAATTCGAAAGCGAATCAAGGATGAGTTGGGGTTTACCGTCAGCATCGGAATCAGTACCAATAAGCTGCTGGCCAAAATGGGCTCGGAGCTCAAAAAGCCTGATGCCGTATCAACGCTGTTTCCTGAAGAAATTCCTGAAAAGATGTGGCCTCTGCCGGTGGAGGACTTGTATATGGTGGGGAGTGCCACATCCTTTAAGCTTCGCAAAATGGGTATAGATACTATTGGTGCCTTGGCAAATTGTGAATTGGAAATATTGAAATATAAGTTTAAAAGCTGGGGAAAGCTGCTTTGGGATTATGCTAATGGAATTGAAAACTCGGAGGTTCGATCATCGGGACGGGAGACGGTAAAAGGGATAGGTAACTCCACTACCGTTCATTTTGATGTAGAAGACAGGGAAACGGCGCATCAGGTACTTTTATCCCTTGTGGAAACCGTGGGGATGCGGCTGCGCTTTGGAGGTTGGCGCTGCCAGGTTATTGCAGTATCCATAAAAAGGGCGGAGGATTTAACCACTTACAGCCATCAGATAAAAATCCAGTCTCCGGTTGACAGTACTACAGCTATTTATGAATATTGTAAAAAGCTATTTAATGAAGCCTGGGATGGGAAACCCATTCGTCACCTTGGGGTACGGGTAAGTGATTTGTCTTCGACAGATTATGTTCAGCTTTCCATGTTTGAGAAGGATTGGGAGAAGCAAAAGAAAATAGACCAGGCGGTAGATCAGATACGTGTAAGGTTCGGACCTGGAGCCCTTATCCGTTCAAATTTTCTATGGAGCGGGCTTAAGCCGCTTGATGGAGGTTTAACTGACGATTCCTCTTATCCAGTTATGACAAGTATATTATAATATGTATAATGTTAATATCAGCCTGGTTTTTTCAGCAATCATGTTAACTGCATTAATTTTTATTCTAATCCAGCTTATGTAGTGAGATAATGGGTATAAGAAAAGAATGGGAGGTGTTCCTGTGAATTGGGAGATTATCATAAAGTTAGTATTGGCTATGGTTTTTGGCGGTGTTATTGGCCTGGAAAGGGAAATCGGTAACCGGCCTGCCGGATTTAGAACCCATACACTGGTATGCATGGGCTCGGTACTCATTATGATGACCTCGGAATTTTTGCTGGAAAACTACTCTTCAAACCCCCCTGATCCCGCTCGTTTGGGAGCCCAAGTCATAAGTGGTATTGGCTTTCTTGGAGCGGGCACCATATTAAAGGATGGATCCCGAGTCAGAGGGCTGACTACAGCAGCCAGTCTATGGGTGGTTGCCTGTATCGGCCTGGCTATTGGTGTGGGTTTCTACTGGGGAGCTTTGACCGCTACCTTGCTTTCCTATATAACCTTGGTTCTGCTTAAGAAATTTGAAGGTTATGTACCCGGCTTAAGAGATTATGAGCTTTATTTGGAAATTCCCAATGCACCGGGACAGATTGCACAGATTACAAATGTCTTGGCTGAATTGAATGTTCGGGTTCGGGATATCAGGGTGGATCAGGGAGAGGAAGATCAAACCCAAGCTTATTTTAAGTTGGTGTTCCCCCCTGGACTGAATAAACGTGTTCTGGGAGCAGAATTATCCAGGCTGGAAGGTGTTAAAGTTTTGGAGGATGATGAAGATTAGTAACTGTAGTGCATATTGGAGATCAAGGAGGATGGAAGCTTGAAAGAGTTTTTAGCTGAATTAATTGAAATTCCGGGAGTATCCGGTTATGAAGAGCAGGCGGCAAAGCGCATCGCTCATGAATTCTCAAAGCTCTGTGACGAGGTTCAAACAGATTCGTTTTACAATGTTTATGGAATTAAGAGGGGTACAGCTCCCCTTAAGTCAGGCGACAAACCTAAAGTATTGCTGGCTGCTCATATGGATGAAATAGCCTTGATGGTTAATGGTATTGACGAAAATGGTTTTTTGCGTTTTACCAATATAGGCGGGGTGGATCAGAGAATTCTGCTGGCTCAGGAGGTAACCGTTCATGGTAAGGAAAAACTTTACGGAATTGTAGCTACGGTTCCGCCCCATCTTCAGGCAGCAGACGATGCTCAGAAGGTTGTGAAAATGAAGGATTTGTGCATTGACCTGGGCATGTCTCCTGAAAAGGTGAAGAAATTGGTGCGTGTAGGCGATTTGATTACCTTCCGCAGTCCCCTGGTATCCATGCAGGGTTCCATGGTAAATGGAAAATCCATAGATGACCGAGCCAGTGTAGTTATGCTGGCAGAGGTCATGAAGGAACTGGACAGGCTGCAATACAGTGCGGAGGTATATTGTGTAGCCACGGTACAGGAGGAAGTTGGCACAAGAGGAGCTATTATTAGCACATACAAAACCCAGCCGGATATCGGAATTGCCATTGATGTAACCCATGGTGAAACTCCGGATGCGGCTAAAGAAGATACCTATGCCATGGATAAAGGGGTTGCTGTCTTCAAAGGGCCTAATATGCATCCTGGCTTAACGGAAAAATTCCTGGAGACAGCAAGGGAATATGGTATTGAATGTCAGGTTGGCATTACACCAGGACCCACTGGAACCGATGCCCGATCCATACAGATTTCACGGAGTGGAGTACCCACCATATTACTGGAGTTGCCGCTTCGATACATGCACACCACAGTGGAAACCTTGAACCTGGATCATATAAAGACTGGTGCCAGGCTTATTGCATTATTCATAGCTTCTTTGAAGGAGGGGTGGGAGGAATGGCTGAAGTACTAAAAAGGTTGACAGAGGCCAACGGGGTTACCGGCAATGAGGATGAAGTAAGAGAAATAATCCTGGAACTGGCAGCTGAAACCGGTGCAGAAGTATCAGTAGACAGAATGGGCAATGTTATCGCCAAAAAGAAAGGCAGAACGGGTAATAAAAAGGTAATGGTTGCCGCCCATATGGATGAGGTAGGTTTCATTATTACCTATATATCCGAAAACGGCATGCTTAAGTTCAAGCCAGTAGGCGGTATAGACCAGCGGATTCTGCTATCCAAGCGTGTACACATCGGAAAAGACCGTATACCCGGTGTTATTGGTGTAAAGGCCATCCATCTGCAGGAACCCAAGGAACGAAGCACTGTTATCAGACAGAAACAAATGTACATAGATATTGGAGCTAGTTCCAAGGAAGAAGCCCAAAGGGTAGTACAGCTGGGAGACTATGCATGCTTTGACAGCGCTTTTATCCCCTTTGGAGATAATAAGGTAAAGGCAAAAGCGCTGGATGACCGGGCCGGGTGCGCTATTTTACTTGAGCTATTGAAGCAGACCTATAATTTTGACTTAATTGCCTGCTTTACCGTGCAGGAGGAGATTGGTCTGCGGGGTGCACGGGTGGCAGCCTGGCATGTGGAACCGGACATGGCGGTAGTGGTGGAAGGTACTACTTGCGCAGATATTCCAGATGTGCCGGAGCACATGCATACCACCAGAATGGGTATGGGACCTGCAATATCTTTTATGGATCACAGTTCCATCGCTCATCCTGAACTATTCAGGCAGATGGTTGAAACTGCTGAAAAGAATTCTATTCCCTATCAAATTAAGGAAAATATTTCCGGGGGCAATGATGCAGGAAGTATCCAGAAATCCCGGGGTGGAGTGCCTACTGTTGTGGTTTCAGTTCCCTGCCGCTATATCCATTCGCCCTCTTCCATGATGGATTTGGATGATTATAATAATACTATTCGATTGATGAAGGAATTTTTGAAAGGATGTGAAACCCGTTGAAAGAATTATTGGCTCACTTAACTGGATTATACGGCCCTTCGGGAAAGGAGGAGGCTGTAAGACAGGCAATACAGCAGGAAATAAAGGATTTTGTAGATGAGATACATGAAGATGTTATGGGCAACTTAATTGCTGTGAAGAAAAGCAGTAATTCATCTGGCAAAAAAATAATGCTGGCTGCTCATATGGATCAGATTGGTTTAATAATTACCAATATTGATGAAAATGGATTTCTGCGTTTTGCAAATATAGGCGGGGTTTCACCCTTTAATGTTATACATCGTAGAGTGGTATTTCATAATAGTGTAACAGGTGCTGTCAGCTATGAAACGGAATTAGAGGATATTAAAAAACTTAGGCTGAACAAAATGTATATCGATATCGGAGCCACCAGCCGAGAGGAAGCACAAGAACTGGTTCAGATTGGTGATGTGGCGGTATACCATGCACCTATGGCAGAAGTCGGAGACCGATATTTTGGCTGTGCCATGGATGACAGAGCAGGTTGTGCCATACTGATTGAAACTATAAAAGGAATAAAAGAATCTCCCAATGAATTGATATTTGTATTTACCACCCAGGAGGAGGTTGGCCTGCGTGGCGCAAGAACATCTGCTTATACTATCAAGCCGGATATCGGCATTTCCGTGGATGTTACTATAACTGGCGATACACCCAAGTCAAGGCCTATGGCAATTAATTTGGGAGACGGCCCTGCGGTGAAAGTGAAGGATGCCTCCTTAATTAGTCACCCCATGGTGAAAAACCTGATGATTCAAAGAGCGGAGGAGGCAGGCATACCCTATCAACTGGAAGTATTGGAATTCGGAGGTACCGACTCGGGGGCGATTCATCTTTCCAGAGAAGGTGTTCCCTCCGGTGTAATTTCCATCCCCTGCCGTTATGTCCATAGTGCCCATGAGATGGTGGATAAAAGTGACCTGGATAATGCGGTCAAATTATTAATAAGTATACTGGAAAATGAGATTGTTTAACTAAGATTGTTCATAGTTTTGGCATAGAAGATCATATTACATTTAATTAGAAATAATAAGGAAATAAGAGAGAGGCATCCTGCAAAGGAATTATGCCTCTCTTTTTGCAGCTCTTTGTAGTACGCATCCTAAAAAAATATTTAGAAATACTTCTGCAATAATTAAGATGAATGTTATAAATTCTTAAAGTTTATCCATTTGTATATACAGATATAAGTGGTATAATCTTTATAATACTTACTCCTTTTTCCAGTGTTAGGTAGTAACGTATAGTTTTAGTTTTATGTAAATAGGGCAACAATTCACAATACAAGCCATCAATAATCGTGTTACAGGCATTTTACTTTTTAACGTATGTAGATGAATAGGATTGAAAGGGGTTTCTAATGAAAAGGCTTAAGATATTAACAGCTGTCTGTCTGACAGCATTATTTTTATGCTTCTTTTCTACCAGCGTAAATGCGTCGAATGATATTTCCATACATGGGGAGGTTGGATTTGACGGCACCTATTTGCGGGGAAGCTGGACACCGGTCCGGGTTGTATTGAAGAATACCGGCAATGATTTGGAAGGCAGTCTGGAAGTTACTGTAAAAGTTGGCCAGGATGGCAAGATGGCATATTCCACCCCAGTAAGCCTGCCCAATACTTCTGAGAAGGAATATACCATTTATGCACAAATTCCCGAGGCGGAGCGCAATATAAATATCAATCTGACAGACGGTAGCGGTAAGACTCTTAAAAGCGTTAAGGTGGAATCTTTAAATCCAATCGGGGAGAATAATTATCTCCTTGGTCTGGTAACAAACGATCAGCCTTCCCTGGGCTATTGGAAAGAAAAGCTGGCAGGCAATCAGCTATTATCCAACTATGAACCCATCTCCCTGGATGCTTCTAACTTTCCCGATCGCAGGGAGGTCTTGTCTGCCTTTTCATTATTAATCTTTAACAATATTGATACAGGTACTTTTCGTCCGGAGCAATTAACTGCCTTAAACGCCTGGCTTGAGGATGGCGGGGTTTTGATTATAGGTACCGGTCTTAATGGCAAGAAAACCCTTGATGGATTGACAGCGAACATTGTTCCGAATGTGGTAGGAGAGCTTAAGGAAGTAGGTTCCCCTGCTCTACTTGAGGATTTAACACAAAGACAGGTACTTTCCGAAGCACCTTTGCAGATTATGGATATTAATACACAAGAGGGAAAGGTGTTGCTTGGGGATGGAGAACATAACCTGGTATGGATGTTCCAAAAGGGTGAGGGCATTGCATATCTTTCTGCTTTTGATTTAGGCACTGAGCCCATATTGAGCTGGACCGGCAACAAGCTTCTCTGGGAAAACCTATTGTCTCAAAGCCTGAACCCAGGTATCGCGTCCCGTCTTCGCAATCCCTTTGAAAAAAATCAATACCAAATAGGGTTAGGGGAAGTATTGGGCTATATTGAAGCCATGGAAATGCCTTCGATCATGCTGATACTTTTTCTTTTTCTGTTTTATTTGGCCTTAGTGGGTCCTTTCAACTATATGGTTCTTAAAAAAATAGATAGACGGGAATGGTCCTGGATAACTATACCTGCATTATCCATTATATTTGCAGTATTGATTTTCGGTCTTGGATACAACACAAAAGGTGGAGAACTCATTATCAATACCATCTCAGTTGTGGATCTGGATGCCAATCAAGAGCGGGGAAATTTGACCAATCATATCGGAATTTTCATACCCCGAAGAGGCGATTATGAGGTGGAGGTAGATCGCTTCGCACTACTTTCCCCTGGTATAAAATATAATAGTCATCTAGCCAATTACTCAGCCGCTTCAGAGGCACGAATGGTGCAGGGGAACCCCTCCCGGATTTTGTTTGACAATTTAAATATTTGGACTATGGAAACCTTTGAAACAGATACAATTCCCGTGGAGATGGGTCATATTCAATCCGACCTTTATTATGAATTGGGTAAAGTGAAAGGAACAGTGACAAACAATACACTGTATCCATTAGAGAACCTGGTTATATATACTCCTTCAGCTTTTGTGGAAGTGGGAAGTATTGCTGCAGGTGAAATGAAGAATGTGGAGCTGACTCTGCCAGCTGCTGGCAGAACCAGGCACCACGACAACATATACCAGATGATAGACACTGTATTTCCATGGCCTTCCGGGATAACAGTCGGAAATGAACAAAGCAGGAAAGATACTACCCGTAGAAGCATACTTAATAATTTAATCTGGCCTGTTTATGAAGTGGCTTTCCCCATGACTGTCAAACTGCCAAGTAACATTGATAGTGAGGGAACCCCGAGTTTGGAGCTTTCCTATTTCGCTTTTTACCAGGGGCAGCCAGAGGAAGGAATTACAATCAACGGCAGAAAGCCAGACCAAACCATCAGCGATGGTATCATTCTTGGTTCCATGGATTTAACCCTGGAAAAAGAAGGAGTGGTGAGTATCCCACCTGGTATGTTCTTTGGCGAGCTTGAAGGGGATATGTCCGCGTATATTGAAAATTCTGGAGATTACTTCTATATACAAAATCCCTCCGGTTATGCTGTGTTTTCCATAGACCTGTCGCCTTACATCCATCTTGAGGATCTGAAGGTAATGATTGGTGTAGATTTGTATTATGGCAATGGCATAGTTCAGGTTTACGATATAGAAGCAGGAGATTATGTAGATGTTCATAGAGATACCATTTCCATTGATGAGGATAATTTTAATCAATATATAGATCCCGATAATAAAGTATATATAAAAGTTTTACCGGGACGAGACTCATACGTAGAAATGGGAGTGCCCACCATTACACTGGAAGGGAGAGAACCATAATGCTTAAAATTGAGAATCTTGTAAAAAAATATGGTAACTTTACAGCAGTGGATAACTTGAACCTGGAGCTGAAAAAAGGTGATATTTATGGTTTTGTCGGCCCCAATGGTGCTGGAAAAACCACCACCATGCGAGTTGTGTCAACTCTCCTGGAGGCTACTTCCGGAACAGTTCTGGTAGATGGAATAAATGTAGCGGAACATCCAGTTAAAGTACGAGGGAAAATAGGATATATGCCTGATTTTTTCGGCGTATACGATAACCTGAAGGTAGATGAATACATGGACTTTTATGGCAGCTGCTATGATTTATCCAAAGCTGAAAGAAGTAAGCGAACCGATGAATTATTGGAATTGGTAGACTTGCGGGATAAGAAAAATAATTACGTTGATACCCTCTCCCGTGGAATGAAGCAAAGGCTGTGCCTGGCTCGCAGCCTTATTCATAACCCGGAACTGCTTATTTTGGATGAACCTGCTTCCGGTATGGATCCCCGGGCTCGTATTGAAATGAAGGGAATTCTTAAAACCCTTAAGGATATGAATAAGACTATTCTGATAAGTTCCCATATTCTCCACGAGCTGTCGGAACTATGTACCAGCATTGGCATTATCGAAAGAGGAAAGCTGGTGTATTCCGGAGAACTACAGGATATCATGCGAAGAATTACTGGTAAAACCATACTTGAAATTACCGTTCTTGATAATGTGGATAAAACTGTGAATTTGCTGCGTGAACAGCCTTTAGTTGAGGATATCTCAGGTGAGGATCATAAATTAGAAGTCAGCTTTTCAGGTAATGATCAGGATGTGGCCAATCTGCTTAAATTACTCATCAACCAAGGTGTTTCAGTGCTGACATTCACTAAGGAAGAAGGCAGCCTGGAGGAGGTATTCATGGAGGTGACCAAACATGTTGAGCAATAGAACATGGAGCAACCCGATAATAACCAGTGAGATGAAAATTAAAATGAGGGGTTGGCGAACAGCCCTTGGTATTGCAGCCTATCTGGGAGTCCTATTACTCATTGGCTTTTTGTATTATTTGGCTTTTGTTGAGCCCGCATCCTGGAGCAGTTCAGTTAATGCACGCCAAGAGGCTGGAATGCGAATATATACAGCGCTGGCTGTAGTCCAGTTTGGTCTGATTCTTCTCATAACCCCGGCACAAACTGCAGGTACTATCAGCGGAGAGCGGGAAAAGCAAACCTTGGACTTGCTGCTTTCGACGAAAATTTCTTCCTTTGGCATTGTTTTCGGAAAGCTTATCTCCTCCATGTCCTATATTTTGCTGCTGATTATTACCTCCATCCCTCTATTCAGTCTTGTATTCTTATTTGGTGGGATTACTCCGGGGGATATGGCACAGCTTTTTCTGTTTTATATCATAACAGCCTTTGCAATAGGCAGTATCGGAATATTTTATTCTACTTTGTTTAAGAGGACAGTGATATCAACGGTTGTAACCTATATCACCATGTTTTTGCTGGGGCTGGTAAGTGTTATATTAGGGGTATATATGATGACGGTCCAATTTAGTGGAGTGGGTCACCAGCCAGTCAATCCAAGCATTCCCTTTGTATTATATGTTAATCCCGCTGTTGGGCTTGCGGATATTTTAGTTACTGAACCCAGTGGGATCATGGCTATATTTGGATTTTCAACTCAAGTAGCTGCTGGGGTGGATTTCTGGATATTAAACTCTATAGTAATGCTGGCTATTGCAGCCATACTTTTGATTGTTAGTATATATAAAATCAACCCGGTAAGGCACTTAGGCCAGAGAAAAGGAAAGAGGAGAAAATGAAGATACCTGGCAGGTTTATCAATTCCGATTGGAAACAGGCCTTTGCTCCAGTGCAAAGAAGAATTCTCTTAAGGCATATGTTTCAATACCTTTCTTTTGGAATTTTATCTGCTTTGGCAGGAATTCTGATTTTATATGGCGTGTCATTTCTTTTCCCTTTTGAAACTTTGCTGTATGCCTGCTTGATTATAGGTCTGTTAACAATTGTATTTGTACTGGTTATTGGTTGGTTAAAGAGGCCTTCAGCATATGAAGCAGCCAGAATGGTAGACAAATTTGGCCTGAAGGAGAAGGTATTAACTGCCTGTGAACTGGATGACAGAGATGATACAATGGCTCAATTGCAAAGGAAGGACGCCATAGACAGTCTTTCAGCATTTGATAAAAGGCAAATATCACTTCGGGTTCCTAAGCCTCACATTTTTGCTCTAATTTTAATGACAATGGCTCTTGTGCTGGTTAATTTAATACCCAATCCTATGAACCGCTTGATTCAGGAAAGACAGTTGCTGAGGGAGGAGATTGAAGAGCAGTTGCATGAGCTGAAGAAAACTGAAGAGGAACTGGCAGAGCAAGGGGGCTTAACCCAGGAGCAGAAGCAGGAGCTTGCCAAGCTGGTGGAGGAATTAGCCGAGCAATTAAAGCAAACAGAAGATTATAAGGAAGCATTAAAAGAGATCTCCAGGACAGAGGAAGAACTGGCAGCTCTTACAGATAAAATACGTGAAGAAAGTATCGGCCAACTGGCTGGGCAACTAGGCTCATTGGAAGAGGCCAGTGCTTTGGCCAAAGCCTTATCTGACAGAAACCTTGCTGACTTAGAAGCCGAATTGGAAAAATTAAAGGAGCAATTGGAGCAGGGAGTAGATAAGGAAGAACTTGCCGATAAACTTAAGGAAACCCTTGAGAAAGCGGCACAAACCATGGCAGATGGTGAAATAAAGGAAAAACTGGCTGCAGCCGCCAGCAGCCTGCAGGATGGCCAGACAAGTACAGCTGCCGAACAATTGGGTGAAGCAATGAAGCAGGCTATTAATGCCAGCAACGCCATGGGAGATGCCAGGTATGCCCTGCAGCAGATGCGAAGTAGTATAGCTCAGGCAGCAGGAGAATCACAATACGCACAAAATTCAGGTGGACGGTCTGACCAGAATTCTAATGAGAGAAATCAAGGCAATAACAATCAAGACAGCGAGGGTCAGGGTTCCGAGGAAGGGCAGGGCCAGGGATCTGGCCAAGGTCAAGGCACCGGACAGGGACAAGCAGCTGGCCAAGGTCAAGGAAACAGCGGTCAAAGCGGATCTGGTGTTGGCACGGGTACCACTAACAACAGCTCTGATCAGAGTGGCAGTGGTACTACTGATAACCAGAATGGAAACAGTCAAATGGGGGATGAGAATGCGCAGACTGTATATGAACGGATCTACGCACCGGAACGCCTGGGAGACGGAGGGGAAATAACCCACGTACCTGGTCAGCAGACAGGTGAAGGAGAGGTAACAATAGAAGATGATGGAAGGGGTATAGGAGATTTTACCGGATATATTCCATATAGAGATGTCTATCAGGAATATAGAAATGAAGCTATGAACAGTATGGAAAGAAGGGTACTGCCCCCTAATATTCAAGAGTTAGTACGTCAATACTTTGATGCCTTAGGTAATTAACAACACCTCTTCTTGCATTTTCTAGTCGTATCTCATGCAAGCATCCTGCTTGGAGAGTAACCAACAAGTGGATAAAAATAGAAAATGTGTAAATATAGTAAGCCAATGAAACAGACTCACCTCAGGAGGTAAATTATGGATATAAAAGAATTTTCGCTAACGGTAACGAAGATTGAAGAGGAAATAGCCAAGGAGATTATAGGGCTGAAGGGCATTATTAATCATGTTTTAATAGCCCTTATATCCGGAGGCAATGTATTACTGGAGGGGGTACCCGGCCTGGGTAAAACCCGGTTGGTTAAAACATTGTCCAAGGTTTTGGATCTGGATTTTAACCGAATTCAATTTACCCCTGATCTGATGCCTTCTGATATTGTTGGCACCAATATTCTCGTTAAGGATGAGAAGGGAAATAGTGCATTCCGTTTTCAAGCAGGGCCTATTTTCAGCAATTTGGTATTGGCAGATGAAATTAACCGTGCTACTCCTAAAACTCAGAGTGCCCTGCTGGAGGCCATGCAGGAACACACGGTAACTGTTGGCGGCGTAACAAGAGAATTGCCTAAGCCTTATTTTGTGCTGGCTACCCAAAACCCTCTGGAACAAGAGGGAACATACCCCCTTCCAGAGGCTCAATTGGATCGTTTTCTGTTTAAGTTGCTGCTGGATTTACCGTCATTGGATGAACTACACCGTATTGTTGATTTAACTACAGGGGATGAACAGGAGAGTGCTAAAAAAGTAGTGGATGCAGGTACCATTCTAGAACTTAAGCATTTGGCAATTCAGGTACCTATTGCAAAGCCGGTACAGGATTATGCCCTGCGCCTTGTTATGAACACCCATCCACAGTTAGAGACCAGCCCTGATGTTACCAAGAATCTGGTGCGATATGGTTCAAGTCCCAGAGGTGCTCAGGCAATTATTCAGGCCTCCAAGGTGAGAGCGCTTATGGATGGACGATATAATGTTTCCTTTGAGGATGTTCGAAACATTGCCTATCCTGCATTACGCCATAGAGTATTTTTAAATTATCAAGCTGTTTCAGAGGGGAAAACCTCAGATGACGTAATTCAGGATATTATTCAGGCTACGGATGAGTAAGGAGTTAGAATGAAAACTTTTGATGCTGAATTTTTGCAAAAACTGGAGCGACTGGCATTGCAGGGTTCTAAATTAATACAGGGCGGTACCGGGGGTAATCGCAGGTCCAAGGCCAAGGGAAGCGCAATTGAATTCTCGGATTTCCGGGAATATGTCCTGGGTGATGATTATCGCAGTATTGACTGGAATGCTTATGCTCGGTTTGAACGTTTGTTCATAAAATTGTATATGGAAGAGCGGGAAGCCAATATCACTATCTTTTTGGATACAAGCGCTTCTATGGATTATGGGAAACCAAATAAAGGGGTGCTTGCTAAAAAGCTGGCAGCTATCTTTGCCTATATTGCACTGGCTAATTATGATCGTGTAGGAATTGTCGCAATAAATGAAAAGGTATCAGATCTGTACCCTTATTTTTCAGGAAAGCCGGGATTTATTAGAGCTTTGGAATTTATTGATAGCCTGCCCTTCAACGGTAGGACAAGCCTGAATGAGAGCATTCCCAAATTCACACCATTACACGGACGTAAGGGGATCAGTATCATTTTATCGGATTTTCTGGCCAGGGACGGGTATCTGGAAGCCTTCCAGTACTTAAAATATCAGCAGCAGGACGTTATTGCGGTACAAATTCTTTCACCAGGGGAGTTAGATCCGAAATTTACCGGGCCGTTGCGTCTTATAGATGTGGAAACTGGTGAACCGGTAGAAGTGGAGATGACACCGCGTACCATAGATTTGTATAAAAAGGCTGTTCATTCCTATATGGAGGAACTTAAGAGTGTCTGCAGTAACATGGAAATTGCCTGTCTCCAAGTGAGCAGTGAAATTTCATTGGAACAGCTGGTCTTTGAAAAACTGCGGCAGGCAGGTATGATTGGTTAAGGGAGGGGGCTTTTTTGTCATTTAGCAACCCATGGGGTTTGTTGGCGCTACTGCTCATCATACCCATTGTTTTACTTTACATCTTAAAAAGGCAGCATCAAGACCACATAATTTCCAGCACCATGCTCTGGCAGCAGGTACATCGTGACCTACAGGCAACCAGACCATGGCAGCGCTTACGTACCCGGCTGCTTCTGATTCTGCAAATTCTGGCTATAATTTTCTTTGCCCTGTCTTTGGCACGCCCCACTTGGCACGGCGGTCAGGGAGGGCTTCACCATATTGCAGTTGTAGACACTTCTGCTCGGATGCAGGCAACGGATGTAAAACCTAATCGTATGGAAGACGCACGAAATGGATTAATGAATTTGATACAGGGCATGGGAAGCAGAGACGTTCTGACTATTGTACAGGCTGGGCAGCAGCCTTTTATACTTGTTGGACCTTCCAGTGATAAGAGCGTTTTAAGACAGGCTGCTGGTGAAATCCAGCCTTCAAACGGAAAAACCGATCTGACTGGAGCTGTTCAATTAGCACAAACCATACTACAGGATCAGAGTAACGATGGGGGGCGTATTCATGTCTACAGTGATCACTACCCGGCTGATCTGACAAATCATGAAAATTTGGAGTTTTATATTAGCTCTGGAAATGGAGACAATGCTGCCATAACCCATGTAGGTTTTGAGATAGGCAATGAAAGCATAAATGCCTTATCTCGTGTTGCTAACTATGGAATGGACAAAAGTATTACATTGGAATTGATGATAGACGGTGGGCTTCAAAATATAAAGGAGGTAAATCTGTCGGCAGGAGAAGAGGTAAATGTATATTGGCATAATATACCCATTTCTGCCAAGGAGATAGTAGTAACTATTTCTGAAGAAGACGATTTGGTTTTGGACAACACTGGTATGGCGGTAGTTAATGAGGATTACCAGGTTAAAGCCCTACTGGCAACTGAGCGAAATGTTTTTTTGGAACGAGCCATATCTTTGCGTGAAGGTATTGAGTTATATAAGGTTAATCCAGAGGAAACCCTGGAAGGAACAGACTTTCATCTCTATATTTATGATGGCAAACTCCCGGAACAACTGCCGGAAAGTGGTCATATACTAGCCTTTTCTCCTGAATCCCATGAGCAAATCGGTTTAGCTGCGAAGGGAGAAATCCACCCTGCCAGAACTATAGCTAATAGCCAATCGCTTTACCCTGATCTATTACAATATGTAGAGCCGGAGGGTTATATGATTGCAAGAGCCAATAAAATAGATCTACCGGAAGGTTTTACTGTTCTATTTCATGATGAGGCGGAAAACCCCCTTTTAGTGGCAGGGGAACAGGAAGGCAGGAAGATAGTAATTTTTTCTTTTGCACTCCATGATTCCAATCTGCCTTTAAAGGCGGACTTTCCCATTCTTATGCAAAACCTGCTCAACTGGCTGCTTCCGCAGGATATGACATTTGCCGGGCAAGTTTTCGCCGGGGAACCCTTGCAGCTGCAACCCTTTACTGATGCATCCCGTATTATTGTTACTTCTCCTTCGGGCAGGGAATATAACTTTGATGCCTTTCCACCGCCGGTATTCCATGACACCAATGATATAGGCGTTTATAAGGTAATCCAGCAGGCAGAAAACCGGACATATACAGGCAGTTTCGTTGTTTCGGTGCCAACTGAGGAAGTATCCAAACTAATAGCAGACAGTGAAACACTTCCTGGTCAAAGCAGCAGACATAAAGATGCTGTAACGTCTCCTTTTAGAAGGGAAATCTGGATGATCGCAGGCTGGGTTCTTCTTTTATTACTTTTAACAGAATGGTGGGTGTATCACCATGGCAATTAATTTTACTAATCCACTGGCTTTGTTTATATTTGTGCCGGTTGCTGCAATTGTAGTATATATATATCATATGTTTAAGGGAAAAAGCCTTCATGGTGGGATATTGCCACTGGTACTAAGACTTATTCTGATACTACTACTGGTAATTTCCCTTGCAGGTCCGAGAGTAAAAATTCCGATAAATCATACTGAAATTATATTTATAGCAGACCTTTCAGACAGTACCATTTCCAAACAAAGTGAGATGGCTGCTTTTATTTCTGAATCACTAAAGATTTTGCCTGAAAACCATCAAACAGGTATAGTAACCTTTGGCGGAAATTCTCTTATCGAACAGTCTGTGAGCAGTTCACGAAACTTTCATACCTTTCATTCAAAGCCGGATACGGACTACAGTAATGTCGATCAGGCTTTACAGAGAGCTGAGGGTTTGTTTTCACATGACAGTCGTAAACGAATGGTTTTAATAACCGATGGTACAGAGAATATGGGGGATGCAATGCTTAGGGCAGGCGCCCTTGGACAGCGGGGCATTCCAGTAGATGTGTTTCATCTTGATACCATACCTCCCCGTGAGGTTCAGCTATCAGAGCTTACTCTTCCTTCCGCCCTTTATCAGGGAGAAAGTTATGATGTTCAGGTAGAGATTAACAGCACTGTAGAAACCAAAGGCATATTGCGCTTGTATGCCAATCGGGAGCCAGCAGGCAGTCAGGAGGTAGAAATTCAGAAAGGAAGAAACATTTTTCTGTTTCAGGAAACAGCAAATACAACGGGAACAGTTGTCTATGAAGCAGAGCTTGAACCTTTGTCTGGTGATGATACTTTCAGGCAGAATAACAGGATGGCTTCTTATGTACGCATAGAAGGGCCTCCAGTTGTAGCCCTGGTAGAAGGACAGGAAGGAGAAGGCAGGGAACTAGCCAAAATCATGGAAGCGGGCAGTATGGAGTACAAGCTTTTTACTCCCTATACTCTGCCTGATCAATTAGAAGAGCTGGTTAAATATGACGGAGTAATCCTGGCCAATGTGGATTATGATGCATTGGGCAAGGAAAAGACTGAAATTCTGGATAGATATGTGAAATCCATGGGCAGGGGCTTACTGGTTACCGGAGGTGATAACAGTTATGCCCTGGGAGGGTATCTGGGAACCAGATTAGAGGAGATTCTGCCGGTTGATATGGACCTGTCCAAAAAGAAGGATATTCCTTCCTTAGCGCTGGCACTTGTTATCGACAAATCCAGCAGTATGTCGGATACACAGTTTGGCATAAATAAAATGGAATTAGCCAAGGAAGCCGCTATTCGCTCAACTGAAGCTTTGCGGGATAATGATTTTATTGGGGTAGTGGCTTTTGATTCTGCAGCTGCCTGGGTTGTGGAGATTCAGAAAGCAGCAAACCGGGAGGAAATACAAGAAGCCATCGGTACCATTCAGCCTGGAGGAGGAACAAATCTGTATCCTGGGTTGAATCTTGCCTATCAGGCTCTTAAGAGCACAGATACCGCTTTAAAGCATGTGATTATCCTAACGGATGGTCATACTTCAGAAGGAAACTTTGAATCTCTGGTCTCTCAGATGACAGCCGATGGGATTACCGTATCAGGTGTTGCAGTTGGGCAAGATGCGGATGAATGGCTTATGCAACGGATTGCCGAACTGGGGAAGGGAAGATATTATTTTACCGATGATTTTGCCAGTATACCTAAGATCTTTACTAAGGAAACTTATTTGGCAACCCGAAGCTATATTAACAATGAAACCTTTTTCCCAAAGGCATTAGGCAGTTCACCTATATTAAGTGGAATTGATTCCGTACCCTCTTTGGATGGTTATATTACAACAACCATAAAGGGGGGTGCTGTACCGGTATTGGTCAGTCAGCAGGATGATGATCCGGTATTGGCCTATTGGGATTATGGACTGGGCAGAATTACCACCTGGACCAGCGATACAAGGGGGATATGGACTGGGAATTGGCTGGAATGGGATCAGGCGGCAACCTTCTGGCTGAACACTATTTCTTCAATTTTGCCGGGCAGCAGTAATGAAACTGGAAGAATTGAAACCAGCAGAAAGGGGAATATAGGTCAGGTAACCGTATCCATGGAAGAACTGGATACAGGATATGATACCTATGCTGTTATTGTCAGCCCGGGAGGCGAGGAGGAAAGAATTAAAATGCAGCCTTCCAAGCCTGGATATTATCAAGGGAATTTTGAACTGGATGACACTGGTGTTTATTTAATCCGAGTTGAACAACAGCGGGAGGATGGCTCATCGGCAGCTATGGAAGCGGGTCTGATATATCCATATTCACCGGAATATGATATTCGTCATACTTCATCAAGAAATTTATCCGAGCATATAGCAGGAAAAACCGGTGGAAGACTGCTGGAGAACCCGGAGGATATTCTGCTGGATGAACTTGAACCGGTATGGAGATACCATGAAATCTGGCCTATACTTTTGCTGCTTGCCCTGATCTTATTCATTGTCGATATTGTACTTCGCAAGCTGGGAATAAGGTTTGTTACAGAGAAAATGCTGATGCCTCCCATTTGGGGGCTGCAAAATGCCTTTATTCATTTGAAGGATTCCTTAGCTGCTTCTTCAAGAGTTAATCCATCAGAAAAGAATGGTCAAAGAAAATCGTCCAGGGAAACTGAGCCTTCAGAACTGGAGGTTCAAACAAATATGGAAACGGTTAGAGAAGACACGAAAGCTGGTGCTGGGCAAAAGAATATCAAACCAGATAGAAAATCTGGGCGAAAGCCAGCCAAGGAGGTTAATGAACAACAAAAAAGCTCAGAGATAAAAGAACCTGATGGCTTTACCAGCGCCTTACTTGAGGCCAAAAAGAAACGTAGGATTCGAAAGTAACCATTATAAAAGTAGAATTTTAAGAAATCGACGAAAGTGGTAAGATATAAACAATTGTAATACCTTACTTACTATTGTACTGCAAGGAAAGGGGAGAAGAGAGTTGAAATGGATTATAACACTATTTGCTGTTATCTATAACCGCCTGTCTTTCTCCCTGCCTAAATACTACGGTACTTTATATCAGGCTGGATGGGCAATTTCATTCGGCTTATAGAGATGCCTTATGGATGGGCCCTGTTTACAAAGCCCTTGGTTTGTCCGTAGTGGAGCTTGTGGACGAGTTTACAGGCAGGGTAGTTGGCCCCATGGAAGGAGAAAGCCCCCAGCTAAGGAGCAAGGGGGCTTTATATGATCATTCTATTTCACAATCTTCCTGCATTCCAAGTAGAATCTTTTTTCATGGGCTTCTCCCATGGAAAAGGTTTTTCTGGGCAGTACCCCGTCTATTATTACGGTTTTGAACAAATCATTTTTATTCATGATCGGGAGCAGGAATCCCATATTGCCCTCTTTAATGCCCAGCTCTGCTGTCACATCTTCTCCATGAATATAGTCGATGGAAACCTCCTTATTGTTGTCAAGGTAATCATCCAGAAAAGCTTGTAAGGTGCCGGCTTCCAGATTGTTTTTGGGATTAGTTATTTTTAGAATTCCCCATTCTCCTGAGAACATATAGGGGATCAGATGAATGATTTGGCTGCTACCTTCGTTATTGGATTTCACCAGGGCTTGATACCTTTCCTTCATTAGCTTTTCAGAGGAAAAGGATTCGTAATCAAAGCCTTGACCGCTTGCAGCATAGTACTCCTTCATAGCTTTTAGAACATGTAAAGGATCTGCCTGAAAGAGAACCCGATGTATGGGCTCAAATACCAGGGACTCGTCATGAACATTAACCAGTTCCACCATAGCAAAACGAGCAGGATGATTTTGCTTTTCTTCTTCGCTTAAGCCTGCCTTCAGGCTGTCCCAGCAAGCCTTTGCTGTAGCGAAGGAGTGATTTCCATCTCCCATGGCAAACAGCATAACACCTTTATCTTCGCCTACATCATATTTTTTTTGGAAGGTTTCCAGGTCAGCCAATTGAGTGAGAGCATCTGATATTCTGTTTATTGCAGCCTGATTTGCTACCTGATAACCAGCAATCCTGCCGCCATCCATCATCAATTCAAAATCATATAACTGGTCTGCCTCAGATACATTGTTGGATATAGGCTCAATTACAGTTTTTTCAGGGTCATCAATTAACACCATTATATGGGGAACTTCCAGTACTGCATCCTTACGTATTTCAATACGGGGAGGCAGACGATCCAGCACAGTTCCTTCTGTTGCCCGAATAAGAGTTTCAGAACCCTCGCGATAATCATATTGCTCCAAATCCAAGGCAATCATCAACCCCCTGCGGATCCCAGTTTGTAAAGTACGTTCCACATAAACAAAGGATGGAGGCAATTGTATGAGAGTATCTTCTTTCATATATTTATTCATAACATTGGAGATGTTTGCAATCCGCTTCTCACTATCACCATCTTCCAGATATACTTCCGGGAATATCATATGCAGGGTGGAAGGGCTTTCGGACACGTACTCCTCAACCGAGTGCCAATAGTCACGCTGTGAGGTGTATTGATCACAGGCTACAACCGCCCATTTTTTCAAATCGACCTGCTTATTCGGAAGCATAACTTTAGGTATCTTCACACCTATGGTGCGCAGGGATTTCCTTATAGCCGATTCCATACTGTTTAAAGAATATGACTTGTTGTTTGTAATTTTATTTTCCTGTTTCTCAAAATAATTATCAATCATGCTGTATAAAGGCCTCCAAACCCATTAAGTTGTATAATGTATATTAATTTATATATTTTGCTATACCACTATATATTACCATAAATCATTACTGCTTACCTATAGCTATATGTTATATACATCAATTATCCAATGAAACATAATGATGTGTCAAGAACTCCAACAAACAATGTAAATGAGTCACTGCATTTGTAATAATTTCTTGTACCATGCCAAAAACTTGGTATAATGGAAATGTATAAATAACTACATTAAGAAGAAATCTTTATAAATTTAATAAATAATATGAGGTAGTCGATATGCTGCGTTATGATTATTTTTCTGATCCGGCGTTCAAAAATGCGATGGAAGAGTATTGTATCAAAGAAAATGAGCAGCTTATTGATTTATTAGCTGTAACAGAATTATCTGTCCAAAATCCAAATTCACTGGCAGATTTGGCTCATTTCAAAAACCTTCAGTCTCTCTCCATTACTATGGGGAATTTGGAGAATTTAGAAGAAATCAAGCAGCTTAAATACTTGAAAAAGCTATCACTTTTTGATAACAAGATCAATGACCTGTCTGCTATTTGGGAGATGGATAGATTAACTAGCTTTAGTATGGATAGGTGTTTTGATATTGCTTCAGTTGCTGAGCTTAAAAATCTAGTTGAACTTGAGATCATATACGGAGACATTTCTGATTCTGATTCGCTTAAGAGGCTGACAAAATTAAGAACACTTATACTGCATGCGTGTAATATAAATAATGTTGATTTCATCTCATATATGCCGCTACTTAGTTCAATTAATTTTGCTAAAAATAATATCAGCGAAATAAAAGCTCTGCAAGGATTAAAACATATAGAAACAGTAGAAATATGGGAGAATAAAATAAAAGATCTTTCTCCTCTTAAAGATTTGGTAACTATAAGAGTGTTAGATATCTCATCTAACCCAATATGCTGGGATTCTTGTAAATTATCAGATTTAAAGTGTTTGCCTTACATAAAAAAAATAGGTCTATACGGG
>FZPS01000154.1_pt106 | contig 21042 bp, 18 predicted proteins | sample 1817821 | NCBI WGS metagenome assembly FZPS01 (sample SAMEA104158645, study PRJEB21678) | metagenome | place: Germany | collected 2015-04-21 | reverse complement strand
CTACGTGTTTGAATAGTAAATTGCCTTCCCTGTCTGTCATTACTAGCACAGCTACTTTGGGATGTTTCTTTTTCTTTGCTTTTTCGTATTCTTTTCGGCTTCTGTATTTGCGACCTTTTTCTGAATACTTCATTAGTAGCTCATCAGCTTCTACAATGCCTGAGAAGCTTATACCTCCTTGTAATGATTTGATCGCTGCTAGTATCTTGTGTCGCCAATTGAAGCTAGTTCTCAGACTTATACCTACCTCAGATGCGCAAGCTCTTAGACTTTTGCCTTCTAACATGCATTTCAGGTAATCGAGCATTTTATCAGCTTTTCGCATGCGATATACGAAGGTTCTAGCTGTTTCGCGGTATTGTCGGCCGCAATCTTTGCATTTGTATACTTGTTTGCCGTCGCGTACTCCAGCTTTTATTACATTTTCGCTTTTGCATCGAGGGCAGATGGGGGCTGTGCTTTGTATTTTTAGCTTCTGATAATCTACGGCTGTGTAGTTGTTTTCTAATAAAAATTGATATAGATTATCTAGAAATCTACGTTTCTGCTCTTTGGGTAGAGCTTGATAATCTAATAAATTAAAATTATCCATAATTATTTTTTTGTAAAATTAAATAAATATTATTTAATGGTAATATAAAATACGTAAAGTAAAACAAAGAATAAATTTTGTAAGCCCTCTTCCACCTAATAAATAGTCTTTATGAAGCGTGATTTTGGTATTTGTTTAGAATTTTTAATTATTAAAATCGATTTATAAATTGGGGATAATTTCTATTTTGCATAATTTTGCAAATAATAAAATCACGTATAAATTTTTTGATGAAAAAATCAATAAAATTAAAAAAACTAGATTTATATTTAATCAAATCTTTTATAGGCCCTCTGCTAGTAACTTTTATTATAGCTATTTTTGTATTATTAATGCAATTTTTATGGTCATATATTGATGAATTAGCTGGTAAGGGGTTATCTATTAGTGTAATATTGCAATTAATGTTTTATGCATCTGCTACTTTTGTACCTATGTCGCTACCATTAGCTATTTTATTATCTTCATTAATGACCTATGGCAATTTAGGCGAAAACTATGAAATAATAGCTGCTAAAGCCTCAGGTATTTCTTTATGGAAACTTATGAAACCATTAGCTATAGTTTCTATATTATTAGCTTGTTTTACCTTTTATTTTTCAAATACCATACTTCCTAAAGCTAATTTAAAAATGATGTCTCTACTACGTGATGTAAGAGAACAAAAACCTACTCTAAATATTAGAGAAGGTATTTTTAATAAAGATTTAGATAATTATGTAATAAAAGTTGAGAAAAAACACAAAGATGGGAAACATGTAGAAAATATAATAATATATGATCACTCTGACTTTGGACCTGCCCTACGCATTACCACTGCTCAATCTGGTATTATGGAAACTACCCCCGATGAACGTTATTTGATTTTTACACTTTTTAATGGTATGAGCTATGTAGAACTCAGAGAAAACAGAGATGATTATATACGAATACCTTTACAACGTATTTATTTTGATGAGCAAGTTTTGCATATCGATTTATCTAGTTTCGCTTTTCAACGTTCAGATCCTAGTATTTTAAAAGAACATTATAAAATGTTAAATCTTTCACAACTAAAGTATTATATAGATTCACTAGATAGAGATTTAAAAAATTTAATAGAAAACCACACTAATATGCTCCTTATGACATTTAATAATTTCTGGATTTATGTAGCTAATGATAGTAATTTCAAACCAATGCAAAATATAACTGTTAATACTTTTGATAGTTTAATAAATTTATTAGACGACGATAGTCATAGAGAAATGTATAGGAGTGCATCTGAACACGTACTAAACAATATGAATATGATAGACAATCAAGCCGAACTATATAGATCAATAAAAAAATCAAAAACATATTACGAAATAGAATGGCATAGAAAATTTACACTTTCACTCACTTGTTTACTTTTATTTTTTATTGGTGCTCCTCTAGGTGCTATAATAAGAAAGGGTGGAATGGGCTTCCCTTTAGTAGTTTCTGTAATAGTTTTTGTCCTTTACTATATTATTACTATCTTATTTGAAAAAACTGCTAAAAATATGCTCATATCTCCTTTTTTAGGAATGTGGTTGCCTACTTTTATTTTATTAACTTTTGGCTTATGGATATCTATTAAAACCATTAAAGATAGCCCTTTGATGAAAGCTGATGCTTGGATTAAAAAAATTAATAATATTAATCAATATTTTAAAAAATTGTTTAAAATTAAAAATAATAATAAATGGCATTAATTTTTAATAATTTAAATGCAATTAAAAGTCTTAATACTAATTTTTTAAATAAAATAAAAAAAATAATTAAGCAAATTCTAAATGATTATGAATTTAAAGAAGGTAAAATCATAATTAATTTGGTAAATGACAATGAATTATTACAAATAAATAAAAATTTTCTAAATCATGACTATTACACAGATATAATAGTTTTCAATGAAATTAAGAATAATTATTTGTTTGCTGAATTATATATTAGCTATGATAGATTAATAGAAAATGCAAATAAATACAATCAATCTATTGAAAATGAGACTGCGAGACTTATCATACATGGCATTCTGCATAGTTGTGGTGAAGATGATAATGATGAAAAATCTAAACAAAGCATGACAATAAAAGAAAATTATTATTTGAATTTTTACTAATAAATGATTTTTAGCTCAAGTTTTTATTCTAACAATTATTGAAAACTTATTTTTATTTTAACTTTGTATAATATGGAAAATTTTATTACTCTAAAAGAATTAGCTAAACAAATAGAAAGTATTATAAATCTGAATTTCAACAATACATATTGGGTATTGCTGGAGATACAAAAATTAAATCTTTATCGTACTGGTCATGCCTATCCAGAGCTTGTAGAAAAAGATGAAAAAACAAATAAAATAGTTGCTCAGATGCGTGGTATTATATGGGCTAATGATTATTTATATATCCAACGAAAATTTATACAAGTCTTAGGAAGTGAAATGAAGGATGGTATCAGAGTATTAGCTAAATGCATTGTCAATTTTCATCCTGTATATGGACTAAGCCTTAGAATTATGGATATAGATACTACATATTCTCAAGGCTTATTGGAGCAGGAGCGTCTACTTACAATCAAAAAACTACAGCAGCAAGGCTTATTAGATGCTAATAAGCAAATACCTTTCCCATTGGTACCACAACGAATAGCAATTATTTCAATAGAAACTAGTAAAGGATTTAGCGATTTTGTAGGAGTATTAGCAAATAATGAACACTGTTATAGTTATAAATACACCCTTTTCCCAGCAGTATTACAAGGTGAAAAGGCTGTAGAGACCATTACCGAACAACTGAAAATCATAAATCTAAAAAAAGATTTTTATGATATAGTAGTGATAGTGCGTGGAGGTGGTGGCGAAATAGGTCTATCCGCTTATAATGATTATTCACTAGCAAAAGCAATAGCTACTTTCCCACTTCCAGTTTTGACTGGTATCGGACATTCTACTAACCTCACTGTCTGCGATATGGTGGCTCACTATTCAGCCATTACACCTACCGACCTGGGATATTATATTATCGATAAAACATTGGAATTTGAAAATATGTTACTAAATATTGGCGACAAATTAATCAATACAATTAAGCAAAAACAAAATAATTATAAAGAAAAAATAAATAATACTCGATTTTTATTGTTACGTAATATAACTTCTCAATTATATGCTTATCAATCTAATCTCGACAAAACCATTAATACTTTCACTCAGTTGACTAATGCTAAAATCAATAAATCATCAATTACTCTCATACAAATTATTAATACTATCAAATATCAATTTATTTCTGCCTTAGAAAAAACTAATAATTTGTTAAAAAATTATAACTTTTCTCTCAAAACAAATTCAAAAAATATTATTAATATTGAAAATTGTAAGCTTGATAATATACCACTTATACTTAGACATAAATCTAAATCACATTTAAACTATAATCTGTTACGGTTAAAACAAATAAATAAATTGATACCAATAAATCTAAAACAAAATCTATCTGATATCAAAATCTCACTTAACAAAGCTCAACAAATCATAGACCTCAGCTCGCCTAATCATATTTTAAAAATGGGGTATGTGATGTTAAAAAAAGATAATATAATCGTAACTGAAAATAATATAAATAAAAACGATACAATAGTTTTAGAAGGTTATAAAAATCAAATGGAAGCCGAAATTATTAATATTGAAAAAAAATAAAAATATGAATAACGAAGAATTAAATTTACCAACAAGCTACGAACAAGCTTTTAATGAATTGCAACAGATAGTTACCGAGATAGAACGCGGTGATATCACTATAGATCTTTTATTACCAAAAGTACAGAGAGCAGCTCAACTAATAAAATTTTGCAGAGACAAACTTAGAAATACTGAAGATGAAGTTAATAAAATCATAAAGCAACTAGAAGATGATAATTGCGATGATATGTAGTGAAACTAAAGATATTTAAAACGTAAAATGACACAATCATAATGAAATGATAAATTTAAATACAATATTATCTAAAATTGAAAGTAAATAAACGGTTGTAAATCTGCAGTAATAAATTGAAAAACTAAATAATATACCACAGCATCATATTGCCCTGAATAACGCAGCTCCATATTTGAGATACCAAAAGCTAAATACTTTAGCTCATTAGATAGCTTTCTAGCATAAAATTACAGAATCAATAGAAGGTTAATGTTTATAAAAAGTATTCAAATTTCTCAACTCAGTATCATTTAAATTATCAGTCAAATACTTATTTAATTTGATTTAAAATATAATCTAATAAATCTTGAATTCCTGTTTTTTTAACAGAGGATGTCATAAATATGGGGGGCAATTCGTCCCAGTATTTTGATAATTCAGTCATAAGAGCTTTTCGATTTTGTTGAATAATACTTTTTTTTTCTTTATCAGTTTTAGTCAACACTATGGCTATAGGTATATTATACCGTCCACAATTATTTATAAACTCTATATCTATTTGTTGTAATGGTATCGAGGAATCTATTAAAACAAATGCTAAAAATAGCTGACTACGAAAGCTAAGATATTCGTTTATGATATTTATTAACTGCTTACGAATAGTTTTAGATGTTTTAGCATATCCATAGCCAGGTAGATCTACTAGATACCATTTATTATCTATCAAATAAAAATTGATAGTTTTAGTTTTACCAGGTATAGATGATGTTAATGCAATTTTTTGAGAAACTAATGCATTTATTAATGAAGATTTCCCTACATTAGAGCGACCTACAAAAGCAAACTCTGGCAAAATATTTTTAGGACAATCTGTTAAAGAAACGCAACTTTTTACATATTTAACTGATTTTATTTTCATTTTTCTCTTTTAGATATGAATCTACATGCCTCTTTATTTTACTTGGATATACATCATCTATAGTTACTAATATTCCAATCTCTTCTACTGGGCCGAATTGCGGATTTAGAGAAGTTCCAAAAGTTTTCATTGTACGCGACAAACTCATATATGCATTTATCAATGGGGGGATAGTTTCTCCTTGAGATTTTACAAATTCTAATAGTTTTTTATAATTCACCTCATAAGAATCAGAAAAGAATATATCATCAAAAATCGATATATCATTCGAATAGCCACGTGGCATCTTAGGAGTAATTAACTTTTCAGTATCAGGAAAATGCTTATACATAAAATATACAATGGCATCACGAGCTAATTGATTGTAATTGAGATATAAAGTTACCTTGCCAAAGAAATATTTAATTTCTGGATAATCTATAGTAAGAGCTCCTAGGCCGTCCCACAGGTTGTCTAATGAAAAAATCCCCTTTCGCTGATTTTTTTGTGGTTGATATTTAGGTTGTACAAAGCTCCTACCTAATTCGATAGTATACGGTGCATATTTTTCTATAAATAGATCAGAAAAATCAAACATGTGAGAAGTAGCTAAATGTAATTTGCCATTATAAAAGTTAAGTACATCCTTTACCAATATAAATCTGTAGCCACCTATTATTTCTTCTTCTCGAGGATCCCAAACTATTAATTGTTTATATGGCAAAGGACCTGTATCGAATTTGTCTATATCTACCTTCTTGCCAGTGCCAGCTCCTGCATCTCTAAAAGATATTTCTCGTAATCTACCTACTTCCAACATTAGATTGGGACATTGCTCAGCAGCAAATATGTAAATTTCATTTTTATTGTAATTTGTTTTTCTTACATAAATATCCCTTGTCAATTCTTTTTTTAATAATTCTCTGTCGATTGGTTCTATTATTTGCTCCATATTAATAGTTAAAAAATAAGTTTATTTTTTTTAAAATTTTTACCAAAATTATAAAACTTTATTGAAATTTAGATGCAAAATATATTCTGCATAACTATTAATATTGTCATTATATACTAAAATAATATTGTTTTATCTTATTATTCTACGCATTCCTCATATTAGTTTTTAATAATAAATTCAAATATCAAATGTACTAAATAAATTGGTAAAGTGCGAATGGGTAACAAGTTGTGAAAATAAGAGAATGAATCTAAGCGAATAAAAGAAGGGTATTTAATAGTATTATAAAATATTTAATCTTTGTGTAATTTTTTAGCATCTATTAAAAAAAATTAATAAATTATGCTATGTAATAGCTTTAACTGTATGTAATGGAGTATATAGTGGGCCTCGTGAGGTTAATTTGCTCTCAAAAAGTATTATTCTGTCTATTATGTATTTACCAAAAGAAAAATTAGAATATTTATCTAACACATCATAAAAATTATCTATATTTGATAAGCTTTTGATACGTCCCAAAGTTAAATGTGGCACAAAATTTTCATTTTTTTCAGTGATAGAAAGTAATGGGGTTAACTTATTTTGTAATGATAAAGCTAAATGTTTGGTCTCATCATTATCTAACCATCTAGTCCACAAAACACGAGGCGATCTCTTATTACCAAAAATAGATAATCCAGCTAACTCTATCTGATATTTATGAAATTCAGATTCTAAGCTATCTATGGCATCGCAGATGGTAGATAGATGGATTTCATCAGTATCTCCTAGAAATACAAGAGTCAAATGCGTATTCTCTAATGATACCCATTTGATTTTGTACATAGCTAATTGATGCTGCAGATTAATAATTTCTTCTTTTGCAGTTTTATTTAATTCAATAGGTAATGCAATAAATAAACGTTTCATTTTTTAATGGTATTTTGCTTAACTTTTTGAGCTAATTTTTTACCTAATTCTTTTGCTTTATTCATATCAGTTTCATTGGGAGTAAATTTAGTAAATATGGATTCTTCTAATACATTTAATTTCAAACCATTAGCAATATTAGGTATCAATTTTTGATTTTCTCCGCTCCATCCAAAAGATCCAAAAGCCAAAAGATATTTACCTCTATCACGAATAGGATTGATAAGAGCAAAAAGCTTATAAATAGGTAAAAGAATATTTTGATTAATTACAGGTGAACCAATAGCCATACCACGAGATCTAGTTATATACTCCTCGAGTTCTCCCAGAGAGCAATGCTCAATATCTTTTAAAATAACTTCTAACCCTTCTTCCTTGACGCCCTCAGCTATGGCTTGGGCTAATGATGCTGTTTTGCTATAAGCAGATACATAAGCTACGAATATATCATTATGATTTTGAGTATTGATGAATTGTTCTGATAATTCTTTTGTCCATTCTATGTATCTTTTCCAATCATTTAAGAGCAAAGGACCATGTCCAGTGAGTATAGCATTTATTTCTAAATCTTTGATCCTATCCAAAGCTTGTAACATAAATTTACTAAAAGGCTTTAGAATGACATCAAAATAATATTTAAAAGCATCATCGAAATTACCCACTTCATTGTCTATCATTCGGTCATCTGCATAGTGACAACCAAAGCTATCGCATGTGAAAAGAAGCTTATCCTCGATCAAATATGTGTAGATACTATCAGGCCAATGTAGATTAGGAGCAGAAATAAATTTCAAGGTTTTATCCCCTAAATCTAATATATCATCACCTTTTACAATAATATTAGGAAAATCAGCATTGAATAATTCTCTTAAATTTCTAATAGCTATTCCACTACCCACTACCTTGGCCTCAGGAGCCAGTTTTAGCAGATTTAATAGATTACCACTATGATCTGGTTCTGTATGATTTAAAATAATGTATTTTATTTTTTCTGGTTCTATCACTTGCCTTATCTTGGCAATATAAGTATCCCAAAAAGTTTCTTTTGTAGTTTCTATGATTGTTGGCATCTGAGCATTTATGAAGTAAGAATTGTATGTAGTACCATAACGAGTCTCCATCACTACATCAAAAGTTATTATATCATAGTCTAATACTCCTATCCAAGCTACATCTTTATTTACGAAAATTACATTTTTGTCTTCTTTTATATTTTTTAACATAATTGTTTGATTTTTTTTTTGATAATGCAAATATAATATTATAATTAAAAATAATACAAGGTAAATGATAAATATTAACCTAAATTAAAATTTTTAATAAGAATAAATCTAAAAAAACAATTGTAATCTAAAGTACATGAATAATTAGAAATAATATTAAAAAATAAATTACTATAAAATTAAAAAAAAATAGTAAAAAATAGGTTGATTTCATTAAATATAGTTTTAAATCTCAATAAAAATAGAATTTTATAAACCAGATATTAAATAAATAGTTAAATTTGCAAATAAAATATTTAAATTAATATGTCACGAAAAACACTAAAAATCAGAGATTTAACTTTAAGAGATGGACAACAAAGTCTTTTTGCAACCCGCATGAGTCAAGAACAAGTAGATAAAACACTCCCATACTTCAAAGAAGCACATTTCTATGCTATGGAGGTATGGGGCGGTGCTGTTCCTGACAGTATAATGCGTTTTTTGAATGAGGACCCATGGGAGAGATTAGCTAAAATAAAAAAAGGTATAGGAGATACTAGTAAATTAACAGCACTATCAAGAGGTCGAAATTTATTTGGATATAACCCATATCCTGAATGGGTTATAGAAGGTTTTATAAAAAATGCTATAAATGAAGGAATAGATATATTAAGAATTTTTGATGCTTTAAATGATCTAGATAATTGCAAATCTTCGGTAGAATATTGTAAAAAATATGGTGCTATACCTGACGGGGCGATTTGCTACACTGTAGATCCTGTATTAAAATCTAAAACTATTTTTGGTAAAATTTTTAATAAATCTCATCCCAAAGTTTTCACTACTGAATATTTTGTCAATAAAGCTAAAACATTCGAATCTATGGGAGCCCAGATAGTAACAATAAAAGATATGGCTGGATTAATAACTCCCAAAGCTGCTTATGAAATAATAACTGCTCTCAAAAAAGAATTAACTATACCTGTAAATTTTCATTCTCATAGTACTCCTGGCTATGGTTTAGCATCTACACTATCAGCTATAATAGCTGGAACTGATATCATAGATACAAATATTTTTCCATTCGCTGGTGGACCCGCCGCTACAGCTTTTGAAATTGTCTATCTTTTTTGTAAAAAATTAGATATTGACGTAAATGTTAATATAGAAGTAATACCAAAACTACAAGAAATATTAATGGATATACGTAGAGAATTAAAACAATACGATCAGTATCCAAATAATTATCCTAAAATGTTTGATCCTAATAATCCCAATTTACCTCTAGAAATTGAAAAATTATTTGATCAAGCAATTGAGTTAACATATAAAAATAAATTTGAAAAAGCTTTAGAAGTATGTCAACAAATAGAAGCATATTTTAATTTTCCTCCACCTAATGAAGCTGTCAAAAATGCTCAAATTCCAGGTGGTATGTATACAAATATGTTGACACAATTACAACAATTAAACCTAGAACACTTGCTACCAAAAGTATTAAAAGCAGTACCTAAAGTAAGGATAGATGCTGGCTGTGTGCCTTTAGTCACACCTACTAGTCAAATAATTGGTGTACAAGCTGTTAATTGCATTTTAGATGAAAAAAAAGGTCTACCATGGTATACCACTAAAAGTACACAATTTATTAAATTGATAGAAGGTGCTTATGGCAAAACCCCTATACCCATAGATCCTAAATTTCGTAAATTTATTACAGGAAGCGAAACAGAAAAACCCTTTGATACTAGCACATACCTGCCATTTCCCAATAAAGAATTCCCTGAATATGGTAATAGAAAACTTTATAATAACGAAAAAGAACAATTATTACTCGAATTATTTCCGAATGTAGCAGAAGAATTTTTAAGAAAACGTGCAGAGCAAGCTTATAAAAAAGAAATCGAAGAAGCACTTAAAGAAAAAGAATTGGAAGAAAACAAAAAAAGACAGGCACTGCTACGTGAAAAAGAAAAATATGAAAAATTGTCACCCGAAGAGAAAGAAAAGCGTTTATTGTATGGCTTATATAATTACTGGTCTTTGCCTATCATAGATACAACAGATGATGATGATTTGATAGAAACTGAGTATTATATAATTTAATTAGTAACAAAAAAAATTCTAATATAACTTAAAAATTTTAGTATAAAAAGAATTTATGGATTAGAAAAAAATTAACTAAAATCTATGATTTTAGATTTTTTAATTCTTTAGATCTTATCAGCGAATTCTTTCAATTTAGCCATTTCTTTTTCTAATTCTTTCCACATTTCGATGTAGGATTTATTATTTATATTTTTTTTGACAATAGCAAAATAATATTTGATTTTTGGCTCTGTTCCAGAAGGGCGGATAGTGATTTTGGTATCATTCTCGAGTATAAATTGCAATACATTACTTTTAGGTAATAAAATAGCTTGAGTAGTATTATTAATCAAATCTTTAGCAATAGAAAGTTGATAATCCAAGATTTTCACAACAGCAGTATTATTTATCTCCATAGGTGGATTACTTCTATAATTGTCCATAAGTTTTTTCATATTTTCCATACCTTCGATACCAGTCATAGCGATAGATTTTTGATCTTCGTAGAAATATCCATAGGTTTCATAAAGAATTTTTAATATATCGAGTAGAGTCTTTCCATTACGATCTGCATATTCTTGCATTTCTGCTATTTGACAAGAGGTCATTATAGCATCTTTATCTCTTACCCAATCTGCAGATAAAAATCCATAGCTCTCTTCACCACCACAGATAAATTTTTCTTTACCCTCTTTGATTCTAATTAATTCAGCTATGTATTTAAAACCAGTTAAAACATCATAAGTTTTCACATTATAATCATCAGCAATTTTTCGCATCAATTCAGTAGTTACGATAGTTTTTACAATAAAACTATTAGAAGGTAGTGCATTTCGAGATTTCAACATTTCTAGATTATAATAAGTCAAAAGAGATGCTATCTGATTACCATTCAATAATTTATAATTACCATCGGGCAATTTAATCCCAGTACCTACTCGGTCAGCATCAGGATCAGTAGCTAATACAAGATCAGCATTTATTTTTTTAGCATTTTTAAGAGCTAATTCCATAGCTGCTTTTTCTTCAGGGTTTGGTGAGACTGTAGTAGGAAAATTACCATCAGGAATTGACTGCTCTTCTACAAGATGTATTTGATTAAACCCCCAATCATTCAATGCTTTAGGCACCATCGTTATACCAGTACCATGAAGTGGTGTAAAAACAATTTTTTGAGTTTTTGGTTTCACCATTGCTAAAAATTGCAAATTGTTTAATTGCTTTAGATAAGCGTGGTCTATCTCATCATTTATAATATGTATGAGACTTTTATTAAAGTCACGTGCTACATTGCTATATTCACCTACTTTTTTCACTTCATCTATTACTCCTTTATCATGAGGTGGCACCAGTTGTCCACCATCACTCCAATAAACCTTGTATCCATTGTATTGTTTAGGATTATGAGATGCAGTGATCATGACTCCAGCAGTAGCTTTCAAATATCTAACTGCATAAGACAAAAGTGGAGTTGGGCGTAATTCTGAAAATAAAAAAACTTCTATATCATTCGCACTCAAAACATCCGCAGTTATTTCAGCAAATTCTTTGCTCATAATTCGAGAATCATAAGATATTACTACTTTGAATGGTTTATCTGCATTTTGTTTAATATAATTGGCCAGCCCCTGCGTAGCAATAGACACAGTATATTTATTCATCCTATTAGAACCTATTCCTATTATACCTCTCAAACCTCCAGTACCAAATTCTAAATCAGCATAAAATGCTTCTACTAATGCTTTAGGATTATTTTCTAAATTATTTTTGATCCATTCTTTATCTTTCTCATCTATTGGTTGCTGAAGCCAATTTTCAATTTTTTCCAAAATTTCTCTATCAATATTATACCCTACCATATCTATATATTTTTATCAATTAATCTAAAAATAGTAACAAATTTATAAATAATTAAAAAAATCAAATTAATAAAAAAAATTATTATAAAAATCATAATCTTAATATTTTTTTTTTAAAATACTCAAGTTGATTTTTGATTTTACATAAATAAACCTAACATTTCCTTTAATGAGTCGTACCAATGCGGTATCGAAATATTTAAAGCTGATTTAATTTTTGATTTATTCATTACGCTATATTTGGGTCTCATAGTCAATTGATTTATCTGATCAGTCTCAATGGGATAGATACATTTATCAATGTTTTTAATTCTGATAATAGCATGAGCAAAATCGTACCAAGAAGCTACACCTTCATCAGCGAAATGAAAAAATTCTAAATTATTGAAATCGAAGCACTGAATCATCTGATAAATACACATAGCTAGATCCCTTGCGTATGTAGGCGTACCGATTTGATCATAAACGACTTGCAGTTTTTGATTTTCGTCAAGCGATTTTTTGATAATAGTTTTTACAAAATTATTACCATGATTACTATAAAGCCACGAAGTTCTAATAATAACACCTCGAGGATTTATTTTCGACATTTCATTTTCGCCCATAAATTTTGTATAACCATAATATCCTAATGGATTAGGTGTATCAGTTTCGATGTATGGCGATGATTTATTACCATCAAAAACATAATCTGTAGAGATATGTATCATTATAGTATTGTAATCTATTGAATATTTAGCTAGATTTCTCACTCCATTTACATTAACTTTTAATGCAATTTCTTTTTCAGTTTCAGCCTTATCGACAGCAGTGTATGCTGCGGCATTGATGACAAAATTAGGTTTATATTTATTATAAAAATCTCTAATAGCTTGCTCATCAGTAATATCCAATGTTTTATGATTAGTAAAAAATAATTCAAAATTTTTATTATCGCTTAATAATCGTTTAAGTTCATAACCTAATTGACCGTCTGACCCAGTAACTAAAATTTTGTAAATCATGGAATATAGTTTTAATTTTAAAAAAATACAAACAAAGGTAACAAAAAAATGAAAAATAAATATTATATCTAATTTTCCAAATTTAATTAATGAAATTAAAAAAATTATTTATTTGTAAAATAATATTATATATTTTTAATAAAATTTGTATTTTTGCAAAAAATTTTATAAATTATTTAATCATGGAAGGGGAGTGTAATCTTACTAGTCATTTTTACTTTATTTTGTTTCCCCATTGAAAAAAACAAAAGGGGTAGTCCTCTACCTTGCTTTTTAGTTAGGTGGCATGATAATATTATAACTACTAAATATAACAAAATATTTTTTGCTTCTATAAATTTTAATAAACTATTCGAAATTATTTATATTTTATGTCTTGTCATTCGAGATTTAGACATTATAGTTTTTTTTAAAATTTTTCTTATATACTTTTAAAATAAAAAAAGAACATTAATAATTTTTAAAAAACAAAAAAGATGGAAAATAAAAATGATTTTTTAAATATAAAAGAAGAAGTAGAGGAATTAGGAATAGAACATATATTGGCAATATTACCAATATTGCGTAAGATGCCACCAGTAGAAGTGGCAGAAATATTAAATGAGCTTGATGCTGAAGCTATTGCCTTTGTATTGAAAAATTTTGATATAGAACAGCAAGGACTTATATTCTCAGAATTTAATATCTCGAGGCAGTTAGAGTTATTCAATTTATTTAATAAAAGAGAATTTGCTGATATTTTTGAACATATGCCGCCTGATGACTACGTAGACCTCTATCAACATTTAGAACCTGAGGAGCAAGTCGAACTTTTACCTTATTTATCTCTAGATATCAGAGAAAATGTAATAAGACTAAGCAAATACCCTGAAGAAACAGCTGGTGGTATAATGACTACAGACTTTTTCACAGTTCACTCAGGAAAGACTTGCGAAGAGCTAATAAATTTAATACGCTCAAGAAGTCCATCAAATAGAGCATTGTATCATATATACGTAATTAACGAAGATAATGTCTTATTAGGAATAATAAATTTAGAAGATTTAATAAAAGCCAAAGGTGACACTTTAGTAGATGATGTAATGGAAAAAGATTATGAATTTGTTTTTGTGGATGAAGATAGAGAAAAAGTAGCAGAAATAATAGCTAAATATGATTTGATAACCTTACCAGTTTTGAATCACGACTATCAACTAATAGGTGTAGTAACCTCAGACGATGCTATAGAGGTGATACATTCAGAACAAACCGAAGACTTCGAAAAATTCATGGGTATAGTCCAAGAGCCCGAATATTTTGATTATCTCGGTACTCCTACTACGGTACATTTCAAAAAAAGGATAGTGTGGCTCATAGCCCTCGCCATCATTGAATTGTTTGCTGGCATGGTAATCAATCATTATCAACCGCTTATACAACAGTTATATGTTTTAGCTTTATTTATGCCAATGTTGACAGCTATGGGTGGTAATGCAGGTAGCCAATCAGCTACTGTAATAGTACGAGCTTTGGCTCTAGGGCAAATAACCGTAAAAGAATGGTTCAAAATTATTTGGAAAGAATTGCGTATAGCAGTTTTATTAGCTTTGATCTTAGGAATTTTAACATTTGCTAACGCTATGATATTAAATTCTTTTAGAGTTATTCCAGAAGGTTTCTCCATTTCTTACATCTCTTTTGTAATAGCTCTATCTATGTCATTGCAAATTATTTGTTCTACTTTTTTAGGTGCTTTATTTCCTTTAATAGTGAAATCATTAAAAGGTGATCCCGCCTTAGCTGCTAGCCCTGCTATAGCTACCTTGGTAGATATCACTGGATTGATTATTTATTTCTCCGTAGCTTCTTTACTTTTAGGTTTGTAATAGTTTTTATTATGTTAATATCTAAATATATTAAAAGAAATTTTTAATAAAATAATTATATAGATTATTAATTAACATATAGTTGTAAGAATAATTTTATATAAAATATGTTGAATAGAATAAATTAATTTTGTAAAACGAATAAAGTTTTTTGTATAATAACATTAAAAAAAATAAGATTTATTATTTTTTTTATTTTGAAAAAAATTTGAAAAAAATAAATATTGTATCCTTCATTATTGAATTATCTAGTCTAAAAACTATCAAGATAGCTATTTGTATATCTATTTTTATAGAATATTTTTATATGTTTTAATAGATTTTTGCAATTCAGTAAAAGCAGGATGCTTAGATTCTTTATTTAAAAAAAATCCTCTATTATATTAATCATCTTACAAAATTATTGAAAAATAGAGAAATAACAAAACAATAAAAAGGCGAATTTATCAAAAAAAAGAAAACTATTAGTTTTGATTGGAGATGGAGAGCTCGCTATCATAGTATCTCGCTCCGAAGTACGTGTAGCTGGTCTCGTTGTCTAGCTCCTTGGCAGTGAATTTATATCTACTATCAAACTCTTCAGTGTTTCGCTGTGAGATGAATAGCTCGCCGTAGGGGAGATATTGCAAATGCTGCATTACTGCACCTTCTGCATTTGTTACGAAGGAGGCGGAGCCGAGATGGTCGGAGTGGTAGTGGATTTTCATTTATAAATTTTTACTAGGTAAAATTAATGAATATCTTGGAATAATTTCTACTTATTTTACTTTTCTTTCTCAGCTACACAAAGAAAAGTAACAAAAGAAAGGTCTCCGCTGGGGAAATGATTTGATAAAACTACGCAATCACCTCTTGGGGTTTACAAACTCGCTCGCTTCGCTCGCTCAAACAGTGTAAACCCTTCTTCCCAACACGGCTTGCTTGTTTTATTGCAAATCATTTCCCAATGCGGGCGGGACACATCATAAGATGTGTTTTAAGAAAACTAGTAGTTTTATTGAAGGTAAAGAGCTCGCACTGAAGGGGAGATATTGGATATTTAATTTTATGTTACAAATTAAAATATTAAATTTTCAATAATTTTATTAATTAATCAAGTAAAAAAATGTCTATTAATAGTTTGTTGTTTTTTCTCCAAAGTATATTTACCTTATTATTTTTTTCCAAATTTATTGCATATATTGTATCATCTCTTACTAAATCTACGTTAAAAATTTCATTGTGTCCTTTTAATCTTATTCCTGTTGAATAATTTTGTAGAAATTTATCCCAATAAACAAATTCAAATGTAGAATCTATGGCTAAATATCCGTACTGATTACCATTATATATTATTTTACACCATTTTTTTGTAAAATTAGTTACAACAAAATGATAAATGCCATAATCTATTTTGTAAAATAAAGGGCAAGGGTGACTTTGATCATTTTTGCATACATTAAAGTCATAAACTTTAGTTTTAAGTAATGAATCTTGATAAATAATAATATTTTTATTACAATCATAATTCCAAACAGCAATCCCTATGCCCAAATCTATTATATTATCATTTTGAAATTCACAATAAAGGAGATTTGCTGTTCCATTAATATTTTGACTATTATTAACCAGAATTTTATCTAACTTTATATTATCAGTTTGAAAATTATTATTATAAAATCTATTTTCATTTATATTATTACATGATAAAAAAAATGATAAAAATAAACTATTAAATAAAATTAATCTTTTCATAAGCCTATATGTAAATGATCTTTATGCTTAATCTGATTATTATTACCCATATGAGTAAACCTGCTACCAAAAGAATAGTTTTTCGTAAAACCATTATTTTGGGCTTTATTAAAGAAAATATTTGTCAATCTTATATCAGCTTGACTATATGCAGCGGGACCCCTAAGTTCGTTACCATTAGTATCAAAATAATGAATATCTATTGAATTACCCTGAAAATGAGTTGTATGTCCTAAATTTATGCTTGGGTCATAAGCTGAAATATCACCATAATGTATAGTTATACCTGTTTCATTGTAAAAATCTTGAATCGTATTATAAAAATTTGCGAATGCAGTTCCAGATATATAATTGTCCGCATGTTGAATTTTATTGTTTATATAATAATTTTCATTATTACCATTATTAGAACCATCTGGATTAGTATATCTTTCAAAACCTCTTCCTGACTCTGGGAATCTATACATTCCAAATTCATTGGGGGTATAATAATCTAAACCTGAACCATCTGAACGATAAACTTCAACCACAGCTCCTTGATATCTATTATTGTTCCATTCTTTTGTTCGTGCATACGTTATGCCTCTGTAAATTTCACCTTCTTTTAACAAATCACTGTAATTATCTTTATTTATATCATTACGCCAGGTAATGTCACCGTTTTCAGATTCTACCCAGTCCATACCATTTGGGTCCCTCAATATCACTGGATTTCCACTACAATACATATACGCCGACGTGCTCGGATACTTATCGCTAATAGGATCTACGCTCAGCCACCCACTCAGCTCGCTATCATAGTATCTCGCTCCGAAGTATGTGTAGCTGGTTTCGTTGTCTAGCTCTTTGGCAGTGAATTTATAGCGGGTATCAAAATTAGAGTTTCGCTGCGATACGAATAGCTCGCCATATGGGAGATACTGCAAATGCTGCACTACATTGCCACTTTTATCAGTTACGAAAGAGGCGGAGCCGAGATGGTCGGAGTGGTAGTGGATTTTCATTTATAAATTTTTGTTAGGTAAAATTAATGAATATTTTGGAATAAATTTTTATATAATTTAGTTTTCTTTGCCAGCCACACAAAGAAAAGGTAACAAAAGAAAAGTCTCCGCTGGGGAAATGATTTGATAAAACTACGCAATCACCTCTTGGGGTTTACAAACTCGCTCGCTAAAGCTCGCTCAAACAGTGTAAACCCTTCTGTCAACACGGCTTGCTTGTTTTATTACAAATCATTTCCCAATGCGGATGAAACGCAGCGTTTTTTTAATATAAAACTACTATTTAATCATCTCTTAAAAAGTAAGAACATAAGATTTCACAGATTTATAAATAAGAAATTCAATCCCAAAATCCTTTAATCCCATAAATCATCGTTCAGACAGTTTTCTCTGTGTACTTTGAGGATTCTTTGTTTACTTTTTGGTTAATTTTTAACTTTCCTAAAATTAATAAACAGATATTATCTGATTTTTTATAAATTTACTCTTTTTTAGTTTTACTCTTACAAACACTTTTTAAAACCCAAAATTTTTTTAATGCATATCATATTAGAATTTTGAATATTTTTACTACTTTTGCTAAAAAAATGAAGAATTTTTCTCCTTCACTATCTTTATCATTATCATATGGCACTGGCTATTCTGCTGATTCTAAAGAAATCACAGATTATGAAAATAATAGCTTATATACGATAGGTATCATTACTGGTATACATCCAGATTATGTCATCGCTTCTCATTTCAATTACCACTACCAAACTATTCCTTTTAGAAATCGATTAAATGATAATGTAAATCAATTCATTGAGATCAAAGATGGTATTAAAGAAAATGAGAATGTAGTCTTAGCACCTTATTCATTGATTACTAATATTTTAAAAGGTGGCGAGACAGTTACTATTGTTCCTAAGTCAAAGCTATACGAGAAATGAAATATATCTTGATAATAGAGACCTCTGACAGAGCAAATTCTATTGCAATTTGCGATACTGAAGGTAGATTGATAAATTATATAGATGAAATTAGTGAGCAGTATACACATATAGAATTACTTCAAGTTAATATAGATAAATTATTGAAAGATAATGGAATATCTTTTTCAGATTTTTGTGCTATTGCAGTGAGTAGTGGACCAGGTAGCTACACAGGACTACGTATAGGTATCTCATCTGCTAAAGGCTATGCTTATGCTCTGGATATACCGTTGATTAGCCTGCCGACGTTAGAATTACTAGCTAATGGTATGATAGATTATTTAGATACAAAAAATGAAAATATCATTTTGATTCCTACAATTGATGCTAGACGTATGGAAGTATATATGCAAATGTTTGATTATAAGCTACATCCTATTTCTGAACCATCAGCAGTGGTCATTGATGAGCAGTATTTTTCTAATTTTGCAAAAGATAAAAAATACTATTGGGGTGGCTCTGGTGCTGAAAAATTGTCTACTCTTTTCTCTGAAAATCACAAAATAATATTAGAAGTGCCATATCCATTAGCTAGATATGGAGTAGCTCTAGCAGTAAATAAATATAATGCTCACAAATATGAAGATATAGCATATTTCGAACCATTCTATTTGAAAGAATTTATTCCAGGTAAGCCACGTGTAAAAGGATTGGACTAAATTTAATTATTACTTAAACGCCTAATTCAAAAAAATTATTTATCTATACAAAGCAATTAATATCTTAAAATAACAAGTATATCTCAATTATATATAATTTATTTATAATACTAAAAAAATTTTTTAATATTTTTTTAAAAAATATACATTATTTAAAAAAAATAATATAATTTTGCATTGTCAATATATATTAATTATATGATGTTTTATGATGGTTTAAGCATTTATACTAATAAGTATAATTTTATAAAAAACTAAATATATATGTGTATCGATAATTTGGATATTATTCTCATGGTAAAAATTAGGCCACCATGAATATTATTTAGCTAATATACAAAAATATAAAATTTTATAATAAAAATTTTCATCAAGTGGAGTTCAGAAACCACTTAAAAAAACGGGGCGGAATCCGAAAAGCCATATGAGTAGGAAAACAAATAAAATATAATGAAATGAAAATGAAAATTTTAATTATTACAGCAGTTATTATTACAATTGCAACATTCACCAGTTGTCAAAAAGAACCTTTAACAAGTTTTAGAGCAAGTAAAACTACTGTTGTTACAGGTGAAGTAATAACTTTTACCAATACTACAGTTGATGGTTATACCTATGAATGGAATTTTGGAGATGGAACAACTTCCACTTTAGAAAATCCAACGCATTCTTATGAAAATGCAGGCATATATAATGTGCTATTAACATCTTTTTCTAAGAACGGTAAAAAATCAAGTAGTTCATCCATAACAATTACTGTAACTAAAGCTAATGAAATAAAGTATGATGGCAATAAATATCCACTTACAAAAGGATATTTAGAAAAATATGGCAATTGGGATGGCGAAACTACTTACTATAATTTTGACGTTTGGTTGGTAAGCGATGGTATTACATTAACACAAGAAGATATAATAGGTACTGGAAATTTAATTTATCTTGAATTATGGTCTTCTTCTCCAACTAGTTTAAATCCTGGAACATATATTTTCTCAAATAATTATGCAGCACAGACCTTTGCAACTGGTGGAGTAGCTCTTAATTTCAATATTGAAACAGAAATGGGAACATTGTTTGATATATGTACAGGTGGTAATGTTATTATTTCTCAGAGTGGGACAGATTATATTTTTGATATAACTTTAACATTAGCAAATGGCAAAACTGTAAATGCTTATTATAAAGGCTCAATGATTATGTATGACCAAACAGGATTAAAATCAAATAAGAAGCGTTTTGAAAAATAAAACCAGCCCATAACAGCAAATAAGCTCAAGCAGGGAGTTCGTGCCTCGTAGGACAGGAAAGTGATAGTTGAAAATTAGTTTTTCACAGAAAGTTTTGTGCGAAAAATCCCTGCCTGCGCCTATTTG
>FZPS01000010.1_pt135 | contig 21042 bp, 14 predicted proteins | sample 1817821 | NCBI WGS metagenome assembly FZPS01 (sample SAMEA104158645, study PRJEB21678) | metagenome | place: Germany | collected 2015-04-21 | reverse complement strand
TCCGATGATACGTCCGATTCGTCCGATGATACGTCCAATACGTCCGATTCGTCCGCTAAAAAATGCCGCCTCGTTAGCCCCTTGGTGTTTCTCTACCTCGCCTCTCTTTTAGCGATCCATTTTTTCGCATTTTCCTGGTACTTCTGTGCTTTTTGCGCATCGGAGAGTTCTTTCAGGTAGCGCTGGAAGATTGCAAACATCAGGCTTCTCAGGATGTAGAGATTTTCCATGCGCTCCTCAAAGATGCCGATACGGTCCATGCTCTCGCCCTCAGGCAGCTTTGCGCTTTTGAAGACGAAGTCATTGACATCTAGGGTAAAGCTCCATTCCTCGCCCTGGTTACGCGCGAAGACCAGCTTGGCCCGTCTCAGCTTCTTGCCCACTTGCAGTGCGGCCTTGGCCTCGGCGCTAATGGTAGGCGCGCCTTTGCGGATATTGCTTTCCAGGGCGCCATTACCTTCGGCGACCAGCTGCAAGGGTCCGTCCAAGAGGAAGCTGAATTCGCCCATTTGGCTAGGCGGCAGCTGTCCGTGGTTACTTTCCTGGTAGTACCATAGCCATGTGAGGAAGTTTTCTCCCAGCGTGCCGGTATCGCCGGCGTCTGGCAGGTCTGGCGAGAGGTTAAAGAGCGGCACCTGGTGGGCGTTTATCTCCAGTATGTCATCGGCCAGGTTTTCCAGGCTCAGGGGTATGGGTTCGAAACCCAGGGTTTTATTGAAGAACCCCAGCAGCAGGTCCATTTGTCTAGGCGAGCAGGCACTGGTATAAATATAGTTCTCGTTTTTATCCAGCACCACATATATTCCGGATATTTGCGGCGGCATCTCCGGCAGCAGGCGTTCCTGCACTTCGGCCTTGATGTCTTTTTTCTCTTTGCGCGGCAATCTTTCCAGGCCGCTCTCGGCCATGCGGTTCAGCTCTATGATACGACATTCGGCATTGAGCAGCGAGGTCGGGATTTTACGCTCGGCCTGTCTCAGGCAGAGATGATAATAGGCTCCCAGCTTGCAGGTCTCTTCGTCTATGCGGTCTTCGAGCAGATGCCGTCCAGACACCCAGCCCCAGGCCGGTTCGTCCTTCACGTCTTGCAGTGGGCCTGCGGCCATAGCTGCGAAACGCTCTAGAAAGTCTTCCGGCAATGGTTCGGGCAAATAACAAATACGAAAGCTAATACTACCTTGATCAAATGACATATATGATGAAATCCTTATAGGTTAAAGTTAAGATTGGCCAGGCTGCACAAGTCGCGCTTTACGGCAAGCTATGGTGCCCCGCGCCCAAAAGCCATTGAACCACTAAGACACACTAAGACACACTAAGACACACAAAGACGCACAAATTAGACGATTTCCTGCAGGCATTGCGCCACGGTTTTGCCGCTGTCTGGCAGTCGCCAGTGCGGCGCGATTTCCGCCAGCGGCTGTAAAACAAAGAGGCGGCGGCACATTCTGGGATGCGGCAGCTGCAAGTTCGGCTCGTTGATGCTGCGCTGTGCAAAAAGGAGCAGGTCTATATCAATGCTGCGGCTCGCCCTGCTGTCATGCTCTCGGGGCCGTCCCAGCCTTACCTCGATATCCTGGCTGAGGCGCAACAGCGCCTGCGGGCTGTCGCCCCAGAGGCCGGTCAGCGCGCTGTTGCTGAAGTCAGGCGTGCCGGGATGACAGCCCTCCGCCTTGCTTTTATAAACACTGGACAGCTGGATGTTTTCCAGCCCGCCGGCGCGCAGCATGGCGACCGCCTGCGCAAAGGTCTGCTCGACCCGGCCCAGGTTCGCACCCAGAGCCAAGGCCACCGCACTGAGGGCGCCCTCGCTTCCAGTTTGAGTGTTACTGCTCATAAAAAGAAAAGGCACCGGTCTGCTGCGCAGACTGGTGCCGGATTTGTCGTGCTGTAGAGCTTACTCCACCTTGATTGCTTCGACGGGGCATTCGCCTTCGCAGGCGCCGCAGTCAACACAGAGTTCGGCGTCAACCACCGCTTTTTCTTCTTCCATGCTAATCGCCTCGGTAGGGCAGACGGCGACACAGGCCTCGCAACCAATGCACAGGTCTTTATTTACTACTGCTGGCATGATTCACCTCGTTTTTATGGTTATTACTCGGGCACAAGACCATAGAAAGATGGACTCGATGCGCTAAGTCCTAAATATAATGCCGTTTTGAAAATTGACTAGCCGCATGGCAAGTTTTGCGGACTTGCGCGGCGAGAACCAGGCGGGTTAGCTTGCCCTTTCTGGGCAGCTCTCTTTTAGGTTTCCTTTAGGCGTGTGCGATGCCGGTGTGTTCCGAGATTTCGCTATTAGTGGTGCACAGGTCTTTCAGTCCTAGTCCATGCACATTATGGTTGCCGGTCAGCTTGGCAAACTGGATTAGCTCTTCGGTGCTCACGCGCAGGAAGTTGGCCACCTGCCTTGCGGCCTTCTCCACATCCAGGCGTTGGCGCAGCTCCGGGTCCTGGGTGATTATGCCCATGGGACAGCGTCCGGTATTGCAGACCTTGAATTGCTGGCAGCCCAGGGCCATCAATGCCGAGCTGGCAATGCCGACCGCAGTGGCACCCATGGCCAGCGCCTTGGCAAAATCCGGCGAGATACGCAGGCCGCCAGTGATAATGAGCGACACGTGTTCGGCATGATTGCGGTCCAGAAAACGTCTGGCCCGGGAAAGGGCGTAGATAGTGGGCAGCGAGGTGGCCAGCTTGATAAACTTGGGGGCCGAGCCGGTACCCCCGGGGCGCCCGTCTATGGTGATGAAGTCCGGGCCGCCGGCCAGGACGAAATCCAGGTCATCCTCGATATGTCCGGCCGCCAGCTTGACGCCTATGGGCCTGCCGTTGGAAGCATCGCGCAGCCAGTCTATCTTCGCCTTCAGCTCTTCGGGACTGCGTATATCCGGAAAGCGCGAGGGGCTGACTATGTCCTGCCCTGGGGGGAAGCCCAGCTCCTCGCTCAGCTCGGCGCTGACATTGGCTCCGGGGATAACCGAGCCTATGCCTGGCGAGCAAGACTGGCCGAATTTTATCTCGACGGCGTCTACTTTCATCAGGTTTTCCGCTGTGACGCCATATTGGTTGGGGACATATTCGAGGATAAAGCGCCTGGAGCTATGCAGGCATTTATCCAGCACCCCAGTGCCGCCGGAGCCAATGGCGGTGCCGGCCATGGCGCTGGCCTTGGCCAGGGCCAGCTGCGCCTCCGGCGAGAGCAGGCCAAAGGACATATGCGAGATCAGTATGGGGGTGTCCAGGATGAGGGGCTGGGCGGCGGCCGGCCCGATTATGGTCTGCGTTACTACTTTGTCTTCATTGGACAGGGGCAGGCCGGCGAGCTGCTTGCCCAGGATAAGGATGTCGTCCCAGGAGATCACTGGCAGGCGTGTGCGCATGGCCTCGCCAATAGACTTGCCGCTGGCGGCGATCTGGTGTATGTCGTCCATCCACTTTTCCACCTCGTCGAAATCACGATGCAGTTCTTCAGAAACGAAGGGTGTGGTTTTGAGGACGGCGCTCTGCTGGGTTTCGGGCTTGTCCGGGTTTTTTTTATCCTGCAGCAGGAAATTGCTTTTGTCGGCATTGCATTCAGGGCAGCCCCAATTGTCTGGCAAAGCAGCAAAGGGCACGCCGCGGGCGCTGTCATCAAAGATGTATTTACAGACTTGACAGGTATATAAAGCCATTTGGTATGCCTTTGCAGAGCCATCCCGTGGGAACAACAAAAATCAGCCCGGATGCATTGTAGTGCCTCTACGAGGCACCCCTTTTTAGCTGTCTCCACCCCAGGCTGAAGCCTGGGGTTAAGCATAGTATAGCGCCTACGGCGCTATGCTGCCGCTAACATTTTAGGAGTTTTTCTAAATAATTGCGATAGAACGTAAAAAGTTCAACCGCAAAGCAAAAAAACGATTATGAGTAAACGGGGGAAAAAGGAAAAAACAGTTTCCTGTAAAACGTGGCTGTCACTGTAGAAATTAGGCATCAACCGCTTTTTTAATGCCTATGGTGTTTTTTTGTCTGTCTTTGTGTGCAAATCAGCGATTTATTAGCCAAAAAATGCCTGGAGCAGATTTTTCATCGATTGCAGGTCTTTGCGTCCTGCGGTTTCGCGGTTGCTATGCATAGCCCACATTGCTATGCCTATGTCCAGTGCCTGCACGCCTAGCAGGGCCGAGCAGGCCGGTCCTATGGTGGAGCCACAGGGTCGGTCGGCACGCACCTGGAAGTATTGCCAGGGGATGCCGGCTTTTTTACAAAGCGCGCGCAGCCAGGCCTGGGCGGGAAGGCTGCCGGCATAGCGTTGGGAGATATTTTCCTTGATGACTATGCCGCCATTGAGTAATGGGGCGTAGTCGGGGTCATGCGCATCCATGAAATTTGGATGCCAGGCATGGGCGGCGTCCGCTGAAAGCAGGAATGAGGCGGCCAGGCTTCTGAGCAGCAGTTCATCGTTGCAGTTCTGCCCCAGCATACGGGTCAGGAAGTCTTTTAGGAAAGCCGAGTCTGCGCCCTGTGCCGAGCGGCTGCCCACTTCTTCGTGGTCGGCCAAAAAGACCACCTGATGCACGCCGCTAGCCTTGCTCTGGCATAGTGCCTCGATGGCGGCATAGCTGCTGGCCAGGTTATCCAGCCTGGAGGCCAGCAGCAAGTCTTCCTTTAGCCCTGCCAGACAGGCGGCTTCCGGTTCGTAGAGGAATAATTCAGCCAGGGGCGCTTCGGGACAGGCCGGCTTTTGCCCGTCCAACAGCAGAGTCAAAAGCTCGCTGATGCTGGTCTCGCCAAACAAGGCGGCCAGGTGTTGCTGCGGGTTATAGACAAAGCCATCGTTAAGACTGCGCTGCATATGCGGCGCGATATTTGGGATAACCGCCAGGGCGCGTCTGGAGTCCACTAGGCTGGCTTGCCCATCCTCAGTTATAATGCGTCCGGCCAGTGCCAGGGGGCGGTCCAGCCAGCTGCTGTGTATGAGCGAACCGTAGGGTTCCACCGGGACGCGCAAGCTGCCGGCCTGCATTTTGGCGGCGGGCAGTTTGAGCTTTAAGGCCGGGCTGTCGCTGTGTGCGGCCACGATGCGAAATGGCGCAGCCTGCGGGGCGCCCTGCTCTGCCAGTCTAAAGGCAGCCAGAGCGCTGCCGTTGCGGCTGATAAAACCGGCCTGACCAGGTTGAAGTGTCCAGGGCAGCCTCTCGTCTAAATGCGTAAAGCCGGCAGCAAGCAGCTTTTCCTGCAATGTGGCGCAGACGTGGAATACGCTGGGAGCGGCATTGAGAAAAGTGAGAAAATCAGCGGCGATATCATTAGGCATGGCGACTAGATGATAGTGGGGGGAGAGGACACGAAGAGACACGAAGGGGAGCGGGGAGCCGGCAAGGATGCCGGCGATCCCAGGGGGCGAATTGATTTTCTAGGGGTTGTCGGGTAGCAGTTGGCTTAGCGACCAGCGCGGATTCTTGCGCGACACATCTATGGTATATGGCGGCACATAGGGCCGGGCATTGACCTTCATCACCTTGGACAACAGCGCGTTGACTATCCAGCGCTCTATTTTGAGCACAAGCATCTTGTGTCTGAGCCTGCCCTGCATATCACGGTTAAGGATATTGGGCAGTGTGTTGGTGGTGATAATATCGTCAATGATATTGACATGCAGGTTTTCCTTCACCTCCGGCGAGGAATAGAAGTGGGTGACCACGAAGATCACCCGGCTGACGCCGGCCTCTTTCAGGTAGCGGCAGCACTCGGCGATGGTGCCGCCGGTGCGCACCATGTCGTCGCAGACCACTACGACGCGTCCGGCCAGCTCTGGCAGTGTGCAGGGGCTGTCCTGATGCACCATCATCCTCACTTTGCGCTCGCCGCAGCGCTCCTTGTCCATTAACAGCAATGATGGTTTTCCCTGTAGGAGCAAGAGGTTTTCATTCTCCTTGTTCAGATGCCTGAACACCTCTTTGGCAAAGGGGGCCGCGCCATTGTCCGGGGCGCAGATAACCAGTCCCTTGGCGATGTCATCATGGGCGGTAAGGCCGTAATTGGCCAGATAGTTGGCATATATTTCCGCTGGGCAGAGATTATAGAAGCATTCTTTGAAGTGCTGGCTGAAGAGTTCTTGCACAGCGTCGGAATGATTGTGCACTGTCATCACCACATCGACGCCGCTGGCCTTCAGCAGGTCGGCATAAAGCAGAGCCGAAAAGGGCTGCCCGTCAAATTTCTTCAAGTCATGCTGTGGGCGGTCAACTCCGCTTTTGCCATGTTCGTGTCTCGGGCCGCGGTCCTGGGCGCTGTAAAACAGGTCGGGTTCCACCAGGATCACTCGTTTGGCGCCGTTGTCCTTGGCGGCCCTGGCCACCAGGAAGCTGCGCATGGCGCGCGAGTTGCGCGAGAGCTCGCCGGAGCAGGAGGATACCAGAACCAGGGTTTTGCCATCCAGAAAATGGCCTATATGGTCCATGTCCTGTTCGTCGCTAATGAAGCGCGGGCAGAACTCGGTGTTGGCAAAGCATTTATATGCCAGCAAGTCGGAGATTTCCGTCTCCTGGTGCAAGTAGTGTGCCAGGTCATTGGCCAGCGGGTCGTCGGCAACCGCGCCCACCACAACTAGATCGCCGTTCATGGCAGCGTTTCCTTAAATGAAAATATCGGGAAAATTGACTTCAGGTATGCCGCTTAATATAATTCCCATTGGCTTTATTTCGAGTCAGGCCTGCCTCAGTGCGGCCTGTTGGCTAAATCGAATCCAGTCCAAAAAGGTAGCCTGGCAGGAATTTGGACACGAAGACACACGAAGCTACACTAAGACACACCAAGTAGTTTTCGGCTAAAATTAGAATTTTAGCAGAAAATTTGCGTTTTTATGCGATGTCATCGAGTTTTTCTGCTTTGTCCGGCTCTCTTTTCCCAACAAACCAAAACGGGCAGGCGCCGCATAAGCCCTTAGTGTGCCTTCGTGCCCCTTCGTGTCTCTTCGTGTCCTCCCCCTTCGTATGCCTTTGTGGTTCAAGGGCTTTTTGGACGGGGTTCAGATTGGGGTCTCAGGCTGCTGATACTTGCCTTTGGCTTCCGGGTAGCGCTGTATGACTTCCTGGGCGAATTTATAGAAGCTTCCCTCTTCCAGGTGCTTACGGCACTGTCTCATAAGGTTTATATAGAAGTGCAGGTTATGTATAGTCATTAGCCTGGCCCCCAATATTTCACCGCTATGCAGGAGATGCCTGATATACGCCTTGCTATGGTTCCGGCAGGCATAGCAGGCGCAGTCTTCCTGTATGGGACTGAAATCATCCTTGTAGCGTGCCGCCTTGACTGGAATGGTACCGCTGGGGGTATAGGCACTGCCATTTCTGGCCATGCGGGTGGGCAAAACGCAATCGAACATATCTATGCCGCGCAAAATACCGGCCACTAACTGCCTGGGTGTACCCACACCCATTAAATAATGCGGCAGATGTTGTGGCAACAGAGGAGCGCAAACATCGAGCGCCTCCAGCATAACTGACTCCGGCTCGCCTACGCTCACGCCGCCCACGGCAATGCCGTCAAATTGCATATCGCTGATTGCCTTCACAGCGTCGCTACGCAGGTCGGCATAGCTACTGCCCTGCACGATGCCGAAAATTTTCTGCTGCGGGGCGCGTTCCTGCTCGCGGCATTGTGCCGCCCAGCGCAGGGTGGTTTGCAATGAGCGCTTGGCTTCCTGGTGGCTCACCGGCCAGGGGCAGCATTCGTCAAAGACCATGGCTATGTCCGAGGCCAGGATACGCTGTATACGCATGGCTTCCACCGGTCCGATAAATAATGCACTGCCGTCCAGATGCGAACGGAAATGCATGCCATCTTCGGTTTTGCGCCCCATTTTGCCCAGGCTAAAGACCTGGTAGCCGCCACTGTCTGTGAGGATAGGCTTTTTCCAGTTCATAAATTTATGCAGTCCGCCGGCCTCTTCGATCAGTTCCATGCCGGGGCGCAAATTCAGATGATATGTATTTCCCAGGATTATTTCGGCGCCCAGCTCTTCGAGTTCCAGGTTACTCATCGCCTTCACGCTGCCCTGGGTGCCCACCGGCATAAAAACCGGGGTCTGTATGCAGCCATGTGCGCAGCGCAGCTCGCCGCGCCTGGCCAAGCTACCACAGTCAGTTGTAAGTACACTAAAAGACATAATGCCCAAAAACCATGTCCGATACGCCCGATAAGTCCGATTCGTCCGATAAAATGATACGTCCGATTCGTCCGATACGTCCAATTCGTCCGATTCCCCCCCCAAAAAAAAAACGAGAGAGTCCCTTTTCCTGGGGTCTCTCTCGTCTTAAAAAAAGGCTGGCAGCGCGCTACTTTCCCGCGCTCTTGAACGCAGTATCATCGCCGCAGGGGCTCTTAACGGCCGTGTTCGGGATGGGAACGGGTGTTGCCTCCCCGCTATTGCCACCAGCCAAAATCAAATGACAAAAGCATTAGTCGAATCTCAAAGCAGTTCCGTGCAGAAAAAGAACCAAGCCTTTTTCGCGTCTTGTTTTCTCCCCGCGATAGGGCATTGCCCTGCCGTGGGGAGAAGGCGGCCAGACCTCACGACCTATCAGTAGCGCTAAGCTGCAACCCTCGCGGGTCTTCCACTTGCGCCCTGTCAACCCGGTGGTCTTCCGGGGGTCTTTAGGGTCTTGCGACCAGGGACGGCCTTCTTCGGGGGGGCTTGGCGCTTAGATGCTTTCAGCGCTTATCCTGTCGCGACATAGCTACCCGGCAATGCCCGTAGGCCAGACAACCGGAACACCAGAGGTCACCCGCCCCCGGTCCTCTCGTACTAGGGGGCGCGCCCGTCAACCGTCCTTAGCCTGCGGAGGATAAGGACCGAACTGTCTCACGACGTTCTGAACCCAGCTCGCGTAACACTTTAATCGGCGAACAGCCGAACCCTTGGGACCTGCTTCAGCCCCAGGATGTGATGAGCCGACATCGAGGTGCCAAACCGCGCCGTCGCTGTGGACGCTTGGGCGCGATCAGCCTGTTATCCCCAGAGTACCTTTTATCCGATGAGCAACGGCGATGCCACATTCAACCGCTGGATCACTAGGTCCCGCTTTCGCGACTGCTCGACCCGTCGGTCTTGCAGTAAGGCCGGCTTATGCCCTTGCGCTCTGTCCCGCGATTGCCAAACGCGGCGAGCCGACCTTCGAACTCCTCCGTTACATTTTGGGAGGAAACCGCCCCAGTCAAACTGACCGCCTGGCAGGGTCCCGGAGGCGGATTCACGCTCTCCGGTTAGAAAACCAGACGTCCAAGGGTGGTATTTCACAGGCAGCTCCGCCCCGGCTGGCGCCGGAGCTTCAAAGCTTCCCACCTATTCTACACATGGACGCCCAGCCGCCAGTGCCAGGCTACAGTAAAGGTTCATGGGGTCTTTCCGTCCTTCCGCAGGTATCCGGCATTTTCACCGGAACTACAACTTCACCGGGATCCACGTTGAGACAGCGCCCAGATCGTTACACGATTCGTGCAGGTCGGAACTTACCCGACAAGGAATTTCGCTACCTTAGGACCGTTATAGTTACGGCCGACATTCACCGGGGCTTCACATCCGGGCTTCGCGTTGCCGCTGACCCTTCCGCTTGACCTTTCGGCATTGGTCACGTGTCACACCCTATACGTCGTCTTGCGACTTGGCAGAGTGCTATGTTTTTGTTAAACAGTCGCCTGGGCCTTTTCACTGCGGCTCGGCGCGGCCTGCAATCGCTAGTAGAGCCAACCGCTCCGAGCACCCCTTATCCCTAAGTTACGGGGCTAGTTTGCCGAGTTCCTTAACGTGGTTTCTCCCGAGCGCCTCGGTTTGTTCAACCAGTCCACCTGTGTTGGTTTAGGTACGGTCGCATAATGCGTTAAAACGCTTAGACGCTTTTCTCGGCGGCATGGCCGGCGGCAGCTTCGCTCCTCCCGCAGGAGTTGCACCCCGTCACGCCTCAGGCTATTGCTGTGCGGATTTTCCTGCACAGCGCCCTGCGCGCTTGGACCCCCTATTCCAGCAGGGGGCCTGCCCGGCCTTCCGCGTCACGCCATCGCTGGCAGAATGCGGTGCGGGAATATTAACCCGCTGTCCATCGACTACGCCTTTCGGCCTCGCCTTAGGAGCCGACTAACCCTGGGCGGACGAACCTGGCCCAGGAAACCTTGGACTTTCGGCGGGAGGGATTCTCACCCTCCTTTTCGTTACTCATGCCTGCATGATCACTCCCGTGCGGTCCAGCCTCGCTCACGCTTGACCTTCAGCCTGCACGGGACGCTCTCCTACCAATGTGAATGAACACATTCCGCGTCTTCGGCTGCGCGTTTCAGTCCCGATCATTTTCGGCGCGGAATCACTCGGCTAGTGAGCTGTTACGCAATCTTTAAATGGTGGCTGCCTCTAAGCCAACATCCTAGCTGTCTGTGCGACTCCACTTCCTTAAAACCACTCAACGCGCTATTAGGGGCCTTAGACGGCGGTCCGGGCTGTTTCCCTTTCGACCACACGGAGCTTATCCCCCGGGGTCTGACTCCCAGGCAAAGAGACGCGGTATTCGGAGTTTGGCCGGCTTTGGCATCCCGGTGGGGACCCGCTGCCGAACAGTCGCTCTACCCCCGCGTTCATAAATCCTGGGGCTAGCCCTAAAGCTATTTCGGAGAGAACCAGCTATCACTGAGTTTGATTGGCCTTTCACCCCTATCCACAGCTCATCCAAACATTTTTCAACATGTACTGGTTCGGCCCTCCACCCCGCGTTACCGGGGGTTCGGCCTGGCCATGGATAGATCACTCAGTTTCGGGTCTGCCCCGCGCGACTTGAATCGCGCTGTTCGCACTCGCTTTCGCTTCGGCCAGGTCTTCGACTTAACCTTGCCGCGCAGGACAACTCGCAGGCTCATTATGCAAAAGGCACGCGGTCACCGGAAATTCCGGCTCCCACAGCTTGCAGGCTTATGGTTTCAGGTTCTATTTCACTCCCCTTGCGGGGTTCTTTTCACCTTTCCCTCGCGGTACTTGTGCGCTATCGGTTGACAGATAGTATTTAGCCTTGGAGGGTGGGCCCTCCGGATTCAGACGGGGTTTCACGTGTCCCGTCCTACTTGGGAGCCAGCTCGCAGGGAGAGGAGTTTACGCGCATGGGGCTATCACCCGCTGCGGCGACACTTTCCAGAGTCTCGCGCTTGGTCCGCTTTCTGCTTTGTTGCTGGTCCCGCAACCCCGGCAGGCAAGCCTGCCGGTTTAGGCTGTTCCGCGTTCGCTCGCCACTACTGGCGGAATCACTGTTGTTTTCTTTTCCTCCGGGTACTGAGATGTTTCACTTCCCCGGGTATTGCCTTGCGCGCCTATGTGTTCAGCGCGCAATGACGCCCCATCAGGGACGCCGGATTGCTCCATTCGGAAATCCGCGGATCAAAGGCGGCATGCGCCTACCCGCGGCTTATCGCAGCTTGCCACGTCCTTCATCGCCTTCTGTCACCAAGGCATCCGCCATAAGCCCATACAGTCTGGCCGCCAAAATCGGACAGACCGGGAGGGGCATGAGTAAACCCCTCCTGTGTCGCGCCGGCGCGCATGACGGAAAATTACGCGCGACGGCGGCTTGTGAAGTTGTTCTTCTTCTATTACTGATTCTTGTTTCGACTATGCAATTGTCAAAGAGCTAACCCGAAATAATAACGGGTAAAATTTTTGTCGCCTTAGTGTGACTTCGTGTCCAAAATACAAGTAGTCACTGAGGCGCTCATAGTGGGGCGCATTTGCTTCCCAAAATAAATGGTGGAGCCGAAGGGATTCGAACCCACGACATCCTGCTTGCAAAGCAGGCGCTCTACCAACTGAGCTACGGCCCCTAAATCCAGTGCCAAAGAGAGCTCTTTAGCCAAAGAACAGCGCCATGAAACATGCCGTCAAGGCCCGAAGGCTTTGACGCTGGCCTGGCCGGGCTTAACGCCCTGGCCTGCTCCTTAGAAAGGAGGTGATCCAGCCGCTGGTTCCCCAACGGCTACCTTGTTACGACTTCATCCCAGTTACCAGACCCACCTTCGACGCCTGCCCCCATTGCTGGTTGGCCCGGCGGCTTCGGGTGAGGCCGGCTTCCATGATGTGACGGGCGGTGTGTACAAGGCCCGGGAACGTATTCAAGGGACCGTTGCTGATGTCCCTTTACTAGCGATTCCGACTTCACGCAGTCGAGTTGCAGACTGCGATCCGAACTGGGGCCGGTTTTGAGGATTGGCTGCCCCTCGCGGGGTGGCGACCCATTGTACCGGCCATTGTAGCACGTTTGCAGCCCCGGATGTAAGAGCCATACGGACTTGACGTCATCCGCGCCTTCCTCCCGCTTGACACGGGCGGTCCCGCCAGAGTCCCCAGCATCACCTGCTGGCAACTGGCGGCACGGGTTGCGCTCGTTGCCGGACTTAACCGAACACCTCACGGCACGAGCTGACGACAGCCATGCAGCATCTGTGCAAAGACCCCGAAGGGAGGCCGGCTTTCACCGGCGGTCCTTTGCATGTCAAACCCGGGTAAGGTTCTTCGCGTTGCCTCGAATTAAGCAACATGCTCCACCGCTTGTGCGGGCCCCCGTCAATTCCTTTGAGTTTTAGCCTTGCGGCCGTAGTCCCCAGGCGGTGAACTTATCGCGTTAGCTTGGACACGCCCGGGGCCAGCCCGGGCACATCTAGTTCACAAAGTTTACGGCGTGGACTACCAGGGTATCTAATCCTGTTTGCTACCCACGCTTTCGTCCCTGAGGGTCAGTCATGTGCCAGCAGACCGCCTTCGCCATAGGTGTTCCACCTGATATCTACGCATTCCACCGCTACACCAGGTGTTCCGTCTGCCCCTCACTGACTCTAGCCCGACTGTTTCCACCGCAGTGCCAAGGTTGAGCCTTGGCCTTTCACGACAGACTTGTCAGGCCCCCTGCGGACCCTTTACGCCCAGTAAATCCGAATAACGCTTGCCACCTACGTGTTACCGCGGCTGCTGGCACGTAGTTAGCCGTGACTTCCTCTCCCGGTACCGTCAAATTTCGTCCCGGGTGACAGAGGTTTACAACCCGAAGGCATTCTTCCCTCACGCGGCATTGCTCCGTCAGGCTTTCGCCCATTGCGGAAGATTCTCGACTGCAGCCTCCCGTAGGAGTCTGGGCAGTGTCTCAGTCCCAGTGTGGGTGACCGACCTCTCAGTCCACCTACCCGTCGTAGCCTTGGTGGGCCATTACCCCGCCAACCAGCTAATGGGGCGCGAGCCCATCCCCAAGCGATAAATCTTTCGAAAAGCCACCAGGCGGGGGCCATTCGGCATCCGGCATTAGACGGCGTTTCCACCGCTTATTCCGGACTTGGGGGCAGGTTGCTCACGTGTTACTCACCCTTTCGCCACTAGAAACCCCGAAGGGTTTCCCGTTCGACTTGCATGCCTAATCCATGCCGCCAGCGTTCATTCTGAGCCAGGATCAAACTCTCCATAACAGAAAATTTAACCTGTCTGATTCCTTTGCAGGTTCTACTTCTAATAACTCTTTTTCAGAGTGACGTGATCAATTTCAAGACTGTCTCCGCGTCACCGGAGGCAGTCCCGCACATTTCATTGCGCTGTTCTATTGCCAAAGAGCCAGCCTGATTTCCAGGCGCGAAGAATACTATGCCACAGCTTTGCGCTTTTACAACCCGATTCTCGCACAAAACAGGAAAAAAACTGGGGCATTTGGGAAATTGGTCACGAAGTCACACCAAGCCACACTAAGACCCCGTCCAACAAGGCGAGCCATAGTAGCGCCTCTACGAGGCGCCGGTTTTGATGGCCACTTGCACCCCAGGCTAAAGCCTGGGGTTAAGCATGGTTATGCGCCTACGGCGCAGAGAGATACGATATTTTGTGGTAAATTGTACTAAGGAATAAAACGGCTCGTTTCTGCGGCACAATTCATCAGGTGATTCTGATTTTGCCAGTAGTATTGACCCTGGCTGGTTAATCACAAAAGCAAAATTCTCCTGAAAAATGCGGTTTTTGGAAGGAAATCTAATTTTTCTCTAGGATTCAGTCCATTTGGTGCCCCAAAGGGGCAACCTAATATAGCCCAGGGTAAGCGAGGCTCCGCAGGAGCCGAGCGACACCCTGGGTAAAAGCCCCCCCGAATCCGGCGCCCTGTAAGGGTGCCACTAACGGCCTTTCGGCGTTATGACCTTTTTGGACAGGGTCTAGCTTAGTGTCTCTTGGTGTCCTAAATCTTAGTAAAAAAAATTGCTCTTATAAATTGCAAAGTTTATTTTAGCGTATATGCTATGGCATTTACCGGATATCAAGGTTCTTTTATCTGGTATGAAGCCATGGAAATCAATGGAGGAATGTTAAAATGGCAAGAGAAACAATAAAATGCCCTCATTGTGAATGCAAGGTGCTCATGAGTGAGGTGGAAAAAGACGACGGTCTCTGCCCCGAATGCGGACAACTCGTGCTGGCTTCCAGCTTGTTTGACGACTTTGATGACGATGACGACTTGGAGTTGGACGAGTATATTGACTTTGACGAGGATGAGACCGTAGCAGACGACGACGATGAGGAAGAGGAAGATGACTTCCTTGGCGATGATGACGATGAGGATGATGAGGACTTTGATGACGAGCCTCCGTCCAAACAAAAAGGTTTTCGCAGACGCAGAAAGGGTTTTGAATAAGCCGTGCCACTGCTTTTATAGCGCCAGACTTGCTCGGCAAGTACTATCGTGTCGCTTGGTGAAACCGGGCTTGAAAAAGCAGGCTTTGCGCTTGTTCAGCCCGGTAAACACACCAGGCGATTTTCATTTGTAGGCAAAAAAGAATGTCAGAAGAGAAAGAGTTTAATTTCAATGCCTTGGCTGAGGGTGAATACGACTCCTCCAGCATCATCACCTTGGACCCGCGCGAACACGTGCGCTCGCGCAGCGGCATGTACATTGGCCGCCTGGGCAATGGCGAACACCATGACGACGGCATCTATGTCATGCTGAAGGAAGTGGTGGACAATAGCGTGGACGAGTTCGTCATGGGAAACGGGCGCAAAATCGAGGTGGAGATACTGGAAGACAAGCTGGTGCGCGTGCGCGACTATGGTCGCGGCATCCCGCTGGACAAGGTGATCGAGTGCGCCTCAAAAATCAACACCGGCGGCAAATTCATCACGGACAAGGACGGCGTGCGCCGCCCTTTCTCCAGCTCGATAGGCCTCAACGGGGTGGGTCTGAAGGTGGTCAACTTCCTTTCCGAGGAGTTTAAGATAAGCTCCTGGCGCGGCGGCCAGGGCTATAGCGCCAGTTATGTGGAGGGGCAGCTGCGCAGCGAAACGAAGCTCGAAGACCAGCAGCAGCCCAATGGCACCGAGGTCTTGTTCAAACCCTCGAAAGAGATTTTTCCGGACTATCATTTTGACCTCAAGTACGTGCGCCGCCGCATGCAGCATTACTCCTGGTTGAACAGCGGCCTGAACCTGTATTGCAACGGGGAGCGCTTCTATTCGCGCCGCGGCCTGCTCGACCTGCTCGAGTCCAAGCTGGAGTCCGATTCGCTTTATGACATGGTGCATTACAAGTCTGACAAAATGGAGTTCGCCTTCTGTCACACCGGCAGCTTCAACGAAAACTACTACTCCTTCGTCAACACTCAGTATACCAGCGACGGCGGCACGCACCTGGCCGCCTTCAAGGAGGCCATAGGCAAGGCCATCAATGAGCTGGCGCCAAAACCCATTGACTTTGACGACGTGCGCTGCGGCATCAGCGGAGCCATAGCCTTGAAGCTGCAAGACCCCGTCTTCGAGTCGCAAACCAAGACCAAGCTGGGCAATACCGACATCAAAGCCGACATCATCAACGAGGTGCGCCAGGCAATAGTCGACTTCCTGTATAAAAACCCGGAGGTCAAAAACGCCATTTTCGAGAAGGCTGAGAAGAACGAGTCCATACGCAAGCAGATACAGGCTGTGCGCCGCGGCGCGCGCGAGTTGGCGCAGAAATCGCAGCTCAAAGTGGACAAGCTGCGCGACTGCAAATATCATTTCAACGAGACTGAGCAAAAGCGCAAAGAGGATGAAAAGCGCAAATGCCAGGAGAGCATGATCTTCCTGACCGAGGGCAACTCCGCCTCCGGCTCAGTGGTGACTGCGCGCGACCCTTTGACGCAGGCCGTCTTCAGCCTGCGCGGCAAGCCGCGCAACTGCTACGGGCTGCGCAAGGAGACCGTCTATCAAAACGAGGAACTCTACGGCATTATGCAGGCCATAGGCATAGAGAACTCGATGGACGACTTGCGCTACGGCAAGATCATCATTGCTACGGACGCCGACGTAGACGGCTTCCACATCCGCAATCTGCTCATCACGTATTTTCTCACCTTTTTCCAGCCTCTGGTCGAGTCCGAGCGCGTATTCATCCTGGAGACCCCCCTCTTTCGCGTGCGCAACAAGAAGAAGACGCGTTACTGCTACAATGAGGCCGAACGCGACCTGGCTCTGCGCGAGCTGGGCAAGGAGGCCGAGGTGACCCGCTTCAAAGGGCTGGGTGAGATCTCGCCTGAGGAATTTGGTCAATTCATCGGCGAAGATATGCGCTTGCAGGCGGTCACCATAGACAATGTACGCCAGGTTGACAATATGCTGCGTTTTTTCATGGGGGACAACATCCCGGAAAGACGCAGCTATATCATGGAAAACCTGGTCTGAACGCATAAGCTATGCCTAGCTGGATTTTGGACACTAAGACACACAAAGCTACACTAAGGCACACCAAACTCCCCCCTCTTTTTGGACGGGTTCTGCATAAAAAGGCAGCTATCTATGAAGTTTTTACGTTATTCTCAGCATGGCAGGCCTGCTTACGGTCTGCTTGAAGGCGAGCAAGTGAGCCACCTAGAGGGCGATATTTTCACGAATTGGCAGCGCAGCGGCAAAACTTTGCCCCTGGCTGAGCTAGAGCTGCTCGCCCCAGTCCAACCCGCAGCTATCTTTTGCATAGGCAAGAATTACCGCGCTCATGCTGAGGAGTTCGGTGGTCCGCCTCCCGAGAGGCCCATCGTCTTTCTGAAGGCGCCCAACAGCCTGAACCATCCCCAGGCGCCCATTGTATTGCCCAGGCCTGAACAAAGCGTGCAAATCGATTACGAGGCGGAGTTGGCCATAGTCATAGGCAAGGGCGGCAAAAACATAGCCGAGGCGGAGGCGCTGGCACATGTCTTTGGCTACACCTGCGCCAATGATGTCACCGCCAGAGACTGGCAAAAACAAGACGGCCAGTGGGCCAGGGGGAAATCACTGGACGGCTTCTGCCCGCTGGGTCCATATATAGAAACCGAGCTGGATGTTAGCGACCTGAAAGTGGAAGGGCGGCTCAACGGTGTCGTCGTGCAAAGCGCCAGGACCTCGGAGCTGCTATTCAGCATACCTTACCTGGTGCACTATGTCTCGCAGGCCATCACCCTAAGCCCAGGCAGCATTATCCTCAGTGGCACGCCGGCGGGCTGCGGCATGGCAAGAAGCCCACAGCTCTGGCTGAAGCCCGGAGACCGCTTCGAGGTGGACATCGAGGGCATCGGCATACTCGAAAACCCGGTACAAGCAGCAGGCTGAAGTAGGCAGTGACTTCTTTTGGGCGCTAAGACACACGAAGGCCGAGCAAGTCGTTTGCGTCTAAAGCAGACTCGGCAGAAGAGCGCTTGAAGATTATATTAAGGTTTTCGCGTTTTTGTGCAAAGGCTTTGGTTATGCATATTTTTGTGGCTGGCGGAGCCGGTTATATTGGCAGCTGTTGTTGCGAGTACCTACTGGACCAGGGGCATCAAGTTAGCGTCTTTGACGCCTTGCTTACGGGCTACCGCCAGGCAGTGGATCCCAGGGCGGAGTTTATCGAGGGCAATCTGAGCGACTACGCCGCCATTGAGGCGGCCATCAGAAAAACCCGTCCTGATGGTCTTATCCACTTTGCCGCCTTCATTGAGGTGGGCGAGTCCATGCTTGACCCGCTCAAGTATTTCCGCAATAATGTCGCCAATGCGCTCAACCTCTGTCAGGCGGCAGTTGAAAACCAGGTCCCCAAGCTGGTTTTCTCCAGTACCGCGGCGGTTTACGGCATGCCGGAAAGCATCCCGGTCAGCGAGACAGAGCCTACTGTTCCCATCAATCCTTATGGGGAGGCCAAGCTTATGTTCGAGAGGATACTGGCTTGGCAGCACCGTCTTAAGGGATTGCCTTACTGTGCGCTACGCTACTTCAACGCGGCGGGTGCCAGCCGCAGCTACGGCGAGGCTCACCGCCCCGAATCGCATCTCATTCCGCTGGTGATGGAAGCCGCCGAGGGCAAGCGCGAGTGCATCAGCATCTTCGGCGAAGACTACAACACTCCTGACGGCACCTGCATCCGCGACTACATCCATGTGCTGGACCTGGCTCAGGCGCATCTGCTGGCGCTGCAAAGCGATTTTTGCGGCAGCCTGAATCTGGGTTCGGGTCTGGGGCACAGTGTGAAGGAAGTGGTGGAGATGGTGCGTCAAGTGAGCGGCAGAGACTTCGCTGTGCGGAGCCAGCCGCGACGTCCCGGTGACCCGGCCCGCCTGATCGCCGACTCCAGTGCCGCCAAGCGCATCCTGGGCTGGAAGCCGGCCTATGAGAGCCTCGAGCAAATAGTGCAAAGCGCCTGGGACTGGCGCTGCAAAAATCCAAAAGGCTACAGCCATTAACCGGGCAGTAAAAACTAAAGCCAAGCTAAGTGCCCCTTAGTGTGTCTTAGTATCCTCCCTCCAAAAAACACAGCATTATGCCTGAGTCCCAGTCAAGCTCCAGCGTCGAGGTGCCCGTAGTTCGGCCTGCCTTAGGCTCGCGCCTGCTTGCGCTTGTTTGGCGCATCCTGGTTCTGCTTCTGGCATTTTACCTCTTGCATATCACTTTGCGCAGCAGCGGCGCCGACTTGAAACAGGAGTTTTTGCGAGCCAAATGGCCTTATCTGCTGCTGGCCTTCGCCTTGAATTTTCTCATTCAGGCCATGGCGGCCTGGCGTTGGTCCCTACTCATGTCGGTGCAGCAGATGCGCCTGCCCTACATTTCGGCCTTCAAGCTCAGTATGGCCGGCAATTTTTTCAGTCTAGTCATCCCTGGAGCGGTTAGCGGCGATCTATTGAAGGTAGCTTATGCCGGTAGGCTTTTCAGCGGTCGCAAGACCGAGATTTTTCTTACTGTACTGCTCGACCGCGTGCTTGGTCTCTTCGCCATGTTCATCGCTGCGCTCTTGGCCAGCTTGCTCTACTTGCCGCGACTGCCAGCCTTTTGTCGGGAACAACCGCTCTTGGGGCTAGCGCTATTGGCGGTCAATCTCGCCTGCCTGGGTATGCTGCTGGGCTATTTTCTCATTGTCAGCAGGAGGCGATTCAGCGAGAGAGGTTTTTTCGCTTTCGGCTTGCGCATCCTGTCTTTTTTAACGCCGGGTTTTCTGCAGGGGCTGCTGGCGCGCCTGCAGGCTGCCTTTCAGCTTTACCGGCAGGACTCCAGGGGTTTAAGCAAGCACATAACCTACTCGACTCTGGTGCATATCCTTAATGCCCTCGTGCTTTTTTGCCTGGGCAAGGCACTGGGTGAAAAAGTCATGAGCTTCTTGGAATACTGCCTGGCAACCCAGGTCGCCAACACTACTGGTCTTTTGCCCTTGACCCCTGGCGGCATAGGAGTCAGAGACGCGGTGAGCAGCGCCTTCTTCAAGGCATTTGCGGCTGAGCCTGCCAGCGTGGCCGGCAGCATACCGGTGATGGCCTCCGCGCTCATGATCATCACCGCCCTGCTGGGTGCGCTCTTCTTCGTCTGCTCACCCAGGCTGAGACGCATGAGCGCCTAGGCACTGGACAGACCGGGTCCAAAAAGCACTTGAGCCAGCAAGGCACACGCTGGGGGAAGGACACGAAGAGACACGAAGAGACGCGAAGGCACACTAAGGGCTTTGTTGCCTACATTTAAAAAAAACAATACTTAATTATTAGCAGAAAGTTGTCATTATGAAACGCACTTCAGTACGCGAGATTTTATCTGGCGAATTATTAGGCAAGAAAGTCACGGTAGCTGGCTGGATACGCACCCGTCGCGACTCCAAAGGCGGCTTTTCCTTTCTCGAGCTGAACGACGGCTCTTGCCTAAAGAACCTTCAGATCATTGCTCAGGAGCAGCTGTCCAACTACCGCAGCGAGCTGCTCAAGCTGCACCCCGGCGCCTCTATTGTCGCCGAGGGCAGCCTGCTCGAGTCGCCGGCGGCCGGACAGAGCTTCGAGCTGAAGGCAGACAGCATCCGGGTTTTGGGCTTTTGCGAGCCGCTCGAGTACCCCCTGGGCAAAAGCCGCATCTCCTTCGAGCGCCTGCGCGAGCTGGCGCATCTGCGTGCGCGCACCAATACTTTCGGAGCGGTGGCTCGCCTGCGCAACGTGCTCTCCGACGCCACCCACCAGTTTTTCCAGAGCCGCGATTTTCTCTATTTCCATGCCCCCATTATCACCAGCAGCGACTGCGAGGGCGCCGGCGAAATGTTCCAGGTCACTCATTTGGATTTGGAAAACTTGCCTCGCGACCCTGAAAGCGGCAAGATTGACTACAAGCAGGATTTTTTCGGCAAGGCCACCAAGCTGACGGTCAGCGGCCAGCTTGAGGCGGAGACTTACGCCTGCGCGCTGGGCAATGTCTATACCTTCGGACCTACCTTCAGGGCGGAAAACTCCAACACCGCCAGGCATCTGGCCGAGTTTTGGATGATAGAGCCGGAAATGGCTTTTGCCGACCTTGGGGACATCGCTGCACTGGCCGAGGACTACCTGCGCCATCTTTTCCAGGAGGCGCTCAAACGCTGTCCTGAAGACCTAAAATTCTTCAATGACCGCATAGAGAAAGGCCTGCTCGACAAGCTGGAGAGCCTGGCGGAGGCCAAATTCACCCGCCTTAGCTATACTGAAGCAATCAAGCTGCTGGAGAAAAACAGCGACAAGTTCAGCTTCAAGCCGCACTGGGGCATAGACCTGCAGTCCGAGCACGAGCGCTACCTGGCCGAACAGCTC
>FZPS01000045.1_pt27 | contig 21091 bp, 17 predicted proteins | sample 1817821 | NCBI WGS metagenome assembly FZPS01 (sample SAMEA104158645, study PRJEB21678) | metagenome | place: Germany | collected 2015-04-21 | reverse complement strand
ACAGACGCTGAATATAATACTGCCCGCCACAAGGGCGGGCTTACTTTTTTGCGCATTAACCGCATATCACTTCACTTTGCCATTATACCAATTAAGCTATTATCTTACCGGTCCTCCGTTCACGCTTATTCGTTTAGGTTCATTATGTAATAAACGCCGAAAGCCCCGCAATAAAGGGCTTTATGCTCATTCTTCTTTTAATCTGCCTTCCTGCTTACTGCTTAGTATCAGCATCGCGTCGCCGAAGCTGAAAAATCTGTATCTCTCCTTTATAGCGTGCTCGTAAACACGCAAAATCTCTTCTCTTGAGCTGAATGCGGAAACAAGCATAAGCAGCGTTGATTCGGGCAAATGGAAGTTCGTTATAAGCATATCGACGGCTTTGAACTTATAGCCCGGGGTTATAAAAATATTCGTTTCGCCGCTTTTTGGGTGTATGACACCCTGCTCGTCCGCTACGCTTTCCAATGTTCTTACGCTTGTAGTGCCTACCGCGATTATCCTGCCGCCCGCCTGACGCGCCGCGTTTATCTTGTCCGCTGCTTCCTGTGAAACCGCATAATATTCTGAGTGCATTTTGTGCTCGTCAATATTCTCAACTGATACGGGACGAAAGGTGCCTAAGCCTACATGGAGCAGTACATCAACTATTATTACTCCCATATCCTCTATTTGCTTCAAAAGCTCTTGTGTAAAGTGCATACCTGCTGTGGGGGCTGCGGCTGAGCCATCTATTTTTGCATATACTGTCTGATAGCGGTTCTTGTCCTCTAACGGCTTTGTTATGTACGGAGGGAGAGGCATATTGCCTACTCTATCTAATATTTCTTCTAATATTCCGTCGTAATACAGGCGCAATATGCGGCCGCCGTCGGCTTCAGTGGTGTCAATAATCTCTATGTTCAGCTCGTCGCTTACCTTATAGATTATTCCTTTTTTTGCGCGCTTCGCCGGCCTTACAAGCGCTTCGAAGGTATGGGCGTCAAGTCTTTTCAGCAGCAAAAACTCCATTGTGCCGCCTGTATCCTCGCGCATTCCGTATAGCCTTGCAGGGATAACCTTTGTGTTGTTGCGAACTAAGCAATCGCCCTTTCTTAGATACTTGACTATATCGTAAAAGTGTTCGTCTTTTATGCTTTTATCGTATTTATCGTAAACCAATAAGCGTGATGAGCTTCTGTCAGGCGCAGGGGATTGGGCAATCAGCTCCTTTGGCAAGTCGAAATAATAATCAGACAGCTTTCTCGTCATAATTCATCCTTCAAATTTTTAGTGCAAATAGGATTATACTACAAAACAAGCATTATTCAAAATGATTTCCTAACATTATTAGATGCGTTCGCGCTTGAATCAATATATAATTATGATATAATAGCTTGGGTTATAGTGTAATTCAAAACTTTTTGAAAGGAATAACGGCCTTGAAGAAGGATAGAAATATTAAGAACAAGCCTTTAATAATAACAATAATTTCCCTTGTTGTGCTTATAGTACTTGTACTGATTACATCGGGAGACAGGACTGTTTCTTGGATTGAGAGCGCGGCAGGGGCGATATTTTCGCCTGTGCAGTCATTTGCTTCGTCGGTTTCTTCGGGTATAGTCAAGTTCTTTTCAGAGCTGTTCAACACTACCGATTTAGACAGGGAGAACGAGCAGCTGAAAGCAAGAATAGCTACACTTGAGGTTGAGGTAGCACAGCTTAACGAATTGAAAAAAGAGAATGAAAGACTAAAAGAGCTGCTTTCATATGCTGAAGAAACCATAAACGACGAATATGTTACCGCAAGGGTTATAGCTAATTCGGGGAACGTGTGGTTCGATACCTTTACGCTTAATGCCGGCAGAGAGCATGGCGTATCCGTGGGCGACCCGGTCGTTAATAATCAAGGCTTGGTGGGTATTGTGTCTGAGGTAGGCGCGACATGGTGCAAGGTGCGCGGAATAATTGACCCGCAGGCAAGCGTAGGCGTGCTTGTTGAGCGTACGCGCGACAATGGCTTTGTGCGCGGCGTGCTGGCTTCGGGCAAAGACGGAAACATGGTAGAGCTGTACTTTTTGCCCTCCGGCAGCGACCTTATTCCCGGCGATAAGATAATAACCAACGGCTTGGGCAGCGAAAAGATTCCCAAGGGCTTAGTTATTGGAACTGTTTCCGAGGTTATGCGCGTATCGGGCATGGGTACGAATGAAGCGAACGCGATAATCACCCCTGCGGTTGATTTCGCGCATATTGAGGATGTTATTATAATTGTCGGAGGCGGAGACTGATGCGCTACAGAGCAGGCATTACAATAGCCATAGCAATTATAATATGCAAGTTCATAGATAATGCGATATTTGCTAAATACAATTTAGCGGATATTCGCCCTGATATGATGCTGGCATTGCTCGTAGTGATTGGCTTTTCGATAGGAAGCATGCGCGCCGGGCTGATAGGGCTTGGAGTAGGCTTTTTATACGACATACTGTATTTCGACAGCATAGGCATAAACGCGAGTGTTTATATGATTTGCGGAATGGCGGCGGGCTTCTTTTTCAGAAAGTTCTATGCGGATAATGTAATACTTCCAAGCATAGCCGCTGCGGTCTTATGCTTTATTAAGCACAACATATTAGCCATAATAACCGCGCTTTACGGGGCGCATTTCAACTATTTCTTAATGCTGATTGTGTATATACTGCCCTGCGCCTTGCTTACGGGGGTGTTCTGTATTCCTGTTTACTTTGTAATAAAGCCCCTGTTAAAGACATATGGCAAGTACATTTACGATAAGCAAAGCAGCATAGTGTAGGGAAAAGAGAAGAAGAGAAAAAGGCAAAGAGGTGAAACGATGAAAAGATTATTGCCACGATTTATAGTAGCATCAGTATTGTGCTTGTGCATGATGGGAGCGCTTATATTTAAGCTTGGAAGCCTTACCTTAGCTGAGGGCAAGGTGTATGAGGATGTTGCAGAAAACCGTTCTACAAGAACTACTATATTAAAAGGCACACGCGGAAGAATATTAGACCGCAACGGCATAGTATTGGCTTACGACGAAACCTGCTACAATGTGCAATTTCAGAGAGACCCCGACAACCGCACAGAGTATTACAGCGCGAAATACACTGAGTCGCTGATCAAGGCGATTAAGATTATTGAAGCAGGCGGCGGCACCATCATAAACACTTCGTATATACAGATGAACGACGAAGGCGAGCTGTACTACGATTGGGGCGTAGAGGACGAGGAGGTTCAGAAGAAGCGCTATTACAACTTTTGTTCGGCTATGGGCTTTTATGTAACCGAAGAAATAGTAAACGACAAAAGCAAGTGGAAGCCTGCTGAAAGCGCGTACTTGGATATGTGCAAGAGCTGGTACATACCGCCTGAAATGCCCTTCTCTGAGGCTGTGAAGATAATATCGATACGCCAAGAAGCTAACCTGAACAATTACAGAGCGTATGAGCCTATCACTATTGCATACAATGTGAGCGTTGAAGTCGTATCCCAGCTTGAAATGCGTTCGGAGGAGCTGTTGGGCATAAGCGTTACGGAAAGCACAATACGCGTATATCCCCATGGCGAAACCGCAGCGCATATTATAGGCTATTTACAGCGTTCGGCAACGGAAGAAATGGTGAATGAAAAGGGATATTCGTACAATGACTTTGTTGGCGTTTCCGGCGTTGAATACACCTTTGAAGAATATCTAACAGGCGCATCGAAGGACAGGCATGGCGCACGCGTAATAAAGGTAAACCGAAATGGCAGCGAAATTGCTCTCGTATCCGTAACTCCTGCTAAAAACGGCAATGATGTAATGCTTACAATAGACCTGCCCTTGCAGAAAAAGGTCGATGAGGCATTGGAGGAGCTTATTTGGAAAATCAACGAGAAAGAGCGCAAAATCATAGAAGAAAATGAGGACGGCAAGTACACCCATATAGTTGACGGCGAAGAAGTATATAAGGATATTCAGCTGGCGGAAACGGGTGCTATAGTTGTGCTTGATGTGAATACGGGCAATGTGCTGGCAATGTCGTCATATCCTTCATTTGACCCGAACTGGTTCATAAAAGGGCTTACAAAGGAGCAGGCGGAGCTTTTGATGACAAGCGAATACGCACAAAAAACAACGCCTATGCGAAACAAGGCAGTTTCGGCAAGGCTGGCTCCGGGTTCAATATTTAAGATTGTAACGGGCTTAGCAGGGCTTATGGAGGGCAAAATAACGCTTGACGAAACAATAGACGACAAATCCCCCTACTACCTTTATGACGCAGAGGGCAACCCGATTACTTCGAATGCGCCAAGCTGCTGGGTATCCGACCCGCACAGACACGCAAATCAGACAATAGTTGACGCTATAAAGAATTCGTGCAACTACTATTTCTTTGAAGTCGCTAACAGATTAGGCATTGACAAGCTGAACGAATGGGCAGGCATGTTTGGGCTTACCACGGCGACTGGAATTGAAGTAACCGGCGAGGCTGTGGGCATTATAGGCGGTCAAAAGGTTTGGTATGACAATATGCTTCCGCTTGAACAGCAGCAGACCTCAATGCCCCGATTCGTATATAACAAGCTGCGCGCAAGCCTTGAAAGATATGTTAAATCATATTCGGCAGGCACCACCTTGAACGCTGAATCAGAAGAAATAAAGGAAGCGGCTATACGGCTTATGCAGCTGCAAGACGGCGATGTTTCGGGCAAGGGTCCCAAAGTGCGCGAAATACTAAATCAGTACTTGGGAATTCCCGAATCAATTATAAAGCAGACATGGGTAACCGAAATTCTTTCCGACTTGGTTGAGCTTAAATGGAAGGATTCACAAACAATAAGAACAGGCATAGGGCAGGGCTCAACGCTTATCACTCCCGTAGCTATGGCACGCTGCTTGGCGACAATAGCAAATGGCGGAAATGTATATGATGTTCATATAGTTGACAGCGTATTAGACGCTTCGGGCAACACAATATTCAAGAATGAACCAAAGCTATTAAACCGCATTGACGCGCCTATGGAGTATTGGGAGGCAGTGCGCGAGGGTATGAAGGGCGTTGTTTCGCCGGAGGACAGAGGTACTGCGGCAAGCTCATGGACAAAGGAGTTTGTTGATGCCGGTTACGCTTCGCTCATCAGCGGAAAGACAGGTACGGCGCAAATTGGCGCGACAGAGCAGATAGATATTCATAATACATCGTGGTTCATAACATACACCCCGCGTGAAAAGCCCGAAATCGCAATAGTTGTTTGCGTGCCGCATGGATATTCCGGCTCGTCAAGCTCATCGGCTATTGAGGATATTATCACCTACTACTATGAGCGCAAAAACGCACAGGCGCCCGAGAACCTGACTGACTATTTCAGCGTTACACCGTAAATCAAAATACTAAATAATTAACGGGGATATGCTCCCCGTTTTTTTGTAAGCGGTATTCTATCCAAATAAAAAAGAGCATATAGCTCCAAAAATAAAAAAGCGGCGCAGAGCCGTTTTTTTATATCAATAGAAGTTTTCTAAATTATATTGCTTCAAATCCCTTGCCAAAGGGAATGTTTTCATAAAATGCTTCACTAAATGATAATTTCTTGCAATCATTAAGAACAATGAGCTGTCGTATGCGACTAATTCTATTTCAGCCATAGGATGCTGAATTGTAATTCTATCTTCCCAAAAACCGTCATACCCATCTGCATACGGAAGTGCGAAGGTGAGTATCTTTTCGAGGGGAATATCCTTCTTGAATGCCGACAATACCGCCCATATCCATTGGAAGTTCTCCGTCTTCACAAGCTTTAGTAGTTCTTCACCGGATAAAAAGCAGTATTCCTCTGAAAGCATAGCGTCAATTCTTGCATTCTTGGGATAACATAAACAGTCAGTTATCAGCCAATTATAGTCGGTAACATTTTTTACACCTGTAAGCATCCTGCGCATATCGGTATAAAAACGCTCACCTTCCATCAAGATTGCGCCTTTCATGCTTTATATCTTCTCCCTCCTGCATAAGCATTGCTGCACAACATCACGCCTATTATACGAAAATACTATTAAACTAATTGTAATGTTGGTGCATAACACAAATATACTCCAAATTATTATGTTTTGTCAAGTATTTTTGGTAGATTTCAAAAATGCTTTGAAAGATTTTATAAATACTAACAAAAACGCTCTGCTTGAAGTACTAAACTCGCAAACAGAGCGCTAATTCTTAATATATTATCTCATCCCACGCTTCTGAGAACACCGCTGTAAACTCACCTAAGTCAAGGAATATCTCGCACCTGTCGATAACCTCCTGCGGGGGATTATAGATCTCATTCTCAAGCCATGACTCGTCCATAAGCGCCAATGCTGCCTTATTGGGAGTCGAATAGCCTAGGTACTGGCTGTTCTGCATTGCTATCTCAGGGTCGTTCAGGAAGTTTATAAACTTCTCGGCAAGCTCGGGGTTCTTTGATGTCTTGGGTATTATTGCGTTGTCGAACCACAGATTGCTGCCCTCGTTGGGAACTACATATGCTAAATCAGGGTTGCCCTCCTCTGGGTCAACGCACCATACCGCGTCGCCTGAATATACTACTGCCAAAGCGCCCTCGCCGCCTATCATAGCGTCTTTAATAGTGTCGCCAAGGTATGCCTTTACTATTGACCTTTGCTGTATTAGCAGATCGCGGGCTTCAGCTACCTCTGCTTCGTTGCGCGTGTTAAGTGAATAGCCCAAGTATTTCAGCGCAACACCTATTGAGTCGCGCATGCTGTCATACATATATATCTGACCCTCATATTTTTCATCAAAAAGCACGCCCCACGAATCGACCGGCTCATCTACCATAGTTGTATTGTAGAGTATTCCTAAGGTGCCCCACATATAAGGCACAGAATACTTGTTGCCGGGGTCGAAGGACAAATCTAAGAACTGCTCGTCAATATTCTTTATGTTGGGGATATTGTCCTTGTTGATTTCGCGCAAAAGGTCGCTTTTAATCAGCTTTTCAATAATGTAGTCTGACGGAAAGCACAAATCATAAATATTCGTTGAGGATTCAAGCTTTATAAGCATTTCCTCATTGTTTGCCATTGTGTCGTAATGGACCTTTACGCCGTATTCCGCTTCGAACTTAGCTATTACATCGGGGTCAATGTAATCTCCCCAGTTTAGAATATACAGTGTTTCCTTGCTGTTACAGCCTGAAAGCGAGAAGCTTCCAAGCACAAACAACACAAGTAAAGCTAAACATATTGCTTTTTTGATTGTGTTTTTCATCTCCCTGTTTCCTTTCATTTTTTCATGTTTTAGTGGTATATCTTAGGCATTGAGCCGTTATTTGCTTCTCAGCTTATTTGCCTGCGCCTCCGCTTCACGCTCCTGCTTTATGCTGCGCAGGTTTACTATAACCAAAAGTGCGGCTACAACTACGAACATCAAAGCAGACAACGCGTTTATGTGCGAGGGAATTCCCCTGCGAGCTATAGAATAAACATAAATTGAGATATTCTGCACTCCCTCTGCGGCAAACCAGCTTATTACGAAGTCGTCTATAGACAATGTGAACGCAAGTATGAAGCCCGATATGATTCCCGGCATAATATCGGGTATTACAACCTTAGTAAGCGCCTTCATGGGAGTACAGCCCAAGTCGAGCGCCGCCTCATACAGCCTGTTTGAGCTTTGCCTCAACCTTGGCATTACAGAGAATATTACATAGGGCAGGTTGAATGTAATATGCGCTATAAGCATTCTCAAATAGCCCGATGTAAATCCGATTGCTGTAAAAAGCAGCATAAAGCTGATACCGGTTACAAGGTCGGGGTTTACCATGGGAAGCTGAGTGATGTTCTCAATCACCATTCGCCTGCGCTTTTTCATAGAGTATATGCCAATAGCCGCGAAAGTGCCTATAATTGTTGCGACTGTCGCAGAAATAAGCGCTATGCTGACTGAATTCTTTACAGCTACCCAGACCGCACCGTCTGCAAACAGCTTTTCATACGCTCCGAGCGACCAGCCCTGCCACTTGCTCATAGTGCGGGAATCCGTGAACGAGAACAGTATCAATATTGCTATGGGCGCATACATAAACAGCAGTACAAGCCCTAAATATGAGTGTTTAAGGAAGTTAGCAAGCCTTTTCACCATAGTGTACCGCCTTCCTCATTGCCCTGCTCTACTTCCATTCTGTGCATTACGAATATGGATATTATTACGAGCACAAGCAAAATTATTGAAAGTACGGAGCCTAAGCCCAAGCTGCCGCTTGAGACTATCTTTTCTTCTATCAGGTCGCCATATAGGGCAACATTCTTGCCGCCTATGAGCCTTGATATTGCGAATGTAGTAATTGCGGGTATGAAAACCATTGTTATTCCCGAAATAATGCCCGGTACAGACAATGGCAGCACTACCTTAAAGAATGTTTTTATTGAGTTCGCGCCCAAGTCGTGCGCAGCTTCTATATGCGAACGGTCTATTTTAGACAGCACCGTATATATGGGCAGTATCATAAAGGGCAAAAAGTTATACACCGTAACAAGCAGCACAGCGCCCTGCGTATACATAAACTCTCCCTTAGGAAAGCCCAAAGAAGTGAGCAGCATATTCAATACGCCGTTATCGGCTAATACTACCTGCCAAGCGTATGTTCTTAAAAGGAAGTTCATCCACATAGGCAATATGAAGAACATGGAGAGTATTGCCGCTGTGCTTTTCTTCATATTGGAAAGAATGTACGCGACAGGATAGCCGATAAGCAGGCAAAGCGCAGTCGAAATAAGCGCAATTACTATAGAGCGCAGCAGAACATTCATATACTTAGGCGACTCCATAGCCTGCCTTACATACTCAAGCGTGAATTGCCCATCTTTAATGAACGCGCTGTAAAGTATGAACAGCATGGGGATTACTATGAACATAATCATCCAAACAATATAAGGTGTTGCAAAAACTGAGCGTTTCATTGTTCCTCTGCGTCCATTCCTTCTTCGATTGCTTTCATTTCTTGTGTCGCTTCTATGGCTTCGCTTTCATCTAATGTCTTGGGCTTTTTCATTACATGAATAGCGTCGGGCAATATCTGCACGCTTACATGCTCGCCTACGGGAACATAGTCCGTCGTATGCACCATTAGCGAAAACTCATTGCAGTTGACGGTTATGGCATAATGCACGCCCATAAACACTACATCGGTTATAACGCCCGTCAAAGGCGCTGAACCTAAGGGAACAATATCTACATCCTCAGGGCGAATTACTACATCTACGGGCTCGTTAGGCTCAAAGCCGGTATCAACACATTGATACGCGCTTCCCTTGAATGACACCAGGTAGTCTTGAAGCATTACGCCGTCAATTATGTTGCTTTCGCCTATGAACTGCGCCACGAACTTATTCTTAGGCTCGTTATATATGTCCTGCGGGGTACCTATCTGCTGAATTTTGCCCTCGTTCATTACCACGACGGTATCACTCATTGTAAGGGCTTCTTCTTGGTCGTGCGTAACATATACGAAGGTAATTCCCACCGCCTGCTGCATGCGCTTCAATTCAACCTGCATATCTTTTCTTAGCTTTTTATCCAACGCGCTTAAAGGCTCGTCTAACAGGAGCACTTCGGGGTCGTTGACCAACGCGCGGGCAATGGCTACTCGCTGCTGCTGACCGCCTGAAAGCTGGTCTATCCAACGTCTTTCATAGCCTTTTAGGTTTACAAGCTCAAGTATGCTCTCTACGCGGCGTTGAATCTCCTTCTTGCCGACTTTCTTCAGCTTCAAGCCGAACGCGACATTATCAAAAACATTCAAATGCGTAAAAAGCGCGTACTTTTGGAATACGGTATTAACCCTGCGCTTATACGGGGGCACCTCGTTTACGCGCTTACCGTCTAAATACACATCTCCGTTTGTGGGCATAGTAAAGCCCGCAATTATGCGAAGCATGGTGGTCTTTCCGCACCCGGAAGGACCTAAAAGCGTGAGGAACTCGCCATTACGGATATAGAGATTTATATTGTCAAGCGCCTTCTCGCCCGAATATTCCTTCGTTACATTTACCAATTCGATTAAGTGATTGCTTTCCATTTAGTTCCTCCGCTATGTCAAAATGAGGGGGGAGTAGCCACCCATAATACCTTTGCCTCGCTTTTGCCCGTATTGACAATATAGTGAACGCTTGACGGTTTAAAGCAGAAGCTCTCGCCCTTTTTAACCTTGAACTTCTGCGTGCCTACATACAATGTTATGCTTCCGCGCAGCACGAAACCGAATTCCTCGCCCTCGTGGGGGTCGTATGTATGGCTTGTGCCGCCCGGCTCTAATGTTATTAGTATCGGCTCAAGCTCGTTTTTCTGTGCATTGGGAACAAGCCAGCATATAGAATGTCCAAGCTCGGGCTCGCACTTTTCAAACATATCGTCAACCTTGAACACGACCTTTTCGACAGGACGCTCGGCAAAGAAGTCTGACAGATTGCTGCCCAACGCCTCCAAAATATCTATCAGCGTCGCGATAGAGGGCGATGCCTGCTCTCTCTCGATTTGCGATATAAAGCCCTTTGAAAGCTCGGTACGCGCTGCCAGCTCGTCTTGCGTTAAGCCCAGCTTTATGCGCATTCGTTTTATTTTTTCACCTATCTGCATAGCGCTACTCCATTAAAATTCGCAAGTTTAGTTATCCTAAACTTGCAGTAAAGCTATTAAAGCATTTAATTTATGTTTTGTCAATAGTATTATCAACCTTTTTGTTTAATAAAACTAAACCACAGTTTTCCCTATTTTATGGGCATTTTCGGGTATTATCACACTTGATTATGCGCGGGAGAGAATAATATATTTTCCACAGCGCATAGCATTTTCATATATAAATTTTCAACGATTTTTGGCAGAGTAGAATATTGAAAGCTACGGAACAGAAAGCGAGATATTGCAAATGTGCTTCAACTATATTTGAAATGGGAGGGGAATGGTTGAAAGAGCATTTTTTGTAGGCATAAATCTTAACAAAATTAAAGGAGCGGAATTACCGCCCCTCTTTTGTAGTTATATAGCTTTTGTTAATTTTAGTATTACTTGTTGTTTGCTAAGCTCGTCTTGTTTTCGTCAATCTGCGGACGGCTGCCTATGCTGTACTCCCAAACCTTTACGCTAAGACCGGGAAGCTGCGTACCGGTTTTCAGAGAAGTAACGCGCGTACCCAAACCGCATGCGCTCGACGCTTCGTAATAGATGTACTGCGCTTCGCCCTGATTGCTTACAATACCCATAGCGTCGCCATATCTGTAGTGAGCCTGAGCCGAACAGGTTAGTCCGCGAACATATGACCAAGGATTATTGACTTCGCCTGAATTAGCACCTACCAAGCCGCCTACATCGTATGCGCCTACTACAAAGGAGTTAGACCAGCAGTCGCTTACTGTACCGCCGAAATTCATGCCAACAAGACCGCCAATGTAGTTCCAGTTGCCGTTCGTGCTTGTGCCGCCTGCCTTGGTTTTTACAGCACCGTTTATGTCGGCAAATGCCCAGCTGCGCTCAATTTCGCCCTTGTTGTATCCTGCGATGCCGCCTATGCAGCCCGATAATCCGCTAAGCTGTTCGCCGCAAATCTCGGTTACATGCATATACATATTCTTAATAGGACCGCTGAATCCGCAAAGGTCTATAACACCTGTGTTGAAGCCCGTAATGCCGCCCGTGAAGGAAGCAAAGCGGTAATCCTCTTCACCGTTTTCGCCTAAGCCGAACATCTTGTAAAGGAACTCTGTGGTGTAAATCTGCCATGTTGAAGTAACTGTGCAGTTGTAGATTAAACCATCGTTCTGACCGCACAAGCCGCCAACCAAGAACCTACCCGCAACTTCGCCTACAATGAGGTTCAGGTTTCTGATTTCGCCCTTGTTGCGTGAGAATAGCCCAATGTATGAGCTTCCGTAATACGCTGCCTCAAAGCCTGAAATCGTGTGCCCGTCGCCATCATACTTGCCTGTGAAGGACTCGTACTGCGTGTCGGATATATAGCCTATCGGCTGCATGTAGGAATATAACGCGATATCCCTCTTTTGTATGTAGTTGGCGGAGAGGTCCTGCCTTATGCCTGTTTGCAAACCGTAGCTGTTGGTAATATGTATGTATTCTTCACCGTCTATTATATCGTACTTATATACATTTACCGAAATGTACGGCAACGATATAGAGCCCGAGTTTGAGGTGAACTTTTGTGAGAAGTTGCCATACGGTTTGTAGCCGGGCAGGAATGCTGTAAAGTTGTTGTTATGCAGCGTGAACGAACCGCCATTATACAGCATCCACAAATCAAATGTTTGCATGCCTGCATATTCGTTGTTTATTACATCGTACATAACAACAGTTACTGTATAGCGTCTTACATCGGAGCTGCTTGCCCATTGAGCTGTGAGCTTCAAGCCCGTTGACTGCGGGATCTGGAATGTTTCGCCCGGAGTCACTATGAAGTTTGAACCCAATGATGTATTTGTGCCGTTGCTGTGTGTGACCTTCCAGCCCATAAACTGATAGTTGGGACGCTGAGGCTCAAACATGGGTACAGTGTATTTAATCCATGGGCTGACACCTTGTACGGTTTCGGGAACCTGTATTTGCTGACTGCTTACGCCATCATCAAATGTAATCGTAATCGGGTCTCCCCAAAAAGCGTCAAGCGTTATATCCTTGTTTATCTTAATGATATCACCGGGGTAGTACTTTTTGCCATTAGTCTTGCCCCTTTCCTGCCAGTATGCGAATACCTTGTTAACGCCGTCTGTTCGCACAATAACCGTATCGGGTATCTGAAACTCGACATTCTTTCGTGCTATAATAGGCTCCGGCATATTTATTACGCCTAAATTCTCGTCGTTCTGCGTCGCAAAGGTCAATTCAAACGCGCTTATCCATTGAGCCGTCAATGTTACATCCTGCTCGGGCATTATGAACGCTGCACCGGGCTGATAAATCATATTGTCATAGCTGTTCAGCCAGCCTGTAAATACCCACTTCTTATTCTCGTATCTCGGTACCATTGAGGGTATAACATACTCTGTATGCGCTATGCACTTCTCGTTAGGCGGTACTTTTACGCCGTTATTCTCAGCATTATGCTTGTATATTACCGTATTTGTGGTTACCCAAGAGGCTGTTAGCACTACATCATGGTCGGGCATTATGAATTTTCCACCGGGCTTGTAGGGCTGAGTTTCATACAGCCATGCGAAGAATACATAGCCTTCACGCTTGGGCGTCATATTAGAGAGCGTCACTATTTCATTCTGTGAATACATCTCTGTTTCATCAGGCATATTCGTTGCGGTTACACCGTCGCCCGCATAGTAGGTGATCTTATACTTGGTGATTATCCACTGCGAATCGAGATATACATTGTCCGCAGGCATTATGAACGAATTGCCGAAATGGTAAACATCCGAAATAGGTCCGTCAAGTCCTATTCTCAACGCCCAGCCGGCGAAGGGATATGCGTTGTACGGGTCGGGCATAATGTCCTCAATAGGTACATTTTCGTTCGCAATATGGTATGTTGTTTGAATTATTTCAACTGAATCCTCAGTAACGCGCCTGTAATTTACCGCGTACAGCTTCTCCCACATAGCTGTCAATAATACTGTGTCGCCGGTATATGTGAAGTCATACGGGAATGAACCGCCGGCAGGGAATATAGCTCCGCCATGCGAGGGGTATGAGCTTGCCCAGCCCATGAACCTGTAGCCTTCGGCTGTGGGCTTGTTAGCAGGCAATGTATATACCTCATCGTTGCTGAAGATGTTAATATCGACAACCGAGGGTGAAATCATGCCCTTTACTTCTACATCGACTGAACCGGGCTGGTATATTACCGTAAACTTAGGTGCAGTCCACATAGCGCGCAGAGTGATGTTCTGCATGGGCATACCGCCGGGAATCGAAGCGCCGGGAGCGAAGTTCATTCCAAGCTCAAGGCAATTCCAATAGCTGAACACCGCCGATTCTGTTAAGAAGGGAATTTGCGTAGAAATCGTAACAGGCTCGCCGAAATCATATTCTACTGTAAGCGGGTCGGGCATATTTACTACATTCTTTGCGCCCGGGTCGTATGTGAGAGTGAACTTCTCCCAAATCGCCTTGAATGTAATATCCTTCCTGATTATTATTGAGCCGGTGTAGTCGGAATTGTAGATTGTGTCCTCACAATACCAGCCCCTGAATGTCATACCGGGGAGGGTTGAGTAGGATTCCAATACATAGCTTGTAATGTTTGTACCTACCAAGTGTTTGGTAGTAAGGTCGGACAGGCCCTCCGCAAGCACGACAGTACCGCCGTTGCCGTCAAATGTCAATGTGTATTCGGCGACGGGAACCCACTTCGCGACAAGGGTCAAGGGCTTCGTAACGCGAATAATCTGACCGGGAATATAGGTAATTTCGGGATCGCTCGAATCATACCAGCCATCGAACATATAGTCATTGCGTGCGATATAATTACCATGAATAGTATGCTTGCCGCCAGCCTCTACATTTACTACGGGAGGAAGGTTTATAACCTCGTCTTCTGTGCCGGGCAGGTAGTTTACGGGGAATGTGGGAATATAATCGGTATCGTGCACGGTGCCTTGCAGATAACCTTCGTAAATCTCACAGTTATCAAATTTATCGGGAGCGTATTCAGCAAGATTGTGGTATGCCTTTTCCTGTTGTGAATTTACAATAGTCTTTAGCCTGAATACACCATCCTTCGAGTTGTATTCGCTTTCAATCAACGCGTCAATAGACGGCACATCAAACGAATACTCTGCAGGGTACTGCAATCTACCGTTCGATGCCTGATAGCCGAATACATATACTCCTTCGGGCTTCTGAACAAATATAACCACATCGGTAGCGACACGCGCAGTTACATTTTCGGAAACGAACGACTTCAAAGTAACTATCGCGTCAGATGTAGCTGATTTGTGCTTAGATTTCTCAACCGTATGCGAGTATACCGGAATAAATACTGACAATAGCACGCCGATTACGCCGATAACTATTATCAGCTCCATCAGCGAGAAGCCTTTAGTTCTGCACCGCCTTTTCATTGATTTTCCCTCCTAATTATCTTAATTGCGCTTAATCTCATATTCTGTTCACAAAGTGTCGCATTTGCAACACATAATTGTTTTTATATTTTTTGCAATTATAGCTGCGAATACCCTTTCAATTCTCCTTTCCAAATGTAAGCTTTGGAAAGATTACAGTATTTTTATTCGCTAATACCGTAAGATTGTCACATAAGCTTCATTTCCATTTCACGGTATTATATCTAATATTTGTAATTCATATATTCTCATCAAATAAGCCCATTTGGCGAGAATATATTGTTAAAATAATAATAACACAACTTGGCATTATTGTCAACAAAATTTCGAAGGAAATTTTATCGATTTTCGAATACTTTATCTTGTTTTAGAAGATTGTGAACGCGGCTATATATAGTGTTTTTGGGTTTTTCTGATAAAGAGGCACTTAAAAATGTCAAAAATTACTATCAGATATTTTTGATGTTGAATACTAAATTGCTTCCTGTTATACTTGTGTTCGGCAAAATAACGAAAAAGGAAAGAAAAATGCCTGAAAACCTACTATTATATAATATTAAGTTCAAAGCAATAGATGAGCTGTTCAATACTAACTCACCTTTTACTATAATTGCAGGCCCTTGCGCTATTGAAAGCGACGAGCAGGCGGAGGCTACCGCGGCTTTCTTATCAAAAATGGGCGTTCATTTTATGCGCGGGGGTGCATTTAAGCCGAGAACCTCGCCGTATTCGTTTCAGGGCTTAGGAAAGTCCGCCCTGCGCACCCTGCGCTATGTATGCGATAAGTATTCGTTGAAGGCGGTTACCGAGCTAATAGATATTCGAATGCTGGACACGGTGCTGGAATACACCGATATTGTTCAAATAGGGTCGCGCTCTATGCATAACTTTCCGCTGCTTACCGAAATAGGCAAAACAAGCAAGCCTGTGCTTTTGAAGCGCGGGTTCATGTCTACTATGGAGGAATTTCACCTTGCTGCAGAATACATATTGAAGGGCGGAAACGAAAATCTGATGCTTTGCGAGCGCGGCATACGCTCATTCGAGAACAGCACGCGCAATATGTTAGATTTCGGCTCAATAGCGCTTACTAAGCAGTATTCTTCTGTTCCGATAATCGCCGATTTGAGCCATTCGCTGGGCAGGAAGGATATTGTTGTGCCTATCGCAAGGGCTATCAAAGCGGTAGGCGCTGACGGAATTATGATAGAAGTGCACCCCTACCCCGAATGTGCGCTGTCGGATTGTGAGCAGCAGTTGAGCTTTAATGAATTTGAAATGCTGGTTAAGGATATATAAGCAGTGTGGAGTGTTGCGTGTGGAGTTAGAACGCAAAGCACGAAATGATGAATGTAAAATACCGGATAATAATATTGCGCGTGAGCGCAATATTTCATATCTGAACGATATTTCATTATTCGCGTAATCGAAATATTTTATTCCCGTAAGGGTATTACCGCGAGGCGCGCAAACTCCTAACTCCACACTAAAAAAGCGGGGGCGTTGCCCCCGCTTTTACACTTAATTGTCTTGAAGCATTTGCTTAACCTGCTCTAAGGCTTTTTGAAGCTGAGCGTCTTTCTCAAACGGGATTTCGCTTATTGGGTATTTGCTAAGCTCTGAGGGAAGTATTACAACGAAATCAGGCTTTACGCCCTTGCCGTGTATGCTGTTTCCCTTGGGCGTGAAATACGCGTCCGTAGTGATTTTCAGGTAGCCGCCGCTCGAAAGTACGGGGAGCGTGGTCTGCACAATACCCTTGCCGTATGTTGTTGTACCTACTAATATGCCTGCTTCGTTTTCGCTTATAGCTGCTGCGAATATCTCGCTTGCAGACGCTGAATTTCCGTTAACAAGCACTACGACAGGCACTGAAACTCCACCCTCTGTGGCTTCGTAAACCTCGGCCGATGCTTCGTCAGGAGAACGCCCTATGGTTACGATTATTCCTTCATTAAGTATAGCGTCAACACAGGCTACGACTGAATTCAATGAGCCGCCGGGATTATCTCTTAAATCTATTATTAGAGAGTCCATACCCTGCTCTGCGAGGTCGTCTATTGCGGCTTGGAAATCGGCAGCTGTGGTATCGCCAAACATATCTATAAGTATGTAGCCCGTGTCGTCAATCATACGCGAATGAACATACTTTAGGGGCACTAAGCCTACAGTAACGCTTATTTCAAGCGTTTCTGTTTTTCTTAAAATGGTCAGGTTTATGACATCGCCTTCTTCGCCGGACAGCATTTGATTCAAGGTATCATCGTCAGCGCCTACTACGGTTTCGCCATTTACCTTGGTTATTATATCGCCTGCTTTCAAGCCAGCTTTGTCAGCCGGGCTATCCTCGAAAACGCTATTGATTGTAACGCCAACATCATCGGGAGGTGTGATAATTATTCCTATGCCCACATAGCCGCCATAGAAGGACTTATAATATTCCTCCCATTCTTCAGGGGTGAAGTACTCGGCATAGGGGTCGTTCAACGCTTCCACCATAGCCTTTGCGGCAATATTCAGAAGCTCATCAGTGGAGGGTGCGTCGCCATAAAACTCTGTGTCTATGTAGTTTGCAATCTCGCCCACCATAAGTGCTTTGTTTACATCGCCGAACTGCGACTTTGGTATGAACACCACACCGTCATTACAAAAATATACGAATAAAAGAGTTGCTGCAAATGTTATGCAGATTGCAAGCAAGACACAAAAGGTTGTGCTTGGTTTGCGCGTTTTTCTGAATTCCATACATATCCTCCGCTGAATAATTCTATGTGAATTTTAACAGGATTATAACATATGGTCAAACGGAAATGTCAGTATTGGATTTTTTGAATGTCAATTACGAAAAGCTCCTCGCCGTCTTTTAAGAAAAATTCGCCGTCGTTATCATGAGAAGAAATGATAATCAGGTCATACATTTCTCGTATGCGCTTGGCTATTCTATTGCGCAGCTCCTTGTCTAAGCCCTCAAACGGCTCATCTAACAGAATAGCGTCGCCGCCGAACATTAAAGCGCGTGCAATGCTTACACGCCTTTGCATACCTCCCGAAAGCTCGGACACCTGCTTTTTCTCATTGCCTGTAAGCTCAACTGTTTCAAGCATTTTGTGCGCTCTCTTCTCGTCCTTACCCACAAGCAGCACATTGTCAAGCGCGGATAATGAGTGTATGAGCCTGTTCTCCTGAAACACCATTGACAGCTTTTTATCGCATATGATTTCGCCGCTTTTCGATTTGATTATTCCTGCTATACCCTTCAAAAGCGTGCTTTTGCCAATGCCCGAAGCACCCACAACCGCAACTACGCCCTTTTCGGGCAATGCTGCGCTTAAATTCTGTATAGGGTCTATGCCGTCATAGCCCAATGTAACGCTTTTTAGCTCTATCATAGCTGATTTGCCTTCCGTTTCTTATCAAGCAGCTTGACCATTAGCTTTTCAAGCAGTATTGATAGAATTATAACTACTGCGGTGTATGCGAACATCTGCTCTGTTTCAAGATATATTTTGCTGTTGTATAGGCTTGTACCTATGGAAAATTTAGGAGTGGACAGCACCTCTGCGGCAATGCCCGCCTTCCAAGCAAAGCCCATAGCAACAATACAGGCGGAAATAAACCTTGATTTTACCGTCTGAACATATATCTTCTTTATGCGGGTTATGGTATCGACGAAAAAGAAGTCCGCCATTTCTATAATAAGCGGGTCTGTGGACTTGATGCCCTCATAAACGCTCGCCTGAATTATGGGCATTACTATTAAAAATGTAGCGAATACGGGAGTAGTGCCAACGCTTAGCCACAAAAGCATCAATATAATTATTGAGCTTACGGGAGTTGCCTTTATGATTCGCTGAATGGGGGTTATGAGCTTATCAATTATGGGGGAAAATGCGGCTGCTATTCCGAATATGATTCCTATGATTACGCCAATAATATAGCCCGCCATAATTCTTATTAAAGACAGCGCGGAGGCTAAATAGAATTCACCTGTTTGAATTAGCGCGAACAAGGCGCTTAGTGTTTGCACAGGAGAAGGCAGAAGCAGTGTTTTCCCCACTAACAACGCCGCAAGCTGCCACAGCAGCAGCCAGAATATGGCCACTGCTGCATTTGATACTATGTTTTTCAGCCTTCTATTCATCAATCAGCTTTATAATAGAAGTCGTCGCCGGGCAGTGAGCCGCCTATGCTCTTGCGCTCTATTGAGAACAATATGTTGAACATATTCTTGGCCTCCTGCTTCATCTTGTTAGCTGTATACATGACTATATTGCAGTTGGGAATAGCCTTTGCGGCTGCTTCCTTGCTGGGCAGAATCTCATACTTTGCTATCAGCTCCGCCGCTTCCTCTACCTTGTTGTTCACAAAATCCGTTGAGGTTTTATAATCGGTGATGAAGTCTCGAATTCTCTCCTCATTCTGCTCAACGAATGTCTTGTTAGCAATCAAGCATCCCTGCACAAGCTCAGAATCGAACAGCTTATTCCATTCTTCTGTGAGGTCAAGAGCTATGCGCGCGTCCTTGTTCTTCATAAGCACTGCGGATACATTGGGTTCGGGCAGCATTCCCAAATCTACTTCCTTTGAAGCCAACAGCGTAGCAAGCTCACTATGCTCGGCTTTGAACTCAACTGTCGCGTTGATGTCATTAGCCTTCAAAAGATAGCTGAGTATGTATTCGGGGGTTGAGCCCTTGCCTGTCGCGTAGATGGTCTTACCCTCTAAGTCCTCAAGGCTTTGAATGGTGTTGCCGTTTTCGATTATATACAGCACGCCCAGCGTATTTATTGCAAGCATAACCACATCGCCATTAAGCTTATGGTACAGCGTTGACGCTAAATTGATTGGAACTGCCGCGATTTTTGCTTCACCGGATGAGAATGCGGCTACTATATCGTCGGGAGCGCCTGCCAATGAAATATCGTACTTATCGGCATTGTTCTCCATAAGATATGCCATTCCCATACCTGTGGGGCCTTTAAGTGCCATTATCTTTATAGGTTCAGACTCTGTGTTTTTGCAAGCGGTAAAGCTGAATAAAAATACCGCAACAAGTGTTAGCGCTGTGATCACTTTGATTGTGTGCTTCATAATACTACCTCTCTCTTTAGATTTATTTATATAAGCATTTTTCAATGCGTTATATCAATTAGTTTTATTGTTCTTCCATTGCGCTGAATTTTGCTCTGCGCTTCAAGCTCGTCAAACGCTCTATACAGTGTCGCGCGGCTTATGCCCAATGTTGTAGCAAGCGATGAATAGCTGCGCTTCAGCACAAGCTCTCCGTCATTCGCGTTTTCAAGTAGGTATGACATCAGCTTTGTGCTTGCGGAGCTTGCGCCTAACAGCTCCATTCTTCCTACCAAGAACCTAAGCCTTGAGGTTATATAGCGCATATAGTTATCAAACAGCTTTGAATTCTGCTTGAGCATTAGCTTAAATGAGCTTTCTTCTATTTTTAATAATAGCATCTTGCGCTTTGCTATCACCTTGGTCGCTGTTTCCTCGTCTTCGCTGAATAGCGACGCCGCGCCCAATATTTCCGACACGCCAAGCACATTTACAAGCATTGTTGAGCCGTCATCATATGTTTTTTGAACATTCGCTTCGCCCTCAATTATTAGCATAAGCGAATGGGTGTTGCCGCTTTGCACATCTTCGCCGGCATTTACCGTTACAAAGCTGACGCCTTCCCTCGCTAAGAGGTCAACAAGCTCCTCGTCGCTCATGTTCTTAAACAGAAACGACTTCCTTATTGCATAGCGCGTCTTGTCCATTGCTTCTGCCTTTCGCAAAAATTGTATCATTTGATACAGTTTGATTATAGCAGGGGGAGGGGAGGTTGTAAAGGGGGCAAGAAAATATACTTTTTTAGTGGTTATTAAGCATGAAACCAATAAGTAAATGGAAGAGGATAACCGCAACCAAGCGAAATCAATTACCATAATAATAAAAAGGAAAGCACTGCTTTTGCAGTGCTTTCCTTGCGAAAGACTACCTAAACGGAGCAGAATTGAGGTAAGAACT
>FZPS01000020.1_pt57 | contig 21091 bp, 16 predicted proteins | sample 1817821 | NCBI WGS metagenome assembly FZPS01 (sample SAMEA104158645, study PRJEB21678) | metagenome | place: Germany | collected 2015-04-21 | reverse complement strand
TATAGGCCTATTAGGATATGCCTTCTGTGCGGCGGCGATTGAGGTCAGGCCTATGGTTAACATACACACAACTACCAAGCACGTCAAAACCCTAATCTGTGTCCTCATTGTTAACATCCCTCCAGATTTATTATGAGAGGTATCTAAGCGAGTTTCATAATCTTATTGACAATCGCCTCTGTATATTCACTTGTTGAGGCTGTTCCTCCCAGGTCTCTTGTAACGTGAACACGCTCCTTCAACACCTCATGAATTGCCTGTTCACATAAATTTGCGGCTTGGGTCTCACCAAGTTGCCTTAGCATCATAACGCCGGATAACATAAGGGCAGTAGGGTTTGCCACGTTCAAGCCGGCAATGTCAGGCGCTGCCCCATGTGTTGCCTCATAGACTGCAGCATGCTCTCCGATATTTACACCGGGACTCATCCCTAGACCGCCTACCATTGAAGCACATAGATCTGACACTATGTCTCCATATTGGTTAGGCATAACAAGAACGTCAAAATCCTCAGGATTCGCGACTAAACCCGCTACCGTGGCGTCGATCATTCTGTCATCAAACTCGATCTCCGGATAATGGGTCGCAACCTCCCTGCAAACCTCCAGGAACAGACCGTCGCTTTGCTTCAACACATTAGCTTTGTGAACGGCAGTCACCTTGCGCCTACCGTTCTCCTGTGCAAACTTGAAAGCAAAGCGTGCTGCATTTTCTGATGCTGCACGCGTTATGACCTTCAGCGCAACTGCATACTCCTCGCCCACTGAATATTCAGATGCGATATATACGTCCTCAGTGAGCTCACGTACAATAGCAACATGGACATTGGCATATTTTGAAGGTACTCCGGGAAAGTTGTCGGCTAATCGCAAACACACTCCACATTCCAATGCCCGTCTTATGGTATTGTTTACACTCGGGTATGACTTCGGCGTTTTCGCCCTACCATTAAGCGTCCAGTGTGTTGCCACATAATCCCCACCCTTGGGAACTATCATAGGCCCTTTAAGGGCTACACCGGTTCGCTTAACGGAATCAAGCACATAATCAGGGCAGACCGTTCCCTCTCTCTCCTTGACACCCTCACCGCATTCAACCACCTCCCATCCTATTTTGACCCCTGTAGCCTCTATGATCTTCCGCGTCGCGCCGGTAATCTCCGGTCCGATTCCGTCTCCGGGAATAAGCGTGACTTTGTGCATTATCTGTCCTCCCATCTGTCTGGATTATCTTCAATACAGTCTAGGGCAGCAGTTTAGCAATATAGGCATATGCCTCTCTTGCTGCAGTTTCCGGATCAGGAATTTGTGCAATTTCCATAGTTACATAGCGATCGTAGCGTAGTGCCCTTAAAACACGAACAATCTCTTGGAAGTCGATATGCCCCTTCCCCGGTCTTAATCTGTTATTTTCAGCAAAATGAACGTGTTGCAAAAAGGGTGATGACTCTATGAAAGACGCAGTAATTGATGGATCTTCAATATTCATGTGAAACGTATCAAGTGTCATTCCAAAAGCCGGATGTGAAAGCTCCTGTATCCAATCCAGTCCATCTTGGGTTGAACGTATGAAATTAGTAGCAACACGGGATTGAGGCTCTATGAGCACCTTAGTCCCATACGAAGCGGCTTCATCAAGAACTCTGAGGAAACCGTCACGCGCCCATAGTCTTGTAAGATTCTCATCGACGTCATCGGCAAACCTACCCCGTAGCTTTCCTATTACAACAGGACTGGAAAACCTGGAAGCAAATCTAACGATTCTACAAGCTCGCATGACAGCAGCATTACGTACCGTCTCATCTGAATCAGTAAATGACAGCTTGTCTTCTGCGAATACCGGCCCGGTACCAACAGCTGCTACGTTAAGGTTGTAACGTGCAAGCACGCTTTCGATTTCACCGGCATCGAGTTCATCAGGATCGCGGACCATTAGTTCAATTCCTTGGTACCCAATGTCACTTAACAGAGCAACTACGTTACCAAAATCGGCTCTATAGGCCAACATGCCTAAGGAACGGGTATCCTTCGTGGCCACCGCATATGATAGACGCACCCCGGTCATCCTCCTTCAGCACTCGTTAGATTCAGAGTTCTAATAATACTTTGCCTCCTTTGCCTTCACCCACGATCTCTATTGCACTATCGATTTCTTCCAAAGGAAGCCTGTGTGTTATGATGGGTTCCAGTTCTATTAGGCCTGCTTCGACCAACGCTGACACTTTATACCAAGTATCGTACATGACACGTCCCGTTGTGCCTGTGACTCTTGCTTCTCGATATATCACGTCTGACGTAAGGTCAAGCTGCAATGGCTCAGAGGGCAATCCGGTAAACACTACCTGGCCGGCTTTGCGGAGGATCTGAAAACACTGCCTGCCGGCAATCACACTACCCGAAAGTTCAATCGCGACGTCTACGCCTCGTCTTGCTGTCTCATTCATGATCGCAGCTACAGGATCTGTCTGGGATGGATTCAGCACTATCTCGGCGCCTGCAGCTTCTGCCATAGACAGTCTTTCCTCACGAAGATCAACTGCTATTACCTTCGCGGCGCCTAATACTCTTGCTATTCTAATAGCCATGTTCCCGATTGGCCCACACCCAAAGATAGCAACAGTACCTCCTCGCACATCTGCTGAACAAACTGAATGCATCGCAACACCGCAGGGTTCATACAGAGCACCGATATCAAATGGAATAGAATCCGGCAACTTCCATATACACGGCTCGGGGACCAATGCGTAATCACTAAACGCTCCGTCCGTATGGACACCGATTATTTGCATATTCTCACAGATATGTTGGAGGCCGGTCCGGCATTGAAAACAGTGTCCACAGGGAACATGTGTCTCAACTGCTACCCTATCCCCAACCTTAACCGATGTAACATTTTCACCGACAGCTTCCACAATCCCGGAAACTTCATGGCCGACAATCAATGGAATCTTCACATTGTTCGCGGCCCATGTATTCCAATGGTAAATATGTAGATCGGTACCACAGATAGCAGCAGCTTTTACGCGCACCAAAACATCGTGCCTGCCGGGAACCGGGATAGGCAATGTAACAATTGATACTCCGGGCTCAGGTTTGTTCTTGGTTATTGCTCGTCTCATCATATACACCTCATCAAATCTGAAGATAAGTCCTGATACCGTGTGCAGATCTTGCATATTCACATTTGTTTATGCATCTGCCTACCTTTACTCATCTGTGACGCAAGACATATCGCATCTATCATGCTTTGTGGATTAGCCCTACCCTCACCGGCCTTTCCAAATGCAACACCGTGGTCTACTGAGGTTCTGATTATTGGTAAGCCCAGAGTGACGTTGACGCCACTTACTGAAGTCCATTTTCCTGTCTTGGCATCCAGGGAAAATCCGACTGTCTTGAGGGGGATGTGACCTTGATCGTGGTACATGGCAACAGCAACATCGTACTGACCGGCTCTCGTCTTTGCGAAGAGTGTGTCCGGAGGGACAGGGCCCTCCACTATCAGTCCAAGGTTTACTGCGTCGCGAATAGCAGGATAAATCTGGTCGATTTCCTCTGTGCCGAAAAGTCCGCCCTCACCGGAGTGGGGATTAAGTCCTGCCACACCAATCCGCGGGTTTCTAAGTCCGAGATCCAGCATGGCTTCGTGAGCTAACTTGATTACAGCAAAGACTCGCTCTCTTGTCACAAGATCACAAGCCTTACGCAGTGACACATGGGTTGTGGCATGGACTACCCGTAATCCCTGATCTATCAGCATCATGGCATAGTCCCTAGTCCTCGTAAGCTTCGCGAATATCTCTGTGTGGCCGGGATAGTCATACCCTGCCAAGTTAAGAGATTCCTTATGTATGGGTCCGGTAACAACTGCATCGACCTTACCGGCCATGGCAAGTTCAATAGCTGTATGAATATATTTAAATGCCGCTTTTCCAGCATCAGCATTGATTTTGCCGTACGCATGTTTTGACATATCGACGTTTCCCATGTCTACCATGTTAATAACACCATTAAGATTGGCCGCATCTGCAGCGTCATCAAGATTCCTTAGCTGTGCACAGACACCGGTATATCCGATTGCATCAGCAAGAACCTGTGAATCTCCGATAATTACAGGTCTACACCTGGCAAGTACCTCGGGCTCAACTACTGCCCTTATTGCTATCTCCGCTCCAATACCGGCTGGATCTCCCATTGTTATAGCAATAAGGGGAAGGCCTCCATCCGGCAATCTGTTACTTTCGTTACTTAAGCAATTTGTTTCCATTGCACATTCCCCCTGCCACACAAGTGAATACTGGGTTTGTCATGTCTGAAATTCGCTGACCTGCGTGTGCATTACTCTTCAGAAGTCACCCAAAGCAACTAAGATAACGTATGGCGTTGGCTATGATATCAACTTCGCCGAATCCCCCTGCCTTGGTAACAATGGTTAACCCGGAATAGGGCCCATCAAGGAGACAACCTACGGGAACTCCCGGAGTAATCTCATCAATCAACTTAATACCAACTGCTCTGAAGTTTCTGCAGACAGCATGCGCTGTATCTCCGCCTGTTAGAATAAGTCCGACTGTCCCACATCTCGATAGGATTTCACTTGCCAGAACGCCAAGATAATCCATAATCTTACGACTATTCTCCACTTCACTACCGCAGTGCTCAGTTTGTGAATACGTCGTGTCGTCGGAACTCAACTGTACCTGCCTACCATCTGAGAACCATTCAGACCGCCGGAGCGACAGAATTACATGATGACCTTTGGTGAGCTCCGAACATACAGCATCAATTAGGTTTTCTCTGTTAAGGTCTTCGTTGGTGCCTGACAAAATACTGTGTACATTTATGCCTACAGATGATACTTCCAAGGTGTTGGCGGCATATTCCAGTTGATCCCTGGTTGTAGGGCTTACAGAGCCTGCAATAACCAGTACCGCTTTGGGAACGCCACTCTCTCTTCGAGGTTCTATACTTCTCGTCAGGTTAAGGACTTTAGGCAGTTCGGCTGCAGCTCCGGCGGATCCTGCTACAACTGCCTTGTGGCCAAGGGTTACAATGGCCTTCATGATTATGTGCAACTCTTCCTGTGTCTCGGCATCTACAACAAGTATTTCCTCGCCTTGATCAATTCTGGCAAGGAAACCCTTTCTTAGAGCACAGACTCCTGATTTCACCATATCAAGAGGCACATAACCCACACACCGTCTTGATTGCTGAGAAAGCAGAGTTGGGATGTGTGATTCCTTAACCGGCGACAGAAGGTCCAGCGCGACCTCGGTCTTATGTAAAGGGGTACTCCCCAGCAACTGCATTCCGCCCAGTGTCACGCGTCCGGTGGCAGGGAAAGCCGGTACCATAAATGCGGCCTTAGGCTTAATAACATCCATGACTGCATCGAGTTCTGCTCCAATATTACCTCGAAGAGTTGAATCCATCTTCTTATATACCCATGAGACACCGACACTATCAAGCATTTCCGTTACGTGTCTGACACGTTTATAGGCGGTAGCAGCGCTTCGCCAACGAGTATCCGTGTTAACCACAATTACATCTGCCCTGTCAGCAGTTCTATCCAGCATATCGGTACCCAAAACCACAATAGTGGAGAGCCCGTGTTTTGCAAACTGTATACCTGTATCGTTTGCCCCGGTGAGGTCATCTGCTATGACACAAAGCTTCATCATATTCTTCACAGTCTTAGTCGGAGAGAGCATGATATGCAAGTAGAATCCATTTGAGATTACTTTCCCTCGCCCATCATACCTCCGATTAGTCACCTGCCTCTCCACACCTGAAGGACTTTGCAACACAAAGGGGAGAAACTCATCCGTCGCATCAAACTAAGCAAGCATGCGCAACAATAAATACTTGCAACTTCGATGCCAGGGAAGATGTTGTGACAGGTAACCCTTGTTCTATAAGGGACTCGTGCCTGAAATCACCTGAAAGGCTCCGTGAGCTTTTGCCGGACACACCAATGGACGTTCCATAATGCAACATATGTGACGATAGGGCGTTGCTGAGTGCAACTTTTCTGAGTTTCCCGACTTAATCATGTTTACTACAGTTGCTTAACGTAACGATATCTACAATATCTCTTCTAAGAACGTGTCCATAGGATCTCTTCTTGACTTCTATCGATACCAGAAGGCTTTTTCGCACCTAGAGAGGCGATTCGGTGGAAATCATCGAAGTATCCGGAGGATAAGATTGAGAAGGGTTTCGGTCTATGTTCAAGTGTTGCATTACGTTACCGGGACTCTGCATTGAGTCTTCTCCAAAGCGTCGTTCTGCTAATCCCCAATAACTCGGCAGCCTTAGTCTTATTGCCTTCAACTTGTTCTAAGACTTGCCGTATTACCTCGTTATTTATCTCCCTGAGCCCACCCTCCATGGAAAAGATAACAGAATCCGGAGAAGAACCGGATACTGACGTCTCTGAGTCTATTTCAAGAATCCGAACGACATCCTGACTATGAATCCTGTTACCGTCTAGCCCTACAACCATACGTTCACATATGTTCCTAAGCTCACGAACATTCCCAGGCCATGAATATTCCTTAAGAATCTGCATGGCCTGAGCGGTAAGGGTCTTCCTGGGCAGTTTGTGACCATTACAAAACGATGCAACAAAGTGATTCGCAAGCCCTTCGATGTCTCGACAGCGTCTCCTCAAGGGAGGTATGACAATAGTGAGGACATTCACTCTGTAATACAGATCTGCTCTGAAAAGCCCTTTGGAGACAGCCTCTTTGAGATTCTTGTGCGTAGCTGCAACTACACGGACATCTACAGGGAGCACTTTGTCACTTCCAAGACGCATAACCTCTCTCTGTTCTAATACCCTAAGTAGCCGAGCCTGAATTGGAAGCGACATATCGCCGATTTCATCCAGGAATATGGTTCCACCATGAGCAAGTTCGAAAAGCCCGGGTTTACCGCCTTTCTTAGAGCCTGTAAATGCACCTTCTTCGTAACCGAAAAGCTCGCTTTCAAGTAGGCTTTCAGGTAATGCAGCACAATTCACTGCTACAAAGGGACCATTAGACCGCTTGCTCACATTATGGATACTCTGAGCAAACAGCTCTTTTCCCGTCCCTGTTTCACCCAAGAGCAAGACTGTGGAATTCGCAGATGCAAATCTCGAAGCCAGCTCCATTATTTCATGCATCTCTTCGTCCTGTGTGATGATATCTTTGAAAGCATGTCTTGCAACATGACCCTTGAGATAAAGCTTACGCCTTACTTCTTTCTCAACCTGTTGAATATGGGTAACATCCTGAAAAGTAAAGACCACTCCTTCAACTTCACTGCCTAAGACAATAGGAACTCGATTTCCTACAATTGTCGTATTACCTATACGTTGAGTCATTCCAAGCTTTGAGCGACCGCTTGCCCGAACAAGATCCAGTCCTACACTAGGTGCAACCTCTGCAACGTGTTTTCCCACAGCCCTTGAAGAACTCACACCAAGGAGCTTAGCTGCGACTGGATTGAAAATCTTTATAATTCCGTTTCTGTCAATGGCGATAATACCCTCGTAAGCAAAATCAAGTATCGTCTTCAATTCTTCAGCTTTCTGTTGCTCTCGTCTACGAGCTGCAGCTACGTGCTTGGCCTCCTCCAGGGCCTTGACAATGGCTTCTTTGCCTGATTGTATAAGTATCCCTGTTGCGCCGTGCTTTGCAGTAACTCGAGTTGAAATCGCATCACCAACGATAACCCTGAAGCCGCCTTTGACCGCAGCAGCAATCTGCGACTCGGCATCTTTCTCTTCTTCCAAATAAATAAGTTTGATGGAGACTCCGAGAATATCTTGAACACTCTCTGTTCCATAGATAACGTTCTTGAAGCCTATTACAGCTATGGTATCACCAAATTGCTTTGCAGCATGGATAGCTCTGATAATATCGAAACCACTCACCTGGATGGGTACTACCGGGATGTCTACTGCATGCTCAATAGCAAGAGCGGTACCTCCTCTGCTGATGATAACATCCACCTTCCGGGACTGCATTTCTTGAGCCAGCTCCACACCTCTGCCAAGATCCCCGTAGCGAATATCAACCTCTTCGCTTAGCTCATCGCACACAACACGCGCGAGGTTTCCAAGCTCAGAATATGGCGCAATGAATCCTAGTCTGAAGTTCATCTTCATCCCCCTAATGTTATACATTAAGTGGCAACGCAACGTCCCAACGGGTATTGACTAAGGTACTTCTCTCCGGCATGTGTCAATATGTTATCAATGCAGAATGATAATATGTGAACCTATGGCGGTGAGACCATGGCGATCGTTCTGTGCGATTAAAGTGGCTTGTTCTAACCATCAATTCAACCTATATCATCATGATTCCTGCTCCACATGGTCATGAGCCCTTTGCCGATGTTGCTTAATCACCAAGTAAAGAAGCAACAACTCACAACTTATCCGGCATCAGGATGGTGTGTTGAGAGGACGATATGAACCATGGTGGAAAGGATGTAATTGACGTTGAGATACACTGAAGGTGTTGTGTGAGAGGGTAAAGATATGATACTTGTTTATTTGGAAAATCTAAACGTAATAATATCACCATCTTGAACAGCATAATCCTTACCTTCCAGCCGGTAAAGGCCTTTGGATCGGGCGACGCTTACAGAGCCGCTCTCCTTGAAGTCTTCAAATGAGATAACCTCAGCACGGATAAAGCCTTTCTCAATATCCGAGTGTATTGCACCTGCCGCCTTCTTCGCAGATGTTCCTCGTGGGATTGACCAGGCTTTTACCTCGTCCTCACCTACAGTAAAGAAGGATATCAAGCCCAGGGCCTGATAGAGCATCCTGGACAGCTGAGCTATGGCAGGCTCCTCTATCCCATATTCTTCAAGAAAGACGCTCCTGTCCTCGCTGGGAAGGCCGAGTATCTCCCATTCAATCTTGGCGGAAAGCTCCACAACAGGTAGACTGCTCATCTCGCTATAATGGCAAAACTCCTTCCTCCCAGGATAATCATGTGCCAAGAATTGATCCTCGCTCAGGTTGCCCACTAAGACTACAGGCTTTAGCGTGAGAAACGCGTATCCCTTTAACATTTCTATCTGTTCCGGCGCAAGGCCAAGGAGGTCAAGTCTCATCCCATCTGCAAGATGTGGATATGCCTCTTCCAAGAGTTTGAGTTCTTCGCGTTCAAAATCGCTCATCTTCTTTGAATTCTTCAATCGTTCTATCCGGTTCTCCGCAACTTGCATGTCGGCAAGGACGAGACTGAGGTTTAGAGTCTCCACCTCGTCCACTGGATCAATCTTGTAATCAACGGGCAATGCCCCTTGTGCAGCCTGAAACGTACGCACCAGGTAAACGAATGCGTCAACAGTGCGAAGGTAGCTCAGGAAACGTGTCATCTCGGCTCCTGCCCCGTTTCCTGTAGGTGAAATACCCGGGACATCGCTTACCTCTATCTGGGCGTACGTGGTCTTCTTAGGATGATAAAAATCAGAGAGGTACGAAATCCGCCCGTCAGGCACCTTGGCCATACGGAGTTCCATTTCAGAGGCGTGACCCGATGAAAAACCACCGTTTCCTCTGACATCATCCCACTTTGAACCGGTAAGTAAGTTAAATAGAGTAGTCTTTCCGGATGCCGGTAGTCCGACGACTGCTGCTCGCATGTTGCTACGTCTCCTTCACATTCAATCCTAGGTTATGTGGATACAAGTTTAGTTTCCAAGGGAATTGCTCTATCCATTGCTGCATTTTACACCTGCTGCAGGCAGAACGCAACCTCCTGCCGTCCAGGTGTCGTCCAGGCAAAGTATGGCCGGTTCGGTGTTTACATAAGAGGATCCACCCTGTATTTGACATGAGAGAATCCACTTTGTATTTGACATGAGAGAATCCACTTTGTATTTGACATAAGAGGATCCACCCTGCAACATAATGAAGGGATAGGCTTGGCGCCCATCCCTTCTGCTTCTGATTTTTTACAGGAATTCGTGTAAAATACACCTGTATTACTGTATCATTGGCATTGGCTGTATCATTGGCCTTGGGTGGAATTAGCCGTAAAGGCTATGATATATTCGGTCACGCCTTCCGGCAACTTCCTCATAAGCAGTAGCACGTGAACTGTCAGGCTCCTGCCTCTTGTCTATATGAACCATCCCATTGACTGCGTCCTCTAACGTCGGATATAACCCGGCGCCCCATGCAGCCATTATTGCCGCTCCGAGAGCTGCCGTCTCTTCTGTAGCCAGAGTAATAACAGGTAAACCAATGGTATCTGCTACAATTTCTCTCCATAGAGGTGAGCGTGAGCCTCCTCCTCCAAATCGGAGCTCTGTCAACTTTCTGTGACCTTCCGCTTGTAACATTGATACTCCTGCCTTTAGGGCATAGGCTACACCTTCCATAATGGCGCGGGCGAAATCCTTCCGTGAATGAAGTTGGGATACTCCGATAAAGTCGCCTATGGGATGACCATACTTCGCATCTCGCTTGCTACCGGGTAAAGGCGGGAGATAAAGAAGGCCTGAGCAGCCCGGAGAGCAACGTTTTGCCTCTTCGTCTATGATGTTAAAGGCATCCAGGCCCATCTCGCGTGCAACTTCTTTTTCTGTAACCCCTAAGTTGTCCCTGAACCATTTCAGGGCCAGCCCACCGGTTGAAATGGCTACGCTGTTGTAATAACCGATATCCGGCAGGATTTTGCAATCCACAATATGGTCTGTCACCGGAATGAATTCACGGCGAAAAGCCCTGACTATTGCTGCAGTGCCGATGCTTGCCGCAACTATTCCCGGTTCAATGATGCCTGAGCCGATACTGCTCATTAAACCGTCTCCGCCGCCAATCACAATAGGAGTACCTGCCGCAAGACCAAGCATGTTCGCTGCCTTCTCCGAAATTCTACCTACTATCTCATGGCATTTATGCAACCTGGGAAGGATGCTAGGCTTGATATTCCAGTGAGCAAACTGATCCTTCTGCCAATCATGGGTATCGAGGTTAAACAGCCCTGTTGCTCTTGCACACTCCCAGTCCAAATGTTGAGTGCCAATAACCTTGTATATCAGGTACTGCTTTGGTGAAAGGATTGCAGCTCCTATTGTATCTCTGGAGATACCTACTGATTCCTCAAGCCAATTGAGCCTTGGGACAGCCATAGACGGAGACATTCTGTTCCCTATACGCCTTTGGAACTCATCTTCCGTAAGAGTTCCTGTCGCTTTTGGCAGGAATTTCGCTGCACGGCGGTCTTTCCAAGTCAGCATTGCAGGATATGCGAATTTACCTCCGGTATCACACGCTGTGAAACCCGATAAATAAGCACTGAACCCCATGCCGGCAATTGAGTCAGGATCTACACCTGATGTGTCTACTGCCTCACGACAGACATCGACAAAGGCTTGCCACATATTGTCCAGCTTGTGCTCACTGCTTTCCGGCGTCGGAGCAATCTCTTGGAGCTCCTGGCGTCCTTGCCCATAGATCGCTCCATCTGTCCCAAACAGGACCGCAGTCATATTAGTAGTTCCTATGTCTATTCCCAGTGCAAATTTCATCTGTGTACATGCCCCCCTATTTCTCGCCTAGAAGGGATGGGTTTAGAGTTCGTTTTGCATTGGGTCTGCCTCCCTCGAGCACAGCAACAACGTCACTTGCCACAGTCATATCCACTCTGCGAGCTGCTTCTCGCGTGTATCCACCGATATGAGGCGTGCATATCACGTTATCAAGCCCTATGAGAGGGTTGTCGGGCTCGACAGGTTCAACGGAAAGCACATCTGTAGCATAGCCTGCAAGTTTGTCCGCCTTCAATGCCTCCGCGATTGCCTTCTCATCCACGACCTCACCTCTTGAGGCGTTTATGATGTAAGCGGTAGGTTTCATTTCTTTAATGGCTTGCGACCCAATGATTCCCTTCGTAGACTGAGTCAGTGCACAATGAATTGTAATGAAGTCACTTTCCTTGAGGAGTTCATTCATACTTACGAGTCTTACACCAAGTGTTTCTGCATTCTCTTCGGAGGCGTACGGATCGCAAGCCAAGATTGTTACATCAAAACCGCTCATAATACGGGCCACTTTTGATCCAATGGCACCGAGCCCGATAATTCCCAGTGTCTTTCCTTCAATTTCCGTCCCACACCAACTGAGGCGCTCCCATTTGCCTTCAGATACACACCGGGCAGCTGCAGGAATTTTCTTGGTAATCGATAGGAGCAGACCAACAGCCAGCTCTGCCACGGATATTGAATTTGCAGCCGGAGCGAAAGTGACAAGGATTCCGTTACGTGTGGCTTCCTCTACATCAAGAGTGTCGTGTCCTGCCCCTCTGATAGCAATAAGCTTCAAGTTTCGAGCTTTGGACACGATCTCACCATACCGCCTGGGAAAGCCTATTGTAACCGTACATTCCTTCAACTTCCCGGAGAATTCTTCTTCCCCTATGGTCATTGGATCGATTCGCTCAGTATCAGCAACTCCTTGAACCAGGCGAATCCCGTCATCGACTAGCCGCCCAAATGAATTGGATGCAATCAGTACTTTTGGTCTCATCATACGGCCCCCAACCAATTATGAATCAATTGACTACGCACATCTGTGCTATGTTACCTTAGAGCAGTCTCTCAGTTGCCTTAGAGCAGTCCCTCAGCTACCAAAGCTTTGCGAACACATTCCTTTTCCGCGTCGCTGATAGGCTGGAACGGTTTTCTGGGGAAGCCGGCTTCTACTCCTCTCAGCTCGAGTATGGCATGACATGTGGGGACAGTGGGTCCGATTCTCGTGACGCCTCGAGCACGGAGGATACTCGGCTGAATCTTCGCCGCAGCTTCAATACCCTCTTTAATCGTTGTTTCATAGAAGTCCACTACAAGCTCAGGATATACATTGGCCAGGCCGGAAATCATGGCTTTTGCCCCAAACAGAGCAGCAGGGGCCCATAGCGCTTGTGTGCCGATGATCATTTCGAAATCATCAAAGCCTGCTCTCTTTACGGTGTCTTTAGTCTCCATCCATGACACAATATTGGCGCAGCTATCTTTCATGCCTGCGAGTCCTACTTTGGCAAGGTCCACTGCTATCCTGGGAGTGATTAGAAATCCGGACGCCTTAGGATTGTTATACGCGAAAACAGGGAGTTTGACGCTTTTTACCAGTGCTTCATAGTGGGCAATTATAGCTGCCTCATTATGGCTGAAATAGAAAGGCGGTATTGCTGCTACAGCATCAGCACCTTTTTCCTCGGCGTGACGTGCTAATTCAATAGCGGACTTGGTATCAGTAGTTCCTATGTGTGCAATGGCAGCTGCTCTTCCTTTTGTCTGGTCGATAACAATTTCCAACAGTCTCTTTCGCTCTTCCAATGACATTAGAACGCCTGATCCATATGTCCCGCCTACGAACGTCCCGTGTATTCCGCCTTTAATTAGGAATTCAACGAATTTCCTCTGACGTGCTTCATCAAGCTCTCCGTCCTCTGTAAAAATGGTGAGAATTGGCGGGATAACTCCTACAAATGGTTTCCGTTTCATCTTGTATTACCTCCTTATTACTGCAAGACAAGTAGCCACAACCGCTACTTCTAAGCCTTATGAATAATGGGATAGATATTCTCGGCATCGGGAAGGACAACTATATGTCCTTGCGACCCACCGGAGGGTTTTACCCGGTGTATTGCTTCTTGAACAGAATCAGCGATTTGCATATTCATATCCCTTGCTACCTTCCCATACTCTGAGCCTGTCACTAATATTACGTTCTTCTTTTCGCACACGCCTTTGTAGTTGAAGGCAGCAGTTCCATGCCTCACCTCCTCTACGTTGTTAGTCACCACTAATTCTGCCAATTCCTCTGTACTTAGGGTCATATAGCTCTCTGGGAATACAGCAAACCTCTTGACTGATCCAGGCGGGGCCCAGCCCTCCAAATTAGGTGCAACAATGATAATGGAGCCTCCGTCTTTGACTGCCAGATTTGCTCGCATCACAGCTTTAAAGGAGCTACATAGGTACTTAGAGCAGGTACAAGCAACGGCAGTATCAGCATAGTTGCTCATAGGGCTTGTATATGCCTCCATGAACGACCTCACGCCCGCCCTGTGGGCTGCTATAGGATGCCCTGCGAATACATGTGTGACTTTCCTGTCTTTGTTTACCAACACATTCATTATCAAATCCAAACCCACAAGCTGCCCGGCCTGCTCTATATCCTGTCTTACAGGATTGCCGTCAATTTGTCCCATACCGGATGCAGGCGAGATCATAAGACAATGGTTGCGATCACTTGTAACCTTCGACGTAACTCCAGGCAGAATGATCTTGAAACCACCGCTGAACCCGGCATCCATATGAGGCGATATGTGCCCTAATCCAATGAGAAAGTCCATATGGCTGAGAACAGAGTTAGCCCACACAGGAGTGCCAAAGTCAGTAATCCCATAAAAGGTCATCTTTGAATGGCGAGCGTCATGGTCTGCCAGTCTCGGCCAGTCAGCCAAATTACTCCCTAGCTTAGCGGCAATATCTGCCGGTGACGAAATATGCAACCCCGGTGCGTGGATTAGATAGATATGCTCATCTCTTACCCCGCTTTGCCGCAGATGACTGATAATCAAGGGCAAAAGCGCAGCCACAGGAGTGGGTCGTGTCACGTCGTCAAACAAAATACCGACGCGAGATCCGTTATTGACTCGCTGTGCCAGAGAAGGACCATCTGTTGGATTGTCCAGAGACTCCCGAACCGCTTTTTCCAGGTCGGAAACGGGCGGTAAGTCCGGAGTTGTAAGCACATACTTCGGATCAGCAACTGATTGGAGAAGGCTCACAGGATTATTGCGACAAGTCGAGCATTTTTTAGCGGTAGTCAGTACCATGTATATCACCTCCTTTGCCTTGGCCAGTGCCGGTCTCTACTGCTTCGTTGCCTTGTCCGTTTTCAGCTTAGGCAAAGCCCAGCAATCTCGGGAGAAACATCACTATAGACGGGAAATAAGTAACTAATATTAATACACCGAACTCCAGCACCAGGAAAGGCATGAGTTCCTTGCAAAGCTCTTTGAAGCCTATGTTCGTAATAGAAAGAGTTGCAAAGAGTCCGCTTCCTACCGGAGGTGTGAGCATACCTATCATCAAGTTAAGAATGCATATGACGCCAAAGTGAACAGGGTGAATGCCCAACTGTGTTGCTACAGGGAACAATATCGGACATAGCAGGAGCTGAGCTGAAATAATAGGCAGCCACATACCCCAGAAGAGGAGCAACAGGTTGGTCAGCACCAGGAACAGACCTTTGGAGCCTCCTGTGATTTGGATACACCACTCAGTTAACATAATGGGAAATCCTTCATATGAAAGAACCCACTCAATTACGGCTGAGCCTCCCAGAAGTACATATATCTGAGCTGCAGAATACGAAGCTTTCTTGGCAATTGCAGGAATGTCTTTAACGGTAATGTCCTTCAAAAGAAGGGATACTATCAGCGAGTAGATAGCAGCTACTGCTGCAGCCTCTGTCGGACTGAATACGCCGAATACGATGCCGAATACTATGATGAAAGGCGCAATTATCGCAGGAAGCGCCCCTTTAATTGCATCAATTACCTCTTCACGACTTATGGGCGTAGTCCTAACGGGGTATTTACGCCGAGCACTTCTCCATGCTACGACTACTGCACATGCAAGCCCCAAAAGTAATCCGGGTATGGCACCGCCTAAGAAAAGTCCGCCTATTGAGATTCCAACGACACCGCCTATTGTCACTGCAGGCATACTAGGAGGAATAAGAGGAGACTGCAAACTCGACGCAGCAGTTACCGCAGCGCTGAATGGCTCATCGTACCCTGCTTCCTTCATAGCTTCTATCTCAATGACTCCTAATCCGGCGATATCAGCCAATGAGGCTCCGCTTATACCGGCGAATATCGTACTGGCGATTATGTTTGCGTAGGCAAGTCCCCCTCTGACCCGGCCTACCATGACCTCGGACAGTCTCAGTATTCGCTTGGTAATCCCGCCTTGGTTCATGAGTTCACCGGCTAATACGAAGAGGGGTATGGCCATCAGCGTAAAGCTATCTAAGCCTGAGAATACTCTATTGGGTATCTCCATCAACAGAAATCCTTGCCCGGTTCCCAGGAGCCACATAAGACCCCATCCAAGCATTACGTAGAGCATCGGGACGCCCGCAAATAGCAATATACAGAAAGCAATTATCCCAATTGCGATATTCATTTGATGCACTCCTTACTCAAAACGTCAGCGTTGTGCTGCGAATTCAAGATGCATTATTGCATCCAGCCTTATACTCTCGAATCCACCTATCGATGAGCTGAATGATGCCTAGGCATCCGCCCATGGGGATAGCAGTGTATACCATGCCAAAGGGAACTCGAAGGCCAGGCGTCCGCGACATCATGCCAAAAGAAACCAAGTCCGCTCCTTTAACTATGAGCACAATTAAGCAAAAACCGACAAAAGCATCGATAATGACTTTAACAAACGTGGGTGCGGTCTCTCGATTGAATATGAGGTCAACCTTGACGATACTGTTACCTCTCGTGAGTGGAGACAAGCCGAACATTGCAAGGAACGTCCCGCTGTATCTCACCAGCTCCTCCACCCAGGAAAAGCCCATGCCAAAGCAATACCTGAATATTACCTGTGCAAACATAACGCCTGTGGCAACAACAAGCGCAATGGACATTCCGACAATGGCAATTTGATTCAGTATATAAGCCAGTTTTGAAAACAAGCACATCTCTTGAAATTCATTATTCATTCTGACTAGGGACCCCCTCCGAATGCAATCTTTCATGTCCAATACCATCAGCCAACCATGTAGGTGTTACAGATGGCCTCTTAAGGCCATCTGTAACACTTTAATCATGAGGTCAAGAAGACCTAATCTCACTGTTGCTTATCTGCACAAAACCTTAATAACCGTAACGTTTCTCAACTATCTCTACCTGGCGAAGGAGAGCATTTACGAATTCTGTGTCACCATCAGTAAGCTTGTCCATAAGTTCGATGGTAGCAGGCTGAGATGCCTTCTTGAACTCGTTATACTCTGCAGCGCTCAAAGTATATACCTGCAGCTTCTGAGCAAGAAGTCTTGTGGCTTCCATATCTTTTACCTCAAAGACACCGCGGTGTGCCTGCGCAGCATACATGGCGGCAGTATCCACGATTCTCTTCTGATCGGGGCTAAGGGAGTCATACCATTTAGCATTCATATATGTCGCGCTGGCTGCAAAGAAAGGTCCCGGAACAGTCATGTGCTTCTGAACTTCGTAAAGCGCTTTGTACACAATGTTCATAGCAGGGTTTTCCTGTCCGTCAACGACCTTGGTCTGTAGGCATGTATAGAGTTCAGCCCAAGATGTTGGTATCGGAGAAGCTCCAAGAGACTTGAAGACTGTTGAGTAGATATCGCCTTCCATTACCCTAATCTTAAGCCCTTTCAAGTCAGCAGGAGTGTGTATGGGACGAATACTGTTTGTGAGATGGCGCTGTCCTTCACTTAGAACAGAAAGAATGCGAATGCCTGCTGCTTTCTCAAGTTTCTTGTTAAGATGGTTCTTGATCTCAGGCGCCTCAAGCACCTCTATTGCCATTTGTGAATCACGGAATAGATAAGGAATGTTCAGCGCGTTCAAACTAGGACAGTATTTGGATGCTATCACTCCGGATGGCATGCTTCCAGCCACCTGAACGGTATTTCTTACGAGAAGGTCCAGCACTTGGGGGGCTGTGCCGAGAGACGCTGCCGGGTGCAACGTTACTTCCATTTCTCCGTTTGACAGCATTTCCACATAGTACTTAAATACGTTAAAATAGGCACTCTGAGGATGGCTCCATGGATCCTGGGTTTCTCCCCACGCAACGCGAATCACCGTCTTCTTTGATGCCGGTTCTACAACGCCGCAGGTTGATGCAATTAGTACGAGACACATCAGCGTCATAAGCACAAACAGTCTGGATTTCTTGCTAAACATCAAGTGCGCCTCCTTAATTAGTTGTCTGCTATTTTAGATCCTGGCTGGCTGATGGTAAGAGTAAATCTCATGTTTTAACACGCGGTATTTTTACCCTGAAGCTTCTGTGAAATTACCCCTCCTCTTTCGTTGCATTATCTGCAATTACAGTTCTTACGCCGCTCTTCGTTAGCCAATCCAGATACTCGGCAGGAATGGCCTTATTTGTTACAACACATTGAGCAAAAGCAATGGAAAAGACAGCGACCAATGCTTTTCTTCCGAATTTCGTATGGTCTGCCAACACAGTCACGTCAGGTATGGTTTCGAGAATCTTCTTTCGCACTTGGCCTTCCAGTAGGTTCCCATACATTACATGCATGTCGTCGCCGGTATCGCCATTTTCCATGACTATGCCTGCTGCCCCCACAAACGCTTTAGAAATATGTAGTCGATCAAGGGTTGCTTCTGCAAGCTCGCCTATGAGAGATTCTCCCGGGGTTCTAAGGAGTCCGCCTGTAAGTATCACGGAGATGTAAGGATTTGACTTCAGTATCAGTGCGATATTCGGAGCTGTTGTGACAACTGTCAATCTACGATGATATTCTCTCAGCTCATATGCCAGCGCAGCCGTGGTGGAGCCGGCATCCAAGAGAATGCACTCGCCCTCTTCAATCAATGTCATAGCCTTACGAGCTATTAGGATTTTTTCGTGGGCGTTCAAGGCGGTGCGTTCAGTATACGGACGGCTCATGACTGCTTTAGCATTATCCGTCAACTTAGCCCCTCCGTAAAACAGCTGCACAATTCCTTCCCTTTCGAGGCCTCGAAGGTCACGTCGTATGGACGACTCTGAAACCCCCATGCTTTCGCTCAAGCTACTAACCTTAACAATATCCTTCTTGCTCAGAATCGAGATGATACTGTCTCTTCTTTCTGTAGGATACATAAGCTCAAGGCTCCTCCTTTGCAGTAAGTAATTCTATATGTTTTTAGATAATCCTGCTCATTGTTGACTGATTTAAAAGATCTTTATGCGCGCTTTTGACCAATAGTTGGAAGGTTGTTGTATAATAATTACATATTACGATGATTTGTCCATGGTTTCAACGCAGCAAGCACGAATTTTCATTCCTGTAAGATGGAGGAATAACAGGATTATCCAAGAAGAAGCATATCATAATCTCCTCAACCAGAAATATAGGGGAATGCAGGGGTGAGAACTGTGAGCAACATGAAATCTAAAACCGGGATTACCCTGGTAATTAAGATCATTGCCCTAACCTTTGCCCTGCTGATTATCCAAGCTGTCGCATCGCAAGTAGCAGGCTTGAATACCTCTTTGCAGCAAGAAGCGGATCCGGCTGTAGCAGGGAAGTACGCGCTCTTGACCTCTTTTCTGTTTGCCATTGTATTAAGTCATCCAATCGTGCGATCCGCATGGTCAGGATGGAAGCTTGTCCTGACCATCGCTATTGCCTTTGGTCAATTCGTTTTCATTCCTCTGGCAGGAGACGCCTTCGAAGAATACTATGCCGGTTTGGAGATGCCACAATGGATCCTTTTGCTCCAGGCAGTAAGGGCGCTGATTTGGGTAGCTCTTGCAATACCTGTCATTCGCATGATGAAAGGCCCCTGGTGGGAAGCGGGATTGGCTGTAGCCTTGCTTTTCTCTGTATTGATGGGCGCCCTTCTCCTAATACCTCAAGACATAATGCCTGACAAGATAAGATTAGCGCACTTTGCTGAAGTCACATCATCAAACTTCCTGTTCGGCTGGCTTGTCGTATTCATCTTAAATTGGCAGCGCCCTCTCAAAAGGCAGATAGGCACTGAAACCAAATAAAATCCTGGAATAGATAATTGAATCATGTTTCACATGTAAAACAACCATGGAACACATCTTAAACGCCTTAAGTACGCAAACTTTCAAAGGAAAACTCAGAGAGTTAGTCGAATGTTTATAATCAACCGGATTGAAATTCTAATTCCATATAGGAACTAAAGAATCGCCTAAGACAGGAGGTTATTGCTTGTGAGAAACCTCATCAGCTCAGCATTGAAATCACACGGCGCTGATTATGTTGAAATCCGCATTGAAGACCATGAACGAAGCAGAATCTCTTTCCGCGGCAAGCAAGTGGATGAGCTCTCTACTGCGCACTCTATAGGAGGATGTGTTCGCGCATTGGCGAGCGGCGGGTGGGGATTTGTGTCTTTCAATGACATCGTAAATCTCCGAGACCATGTGAAGCTTGCGGTAAACCAGGCAAAACTCGTGGGAAACACCGGAGCCATCCTTACTTCCGTAGAACCTGTGGAAGACATTGTTACTCCGGAGCTTATCAAGGACCCGAGGGAGATCAGCATGACAGACAAGAAGGCCTTGCTGGAAGAGTACAACAACATCATGTTGGAATATAGTCCGAAGGTGCAAACTACCGGCGTCGCTTATGTGGACAGGTACTCAAAGAAGTACTTTGCTAACTCGGAAGGAACGTTCATTGAACAAGAGTACTGCGATATCGGCGCCACTTTCACTGCATTCGCTAAAGACGGTGATAATGTCCAGCAAATGTTTACGACTGCAGGGGGGATAACAGGATTCCAGGCAGTGGAAGGATTACATGAAGATGTCAAAGATGTAGCAAGAAAGGCAGTGGAGTGTCTTGATGCCAAACCCGTAAAGGGCGGTCAGTACACTGTAATTCTTGATCCCGGGCTTGCAGGAGTCTTTGTTCACGAGGCTTTCGGTCACTTAAGTGAATCTGATTTCATCTACGAGAACGAGAGAATGCGTGAGATAATGGTCCTCGGCAAGGAGTTCGGCGCGCCTATCCTCAACATCGTAGATTCGGCAGCCCTCCCCGGACAAAGAGGATCATACAAATATGATGATGAGGGAGTCCCTACATCCACAACCTATCTGATAAAGGACGGAATCCTCGTTGGAAGACTGCATTCCCGGGAGACCGCCGGAAAGCTCGAAGAGACACCGACAGGAAACGCCCGAGCCATTGATTACCGGCACCGTCCCATCGTGCGAATGACCAACACTTACATCGAGAACGGCACGTCGCGGTTTGAAGACATGATTTCCGACATAGATGAAGGCATTTATGCAATCGACGCATACGG
>FZPS01000216.1_pt377 | contig 21098 bp, 18 predicted proteins | sample 1817821 | NCBI WGS metagenome assembly FZPS01 (sample SAMEA104158645, study PRJEB21678) | metagenome | place: Germany | collected 2015-04-21 | reverse complement strand
TCTATTTTCTTGCTCTAGCTCTCCTAGTTTCAAACCGCTAAATTACTACAATTTGTTTATTGGGGCAAGTATATTAGAAGATTTATTTAAAACTCTTGTTCATATCTTATCGAAACTCTTTTAGTACTAACGCAATATAGATTTATATATTGTTGATTAATTAATTAATATTCGAAGCTAGAGCCGCCCAAAAACTCTCTAATAATCGAGGTTGGTGGTATAAACTCATACTTTATGGGTTTGAAATTGGATAAGAAACTAAGCAAACGCTTGGCCTCAGCATACTCAACTACATTTTGAGGAACGGCTGAAAGAAGAGGCTCTGCATAAGGTTTTAAAACACCGAACTCATAGAGCAGGGTAGAATTAAATACGCTATCTGCTTTTTCTTGGAAAGGGAATATATGTTTCTCTTCACCTGCCCTAACGCTCTGCCACCTGCTAAGGGTGTCGATGGCGCTATAGCCCCTATAATTATAGTCTCTTACCAGTCTTCTTATAAGCCTATTATCACTACTGCTAACTAGATTATGCCTGTCGAGTGCTATTTGGGTAAGGGCAGATACGAAAATATGGTATTTGTTTTCCATAGCGATATTGCTACTAAGCTTTGGGTTGAGAGCATGTATACCTTCTACTATTAATATGGAGTTCTCCTTAAGCTGGATATAATTACCATTATACTCCTTCTTACCTGTTATAAAGTTGAACCTAGGAATACCGACCCTCTTTCCCGACATTAGCTCACTCATCTGATTATCGAATAATTCGATATCGAGGGCGTTGATGGTTTCGAAGTCATATTCTCCATTCTCATCCCTTGGTGTAAACTCCCTATCTAAGAAATAGTCATCCAATGATATCTGTATAGGACTAAGGCCTAGTACGGAGAGCTGGGTTGCAAGCCTTCTACACGAGGTGGTCTTACCCGAAGAAGAAGGTCCTGCTAATAAGACTATCTTTATCTTATCTCTTTTTCTAAATATCTTGTCTGCAATATTCGAATACCTCTTTTCGTGTAGGGCCTCCGAGATTTGAATAAGACTAATCTCTTCCTTATTCTCTACCACCTTATTTAGCTTAGATACATAAGGTGTACCTAAGATATTAATCCACTCTTGGTATTCTTGGAAGACAGAGAATATCTTGGTTTGCCTACCTCCACCATTAGAAATCTGACTAGGGTCTTCCTTGCTTGGCATAACCAATAGCACTCCATTCTCGAAGCTTTGCAAATCGAACACTTTCAAATAAGAAGTGGAAGGAACCAGATCGTAGTAGAAATGATTGGCATAACCATCTAGATAGTCCACATTGGTATATAATCTATTAATGGTCTTAATATGTTCTGCCTTCTCCGGCATATTCATTTCCTTATATAACTCTATGGCCTTTTCGGCTGGTATAATCTTTTTGGTAAAACTAAGGTCTTTCTCAACGTTCTCATCCATCTTTGCCTTTATGCTCTTTACTACCTCCTCACTTATCTCCACAGGAAGATTATCAAGCTCAGCATAGAAGCCGTTAAGCATTGAATGTCTGATAACTAACTCAGCATCAGGGTAGAGGTCTTTAAGGGATTTATAGAGTAAGAACATAAGGCTTAGCCCATATATCCTTCTACCGTTAACGTTATTGATGTCGATAAACTCCAATGTTCTTGGAAGAAAGAGCTTATAGTTGAGGCTCTGTACCTTATTGTTTACATAAGCACCCAATATACTCTTAGGGTTTTCTATCTTTAGTATTTCTATAAGCTGATTAATGCTAGTACCGGCGTCTACATGGACAGTTGTATTGGTGGTTTTACAAATAATCTCAATCTTATCGTTCATTGTTTCATTCATTATTTCTATTTGTTTGGTTTAAATACTCTTCTACACTAACGACCCTTTCCTTCTTATTAGCATAATAACGCCTATCTTTTTGTTTCTCATAAGACTCCACACCAATTAACTCCCTGATAACCACCGAAGCAGCAATGGAACCAAAAATGGGTGGCATATAGGAAACAGTGCCTACATTGCTCTTTTTGTTCTGTCCTTCCTCTCTTATAACTACTGACTTCGACACCTTTTCGGGAGAAAACACCACCGGAAAGCCCTCATATATACCGAATTTATGAAGCTTTTTGCGAATGGCTGAAGCAAGGCTGCAATTATAAGACTGTGAGATATCAGCAACCTTTATCTGCGTTGGGTCGAGCCTACCACCTGAACCCATGGAACTGATTATGCGTAGGCCGAGATTAAGGGAATGAATAATAAGGAATAGCTTGGGAGAAAGAGTATCGATTGCGTCTATAACATAGTCGTAGCTCTCTCTCTTTAGCACCTCAACCATATACTCATCCCTAATAAACTCCGCTATCTCCACCACTTCCATATCGGGGTTAATATCTCTTAGCCTCTCCCCCATTACCTCAGTCTTAAGCCTATTCAGACTGGAGTCAAGAGCAATTAGCTGTCTATTCTTATTGGTTTCATTGAGTTTATCACCATCCACAATGGTAAGCTTACCTACACCTGCCCTTGCCAACATCTCAGCAGCATAGGCACCTACTCCACCCAATCCTACAACCAAAACATGGGAGTCTCTAAGCTTTTGGATAGCCTCCCTACCAATCATTAGTTCTGTTCTTGAATACATTCTAATTAGTTTTTTGAGTCGGCAAAGATAGTCAATATAAAAAGTATGGCGTTTTTTAGGTAGAGAAAAAACAATAACTCGAAAATAATTTGTAACTTCGCAGTTTAAAAGCATTTTGTAAAAAGAAGACGAATTTAAATATATGTTGATTAAAATCTTTAAGAAGAACTACCACATTCAAATACTATTATTCTTAGTATTGCCATTGATTATATGGGTACCTGCATTGATTAATCCGCCAGAGCTAGTGGTCAGCAAATATGATATGAGCATATATCAAATCATCCACCACTACCTCCAAGACCTAATGGCCGTAAGCACGGTTATAGCGCTGGTACTCGTCTATATACAAGGCTTGGTTATCAACTCTATTCTTTCACATAACCAGCTCTTTAGCAAGACCTCTTTCTTGCCGGGACTCATATATATACTTCTTCTAAGCAGCAATTATAGCTCTATGACGCTTAGCTCATTCCTAATTGCCAACACCTTTACATTAATCAGTATATTGTTTATTTTCAAGAGCTACGACAAAAGAGACGGAGTAGACGAGGTCTTTAACTCTTCTCTATTTATAGCCTTAGCATCCCTAACTTTCTCACCATCATTGATATTTATACTATGGATATGGCTTAGCTTATTATCCTATAAATCTTATAAGTGGAGGCTGTGGATTATAAGCATACTAGGGCTTATCACACCATTTATACTCTTAGGAGCCTTGTATTTTATTATGGATATGTTTGTTCCAAGGGCAGAGAACTATATACTAAGCTTTGCTAGCCTACCCAATTTCGAAACCTACTACCAACCCGTCGATATTGTTTACTACGTTGGAATAGCAATACTAGCAATAGCCTCCATACTCAATATGCTTATCAGCCTAGGCGATAGCACTGTAAGCTTTAGGAAGAAGACCTCAGTAATGATACTCTTCTTCTTCGTGGGCCTATTGCCAAGCCTCTACCTTTTCGATATGCAAGAAATAATTATATTCTCACTACCCGCAACGGCCTATTTCGTAGCCAATTTCTTGTATAATAAAAAGAAGCTATTCCACGCCAATATGATATTCACAGCCCTATTATTATTGATAGCTCTAAGATTCGTGCTGTCCTATTACGGCAATATATTTATAGCCTAAGGACAGTTAATAAACATATTTTGATTAACTTTGCAGAAAATAAAAAGACTTGATAATGAAATTTGGTATTGTAATATTCCCAGGGTCCAATTGCGACCACGATATGATCTACTTATTAGAAGATATTCTAAACCAAGAAGTAGTAGAACTATGGCATAAAGAAGACGACCTCAAAGGCTGTGACTTCATCGTCCTACCAGGAGGCTTTTCTTATGGAGACTATCTCCGCTCAGGAGCCATAGCTAGCCTATCGCCCATTATGAACTCCGTAATTAGCTTTGCCAACAAAGGCGGCTATGTAATGGGTATTTGTAACGGCTTCCAAATCCTTACAGAAGCCAAGCTATTGGACGGCGCATTAAGGCATAATAACTCACAGAAGTTTATATGTAAGAACCAATTCATCACCCCACAAACCACCAAGACCATACTCACAGCAGAAAGCAAGATAGGCAAGGCATATAATATCCCAATTGCACACGGAGAAGGAAATTTCTATGCTGATAGCGACACCTTGAAGATGCTCAACGACAACGACCAAGTATTGTTTAGGTATTGTGACGAAAAAGGGAATATAACCCCTGAGTCCAACCCAAACGGAGCATCAGAAAACATTGCAGGCATAACCAATAAAGCAAGAAACGTATTTGGAATGATGCCACATCCCGAAAGAGCTGCAGACAAGGAGCTAAGCAATACAGACGGGCTAATCTTCTTTGAAAGCATATTGAAGAACCTAAAGTAAAAAGCTTAAAACAAGCATAAACATGCTCAAACCATACTACCACTCAGCCAGCAAGGTAGAATGCGGCTGCGACGAATCAGGTCGTGGATGCCTTGCTGGTCCAGTAGTAGGCGCAGCAGTCATCCTATCCAAAGACTTTCATTCACCCCTTCTCAACGACTCCAAGCAGCTAAGTCCCAAAACAAGAGAAATACTAAGAAAGCAGATAGAAGAAGAAGCCATAGCCTGGTCGGTCCATGCAGTAGACAATAAAGAAATAGACCGCATCAATATCCTCAATTCATCCTTTCTAGCAATGAGTAAGGCCATAGAGAACCTTAACCACACACCCCAGCTAGCTCTAATAGATGGTAATAGATTCAAGACAGACCTCGATATAGAATACCATTGTATAGTAAAAGGCGACAGTAAATACCAAAGCATAGCAGCAGCCTCCATCCTTGCCAAGACCCATAGAGATGAGCTAATGCAAGCCCTTCACAATAAGCATCCCGAATACAATTGGAAGCAAAACAAAGGCTATCCCACCAAAGAACATAAATCAGCCATCGCCCAACACGGCATAACAGAATACCATAGGAGGAGTTTTAAATTTTAAGTTAGGAATTAGGAATTAGGAATTGTTGAGTTGTTGATGCGTCAGCTAGTCCCGAAGGGACGACATTATGGTAGTGTAGATTTTTCTTTTTGAACTATGATTAAATGATTTGAAATGATTATAATGATGCTGAGGCAAGCAATTCTTCTTCGCTTTGCGTTATATAAACTTCAATAAAACCGCATAGCGGTGGCTATTATGGTAGCAACGGAAGGCATTCTCTCCCTCCCTTCACGTCTGAACCCCTTTAGGGGTGGTCATTATGGCATCGCAGAGCAAATTAACAATTACCTTAATCATTTCTTAAAAACACCTTATTTTACATCCTATTTATGGCTATAAATTTAAGGATTGTAGTCTCTGTAAAATGAAACAAAAAGACGGTCTATTTTCGTCGAGAGTTAGTAAAATGCTCTTTTGCGACGGTTTGCTAACTTCCCAATTCATTTTGAAAACATCGGGTAATAACATCCCAATCTCTCGATGATATTGACGTTTATAAGAAAATTGAAAATTTGGTTACAAGGTGTGCCTATCTATGGCAAGGGCTAAAATCAAGAAATAAGGCTTTTAAGAATTGCCTCCGCTTAATTGTTAATTTAAATCCTAAGAAACTCTTTGAATTAGGCTTATTATCTTCTGATATTGAAGATATGTTTCTAGTGATATTGATTGAGATTTCAGGAATTAGAATATACGCGAAATCATCCCTGCTTTCTCTTTTAGAAAACAAGAAGCCCTCGCCAAGAACAAGTATCATGACCGCAAGGATTAGTCCGTAAATTATATTTATCTCAATCATTATTCTTTGATTTAATAATAGGCAGGTTTATTCCCACCAAACAATATGCAAATATACAAATAATAATCTTAATAACCAAACTCTTAGAAAAGAATTTATAATAGAAATCTAGCTGTTTTCACTATTATCGGAAGATAATTTATTATTCCTCGGTAATACCTGTTTTTATAATTAGGAGTTAGGAGTGAGGAATTAGGAATTAAGCTAACGCGTAAGTAATTCCTAATTCAAAACTCAAAACTTCTAATTAATACTATCGACTATTACTTCTATTAGTTCTACTTCAAAGTCGAGGAGGCTGCCTGCTGGAAGCTCAGGTGAGTCGGAGATGCCGTAGGCTAGGTCGGGATGCATCCAGAATCTGGTTATGCCGCCTTCTCTCATTAGCATTAGCCCTTCTCTCATTCCGAAGATTACGTTTTGTAGTCCAAGCAGGACTGGCTCGTCTCTATCAAATGTGTCTTCAACAACGCTGCCGTCTAATAGCCTTAGCCTATACCTCATCCTTACTCTGTCTGCCTCTTGTGGCCCTGAGCCTTCGCCTTGTTTTATGACCTTGAACTGCAGGCCCGACTCTGTGCCAAAGACGCCTTGTTTGAAACGATTTTCGTCTAAGAATGCCTCGGCTATCTTCTTGTTTTCTTCGTATTTCTTGACTAGTTCTGCTTCTTGCTTTTCTTGAATCATGGCTTGAAACTTATTCATTACCTCGTTGACTGTTTCTTCTGTAAACAATAGCTCTTTATTATTATAGGAGTCACTAAAGGCTCTTAGCAATATATCGAGGTTTATATCGAAGTCTTCTTGCTTAAGGCTTTTGCCTAGGTTCATTCCAAAGACGTAAGCAACTGAGTCTTCTAGGGATTTCAGTTCTTTTGGTTTGACTGTTTTATAGCTCTGTGCGGCAAGGCTAGTGCTTAGTACTAAGGCTATTATTAATAGTAGTGTTTTTGTTTTCTTCATTGGTTTAATGGCTTATTTTATATCGTTTATTCTTAGTTCTATTATTAATAGTGTGCCGTCCATCTGTCCTCCTAGCTCTGGTGATACCCAAAACTCATAGTGTGAGCCTTTCTTCATTTGACTTAGTATGTCTGAAAGGAATGGGAAGTTCATTTCTAGGATTTCATAGTCGATATCTAGTGGTTCTCTTCCTTCGGCAAAGGTGTTGTCGAAGACCTCTCCTTTGAGATTGGATAGTGTGATGTCGAGGTTGAGCTCTGGCTTTCTACTGCCTATTGGGCTTCCTTGTCCTGGAGCAATTACTCGGTATTGTAGCCCTGTGTTGGTGGTAACTACGTCTTTTTCTTCTTTATTGGTTTCGAGAAACTTAATGGTCATTGGCAGGTTTTGTTCTGCAATCATCCTCATTTCGGCTTCGTGTGCTTCCTGCTTGTCTGACTCTAATGAGGTGAAGTAATACATCATTATCTCGTCTAGCTCGCCTAGGGACATCGAGCCTACTGTGTCGTTCTTATATCCTTGCGCGAATGCTTTTGAGAATATCTTCTTATTGATTTCTACCTTTTCTTGGCCTAGATTATGACCCATCGAGAAACCTAGGGCATAAGATAGGGAGTCGGACATGTTCTTGAGTTGATTAATCTCTACTCTTTCTTTATTACAAGAGATTGTTACTAAAGCAATTGCTAGGATTGCTAGGATTTGCGAAAGCTGCTTTTTCATTGTATTATTATTTGTTTGTGTTTTAATTATTCTCTTTCTTTGTTTCTTATATATCAGAGCAAAGGTAGTCATATTTATTATATCTCAAAAATAATTTGAATTTTATTTGATTTATATTTTCGTATTAGATGGATTTGTTGGATATTTGCAATCTAATTCAGTTGGATTAGGTTTTAATTATCAAAGTAACTAACCTAAACACTATGCAATGAAGAATAGGTATATTGATTTAATAGAGCAAACCTTTGAGTTCCCACAGGAGGAGTTCAATGTGGAAGATAATGAGCTTATGTTTAATGATGTTCCGCTTATGGATGTGATTAAGCAGTATGGAACTCCATTAAAGATTAGTTATCTACCTAGGATATCTACTCAGATTCAAAAGGCTAAGAGGCTTTTCAATGTTGCTATTGCCAAGGTGGACTACCAGGGTACGTATAATTATTGCTATTGTACCAAGAGTTCTCATTTTTCTTTTATTATGGAGAAGGTGCTGGAGAATGATGTAGGTATTGAGACCTCATCTGCCTTCGATATTAATCTAATTAATGAGCTTCATGCTCAAGACAAAATCTCTAAGGACCATTATATTATATGCAATGGGTTTAAGAGGCCTCAGTATATTGAGAATATTGCTGAGCTGGTTAGGGATGGCTTTAATAATGTTATTCCTATTATTGATAATAAGGAGGAGTTCGACCTGATTGAAGAGAAGGTTGATTCTTGTCAGATTGGGATTAGGATTGCTGCGGAAGAGGAGCCTATGTTCGACTTCTATACTTCGAGGCTGGGCATTAGGTATAATGATATAGTGGAGTTTTATCAGAATAGGATTGCTAAGAATCCTAAGTATAAGCTTAAGATGCTTCATTTCTTTATTAATACGGGGATTAAGGATACGGCTTATTATTGGAATGAGCTTAGGAAATGCGTGAATGTTTATTGTGAGCTTAAGAAGGTCTGTCCTGATTTGGATTCTTTGAATATCGGCGGTGGCTTCCCTATCAAAAACTCTCTTGGTTTCGACTACGACTATGAGTATATGACGGAAGAGATTCTTGCGCAGATTAAGGATATATGCAATACTCAAGGTGTGGATGAACCACATATCTTTACGGAGTTTGGTTCGTTTACTGTGGGTGAGTCGGGCTGTATTCTATATTCTATTATTGACCAAAAGCAACAAAACGATAGGGAGCTTTGGTATATGATTGACTCTAGCTTTATTACTACCCTACCCGACACTTGGGGTATTGCTCAAAAGTTTATACTTCTTTCTATTAACAAGTGGAGTGATGAGTATAAGAGGGTGTTTTTGGGTGGATTGACCTGCGACTCTCAGGATTATTATAATGCAGAGGCTCATTCCAATGCTGTTTTCTTGCCTGAGTATAAGAACGACGACGAGGAGCCTCTATATATTGGTTTTTTCCATACGGGAGCCTACCAGGAATCTTTGGGTGGTTATGGTGGAATACAGCATTGTTTGATTCCTCAGCCTAAGCATATTATTATAGATAGAGACGAGGATGGCGAATGGTTTTCTAAGCTATTTGCTAAAGAACAAAGTCATAAGTCTATGCTTAAGATATTGGGCTATTAGAATTTATACTCGAGAATACTTGAGCATTAAAGAATTATTTTGTAATTTTGTAGTGTATGGAATTGGTCCATACATAGTGTAATTTATTTATTAACAAACAGTTAAAATGAAAAACATAGATTATTCTGGCAAAACACGCCAAGAAACAGACCTTTTGGGTACATTAGAGGTTCCAGTAGAAGCTCTTTATGGTGTTCAAACCCTTAGAGGAGTAAACAATTTCAAAATCTCAGGTCATTACCACTACGATTTTCCAAACTTTATCAAAGGATTCGGTATTGCGAAAAAGGGTGCTGCTATGGCCAACTTTAAGCAGGGCTTGCTTACTAAGGAGCAATTGGATGCCATCACCCAGGCTTGTGATGAAATCATAGAAGGCCAACATATTGCACATTTCCTTACTGATATGATTCAGGGAGGTGCTGGTACTACTATGAATATGAACGCAAACGAGGTGATTGCTAATAGGGCGCTAGAGATTATGGGTAAGGAAAAGGGCGACTATCAATATTGCTCTCCTAACGATCATGTTAATGCGTCTCAATCTACTAATGATGCATACCCTACTGCGCTTCAGTTTGGTTTGTACTTGGAAGGTGAGAACCTATTGAGAGCTCTTGAAGAGGTTATTGAGTCTTTGAATAAGAAGGCTGAAGAGTTTAAGGATGTTTTGAAAATGGGTAGAACCCAGCTTCAGGATGCTGTACCTATGACATTGGGTCAAACCTTTAAGGCTTTTGCAGATACATTGAATATTGAAAGAAGGAAGCTTATTGAGTTTCTTGACGAGCTTTTGGTTGTAAACATGGGTTCGACTGCTATTGGTACAGGGATTTGTTCTCAGCCAGGCTATAGCGAGCTAAGCGTTGAGGCTCTAAGAGAGATTACGGGCTGGGACGTTAGGCTTGCGGAGAACCTAATTGAGTCTACTTCTGACACTTCAGCTCTTGTGGGCTATTCTTCACAGCTTAGAAGGATTGCTATTAAGACCATTAAGATATGTAACGACCTTAGGCTAATGGGTTCGGGCCCAAGAGCTGGTATCCACGAAATACAACTTCCAGAGATGCAGCCGGGTAGTTCTATTATGCCAGGTAAGGTGAACCCTGTAATTCCAGAGGTAGTTAATCAGGTTTGCTTTATGGTTATTGGTAATGATGAGACTATTATGTTGGGTAGCTCTAATGCACAGCTTGAGCTTAACGTTATGGAGCCTGTAATGTCTTATGCATTATTCCGCTCTATTGCATTATTAGTAAACGGTTTTGACACCCTTAGAACCAGATGTATTGATGGTATTGAGGCAGATGTTGAGAACTGTATGAGTCAGGTAAAGAACTCTATTGGTATTGTTACTGCTCTTAATCCTTATATTGGATACAAGAACTCTACGGAGATTGCTAAGCAGGCAATGGAGACTGGTAGGGGTGTGTATGAGCTAGTGCTTGAGAATGAGATATTGACCAAGGAAGACCTTGATACAATACTTGCTCCTGAGAACCTAACTCAGCCTGTCAAATTAGATATTAAACCTCTTAAGAAATAAGAGAACCCATACTAAGGATAGACTATTAAATTAATAGGTTTATTTGAAAGGTGGTATCGATTTAAAATCCTACCACCTTTTTTCTGCACATTTATACAAAACAAAACCCCAAAATATACTATCTTTGCAAAATATGTCGAAACAGGATAAGAATATTATTGAGATTAAGAATAGGAGAGCGAGTTTTGAATACTTCTTTATTGAGGTCTTTACTGCAGGGCTTGTACTTAAGGGCACTGAAATAAAGTCTTTGAGGGAAGGCAAAGCTAACCTTACCGACTCTTTTTGCAGCTTTATTGGGAGTGAGCTATGGGTAAACAACCTACATATCTCCGAGTATAGGTTTGGTTCTTATTATAATCATGAGGCCAAACGTCCTAGAAAGCTATTGCTAAATGCTAGCGAATTGCGCAAGCTAGAGAGCAGGGTCAAAGGAAGGGGGCTTACTATTATTCCAATAATGCTTTTCGTTGATTCGAGAGGATATGCTAAGCTCGATATAGCCCTTGCAAGAGGTAAGCACACCTTTGATAAGAGAGAGTCAATAAAACAAAGAGATAGTAAAAGAGAATTAGATAGATTAATGAAACGATAAATACTTTGCCCTATGATTAGAAAAATAATAAACACAGTTATTGCAGTCCTATTATCAAGCATTGCTTTTGCTCAGACCATACCGTTTGGGGAAGGCTATGTTATTGATGGGGAGATAAAGGGTGAGAGCAGAGGGTTTGTTACTCTTCGCTCCTATTTTAGGGATGGCAACGAAAGAGTTGATACTGCCTATATTGAAGATGGGAAGTTTAGTTTTAGAAGCCCAATAGAAGATATTATCCCTGCGCAACTTTCTGTAAATGGACTTAGAGGATATAGGCTATACTTGGAGCCTGCCAATTATGCAATTAGGATTAACCCTAAGAAGTCGGATGATATTAGTATCAAAGGCTCAAAGACCACTGACTATTGGCACGAGGTGACTAATCCAAAGAAGAATGAGGACTATAATGTTCATCTTAATAGGCTAGAGAACTGGGTATTGAACAATCCAGAACATATATTCTCTTCAGATATTATCTCTTCATTTCTTTCTCATAGATGGGGCTATTCGGAGCTTAGGACTACCCTTAACACACTTCTAAAGCCTGCCAATAGGACCTATCACTATATAAAGCTTAGGGAAAGAGAGGAGGTTTTGGCTGTTTTGGAGGTTGGAATGAAGGCTCCTAATTTTACTATGAAGTCATCGAAGTCGGGCAGCATTAATTTCCATGGGTTCTTAAGGGGAAAGAAATATGTCTTACTAGACTTTTGGGCATCCTGGTGTAAGCCTTGTAGGGACGAAAACCCTAATCTAGTGTTTGCATACGATAGGTTTAAGGATATGGGCTTTGATATTATTGGTGTCTCTCTAGATAAGGATAGAAACGATTGGCTTAAGGCAATTAAGGATGATAACCTCTATTGGACACATGTATCCGACCTTGGGTTCTGGGATAATGCTGTTGCAAAACAATATATGATCAATAGGATTCCTTCCAATGTTTTGGTAGACGAAACAGGGACTATTATTGCTAAGAACCTAATTGGATATGAACTAATAGATAAGTTAGAAGACCTTACTAAGCATTATGGCTTTACTATAAAGGGCAGTATTAAGGGTGTGGAGCAGGGTATTGTAAAGCTAAACCTACTTCTTAAAGACGGTCAAAAGAAGACTCTTGAATCGGAGGTTAAGTTTGGAAAGTTTGGCTTCAACGGCTATGTAAACGAGGTTTGCATGGCGCAGATAGTTCTACCTAGAAGCGCCGGAGACTTCTCATTCTTTATGGAGAATAATCATATTGAGATATTTGGAGACAAAAGAGATGTGGAAGAGGTGGAGATTATTGGTTCTCCATACCATGATAGATTTAAGAGGTTGATTAATACTTGTAACCAATCCAGAAACCCACTACAAAGCCTAACCAATGAGGTTATTAGAAATCCAGATACTTATTATGCGCCATTGCTTATTAGCAATTACCTAGCTCCATACATAACTGATATTGAGCTTAGGGAAGCCTTTGGCAGACTTAAGGGGCAGGCCAAGAATATGTTCCAATATCAGGTCTTGGTGGACTATCTAAAAGAGCTAGACGAAAAGGATAATATTGGAGAAAAGGCAGAGGACTTTATACTTGCGGACGTCCATGGTGAAGATAGGTCTATGTATGATATAATCAAGGATAAAGAATATGTATTAATTGACTTTTGGGCATCCTGGTCTCAACCTTGCCGAAAAGAAAACAAGGATATACTAGATGCTTATTATAGGTTTAATCATCTAGGCTTCGATGTGATTGGGGTAAGCCTCGACAAGGATAGAGAGGAATGGTTGAAAGCAATAAAAGAAGACAAACTACCATGGACACATCTTTCTGACCTTAGGCAGTGGAATAGCATTATGGTAAGATTATATTCTATTGAATCTATTCCTTATAATGTTTTGGTGGATTCGAAGGGGAATATAATTGGGAAAAACCTTAATGGAGAGAATTTAATAACAACACTTGATAAGCTATTAAAGTAATATGAAAAATAATAATAATCAAACACTTAAGAAAGGCCGACTGGCATCACTAAAAGAACATTCGGTAGGCGGAATGGTTTTACAATACCTTATGATTACCATTGGCCTATTGATTTATACCCTTGGTTGGTCGGTATTTCTAATCCCTCAAAAGATTATTGGCGGTGGAGTGGTTGGAGCCTCTTCAATTATATATTATATCTCAGGACAGACCATTCCTGTTGGGATTTCCAATTTCGTACTTAATCTAATATTATTTTTGATAGGATTAAAGGTGCTTGGAGCAAGGTTTGGAATAAATACAATATTCGGTATTATTGTTGCATCTTCAGCCTTTATTTTCTATCAGCAAATTATTCATGTAGAACAATATATTGACGCCTCACAGTTTGATCCATTTATGTGTGCAATAATAGGAGCCGGAATGGCAGGTGTTGGAATTGCAATGGCATTTAATAATGGAGGCAATTCGGGAGGAACCGATATTATTGCATTAATCTATACCAAGTATCATAATGTAAGTCCCGGAACGGTAATTCTCGTAATCGACGTATTTATTATAGCTACAGCCATATTTATTCCTGGGAATACCATCGAAAACATTATCTACGGTTATGTGGTAATGGGTGTGTTTACATTTGTTTTGGATATGGTGATTGAGGGCAATAAACAGTCTTACCAGATTATGGTATTCTCACAAAAAAACAACGAGATAGCAGATGTAATTGGTAATGAGATTGGCAGAGGAGTAACACTTCTTAATGGATGGGGCTGGTATTCAAAGAAGGACCAAGAGGTGTTGATGGTAATTGCTAGAAGAACAGATAGGGTTGAGATTATGAAGGTGATTAAGAGTATAGACCCAGATGCCTTTATCTCCATTGCTAAAACCCAGGGAGTATTTGGAGCTAATTTCGATACATTAAAACTCTAGAAGACCCATTAACTAGATGAAAATCACATACAAGAACAGGCTTATTATAAACATATTGATTGCTTATATAATAAGCCTGTTTTTTTATTCTTGCTATAAGGAAGAAAAGCACGACCAAAACAAGATATTTAGGTATAATGAAAGTGCTAATATAACAACCCTCGACCCTGCATTTGCCAAAGACCAAGCAATAATATGGGCATGTAATCAAATCTATAATGGCCTAGTTCAGCTTGACGATGGGCTGAATATAGAGCCATGTATCGCCAAGAGCTGGACTGTTTCTGAAGACGGCAAAACCTACGAGTTTCTTCTAAGAGACGATGTATACTTCCATAGTCATGAGTTAATTGGAGATAGAAGAAAGGTGGTAGCAAGCGATTTCGTATATAGTTTTAATAGGTTAGTAAGCGAAAAGACAGCCTCGCCAGGGGCTTGGATATTTAATCTTGTAGAAAAAAATAATGAAGTATACGGCTTTGAAAGCCCTAATGACTCTACTCTAGTTATTAGGCTAAATACGGCCTTTTCTCCTTTCTTGGGTCTTCTTTCTATGCCATACTCATTCGTTCTGCCAAAGGAGGTTGTGGAGCATTATGGTCAAGACTTTAGATCCAACCCAGTTGGTACAGGTCCATTCTATTATAAGTATTGGAAGGAAGGTGTAAAGCTGGTGCTTAGAAAGAATAATAACTATTTTGAGAAAGATATAGACGGCTCTCCCCTACCCTATTTAGAAGCAGTGTCCATAAGCTTTATTATTGATAAGCAGTCGGTGTTTTTGGAGTTTGTAAAAGGTAATATTGATTTCATATCTGGGATTGACCCAAACTATAAGGACGAAATCCTAACCAGACATGGGGAGCTTCAAGATAAGTATAAGGATAAGATAGAGCTTATTAGCAATCCTTATCTCAATACGGAATACCTTGGGTTTATGGTAGACGAAGAAATTAGCCCCAAAGACAATCCGCTATTAAACAAGAAAATAAGACAGGCCATTAATTATGGATTCGATAGGGAGAAGATGATTAGGTATTTGAGGAATAATATAGGTTATCCAGGAGAATATGGGATTATACCTATTGGAATGAAGGGCTTCGACTCCACAGCCAAGGCCTATACCTATAGACCAGAGCTAGCCTTGCAACTATTGGAAGAAGCTGGCTATCCAAATGGAGAAGGTCTTCCCCCAATCACATTACAGACCACTTCTTCCTATTTGGATCTAAGCAAATATATACAGTCGGAGCTTAATCAGCTTGGCTTTAAGATAAGGATAGACGTAAATCCACCTGGAGCTTTAAGGGAGATGATATCACAGTCTAAAAGCGATTGGTTTAGAGGGTCTTGGATTGCTGACTATCCAGACGCTGAGAACTATCTAAGCCTGTTCTACTCTAAGAACTTCTGTCCAAAAGGGCCTAATTATACACATTTCTCCAATAAGGAATATGATAGGCTATATGAGGCAGCCCAAAGAGAGAAGTCGGAAGAAAAGAGAATTGAGCTATACAAAAAGATGAATAGCATTATAATAGAAGAGTCACCAATAGTGGTCTTATACTACGACCAAGTGCTTAGGTTTGCACAAAAGAACGTAATCAACCTTGGCTCCAATCCTGTGAACCTCCTCGATTTAAAGAGGGTTAGAAAAGAATAATAGCTTATTTATAAAGATGTCGCTTTATCTTTAGGGTTGCCGTTTTTTCAAACTCCTTTTTGGATTCTACCACCGACGAAAGCCTTGAGAACCTATTAAGCCTTTGATTTGCATAGGTAAGAAGCTCTTTTTGAATAATCTCAAACCTCTTATGAGCATCGTGCTTAACTAGGTCGATTCTTTTCTTAAGCTCTTCTTCATTAATCGTAACCATGGCTACCAGCCTACCCTTTCTTTCGACTACTATGGACTCTAGAACCAAATTGTTTTGGTTAACTATCATCTCAATCTCCTCAGGATAGATATTCTCACCGCTAGAACCTACTATTACATTTTTGGTCCTACCCTTTATTTCGTACCTGCCTTTTTTGCAAACAGCAAGGTCGCCCGTACGGAAGAAACCATCTTCAGTGAAAGCCTCATTTGTAAGCTTCTCGTCTTTATAATAGCCCTTCATAATATTTGGACCTTTTGCTATTATCTCTCCCTCACCTGTTTGAGGATTAACGTCATAGAGCTTAAGCTCCACATCCTTAACTGGGAATCCAGTGGTCTGCCAGGATACCTGCGAAGGGTTAGCGCCTAGCAATAAAGGAGAGGTCTCAGTAAGTCCATAGCCTATGGCATAAGGGAAATGCTTACCAAGTCTTAGGAATAGCTCTGTTTCACCATCGAGCTTGGCTCCACCAATACCGAAGAATCTAAGCCTACCACCGAAAGCTTCATAAAGCTTTTTGGCAGCCTTGCGATACATAACCCTCTTAAATACATAACTGGTAAGAAGGATTCTTCTAAGAGCTGTCTTCTCTAGCTCTGGCTTAATAACTGCTTTGTAAATCTTTTCCATAATTAGAGGAACAACCAACATTGTGGTTGGCCTAACCTTTCTAACGCTATCCATAAAGGTAATAGCAACAGGAAGTTTATTATGGTAGTATACAGAAGCTCCATTCTTAAGCGCCGTTAAGAAACCTATACTATTCTCAAAGGTATGAGAAAGCGGCAATAGACTAAGGAAGACATCGTCCTCTTGAACCTTATGCACATGCTGAATCTGAACTAGCTGGGAGCTAAGATTATTATGAGTTAGCATTACTCCCTTACTAAAACCCGTAGTACCTGAGGTGTAGATAATTACCGCTAGGTCTTCGGCATCGGGGCGAGTAATGGAATCAACTGGCTCTACCTCCTCTTTGGAGTATACTATACTATAATCATCTAGTGAGATTACAGTAGATATATTTTCGAGCCTATCCATATCAAGCTTATTCTTATATCTATCAGACACAAAGACAAGCTTAGCGTCTGAATGATTAATACAATTGCTTATCTCGTCGTTGGTAAACTCCGGTAGAAGAGGCACAGCAATAGCTCCCATATCAATTGTTCCCATATAGGCCTCAGCCCATGCTGGTGAGTTCTCACCTAATATGGCTACCTTGTCTTGGAAGTCAATTCCTCTTTGGAGGAGCTTGCTTTGTAAATCTTCAATTTTAGAATAAAACTCTGAGAAGCTATAAGGCTCATCGCCTACAAAAGCCAGAAACGGATTATTGGCAAAGGTTTCAACACTATGTTTTAATACCTTATGCAATGTATTTGAATTCTGCATTTATTTCAATCTTATGAGGTCGAATCAAAGGATTCTCCCCCTCATTTCAGTTTGCAAAGTAAGTGATAATATTTGACAATTTCGACTTTTCCCAAGACTAACTGACCTTGATTTAAGCTAATAGCCTTATAATCAAGAGATTTTAAAGACTATAGTTTTTGTCTATAATAGATTAAAATTACCGAAAAGACGAATTTTCTAGGGTTTTCTAAAATCGACTTATTCTTATTCGTAGTCGAAAACAGCCGTAAATAAGCAGGATAAAAGGGGGTAGAGAATAATCAAATGGATTGGGAAGATAGAAATCTGTCTTTCGAGAACAGAAACCTGTCTTCCGAGAAGAGGAACCCAACTCGCCAATCTATTTTGCAAGGGTATGATAATGAAAAAGGCCTAAGCCCTATTTAGGACCTAAGCCTTTGATTTTTAGTTATAATAGAGTATATATTAGAAATAGCTTAATGCTTGATTATATACATCTATTATATAGCTAGTATTGATTAGGAAATCTCCTTCATTACAATTGCAGTATATTCCTTCTCAATCTTATCTGCCTCTCTCAAAAGAGTCTCTCCCTCTGTAATAATCTCATTAACATAGGCCTTATCGTCTAAGCTTCCTGCATTAATCTTCATATTCATAAGGGCGCCATAACAGGCAGCTCTTGCAGCTAAGATTCCTACTCCTGCATCTGTAATGGAGTTTGGATTACCTGTCTTAATCATTGCTATACATAGTTCAAAGACTTCGAATGATGCCTTAAGAGTCCTATAAGGTATCTCAATAGCATATTTGGTAGCATCCTGTATGGCGTCGTGACGTGCTTTCTGGTCTTCCTCTGTCTTCCTTGGAAGTGAGAATGCTTCCATAATTAGGTTGAACGAACGAGTGTCCTCGTCTACTAGGTATAGAAGTTCGTCTTTTAATGCCTGACCTTTTTCAGCCCATATAGAGAACTCTTCCCATCTCTCGTCCCAACCTGGTCTATGAGATGAAAGGTTGGCTACCATCGAACCAAGTGCTGCACCCAAGCTTCCCATATATGCAGAGATTGAACCACCGCCTGGAGCTGGACTTTCCGAAGCTGTCTCATCGGCAAACTCCTTGCAAGTCATATCTACTAGCTTCTCTTCAGTGGTATCAGCAATCATATATTCAATCACCTTCTCTTGTGGATCGAAAGGCTTCAAGTCGTCTAAGCCCATGGACTTAATAGCAATCTTAATAAGCTCATCTTCCGACACTCCCAAAGAACGGGTCTGCTTTCTTAAATAATGCTTTCCTGCATCAATCAAGCAAGACTTAGGTACAAGACCTACTATCTCTACTCCTGTCACCCTCATTCCTCTCTTTGTTGCCTTATCAACCACCTCGTCGAAACAAATATGGAGTGGGGTTTGGGTAATATCTGTAATATTCATCGAAACCTGCGCTACACCATACTCTTCAATAAACCAACCAATGGCCTTTGTGCCTTTCAATGTTCCTGGTATCATTATTACATTACCATTCTCATCCTTAATTGGCTTGCCATTAGGCTTACCGCCCTCTCTTTGAGGTCTACCTGCCTCTCTTACGTCGAAGGCTAATGCATTTGCTCTACGAGTTGAGGTTGTATTAAGGTTATAGTTGACTGCTATTAGGAAATTCCTTGCTGATATGGCTGTTGCTCCTGAACCTGCTACCCTATCGTTCCACTTGTCTGGACCAAAGCATGGCTTCCACTCAACGGTCTCCATTCTTTCTCTAAGTCCTTCGTATTCGCCTTGACGACAATTAGCTAGGTTTCTTCTCTTTGGCTCAAATGCTGCAAACTCATAGTGGTATACTGGTATTCCTAACTCATCACCTACCTTCTTACCTAATTCTCTTGCATGCTCCACTACCTCATCCATGGTTATATTCGATACAGGTATTAGAGGACATACGTCAGTTGCTCCAAAGCGTGGGTGATCGCCTTGGTGATGTCTCATATCTATTAGCTCTGCAGCCTTTTTAATCACTCTAAATGCTGCTTCCTTCACAGGCTCTGGCTCACCTACAAAGGTAATAACCGTACGGTTGGTGGTTGCTCCTGGGTCTACGTCTAAGAGCTTTACACCCTCTACCTTTTCAATCTCGTCTGTTACCTGCTTGATAATGTTCATATCCCTTCCTTCGGAGATATTTGGAACGCATTCAATCAATTGTTTCATGTCTTTTTATTTATTTAGTTAATCAATAATATCTAATCATATCTATCAGCCTTACCCCATCTAGCCATAGGGCTATACAGCCTACAGCTCCAGATTCATCCACCTGAACCACCGGCTTAAGGTCTAGGGCATCTACTATCTCAAAATACTCCAACTCAAACTCCTTTACAAGCCTTACCTCACTTATTACAAAGCTCTTAATCTGAGATATACTAATGTTTTCCTTAAGGTTGTCTGACTTTTTTAGTATTTGGTATATCTTTGGAGCAATCTCCCTTGCTTCTGGGGATAGTCTAGCATTTCTGCTACTCATTGCCAGTCCGTCTTCTTCTCTTACGATTGGGCATGGCACTATCTCTACTCCTAGGTCTAGGTCTTTGGTTATCTTGGTTACTATGGCTAGTTGTTGGAAGTCTTTTTCTCCAAAATAAGCCTTATGTGGTTGAATCCACTTAAAGAGTCGGGAGACTATAATGGCTACTCCTTCGAAATGGCCCGGCCTTTTCTCTCCTTCCATCCTGTCGGCAAGTCCTCCAAAGTCAAACTCTTCTTCTGGTTCTGTGCCATAGACCTCTTCTGTGGTTGGTGAGAACAAATAATCGCAACCAATCTCTTCCAATATCTCAATATCCCTTTCCATATCCCTAGGATATTTCTCTAGGTCTTCGGGGTTATTAAACTGGATTGGATTAACGAAAACGCTACATATCAATATATCATTCTCTTCTTTTGCTCTCTTCATAAGTGAGGTATGACCCTCGTGAAGGGCGCCCATTGTGGGTACGAAGCCTATGGTCTTATTCTCCGACCTAAGCTTTCTAGCAATATCTTCTATCGATTTTATATCTATTATTCTTTCCATTCTAATTGTTTTCTTCTTCATCGTCTTCTACTTCCTCGTAGTCAGTAAACTCTTCCTCTTCTCTTCTATAGCCTGTTCTTGCGTCGAATTGGTCTTCAAGCTGTCTTCTAATTCTCTTTACTTTCTCTGGCATTTCGAGCAAAAAGGCAATTATGGTAATTACAATACTAAATAAGAACGCCTTACCAAATCCATCTACAATAAACCTATCACCTAATATAGCGCTGGTAAACATTACTATAAAAGCATTGATGATTAGGTTGAATAGACCTAGGCTAAACACCATTAGCGGCAATGAGAAAAGAACCAGCATTGGCTTAATAAAAGCATTAAGCACACTGATTACTATTGCTGCGAATATGGCTGAAATGGGGCTTGAAATCTCAGCAAGATTAAATATATAGGTTGTAATTATGATTGAAAGGGACATGATAAGCACCTTGGACCAATACCTACCACTAAAGAACGAAGGCTTTTCTCCTCCAAATTC
>FZPS01000027.1_pt126 | contig 21098 bp, 20 predicted proteins | sample 1817821 | NCBI WGS metagenome assembly FZPS01 (sample SAMEA104158645, study PRJEB21678) | metagenome | place: Germany | collected 2015-04-21 | reverse complement strand
TGTAGTTGTCAAAAAAAGCGAGCTTTCCATACATCGGATCATCTTTATCAAGCACGAATCTGCCTTCGTTCGTATTGTCAAGCCCAAGATTCATCGGCTGAATCTCGATAAGCTCCTGACCGTTGTTAATATACGGCACGGTGTTCGGCAAAAAACAGTTAATTATGATAAGCTGTTTCAGTCTGTCCGCGTTTTGGTGGACCAGAGCCGCCCTTGGCGTGTCCGGTGTTTCAAGCGCCGCAGTCATCGGAATCTCAGCGTTCATAAGCGTATTTTCAACAAGAAATTTATCAAACCCCGGCTTATTGAAAGATTTATATACCGACCATAAATTTCCGCTTATAAAGTGAAACCCGTCATCACATGCAGATTTTGCCCTTTGGGGATATAATTCTTCCGACCACAGGATAAAAAAATTATTGCCTTCTTTTGCTTTATCAATAATCTCTTTATTAAGATCCGCGGAAAGAGCATGACCCATGTCAATCCTTGCACCGTCGATTCCAAAATTATCTCTGTAATATGGTATTACTCCCGTAATGTATTTTCTCAGCGTCAGGTTCTCTTTTTCGCCGCGGTTAAGCTTCAGACATACGCCGTCCTGCATAATGTACGGAGGTGTTGATTCTTTCACATATTTCCGTGCTTTCACGTGATTGTCATAGTAAAACCTCAGGTATGTGACATCACTCCAAATCGGCTGGTTATCGTTTATTACATCTGAAAAACCCGGTACGGTAGTTATACCGAATTCATTTTCTAACAGCTCCAAAATATTTTTTCCGGTCTTTTTGTGCAGTTGAACAAGCTTTTCCCACTTTCTTTTATCAATCTTATCTGGCGACCATGTAAATTTTGATAAATATTCCTTTAGATTCTTTGACTCGTATAAATAGGCCATCGTTTCATCGTTGACAGGAACAGGTTTATTTATTTTTTCAATAACAGGTACTGAAAATCTTTCAGCATATTTCAGATCAATCCAGTAAAACCAATCAGGATGATCCAGAATAAGATCACTGTCCCTTGAAACAGTTCTGAACGCAAAATCGAGAAGGACTCTGAAGCCGAGAATATGACAGGCATCAATAAAGGCTTTAAATTCAGTTTCAAGAAGCTTTTCATTGAATTCTCCCAAAAGTTCGTCATGCAGGTTCTTATCGAGCTCGTATATGTTTTTTATCGCATATGGGCTTCCAGTATCACCCTTTTTATATTTTTCACCGGTTTTGAACACCGGGAGGAGATATATTATGTCGACACCCATGCTTTTCAGATACGGTAAAAGGCAAATTGACTTAATAAATGTTCCGTAACAAATCCTGCCTTTTTCATAATGATCCCATGCAGTGAACACTCTCGGCAATATTCCGTATATTACTTTTTCAGTCGGATTAACGGAGCTGTTATCCCTATATCGTACAATAACGTCAACAAAGAGCTTCATTTGCAAGAGCTATAGTTTCCGTTATTGTACAATAGTTCTTCTAAATACTGTGCTGATTCAACCAGATAAACAGCGGGTGGCTTCGTGTACCGAGGCATTGCTGTCGCGTTTCGGTAGGTACGCGACTGTGATTCGGGTACTTTCGGTAACGATGGGTGGTTGTACAGTGGTTCAAAAAGCAGCATGCATATACTTTTCCATTGGAAAGACAGGCTCCTGAAAATCAAACCCGGTTTTATCCAGATTCACTTTCATCACCGAATGAAATGCTATAGGTATTCCTGTTTTATTTGAAACAACCCGCGCAAATTCATAGCCAGTTATAATATCGCTATCGGACGTTTTCTCCATTAGATGCGAGTTGTTTATTATATAATCCACATCCATCCTTGAAGATAAGCGAATCTCATCAAGGATCTTCATAACACCTTCAACGGTTCGAGTTTCGGGACGGAAACAATTAATAATAAAATACATTATTGTATCGGATACGGGAATCTCACTCCTGTACCGGCCTATTACCTTAGCTCCCGCATCATCGCCTCCGGTATCGATAATCAGAGTTGCTTCGTTATCTTTAAGATATTGTGTTACTTCAACTGTTAAAGCCGGAATGTCAACATTTGTATTCGCGTATTTTGTTGTGACCGGAATAATGCCGTTCTTTTTCAGGACATTATCGGAAGCAATGCTTCTGAAGTACGGATTTATTATGTCAATATCGGCGAATACGATCTTTTTTGCGGTTTTTGACAGGCTAATCGCAAAATTCAGCGACACTTCGGATTTTCCGCTGCCATAATGACCGGTAAAAATATGAATCCTTTTCTTTTGCATTTTGCACCTCCCGCCTTTATTGTCTCTCGTTGAATTAACCGGTGTTCGGTAAACCCAGCGATTTTGTGCTTACATACGAGTCGATGGCTCATAGTTATTCGTTCTTAACAGTATATTTTTGCCTTCCGGTTTCATACAGATTATTCCCATAACGGTCTATCAATACTACTGCTGGAAAATCAATAACCTCAAGTATTCTTACCGCCTCTGTTCCCAAATCCTCAAACGCAACTACCTTCTGGCTTTTTATACATTTCGAAATAAGAGCCGCGGTACCGCCAACTGCCCCAAAATATACGGCTCCGTGTTCAATCATCGTGCGTATAACATTTTCATCGCGCATCCCTTTTCCAATCATCCCAGATATACCGGATTTAATTAACGCAGGTGTATATTTGTCCATTCTACCGCTTGTAGTAGGACCCGCCGACCCGATCACTTTTCCTTCCGGAGCGGGACAAGGACCGACATAATAAATAACCTGTCCTTCCGGTGAAAAAGGCAGTGGTTTGCCTTCATTCAAAAGCGAAATCATCCTCTTGTGCGCGGCATCCCTTGCAGTATAAACAGTGCCTGTTATCTCAACGATATCTCCGGCTTTAAGGCTGTTAACTACATCCGGCGTCAATGGAACGGTAATTTTCCGCTTCATGTTCACACCCCCATTAATTTCACGTTTAAAAATTAAATCATATGGTTATTCATCGGATTCATTAACATACATCGGTGCTTCAACAGTAACCTGCGGGTTGCCGTTCTTTAATCCAAAAATCAGAACCATATTAGCCGGATTTTTTCTGTTCGCATGAACGAGTTGAATTCTTTTTGGTTCTATTCTGTACTCACGCATTGTAAAGAAAATATCGACAAGCCTTTCAGGTCTGTGAATCATGAAAAACCGGCCATGATGCTTCAAAAGACCGGCCGATACTTTAATAATGTCCTCGAGGGTACAGAAAATTTCATGCCTTGAAACAGCCTTTGCATCATCGGGATTTAACAGCCCGCTTCCGGCTTTCGTATAAGGCGGATTTACAACTACCGCGTCAAAGCTGTTTGGCCCGAACATATCAATAGACTTTCTGAAGTCACCTTCTATTATGTCAACTCTATTTTCAAGATTATTGAGTATAACGCTCCTGCGAGCCATTTCGGCCATTTCAGGCTGGATTTCCACACCGGTAATATGATATGCCCCGGTTTTAGCCGACAGCAAAATCGGAATTATCCCGGTTCCTGTACCAAGGTCTATGATCTTCATGTTTTTTTCTATTTTAACATAATTAGAAAGAAGAACAGCATCTATCCCAAAACGGAAACCTTTTTTCTTCTGAATTATCTTAAGTCCGTTTAGCTGCAGATCGTCCAAGCATTCTCCATCCTTGACAAGATCGGACATATTCTTCACCCCATCTTAAAGAAATAGCCAGACTTCATTGTCCGGCTTAATTTCTCATTTTAGAGAACAAATCAATTGCATACCCGGGAATCGGGAATGGCAATTTTTTAACTTATAGACGGTCAGTAGCCTGTCCGTTATAAATGTAAAACATATTTATTCTATACCTACCAATGCATATTATTCCGGTTTTGGAGCATCAACGGGACATACATCCGCACATGCTCCGCATTCGATACATTCCTCCGGATCAATTACATATTTGGTATCGCCGGCAGAAATACAATTTACCGGGCACTCAGATTCACAAGCTCCGCAGCTAATGCAATCGTCATTAATATAATATGCCATCCCAATACACCTCCTGCACTATTGTCATAAATCAATATAAAACAATGGAAAAAATAAAATTCCCTTGTTATCCTACAATATATTAAGATGCATGTCAATTAAATTAATCATGCAAGCTTTCTTATATCTTCAATTACTGTTCAGACACACAATATCTGCAGAGAGCTATTGTACAATAAAAGGAAACTATAGCGGAATGCAGCGTAGAGATATATAGTCAGAGCGAGGATAAGCAAGTCGACTGTCTGAGCAAAAATGCATCGTACAAAAAATATTTCAAAGAATTTTTGCGAGTTTCGACTTGCCCGAGCTGAACTATATAGCTCTTGCAAATGAAGCTCCTTGTTTCCGTTATTGTACAAATAGCTCAAAAGTAGTATCTGAACGGTGATTTCATTCAATCTTCCAACTGCTTTAATACTTCCATATCCACTTCTTCCGGTTCGGGTTCAAGTTGTTTTTCAACATCCTTAATAAGCTTAATCTCCGATGCGTTGTACTCTCTCAAATCGGGCTCATTTTCATTGTCAAGCCTTACCTTAACCCGTTCTTCAAGAAGGTTTACGTACATTACCGTCCCGCTTCCGTCAGGTGTTTGTACCAATGCTCCAATCTTCGGTATCCTCTTTATAAGATCCTCATACGCTTCCTGCTCATACTTTAGACAGCACATAAGCCTTCCGCATATTCCGGATATTTTAGTCGGGTTTAATGAAAGGCTTTGTTCCTTTGCCATTTTTATTGATACGGGATGGAACTCGGTCAGGTGCGAATTACAGCATAGCCGCCTCCCGCATACCCCAAGACCTCCCATCATTTTTGCCTCATCCCTGACCCCAATCTGTCTAAGCTCGATCCGCGTCCTGAAAACAGAAGCAAGATCTTTTACCAACTCGCGAAAATCCACTCTTCCATCGGCTGTGAAGTAGAAAAGAATTTTATTATTGTCAAATGTGTATTCCACATCAATAAGCTTCATTTCCAAGTTGTGTTTGTTTATTTTTTCAAGACATATTTTGTACGCTTCAGCAGCCTTTTTTTTGTTTTCTTCAACCTGTTTTATATCTTCTTCCGTCGCTTTCCTCATAACTTTTTTCAATGGGGCGACAACTTCACTTTCATCTACCTCTTTTTCCGGATTAACCACTTCACCGCATTCAATTCCACGCGCTGTTTCAACAATAACCATATCACCCTGTTCCAATTTAATATCGACAGGATCAAAATAATATATTTTTCCGGCGTAACGAAACCGGACTCCCACAACATTTGTCATATATTTAAACCTCCTGTATTTCCAGCATCAATACATCAATTCCTAACTGATAATTTATATTATATCTGAAATTTCTCTGTATCGTTTCCAATGCCGACAACCTGTCCATGAGCTTTCGTTTGGAGCAGGTCGAAGCAATCTCTTTTATGATATCCTTTTTATCTGAATTAATCAACCCGCTTTCAATTCCGATAAGAACCATTAAGCAATCCCTGTAAACAGACATAATCATATCTATTACCGTCGGAAGCTCGTCCCTGTTTTCGGTTAATATCCGGCGTGTTTTTTCTATTTGTGAAAAATCATCAGGTTTTCGGAGAAAACTGATTATTTGAAGCCTCAAGTCACGGAAAGAACTCTCTTCAAGCATACGGACGGCATTACCTAAAATGCCTCGGGAGAATTTGATATAAAAATCCGGTTCCTCTATATTTCGGGGCAGTAAAGGTCTGATGATTTCTCTAATTTCATCTTCCGAATAGGGTTCCATCCTGAAGTTTACAGTCCTTGACCGTATTGTCGGAAGCAGTGATTCATAATTTACCGCGGATAAAATAATAACGACATATTCAGGCGGCTCTTCAAGAGTTTTAAGAAGGCAGTTCTGTGCCTGGACAGTCATTATATCGGCACCGTCAATGAAATATACCTTTTTGTTTCCATATGCGGGGCGGTTTGCGGCATGCTCCTGCAACGCACGAATCAAATCAATGCCAATTGAAGACTTGCCGGATATTACCTCATAAAAATCAGGGTTTGTACCTTCCAGGAATGTTCTGCAAGAAACGCAGCCGCAGCCATCCGATTTACCGAACGGGCACAGAATATCAGCCGCAAATTCAAGAGCAAAAGTACGTTTCCCCATACCCTCTGGTCCTGAAAACGCGTATGCGTGACCAAGCTTTCCTTCGGATAACAGTTTTTTTAGTTGAAAAACAAGCGACTTCTGTCCAATCAGTTTATTTAAACCCACAAACAATCCTCTTTCCAGCCGAATTTATAAATGTTTTTCTTGTGTACAGCAAGTTATACGGCAAAAATGACGCATCAAAGCCAAAAAGTTTTAGGCGCGGCACTTAAAGTATAATATCAAGTATCAGCCCGCGTATATCTTCAATTTTTCCCAATATTTTTAAGTGATCCTTTTCCGAGCTTAATACTTCTTTTGTTAGCTCTTCCAGACTTTCGTTAACTTTCTTTACCGTAGCATATAAACGGTGCCTCCCCCTCCTGTCCATATAGCTTTCTTTAGAAAAATTCATAAAACTTCTTACTGATTCCTCTAAAAACTCGGAAATTAACCGCTTATATGCTTTTAGTTCGGCGATATCCACTTTTTCTGTCAAACGCTCTCCCTGTTTGAATATGTCTTGTGCCATCCGGCGAAGCATTTCATCCTGGTTTTCGGAAGCTTGCCTTTTTAAATATGAGTTAAATTGGCTGGGGGTTTTCCCGCCAACTTTTCTGCTGTCGGCATTTATTCTCCCGGAAAAATTATTCGTTCTTCTGTTAGAGCCATCAATCTTCATTCCCATGGCAATGCTCCGTTTCATTTAAATTGCGCAATTCAAGCCGGAAGCGATGTTTTAGTCTTATTTACTTAACCCTATTTTATATATCGGCAAAGGAGATCGTCGATATATTTTTTTATTGATGAAAAAGCAGCGTTTATCCCAATTTCTCCATTGATTCGTTTAATTCTTTCAGGATACAGCTCAGTAAGTTTAAGATAACCCATATACACATCACGGTGGAATGAGATGTTTTCATTCTCAAGCCTGTCGGGAATTGATGCGTTGAATCTTCTTTTCAGCGCTAATTCAGGGGCGATATCCATAAAAAAGGTAATGTCTGGCAGTATGTATTCGGTCGCTATATCATTAACAAGCTTAACCGTGTCAATACCCAATCCTCTTGCCAACCCCTGGTAAACATAACTTGAATCAACAAAACGGTCACATATCACCGTAATCCCTTTTTCCAGTGACGGTTTTATAACCTGTGAAACTAATTGTGCCCTCGAGGCTGCATACAGCAGCATTTCCGTCACCGGACTCATCTCAGTATTTTTGTTGTCAAGAATAATTTTTCTTATTTTTTCGCTTATCGCTACTCCTCCCGGTTCACGCAGCGTAAGAATTTTAATGCCTTTTTGTATTAAATATTCCTTCAAAAGAGATAACTGTGTTGACTTTCCCGAACCATCGCCACCTTCAAAGGTAATAAGCAGCCCTTTTCGCATTTAATTCACCTTTTCCTTAAATATTCATTCCGGCAATACCGATATTAGCAGATCTGCAAAATTGTTGCCGTCTTTAGCCCCATTAATACCCATAAGGCCTTGTATATCCGCTCCGGCCACGTAAAGCCGGCGCAGATAATCTATATGCCCTTTCAAAATTTTTTCTCCCGGACAGAGAACAGGTATACCGGGAGGGTACGGAGTAACGATTCCCGCGCTTTTATAGCCTTCTGATTCTATTAAACGGACATTGACACCGCCTTCCAAATAGCTCAAACAATCGGGTATTGTGCATTCCCCCGGATATAATAGTTTTTCGCTGCAAATATCGCGCTTTCTCCGTTCAACTTTTTTGTCTATATCGGCAAGACCCTGCTTAAGTGCGTTTATTTCATTTTCACCGTCGAATGCCGAAGTAATAAAAACTACATTATATTCATCGGCCATTTCCGCGTAAATGCCATATTCCGAGCTTAACATCCGGGCAAGGTCGAAACCCGAAATGTCAGAATTTACGGTGTTCACAACAATACGGCTCGGATCCCTTTCACATCCGTCCAGTTTATCGGGAATTAGGCGCAATTTTTCCATCCCTGACAATTCTTTTTTCATTAATTCCAATCGTTCCAGTAAACGGCTGTACTTTTTTTCACCTTCTGTCCCGGCTAAACCACAAGTGTACTCAATAGATGCCATAATCATATACGACGGACTTGTTGTCGTCAGCATCGAAACTGCCTTTTTTACTTTCGATATGTCAATACGCCCGCTTCCGATATGCAAAACTGCTGCCTGTGTTAAAGCCGGCAACGTCTTATGAAAGCTTTGTACGGATATGTCGGCCCCAAGGCTAAGCGCTGTTTCCGGAAGCTTTTGTGAAAACGCAAAATGAGCGCCGTGGGCTTCGTCAACAAGGAGCAATTTACCAGAAGCATGCATGATTTCAGACAGCTCCGCAATCGGAGCACAAAAACCGTAATAATCCGGAGATGTAACAACAGCACCTTTTACATCTGGGTTTTTATATAGAGCTTTTTCCCATTCCTCAATATTTGAGGGAATAACCAACTTCCATTTTTCATTATACCGCGGCATTACAAATACAGGCTGGAGTCCAAACAAAATAAGGCCGTTTATAACCGAATAATGGCAATTTCTTGATACTAACACCCTGTCGCCTTTTTTAAAGCTTCCAAGCAGCATCGCATGTATCCCGGAAGTAGAACCGTTCAAAAGGAAGAAGGATTTTATTGCTCCGAATTCTTTCGCGCACGCATCCATGCTTTTATCAATTACATCCGATGGATGGTGCAGGTTATCCAGGCCCGGCAGTTCGGTAAGATCAAACCTTAACAGGTTATCCTTAAATGACTCGGAAAACCCCTTTCCTCCCTTATGGCCGGGCATATGCATCATTATTTTGTTTTTTTCGATCATCTCTTCAAGCGCACTGATTAACGGAAAAAGCTCTCGTCTTTTCATTCTATACTTTTCAACCGCCGTAATCCGTTTATTTTTTGCATTACTTCGGATATATTCTATGACGAATTTAAATTTATTGCAAGAAACACGTCTAATGTGCAGGTACAGGATTTAACCCGACGCCTGTTTTGGTAACTGATGCTCGCTGCCTGTGGATGTCGGGGTCATTTTTGAGGCGGAAGAAATTGTTTTTATAACGGAAGTATAACCTTAAACAGGTTTCTTGAACCGATATTGATAAATTTAACACTTCCCCTTCCGGCAAAAGCTTTCTTTATTCTGGACATACCTGTTCCGGCATTAAGAAAACACTTGTTATGATCCATTATCAGAAGCCTTTGATACAACCACGGATTACGCCTGTCCGGGTTTTTATCACGCATGTATTTCATGACGCTGTTGCCTGCAATCAACGCTCCGGGATTACTTATTTCAATATAATTATCCTTTACTTCAATATTGATCCCTCTTCCTATGTCAAGATAATCCCGGTGCAGTATTGCGTTCGCCAGCGCCTCTTCAAAGGCTTCAAAAGGGTACAGGCTATCATTAATTATTTCACTGATACAGGCTGAAGACTTTTTAATCATTTCAAAAATGTTTCCGTTAATATAACAAACCTTATCTCCGTAAAGTATTTTAATATAGCAGTGAGGCAAAAAAACGGAAGGGTTTTTGCCAAATAAAAGCATAGCACCTATTGTAGGATTATATATACAATTATCTGTTTCCGCGATAAATCCAAGCGCTTCCATAAGTATAAGATCCGGGTTTTCACTTTCAACCTGCAGATTTTTTAAATAGCTATGGAGAAGGTTTTTATCCAAATCATCCATTGTCGCCCTAACCAGCGGAACGGTCTCATAAGACTTAAGCCCGTTTTCCTGCATCATTCCCGCGATTTCGCTTCTTCTGGCTATATCGGTTGTCGAACCCCTGCGTATATAAAACGCGCCGGTTTGGAGCATTTGATGCGGTCTGTGGCGGCTTTTAAAAACAGTGATAACCGCAAGCGTCACTCCTTCATATTCGACAAAATCAACCCTTACCGGAACCGGCGGATCACTGCGGTTATATATGATTTGTTGTATCTGTTCCTCGCCGAACCTCCCCGGATCCACTCCAATTATTCTTTTTGTCTTATCCTCAACACCATAAAGAATATATCCCCTTCCGCCCCGCGAGTTAGCAATGGCAATAACATCTTTAGTTATTTCCTTTTTTTCACTTTCGGTATTCAGACGAAGGATTTGCTTAAAGTCGAGCTTTGGGCCTTCTTCTCTCCTTAAAAACTGTTTTATCCTGTCTGCATCCATAATTCTAAGCTCCTTTATCTTATTACGGATGGTTACTGACCGAAATAAAGCTGCATCTCCGCCATTGGTGCCTACTGTGCGGATATTTCCATCCAGGCCTGGTTATACAGTTCTTTTGCGCTTCCAAGATCTTTGAAAACCTCGCATCGCTCCAGGATTTCGTCGGAGGGCATATACGCCGCCATTTCAAACACTTCAGGGTTTTCAGCCCTCAACATCTCCAGCGCGGCCTTATTAGGCGATGAGTAACCGACAAACTCAGTATTTTGATAAGCGTTTTCCGGCTCAAGTAAAAAATTGATAAACATTTCGGCTTCTTTCTTGTTATTGCTTGTTTTTGGAATAACCATACAGTCAAACCAAAGGTTTGCACCTTCTTCAGGAACAGCGTATTCTATATAATCAACTTCCTGCCAGTAAATATCCATCGCAGCTCCCGACCAATTCAATGCAATGGCCGCATCACCGTTTATCATCATATCTACGATTTCATCAACATAATATCCGTTAACCATTTTCTTTTGTTGTATTAATGAGTTCTTAGCCTGCTCGATTTCCTGAGGGTTAGTTGAGTTTACCGAATATCCGAGCCTTTTCAGCGCCACTCCGATCGTATCTCTCATGCTGTCAAGCATAAGTATCTGCCCGGCATATTTTTCATCCCACAGAATATCCCAGCTATTTACGGGTTCTGTTACCATTTCGGTATTGTATAAAATCCCAAGTGTTCCCCAGAAATATGGCACAGTGTATTCGTTCTGCGGATCATATTCCATGTTTTTAAACCTGTCGTCAATGTACTTAAAGTTCGGAATATTTTCAAAGTTTATTTTCTGGAGCATATCCTTTTTTATCATTTCCTCTATTAAATAATCCGAAGGAAAAATCAAATCATAATTTGTACCGCCGGTTTCAAGCTTAGCCATCATATGCTCGTTTGTTTCAAACATCTCATAGTTAATCTTTATACCGGTTTCTTTCTCAAAGTTTGCAATAAGGCTTTTATCTATATAATCTCCCCAGTTGTAAACATTAAGCACAACTTTGTTTTTTTCGCATCCTGTAAAGAAGGTAAACATAAGCGCCGCGGCTAACGAAAAAATAATAATAAATCTTTTTTTCATGGTATCAACTCATCTCCTTTTGCGGTTCTTTTATTTATGACCAGCAGCAACACTGCCACGGTTAACAGCATTATCGTGCTGAGAGCATTTATTGATGGTTTTATTCCTCTTCTTGCCATCGAGTAAATAACTATCGACAGATTTGTAACACCGGAACCTGTATTGAAAAAACTTATAACAAAATCATCAACCGACAATGTAAATGCCATTAGAGCTCCTGTTACAACCCCGGGCATTATTTCCGGAATAATTACCTTTCTCATCGCATAAAATGGCGTGGCGCCGAGATCCAGCGCAGCTTCGGCCATATGACGGTTCATCTGTCTGAGCTTAGGTAGTACCGATAAAATGACGTACGGAATATTAAACATAACATGGGATATAAGCATTGTAAGAAACCCAAGGCGCATATTAACCGATATAAACAGAGTCATAAGAGCCACGCCGGTAACAATGTCGGGGTTTAAAACCGGAAGATAGTTAATGTTTAAAACAGCCTTTTTCCCGAACAAACCCATGTTATGGATTCCTATCGCGGCAAAAGTGCCGATTACGGTCGATATCAGCGACGATAAAAGGGCAACAATAAAAGTATAGTATAAGGCTTTAATTATATCCGGATCCCTGAAAAGCTCGCCGTACCATTTCAGTGTAAATCCTCCCCACTGACCCCTTGATTTTGATTCGTTAAAGCTGTAAACAATTAAAACAAGGATCGGAGCGTAAAGAAACAGAAAAATGAAACCAATATATGCACGCTTAATTAATTTTCCTACCACATTGACGCCCTCCCTTCCTCGCTGTTTTTATCAACTTTCGACATTACCGCCATTGAAACAAGAATCATAATCATAAGGATTATGGAAAGGGCGGAACCAAAATGCCAGTCTCTATATATAGTAAACTGCTGCTCGATTAAATTTCCAATCAAAAGCTCCTTGCCACCGCCTAAAAGCCTGGAAATAACAAATGTACTGACGGCCGGCATAAAAACCATCGTAATTCCGGTTATTATCCCCGGTACGCTGAGGGGCAGTATTACCTTTATAAAAGTGATAACCCGGTTTGCTCCAAGATCCATTGCCGCCTCCAGTACATTTTTGTCTATTTTTGAAAGTACCGTATATATAGGAAGCACCATGAATGGCAGAAAATTATACACCATCCCTAAAACAACCGCAGTCTGGCCCGGCATTATTTCAATAGGCGGAAGACCTAATAACTCAAGGGCTTTGTTTAAAAACCCGTTAGGGGATAAAATTGCCATCCATGCATATGTCCTGAGAAGAAAATTCATCCAGATTGGCAGCAGGAAAAAAAGCAGCAGCAGGTTTCTATGATGCTGCTTGGATTGTGAAATTACAAAAGCAACCGGATATCCCATTAATAAACACAAAACAGTTGATATTACCGCAAGTCTGAACGATTTCCAGATAACATTCAGGTACAGCATATCAAAGAATTTGGAATAATGCTCCAGTGTAAAAGAAAGCGATTTTGGCTCATGTATGTTACCGCTTGTAACGCTGTAGAAAAATACTAGCAGCAGCGGAATTACTATAAAAATGGCCATCCATAATATATATGGATATGCTAGCAATTTAGCTCTGTTTTTCAACGCTGTTACCCTCTTTTCATAACATGAATATCTTCAGGCCCAAAACTAAGCCCAACTTCACTGCCAATTTCCTGCATATCGGTACTGTGTATCATATATTCAAAATCATTGCTTTCTACAAGCATTTCATAATGAACACCTTTAAAAACAACCGAGATCACAATTCCCCGGATATGTCCATCCTCTGGTTTTGTTACATCAATATCCTCGGGTCTTATAACAACATCAACGGGTTCATTGTGCTGAAAACCCTTATCGACACAATTAAACTTTTTGCCGGCGAATTCCACAAGGAAATCTTCAATCATTATGCCTTCAAGAATATTGCTTTCACCAATAAAGTCCGCCACAAACCTGTTTTCCGGCTCGTTATATATATCCACGGGGCTTCCAACCTGCTGGATCAAGCCGTTATTCATTACAACAACAGTGTCGGACATTGTAAGAGCTTCTTCCTGGTCATGCGTTACGTATATAAAAGTGATACCAATGTTTTTCTGCATATCGCTAAGCTCAATCTGCATTTCCTTTCTGAGTTTAAGATCAAGCGCGGCAAGCGGTTCATCAAGAAGCAGCACCTTTGGTTCGTTAACAAGGGCGCGTGCAATTGCAACGCGCTGCTGCTGTCCTCCGCTCAGCGAATCTACATGCCTTTTTTCAAATCCTTCAAGTTCCACAAGTTTCAGCATTTTTTTTATTTTTCTATCCATTTCATCTCTTGGTGTTTTTTTAATGCGAAGGCCGAATGCTATGTTTTCATAAACATTCATATGAGTAAACAACGCATATCTCTGAAAAATTGTATTAATATTGCGTTTATACGGCGGAAGGTCATTTATTCTGTTCCCTTCAAAAAATATATCGCCTGTGTCCGGGTTCTCAAAACCGCCTATCATTCGCAGGGTCGTTGTCTTTCCGCACCCACTTGGGCCAAGAAGCGTTACAAACTCATTTTCCCGTATGAACAAATTTATATTATTCACGACTTTAGTGCCGTCGTAACTTTTGGTCAGATTTTTAAGCTCAATGATTTTTTGGCTCAATAAAAAACACCCCCTACTGTACTATGTTATTCTATATCATTTGCTGCAAAACAATAAGTTACGCATATTACAAGTTTTTGGACTTAAAAGTTTGGCGGCGTGGATATCCACAAAACCTGAGCCTGCTTTTTCCCGAAATTCTTAATGCTGTGTGGATAATTCGTTTTATAATGAAAGCATTCACCTTTTTTTACCTTATGCCGTTCCTTTCCGACGGTTAATATAATACTTCCTGATAATACGTAGCCAAATTCCTCACCTTGATGCGGATTATCTTCGTCAACTTCACCATTTTCCATAAGCTCAAGAATAATCGGTTCCATCTCCATTTTTTGGGCATTCGGGACAATCCACTTGATTCTATAGCCTTTATCCTCAACATCTTTTACAAAAATATCTTTCGCTTTGAAAACAATCTGATCCGTTTTTTGCTCGTTGAAAAATTCCGGAATACTGCTGCCAAGACAATCTAAAATATCCTTCAGTGTGGCAATCGAAGGAGATGTCAAATCTCTTTCCAATTGTGATATATAGCCTTTTGTCAATTCACACCTGTCTGCCAGTTCTTCCTGTGTTAAACCGTATTCGAGCCTTAACCGTTTAATTTTGTTTCCGATCTGCATAATTCCCTCCGTTTTTACCGGTTAACAACCAGTTTAAAAAGCCCAAACCAAGTTTAGTATATTTAAACCATTACTAACACTAAAAAACATTTTGTTTAATTATACTAAACTTTCAGATAAACTGAACTTTATTATTACACTTTTTTATTCCTGTGTCAACAACATTTTTTTCTTTTTTATACCTAAGAAAATGGCATTCGAAATTAGAGCATAATAAAATCCGGTACACCGCTTTGGCAGCGGTAAAAATTTGTACCGGATGAATATAAATATATAAGTTAAGGCGTTATACCGTTCACTTATTTACCGTCAATTCAGCTTAAATCTTTTTATGCTTTTTTGTAAATCGAACGCCGCCTGTTTTAATTCGTCAGCTTTAGAAGCAAGCTCCTCAATAATAACCGTTTGTTCCTGAGTAGATGCGGTAACTTCCTCAGCGGAAGCGGCTGTTTCTTCGGATACGGCTGAAATATTTTGTATCGATGTAATCGTATGATTTTTGTTTTTCTCCATTTCCATAATTAGCTTAATAATCTGTTCAATCTTTCCGGAAAGATTATCCATTGAACTGTTGATCTTTTCAAATATATCAATCGCTTCTTTTACGGCCTTATTCTGCGTACCTATAATAATTTCCGTTTCAGCGGCTTTTTCAACAGTTTTTGCAGTCATATCCTGAGTATTCCTGATAATCGAAGAGATATCCCGTGCCGCAATCATGGACTGTTCGGCGAGCTTTCTGACCTCATCGGCAACTACTGCAAATCCGCGTCCCATACTGCCTGCTCTTGCCGCCTCTATCGCAGCATTAAGTGCAAGGAGATTTGTTTGATCCGCAATATTTCCAATTACCTTGATTATTTTGCCAATAGATTTGGAATGGTTGTTAAGCTCCTGGATATAATCAATGATTTCTCTTGATATCGCTGTTGTTTCATTTGCTTTAGCTTCAAGCTCATTAATCGAAGATAAACCCACGGCTGTCATTTTTGTTGTGTCATTTGCCAAATCATTCATCTCTTCAATGTTATATACCACGTCATTAATTTTATCAGCAAGCTCATTAATTGTCTTAACCCCGTTTTCCGCATCTTCAGCCTGAGCGGCGGCACCCGAAGTTATCTCCTGAATAGCCCTTGATATTTCATTAAAAATGGAAGAAACATGTCCCGACGTGGAAGATACGACATTAGCGGAAGAAGATACTTTTTCCGATACATTCTTCGTTTGTTCAATTAACATACGCATACTGGATATCATTGAATTAATGCTGTTGGTTAGTTTTCCTAATTCATCCTTCCGCTCAGATTTAAAGCTCATGGAAAGATCGCCTGAAGCTGCCTGTTCAGAAGCATCCACTATCAGGTTAATCGTCTTTCTCATACTGTTTGCCATAAAATACCCGGTGGCTAAAGCAATCAAAACGGCTGCCGCCATTATAATGACAGTAATTATAATAACCGTACTTGCGGCTGAATTAAGTTCTTTCTCAGGCATCATTCCAATAAGGATAATTCCGGAATCCGCAATTTTATAGTAAGAAGTAAGATACCGGGAATTCAGATAAGAAACGCTTTGTGTACCGCTGACTTCGGAACTTCTCTGCATCTTTTGAAAAAAAGGCTGGTTAACGATATCCGATTGTTCCACCGTTTCTCCGTTCACAATAACTTTACCGTCCGAAGTTACTATATAGATTTGCTTGTTTTTTCCGATATCAATTCCGGATACAAAATTGCTAATCACTTCGGGTTTCACATCAATAACAAGCAAACCGACCGTTTCCCTGGACGCCAGGTTGCTTATCAGTTTCATGTATGTCAGGGAATAATTCTTCGAAATGCTTTCGTCCGCACTTTCAAGTTCATTGTGCCATCCAAACCATGCTCCGTTTGACGGGCTTTCCTGCAGAACCTTTATAAAGCCGGAATTCTCTACATCCGCATAAACAGCAGTGGCAAAAATGGAAGAAACAGACTCGGCACCCGACAGGATCATCACTCCCGAGATATCGGGATTAAAAGCGGAAGCAGACATCAGTTTGTTATTAATCTTCTTTGCAGTTTCAAGTTGGAGCCGTGCATCATTAATATCATTCTTATTCCATTTCTTTGTATAATAATTCTGCACATCAACATCGGTACAGATTTGTTCCGCCTGGTTTTTTATCGTATTAAGCAATAGGGTAAAATATTTACCGCCGTTTTCCATTGCCGTTTCGGATGATTGAGCCGCAAGTCGTGTTACAGTACCGGAAGTATTGGAATAGGAGAATAAACCAAGTATAATAATCAAAACCACAGGGATTAGAAAGGCAAGTATAAGTTTTGCTCTTATGCTTTTTGATATGAACAGGTTAGATGCGTTCTTCTGTAAAAAATCTCTCAGTTTTTCCTGATACGTTTTTATTTTGTTATAAAATTTTTTATTTCCCATACTATAGTCCCCTTTTTCCCGCAAAGTCAGCATTAATATTATCCATGAATGCGAACTTTAACAGCGTTTTTTAAAGTATTCCCCAACAAGAAACTTCATCAAATCGCTGGGCTGTTTTCTTATAAATTCCGCTTTATCGCCAAACACCATTCCGTACGGTGAATCGACAGTGTAAGGTTCCCAATGAGGCATTTCCTCTCCGGTGGAATCCGTTCCGTTTGGATCACCGGAGCGTATAAAGTTTGCCCAGTAGTTACACATCTGGCGTGAAAGATCATAGTGTTTCCCAACAAAGGGCCTCCAGCATTTCGCAAGGGTTTCGAAAAAGAACCATAGGTCAACGGAGTGAAAGGTTCCAGGGTTGTCCCAACCAGGTATTTCCGCGTCAAAATTATAATAAAACAAGGGTGTATTTGCGTCCGTATCGGAATTTGCCTGTGCAATTATGCGTATCGCATATTCGATCGTATTAACGCTTGCCCTTTTCAGTACATCCTCTATGCTTCCCGATTGGGCTTCGCAAAGTGCAAGAAATTCGTCCGCGCTGTCGCCGAAAAGTTTGGCTGCCATATTTCTTAATTCTTCATAGTTACTCACATCCGGAACACTGAAGAACTCATTCGACGTATGTCCCAAAAACACAGGAACCATCAGGCGCTTATTTTCAAGAAATAGTTTGAACGGATCACCGACAACAAAAATATCATCCATAACAGGCCAAAATGGATTGTTATACTCCACTGCTTTATCCCGTATGTATTCCGCATCAAGCTTACGGGCTTCCGAAAGTGACGAAACTCCCAGGGACTCGAAAAATTTTACACCCTCCTGTTCTGCTTCGTTTAAAGATATATTAAGCCGCGGAAGCCGGTTGTTCGGATAAAGCGGAGCAAACACTCCGCTTAGTATAATCGCCCTTTGAAATAATTCTTTATTTTTTGGAGATGTAAGATGTAATAATACACTTCCACCGCCTGCGGATTGGCCCCCTATCGTAATATTATCAGGGTCTCCGCCGAATGCGGCAATATTACGCTTCACCCAGCGTAAACCCGCCTGCTGATCAAGCAGACCGAAATTAGCCGGAGCTTCCGGTGATTCGGATGTTATTTCAGGATGGCATAAGAATCCGAAAGCGTTAAGCCTGTAATTAACCGTTACTACAACGATACCGCGCCTTGCTATGCGTTCACCGTCAAATTCCATTTCCGCAGTATGTCCGACCTGAAACCCGCCTCCGAAAAACCAAACATACACAGGCAGTTTTTCATCGGTACTTTTTGCCGGTGTCCATACGTTAAGGTAGAGACAATCCTCATCCATCGGAATTTCCGGATCAACCATCCATTCCCTTGTGTATATATTGTTCACATCAATAACAGTCTTTTCCTGCATCGATATAGGTGCGAATTCCAATGCATTGAATACGCCGTTCCAATCTTTTGCAGGCTGCGGAGCTCTCCAGCGATTCTCTCCAACCGGCGGAGCAGCAAACGGTATTCCTTTAAAACTCGTTATACGAGGATCCGCTGCGGGCAATCCTCTGACTATACCATTTTCAACTCTTACAACTCTGAGCATACTCTTTACTCCCTCCTATAATAAATCGGAAAATTACAGTCTTTCCTTAATTAGTTAAAAGCAAACGATGTGACGGATACCTGCTGCAATTTCTTTAATTTATGATAAATCGTTTTATTATATTACAATATTACCCCAATTATTACATAATTAAAATAGAAAATTTAAGAATTTCCTGTTTATCTGTTTTATTATGATATTTGCAATATAAACGTAATTATTGTAAAAAATCAGGCTTTTTTAGTGTTTAAATTGCTAATCATTATATTCGCTGTTATAATAATTAGTAAAAGGTTTTAATATGTGAATTTTAAAATGAAAGGATTTGTGGTATCTTGGTTACACTGAAAGAAATAGCTCAAATGTGCGGTGTATCAATCAGCACTGTATCGAATATAATAAACGGAAAGTCAAATGTCGGTGAGGACACAAGGCGTAAAGTGCTTGAGGTTATAAAGCAAACCGGCTATAAACCGAATTATTTCGCTCAGGGAATGCGGAAACAAAAAACCCGGATTGTAGGAATAATTGTTGAAGACTTAAATTTATTCAGCACAACCCCGATTGTCGGCGCAATTATGGCGTACTTTGAAGATCATGATTACCGTACAATCCTTATAGATATGCGTCTTTATGACAAATGGCAGGACACTTGGTACAATGACGAACAAAAAATTCAGTCCGTACTGCAGCCGTCAATTAAGGAACTATTGTCAATTAAAGTAGACGGTATTGTTTATATTGCCGGACACTGCAGGATTATCAATTGTTTTCCCAATGATTTTAAAATTCCTGCAATCGTAGTATATGGTTTGTCGAAAAATCCTCGCTTTACATCGGTTATAATTGATGATAAAAAAGGCGGATATGATATAACCAAATATCTGATTTCGGCAGGGCACCGCAGGATTGGAGTGATTGCCGGCACTGCCGACAATTTGCATACAATGAACCGAAGTTTAGGATACCAGCAGGCTTTGTTTGAGGAAAAAATTCTGTTTAATCCTGATCTTATAAGATATGGAGACTGGATGAGAGAATCGGGATATAGTGAAGCGGAATATTTAGTTAACAGCGGTGTTACCGCAATTTTCTGCATGAATGATATAATGGCGGCAGGCGCATACGATTATCTCTATGAAAAGGGGATAAAGATAGCAGAAGATATATCGGTTGCCGGTTATGACAATAATGTAATATCTGAATACCTCAGACCTGCCCTAACAACAAATGAAATTCAATTAAATGAAATAGGACAGGAATCCGCAAAGGTAATGTTAAAAATGCTTGAAAACAAGTATATACCCTCTAAAAACCCGGATATTATAGAAATACCCTGCCGGCTTGTTACCCGTGAATCCGTAAAAAAATATAAATTAGAACCTGCCTCCGGCAATACTGTTGTTTCATAAACCGGTTGAATTTAAAAATATAACAAAAACGATTTAATTTTATATTTTTTCAATAAAGGGATTATAGCAATTAATACCGGTAAGTTAAAACCTACATCGTTATGAAAGTCAATGTGTTTTAATGTAAAACCAGAATCAAGATAATAAATAATTTGAGCCTCTATCTCTTCTCTTATAGCTCCAATGCCTACAAAAGAAAATATTTTTCTTAAAGATCTGGGGTTGTCAGATATAAATTTATTATCTCTAACTAGATTAGTATATTTTAAAATTTTGGAAGTAAGTGGGCGACCTTCTGTTAAGTTAATATGCAAACCAACTATATCGACAAAATTATTCTTCTTTGCAATTTGAACTGCTTCTCTCGAGTACTCAGTATTAACTACAAGCGATACATTAGTACATATGTTTTCTTTTACTGCATATTCCACCGCAATATTTCGCTCCCGATTCAGCCCAAAATCATCTGCTGTTACTATAATTCTTACGTTTTCTTTCATTCATATCCCCTCAAGTTACTAGTAAATAATCATCTAAAAATTGTCTGATTTTATCTTTTGAATTAAACATCATCACATCAATTATAGATAAATTAGGTTCAAACTTATTAAACTGCTTATATTCAATCGCTTGTGTTTTTAAGAATCTTAGTTTAATACCATTCGCTTCAAATTCACCTGGGGAGTACAGTCCGACTCCTCCAATTGCATTATAATACTCTTTGGCTCCAAGAATTTTGCATATATGAAGAATTTTGTCTTGGCCTTTTAAGTCATTGTCCTTCTTAATAGTTGATGATAGGATGATTTCTGTTTCGATCTCTAAATATATCGCTATCTTTCTTATTAAGTTTTCTAAATAGAGAGACAGACTTTTTTCATCATTATGAATAATTTCTTCTATAATAGGAA
>FZPS01000062.1_pt2918 | contig 21106 bp, 19 predicted proteins | sample 1817821 | NCBI WGS metagenome assembly FZPS01 (sample SAMEA104158645, study PRJEB21678) | metagenome | place: Germany | collected 2015-04-21 | reverse complement strand
GTTTTGTAATAAAAGCCTGATGCGATATGCAATGCATCAGGTTTTTTGAATTTATACTCAATTTATCCTATTTATTATTTAAATAATGAAAATTGTAGTAATATATAGTATAATTTAAGTAAGGTTTCTATCTTGTTTTTCTTTCTAACTTTTTTGGCATGTCACCGGTTGTTATCTCTATAAATTCCAACACGAAGGAGAGGGCCATGGATAAAAATATTTTTTTATGGCTTGTAATAATTGGAATAATTATTGGTATGGGTTTTTCCGTCTTTGGAGAAACTAAGGCGGAAAGCAAAGAAACCGTATACATTATCCCCATAAATGGGGAGATAACTCCTGCCATGGCTACTTTTTTTGTAAAAAGCTTACAGGAAGCTGAAAATTTAGGTGCTGATGCCATATTAGTGGAGTTATCTACTTTTGGGGGTAGGGTGGATGCTGCACTTAATATGAAACAGGCTATTGAACAGTCCAAAATTCCTATAGTTGTATATATTAGCGATAGAGCTATATCAGCAGGTGCTCTTATTGCTATTACTGCTCCCAGGATAATAATGGCACCAGGCAGTCATATGGGTTCTGCGGAGCCTATTCCCTATAGCAGCAAGGCTGTAGCAGTTATAAGAGGCGAATTTGAATCAGCAGCTGAGCGTAATGGTAGGGATAAAACAATTGCTGCAGCAATGGTGGATAAGGAGTTAGAAATTCCAGAGCTTTCTCCAGCAGGATCCTTGCTAGATATTACAGCCGTTACGGCAAAAGAATATGAATATGCGGAAGAGATATTGGAAGGACGTCAAAATGTATTAGATTACCTAGGTTTTAAAAACGCATATGTAGTTGAGAAACAGCCCGATTTTCTTTTTAAACTGGCACAGTTTCTCACAAAGAGCAGTGTGGCACCTTTCCTGCTTACCATAGGGATAATCGCTATCATAATTGAAATATTTACTCAGGGTTTTGGCATAGCTGGTATTGTAGGAATTGGGTCTTTAACATTATATTTCGGAGCCAATCTCATGGCTGGATATTCACATTGGTGGCCTGTTGTTGTCTTTTTTATAGGAATTATTTTTTTAGTAGTAGAGTTATTTATGCCTGGTTTTGGTTTGCCAGGGATTATTGGAATAGTAGCCATAATTATCGGAGTGATATTTGCCGCATCGGATCCTATAAGGGGTTTAAAAAACTTTGGTATAGCTTTAGTTCTGGTAACCATACTGACACCAATTCTTATTCGGTTTTTGAAAGGGATGGGCACTTTTAGAAGAGTCGTATTATCTGAAACTGTTGTAGGAAATACCCATCTAACCGTAGAAAATATGGCTGAAGGTTTAGTAGGGAGAAGAGGGACAGCTATAACTACCCTAAGGCCATCAGGAATTATAGAAATACAAGGAAGAAGATTGGATGCTGTATCCGAAGGTGAATTTATTGCTCCAGGTACACCTATAATAGTAGTTGAGGACAAGGGCTTATCAGTTGTTGTTTCTAAAGATCGGTAATAAAAATAGGAAAATATGAGGGGGAATTTCAAAATGTATGAAATTGTAATACTGTTTATTATAGCAGCGGTATTGTCTAATATTATTAAGATATTGGGGAGGCCGACAAGGCCAGCCCAAACTCAAGAAAGAACAGCACCAAAAGAGATTCCTTCAGATGTCGATGAAAGCTGGGCGTCAGGCAAAGGTGTTACAAGCACAGTATCAGACACTGAGGGCCAGATTCAGTTTAAGTCTCAGACCAAGCCTCAATCTAGATCACAAGCCAAACCCCAGACTAAACCTCAAGTAAAACCCTTGGTTGCGCCACGGGTAGCTACCCGTTTAGAACAAGATCAATCAAGCTTTAAGAAAGGGCTAATAAAATTAACACCAGATAGGTTAGTCGATGGCATTATTATTTCCGAGATTTTGTCTCCCCCTAAATGTCGTAGAAATAAACTGTAAATTTAGCTTAAAAACTAGAATGTTGAATTCATTCTAGTTTTTTTGTTTTCAGCATACAATTAATATAGCGATATTAGGATTGAAAGAAATTCATCATAAATAGAGGAGAAATTTGGTATGAAAAAGAAGAAATTGCAGGAAGTAAAATCAACAGTATCTGAAATGTTTGATCTGCCCAAGGAAATAACCTTGAATATGCCCAAAATGAATCTTATAGGTAACAGTCAGATGATGGTAGAAAATCATAGGGGAATTATAGAATATACACCAGACCTGATAAGAGTAAATTCAACTACTGGAGTAATAAGGGTTCGGGGTAACCAGTTAAATCTTCGTAATATAGCAGCTGACGATATTATGATAAACGGGGATATAAAGTCCATTGAATTTATATAAGGTGTAATGATATTTTCAGTAGGTAGAGGTGGATTTCTTGATTTTTTTAAAGATATGGAATTATTTAATGGGATATCTAGTTATTAGGGTAGATGGGCTTTCCCTAGAGAAATTTATAAATCTATGTGTTAGTAGGGGAGTAAAACTATGGGCAATAAATAGGATAAGCTATACATCCCTTACTGCCAGGATTGGAATAAAGGACTTTAAAACCCTTCCCTCTATAGTCCGTATAGTCCCATGTAGAATAAAGATTGTTGATAAAAATGGCTTTCCTTTTTTGGCATATCGCTTCAGGCATAGAAAAATGCTTGTGATAGGTATGCTAATTTTTCTTATAATTTTATATATTTTATCTTCTTTTATTTGGGTAGTAGAAGTAAAAGGCCTAACAAAAATGGATAAAGAGATAATTTATGAGTTCCTAGAACAAAAAGGTATTAGTCCAGGTGTATATAAAGGTAGCCTCAACTTATGGGATATAGAAAATCAATTGCTTATAGAATTGCCAGAGCTTTCGTGGGCTAGCATTGAGCTTAAGGGTACCAAGGCCATTGTCAGAGTTGTGGAAGGGGTAAAGCCTCCAAAACTAATTGATACTAGTACTCCGTGCAATATAGTAGCATCAAAGGATGCCATCATAGAACAACCCATAGTAATGGAAGGGGAGCTGATGGTAGAGGTAGGAGATACTGTAAGAAAAGGGCAGCTATTGGTGAGCGGAATAATCGAACACCAGGACACTCAAATGGTTCGTTATGTTCATGCCAAGGCCAATATATGGGCCAGAACCTGGTATGAAGGAGTGGGGCAGGCAGATTTCCAAAGTATTTCAAAGAAAAGAACGGGAAAGAAAATCACTCATAAGTTATTAGAAACAAAAAATTGGCAAATAAATATAAACACCCAGGATATACCCTTTGATGAGTATGAGATCGAAGAAAAGCGTCATCATATATTAGGAAATAATTTTAACTTAAAATTAGCTTGGGTAATTAGAGAGTATCACGAAGTTAAAAAGAATCCCTCCCGAGAAAAAGATAAATTAGCTAAGGAAATAGCAGCTGAAAAAGCAATGGAAGATGCATTGAAAAAAATACCCAGTGGAGCAAAAGTCATTGACAAAAAGTTCAAATACGATATTATTAAAGATATAGGCTATAAAGCCATAGTTTATGTAGAGGTATTAGAAGATATTGCTGAACAGATAGAGCTTTCAGTAAATTAGGGGGATATTATTTGGAAGATATACTAAAGGATAGATTAATTGAAATAGAAAATATAAGTCAAATGATAGAGCTTTTTGGCAAGTTCGATGAAAACATTAAATTGTTGGAAGAAGAGCTGGATGTTCAAATAGTAGTTCGCCAAACACAGCTTCATCTTTTAGGCAAAGATCAATCTGTAGATTTAGCTTATACTGTTATAAAAAAGCTTTTAGACAGTATTAAGGAAGGTGGAAGAATAGACAAGGGCAAGGTAAGATACTTTATTCAGTTAGCCAGGGAAGGAGAAACTGATAATTTAGGAGAACTTATGGGAGATATTGTATGTATAACCCATAAAGGCAAACAAATTAAAGCTAAAACCCTTGGTCAGGCTAAATATATCAAGGCCATGAAACAAAATGATATAGTTTTTGGTATTGGTCCTGCAGGAACAGGAAAAACATATCTATCAATGGCCATGGCTGTAAATTCTTTTAAAAATAAACAAATAAGCAGGATTATATTGACTAGACCAGCGGTTGAGGCGGGAGAAAAACTTGGTTTTCTTCCTGGAGATTTACAAAATAAGGTGGATCCCTATTTAAGGCCCTTATACGATGCACTACATGACTTAATGGGCTTAGAGACTTATACCAGGCTTATTGAAAGGGGTGTTATTGAAGTAGCCCCTTTAGCATATATGCGTGGTAGAACTCTAGACGATGCCTTTATAATATTAGACGAAGCGCAAAACACCACTTCTGAACAGATGAAAATGTTCTTAACCCGACTTGGAGTTGGATCTAAGGCAGTTATAAATGGGGATATAACACAGATTGATTTACCTTCAGGCGAAAAATCCGGTCTGGTAGAGGCTGTACAAGTATTAAATGGGATTAAAGGGATTGAGTTTGTGCATTTGACTCACAGGGATGTGGTCAGACACGAACTGGTTATGTCAATTATTCGCGCTTATGACGAATATAATAAGAGAAGGTCTTCTACTAAATAAGAGAAGGTCTTCTACTAAATAAGAGGAGAGATTAATGTGAATCAGGTTGCTATTAGAAAGGACAGTCCTCCCTCATTAAGACAATTTATAAATTTTATTCAAAGTCCTAAGTTTTTAGGTACAGTGTTAGCCATTGTCAATTATATAGTAATTTTTACTATACTCATGGCATCTATGTTGCCTAAGCAGTATTCCCTTAAGGTTGGAGACATTCTTCATAATCCCATAAGCGCTACCAGAGATGTGGAGGATACCATTGCAACAGAGGAGCTAAGACAAGCGGCTAGGGAAAGTGTATCCAATATATACAGGTTTGATGAGCACATAACCGAGGGTGTCATTATAGAAGTGGAACAGATTTTTGACCAAATTGAAAGTGCCAGACAGCAGCTCCAGGACAAGTTTGAGGCATATAAACAAGAGCTGCAAAAAAAGAAAGAAATCCAGAAAAAACAAGAAGAACAATTAACAGAAGAACAGGATAATCAATCGACTGAGCAAAGGGAGGATCAGACAACGGAGCAAGAGGACACCCAGCCCATAGAACAAGAAATTGAGGAAAATGAACCAAGTCCCGATGAAATTTTGACAGATCAATTTATTGAGGAAATAAAAGAGAATTTCCCCATTATGCTATCTAAAGACGAAATAATAACCTGTCTAAATGCAGACGAAGAGGAGCTGATTCTACTAAAAGATCAGTTATTAAAAACTTTAAACAAACTACTGGAACTTCATATCAAACAGGATAATTTACTAGAGGCTAGAAACACACTGAGAGATGAGATAATGTCTCTTCCCGTATCTAATGAAATAAGAATTCTAGGAACTACAATTGGTGTTTCTGTTTTGAAACCTAATATGGTGTTTGACAAGCAAGCCACTGAGGAGGAGAAAGATAGAGCTGCTCAAAGTGTAGAGCCGGTAATCTACAAAAAGGGACAGTATATAGTTCAAGCCGGTCAACCTATAACGATCCAACAGTATAAGATGTTACAGGATTTGGGATTATTAAAGGAAGATAAGATAGATTTTACTATACTAGTGGGTGTAGGAGTAATAGTTTTATTAGTAGAGGTAATAGTAATATTATATTTAGCGGCATTTGAAAAACGTATATTAGAGAATCCTTCTCATTTATTAATGATAAGCCTAATAGTTTGGATGGTGCTAGGATTAGCTTTAGCAGTCAGCCAATTACACCAATATCTTATCCCTATAGCACTAGGCGCAATGCTTTTAACGGTTTTAATAGGTCCTACAACTGCCGGGATTATTAATATAGCTTTATCCATCTTAATAGGTATAATGCTGGATAACCACTTAAATATTATGGTAATGGGAATAAGTGGAGGAATACTGGGGATATATCTGTGTAACAGGGCGGAACAAAGAAATGCTTTGGTATGGGCAGGATTAGTGGTTAGTTGTGTAAACTATATGAGTATTTTTAGTCTGGAGATGATGACTTCCGGTGGATGGTTATCATCATTAAAAGTGTCCACCTGGGGAATTGGCAGTGGTCTGTTAGCGGGAGTCTTTCTAATAGGAACCTTGCCCATTTGGGAAAACCTATTTGGCATAGTTACGCCCATTAAGCTAATGGAACTATCTAATCCCAATCATCCGGTTCTTAAGCGTTTGCTTATGGAAGCCCCTGGAACATACCATCATAGTATAATAGTTGCCAATTTGGCTGAAAATGCTGCAGAAGCTGTAGGCGCAGATGGTTTACTTGCTAGGGTGGGTGCCTATTATCATGACATAGGCAAGTTGAAAAGGCCTCTTTATTTTAGGGAAAATCAGATTGCTACTGGAAATCCCCATGATAAGCTTAATCCTACTCTAAGTACTCATATTATTTTATCCCATGCCAAAGACGGCGTAGAATTAGCTAAGAAATACAGGGTTCCTAAGGTAATACAAGACTTTATTTTGCAACATCATGGAACTACTGCTGTAGCTTATTTTTATCATAAGGCTAAGGAAATGAATAATGGTGATAAGATCCATATAGATGATTTTAGATATGTGGGACCCAAGCCCAAAAAGAAGGAAACAGCCATAGTTATGCTGGCAGACACTGTTGAGGCAGCGGTTAGATCGATTCCCGATCCTACACCTGGAAAGGTGGAACGGCTAATACGTAAGCTTATAAAGAGTAAAATGGAGGATGGACAGCTAGATGATTGTCATCTGACTTTGAAGGATTTAAATACTATCGCAAATGCATTTTCCGGTGTTATGACAGGTGTTTTTCATGAGCGTATTGAGTATCCTAATACGGAGGAAAATGGACGATCTCAAGAAGGAGAAAATAAGAATGAAGATTGATAAGGATGTTATTATAGAAATTGATAACAGGCAGGACAGGATAAATATAACCCGGGAAACAGAAAAGCTAATTTACGACTGTGTCAAAAAAGTGCTAGATATGGAAGAATTCCACCTAAAAGCATTAGTAGATATAACTCTGGTGGACAACCATTATATTAAAGAAATTAACCTGGAGTATAGGGGTATAGATGATGCCACAGATGTGCTATCTTTCCCTATGCTTAATTTAAAGGCTGGACAAAAAGATATAGATGTACAACTATTTATAAACGATACAGATCCTGATACAGGAGCGATTATTTTAGGAGATATAATAGTATCCATGGAAAGAGTTAAAGAACAGGCTGAGGAATACGGTCACAGTTTTGAAAGAGAGCTGGGATTTTTAATCGTCCATGGTATGCTGCATCTTTTAGGTTATGATCATATAGAAAAAAATGACAGAGATTTAATGCGGAGTAGGGAAGAAACTGTTTTGGAGGCTTTGAACCTAACCAGATATTAATACAAAGGTCACTTCGGAAGGGTGAAATTTATTGAAAAACAGAAATCTGATAGATAGTTTTAATGATGCTATAGATGGATTGATCCAGACCTTTAGATCAGAACGGAATATGAAGATCCATCTTATAATCGCCCTTCTGGTTTTGCTTGCAGCTATATTTTACAACTTATCTAGAATAGAATTCATCCTGCTATTTATAGCTATGACATTAGTGATTGCAGCAGAAATGATCAATACTGCTATAGAAACCGTAATAGATATGATTAAAACTGAGTACCATCCTTTAGCCAAAAAAGCTAAGAATGTAGCAGCCGGTGCGGTACTGATAACTGCAATTAATGCACTGGCAATAGGTTATATATTGTTTTATGACAAGATAGACAAGCTCTCTTTGTCCTTAATAAGCCAAATTAAAACTATGCCGGTTCATGTTACAACCGCCAGTTTATTTATAGTAGCAATAGCAGTTGTAATTGCCAAAAACATAAATCGTACAGGTACTTTTTTAAGGGGAGGTATGCCTAGCGGACATAGTGCGTTAGCCTTTTCACTGTTCACCTGTATAACTTTAATAAGCGGCAATGCTCTGATATCCACACTAAGTATATTTATGGCTCTTATGGTGCTTCAAAGCCGCTATGAGGCGGGCATTCATTCTATGGGAGAGATAATCGTAGGCGCGATATTAGGCATTATACTGACTATCCTGGCTTTTCAGCTAGCAAAATTTTAAAGTTCCAGGAATAAAATTATGGAAATGGAAGATAAAATATGTATAATAAACTGATAGAAGAAGCATTAAAAGCGAAAAATAATGCTTATGCACCTTACTCCCACTTCAGAGTTGGTGCAGCACTACTTGATGTAGACCATAATATAACTAGAGGTTGTAACATTGAGAATATTAGCTTTGGAGCTACCTGTTGTGCAGAAAGGGTTGCCATATTTAAAGCTGTTTCACAAGGCCAAAAAGATTTTAAAGCTATTGCAGTGGTTTCAGATTCTCAGGACTTTACTTTCCCTTGTGGTATATGCCGTCAGGTTATGGTAGAATTCAAAATACCTATAGTTATTGTAGGGAACTGCAGTGGCCACTATAAAGAGTATAGATTAGAGGAACTAATTCCCTTTGCATTTGATAATTTTGATGCGAATCAAGTTTTGTAAGTGATCATCCGATTAAAATATAGATGATAAAGGTGATGTGATGGATCAAAAATTTAAATCAGGTTTTGTTGCTATTATAGGGCGCTCCAATGTGGGCAAGTCTACCTTACTTAATACTATGATCGGTGATAAGGTAGTCATTGTTTCAGACAAGCCTCAAACTACTAGAAACCGAATCCAATGTGTTTTAACTAGGGAAACTTATCAAATTGTTTTTATCGATACTCCTGGTATTCATAAAGCCAGGAATAAGCTGGGTGAATATATGGTAAAAACCGCTACCAGTACTCTAGATGAGGTTGATGTTATAGTTTTAGTGTTGGATATTGCTGATGGTATTGGGGTTGGAGATAAAAAAATTATAGAAATGCTAAAAGAAGTCCAAACACCGATTATAGTAGCTTTAAACAAAGCAGATAAATTATCTTCCCAGGAATTATCCAAGCGAATAGAAGAATTTAAAAGAGAATACAAGATAGATGATTTTGTAGCAGTGTCAGCTCTTCTAGGAGTCAATCTGGATCAACTGGAAAGCAAAATCCTAGAACATCTAGACGAAGGTCCTAAATATTACCCCGATGATATGATTACTGATCAACCGGAGCGAGTAATAATTGCTGAGCTTATCAGGGAGAAAGCTTTAGAACTTTTACGGGAAGAAATACCCCATGGAATTGGTGTGGAAATAACTAGTATTAGAGAAAGGGAAGATCAGGATTTAATTGATATTTTTGCCACAATCTATGTAGAGAAAAAGTCCCATAAAGGTATAGTTATTGGGAAAAGAGGTCAAATGCTAAAGCAGATAGGCCAAAAAGCACGAAGGGATATAGAACATCTATTGGGGACTCAGGTATACATCGAGCTTTGGGTGAAGATTACTGAGGATTGGAGAAATAATATAACAGCTTTAAGAAACCTGGGCTATGATGATAGATGATAAAATTTAATGTCGTTATTTGTCGTTTACGGATTATTTTACATTGAATATAGCAGATATATGGTGGAAATGATAATAATAACGTGGGTAAAATTTTCGTGCTATAAGGGTAAAAGGGGAGGCATTAAAGATGAAGGACCTAGTCTGGAATGTTTTTAAAAAAACTGGATCAGTAACAAGTTATTTATTATATAAAGAGATAGAGAGGTATGGGGAGAGGGAAAGAAATGAAAAAGGTTATAAGACATCTGCCCACCCAGGGAGTGGTGCTGCGTTACACTAATTTTAGGGAAGCCGATCGCATGGTTACACTCCTGTCACCTACTTTAGGCAAGATTTCGGTGATGGCCAGGGGATGCAGAAAGCCTAATAGTCGTTTTCTATCAGCTACTGAGTTATTCTGCTATGGCGACTATGTACTTTATAAAAAAGATGATTTCCACGTTATGACCCAGGCAAGTGTCAATGATTCCTTTTATGATATTCGAAATGATTTGGAAAAGCTAAGTTATTCCAGTTATATACTTGAGTTAACTGAAGAGGTGGCAAGCCCAGGACAAGAAGATAACCACCTCTTTTATTTGTTATTACAGACCCTGTCCTATTTATGTTATTCCGATCTAAATCCAAAGGATATAACTCATGCATTTGAAATAAAGCTTATGGATCATCTAGGCTACCGGCCTATACTAGATAGATGTATGATCTGTGGGACAAAGAATAAATCTTATTATTTTGATGTAAGGCAGGGCGGATTAATATGTGGTTCATGTCATAATATGGGGGAAACAGGATATAATATTCAAATGGGAACCATTAAGACAATAGAATATATCTTAAATATGGATTTTAAAAGGCTAAATATTCTCAAGATCCCTACTTCCACAAGTAAGGAGTTGGATAGGATATTAGAGGCTTATATCATAGAACGAATGGAAAAAAAGCTCAAAACTCGACAATTTATCCAGGAATTTGACCACATAAAAGGACCTTGAGTTAAAAAAAGATGGAAATCTATTGACCAAAAGGCGAAAATTGTATAAGATAATAAGGCAATTAAATTTAGTCACAGATGGAAATAGTTAATTTCTATTTTCATTTTAAATAATACCTAACCCAAATACATACTAAGGAGGAAAGATATATGTCCAAAAAGTACGTATACCTTTTTAGCGAAGGTGACGCTACAATGAGAAATTTGCTAGGTGGTAAAGGTGCAAACCTAGCTGAAATGACTAACCTTGGTTTACCAGTACCTCAAGGTTTTACTGTTACAACCGAAGCATGCACAAGGTACTATGAAGATGGTGAAACAATTGCGCCGGAAATCGTTGATCAGATTCATGAAGCAATGGCAAAGCTGGAAGAAATCGCGGGCAAAAAGTTTGGTGATGTAAATAATCCATTTTTGGTATCTGTAAGATCAGGTGCTAGAGCATCAATGCCTGGTATGATGGATACTGTTCTAAACCTTGGCTTGAACGATGAAACGGTAGAAGGCCTAGCAAAACTAACAAATAATGAAAGATTTGCTTACGACAGCTATAGACGATTTATCCAGATGTTTTCTGATGTTGTAATGGGAATCGATAAATCTCATTTTGATGAGATTATGGATGATATTAAAGCTAAAAACGGTATAACTGACGATTCAGAATTAACTGCTGAAAACCTTAAAGAAATGGTCAAGCGCTTTAAGGATCTTTATAAATCCATTCAGGGAGAAGATTTTCCACAGGATCCAAAGGCCCAGCTTTTGGCAGCTGTAGAGGCTGTATTTAGTTCCTGGAACAATCCAAGAGCTATTGTTTACAGAAGAATGAACGATATTCCCAGCGATTGGGGAACAGCTGTAAACGTACAGGCTATGGTATTTGGTAATATGGGTGAGGATTGTGGTACCGGTGTTGCTTTTACAAGAAATCCTTCTACAGGAGAAAACAAACTCTATGGCGAATATTTGATAAATGCTCAGGGTGAAGACGTAGTTGCCGGTATTCGAACACCAGAGCCTATTGACAAACTGGAAGAGGTTATGCCTGAAATTTATAACCAGTTTGTTGAGATTGCTGAAAAACTAGAAAAACACTATAAAGACATGCAGGATATGGAGTTTACCATTGAGAAGGGTAAGCTGTACATGCTGCAAACCAGAAATGGTAAGAGAACAGCTACTGCTGCTTTAAAAATCGCGGTTGATCTGGTAAATGAAGGATTGATCACTAAGGAAGAAGCACTGCTCCAGATTGATCCTAAGCAGCTAGATGTATTACTACATCCTGCTTTCGAGCCTAACGCATTAAAGGCTGCTAAACCTATTGCAAAAGGACTTCCAGCATCCCCAGGTGCTGCAACAGGACATATTTATTTTACAGCTGAAGCAGCAGCTGAAGCAGCTAAAAATGGAGAGAAGATTATCTTAGTTCGTCAAGAAACCTCACCTGAGGATATTGAAGGAATGTATGCTGCTGAAGGTATACTAACCTCAAGAGGTGGAATGACTTCTCACGCTGCTGTTGTTGCAAGAGGAATTGGAACCTGCTGTGTAGCTGGATGTGGAGAAGCCCAGATCGATGAAGCTAGCAGGACCTTAACAATTGGCGACAAGGTCTTTAAAGAAGGAGATTATATCTCTCTAGACGGATCCACCGGATATGTATATGGTGAAGAGTTACCCACTCAGGCGCCAGAAGTAAGCGGTGATTTTGCTATCCTAATGGAGTGGGCAGATGAATTCAGAAGACTAAATATTCGTACCAACGCTGATACACCCAGAGACGCTAAACAGGCGTTAGAGTTTGGTGCACAGGGAATTGGACTATGCCGTACAGAGCATATGTTCTTCGAAGAAGATAGAATCCCTGCAATGCGTGAAATGATTGTTGCCAGAAATGAAGAGGAAAGAAGAAAAGCTCTTGCAAAGCTGCTACCTATGCAAAAAGGTGATTTCAAAGCCATATACGAAGTAATGGGTGATAGGCCTGTTACAATACGTCTACTGGATCCACCACTACATGAGTTCTTACCTCATTCAGATAGCGATATTAGAGCATTGGCTTTGGATATGGGATTAACCTTTGAAGAGCTAAAGGCTACTATAGTCGATCTTCAGGAGTTAAACCCAATGCTAGGTCATCGTGGTTGCCGATTGGCTGTAACCTACCCTGAAATTGCAGAAATGCAGACCAGAGCTATAATCGAAGCTGCAGTTGAAGTAAGAGAGGAAAAAGGATATAATATCCTCCCAGAAATCATGATTCCTCTAGTAGGAGATGTTAAAGAGTTAAGATACGTTAAAGACGTAGTAGTAAAGACAGCTGAAGCCGTGATGGAAGAAAAGGGAGTAAAGGTTTCTTATGAAGTAGGAACTATGATTGAAGTACCTAGAGCAACTCTCCTTGCAGACGAAATTGCTAAGGAAGCAGAGTTCTTCTCCTTTGGTACCAATGACTTGACTCAGATGACCTTTGGTTTCTCCAGAGATGATGTTGCTAAGTTCTTGGATGACTACTATGAGAAACAAATCTTCGAGAGCGATCCATTTGCACGTGTGGATCAAAAGGGTGTCGGTAGATTGATGAAGATGGCCGTTGAGCTTGGTAGATCAGCTCGTCCTGAAATTAAATTAGGAATATGCGGAGAGCATGGTGGAGATCCTAGCTCAGTAGAGTTCTGCAACCTACTTGGACTAGACTATGTATCTTGCTCACCCTTCCGTGTACCAATTGCAAGACTGGCAGCTGCCCAGGCAGCAATTAAACAGGGCAAGTAAAAGGATTAAAATCATCTAATTCTAAAATGAAGGGTATTGCCACTTACTAGTACTTAGGGCAATACCCTTTTTTCTTGACTTGCACCTATGGTGAGAAGATGATAATAATCTAGATGACTTTACAAGGGCTTTATGATAACATAACTTTATGGTCATATAAAATTAGGGTAGGTCTAAACAAAGGTATGAGATAGAAATAAAAACAAAGCATCATCCTATAGGCTATTGATATTAGAGTGGTGGTGAAAGGCATGAAGCTCGCATTTATAATGAGAAAAATTACAAAAACTTTCTATGATAATAGTAGTGTCTTGGGAGAATGTGCGCTTATTAATACCCGAAGAATTTATTATTTATCTATGATAGCTATTCCATTGCGTATAATCAATATTTTTCTTTTTACCATTAATAAATCCTATGACACCCTGACTTTAAAGGCATGGAGTAAAGGTATTATAGCATCCCATCTTGTTTTATTAGTTTTTATGATTGGATTCTTATTAGTAACTCATAGACTGAAAAACAGAATACAGCCAAATAAAACCATGTTCCTATTGCAGTATATTGTTGTGGTTGTTATTATGGCATCTGGAATTGCAATAGTCACCTTTGATCAATTAGTAACCACTAATATTACACCTGTTCTATTAATCTCCATAATCACTGGGACAATTTTTTTAATTAGACCTATAACATCTTTTATACTATTTGCCACTTCTTATATGACTTATTATTACTTAATAGCCTTAACCATAACCAATCAACAGATACTGCTTTCCAACAGAGTTAATGGGATTACCGCTATTGGAATTGGTTTCTTGCTTAGCCTTTTTCTTTGGCATTACAATTATATCAATATTACCCAAAAACGATGTATTGAAATGCAACAAAAAAAATTGGAACAAATGGCATATTATGATTCGCTTACTGACCTGCCTAACAGGAGATTATATGAGAAATTGATAAAACAAGAAATATCGTTAATGCAACGTTACGGACATGAAACGGTTCTAATTATATTAGATATTGATAACTTTAAAAAAATTAATGATACATATGGTCATCCAGTTGGTGATGATATACTTAGGCAACTGGCTGATCTTCTAAAAAGCAATGTTAGAGATTCAGATACTGTTTTTAGGTTTGGAGGAGAAGAATTTATTATCCTTATGCCTCAAACTTCTTTAGAGGGGGGATATGCATTTGCCGATAGATTAAGAAAATTAATTATGGATAAAACATTTAGCATAGGGCCTATTACGGTACAGATTACTTCCAGCTTTGGAATAACATCAATGGATGATACTAATAGTCAGAACTTAGAAGGTTATTATCACCTGGCAGATAGGGCACTCTATTTGGCTAAACAAAGAGGAAAAAATAGAGTTGAAATAGTCTGCGGAAAGGCAGATTAAAAAGTATGTTCTTGTATGAATGCGTGGCAAAGTAAAAAGCAACTCTTGTTCATATTAAAAATGTTTTTACTTGTATATTAATGAGCTATTGATAATTAAAAATCAATGGCTTTTAGTTTTTAATATTTTTTCACCCAGTTAGCAAATAAGTTAATTTTATAAGTGAAATAGAAGGATATTGGGTATATATGTTGTATATATACTATAGTGGAATTCATCCCAATGGATAGATAGAATTAGCTAGAGAGGGATAATATGGCTATTCGACAAGAGATAGAAAAACTTGAAGAGAAAGTACTTTCTGCCTATGCGGCTATAAGTTCAAAAACCAAAGGAAGGCAGCATCCTGAAGAAAGATGCAATATTCGCACAGAATTTCAAAGGGATCGAGACAGGATACTTCATTGCAAGTCTTTTCGTCGCTTAAAACATAAGACTCAGGTTTTTATTGCGCCTGAAGGGGATCATTTTCGAACTCGATTAACCCATACCTTGGAAGTTTCTCAAATAAGTCGAACAATAGCCAGAGCCTTAAGATTAAATGAAGACTTAACAGAGGCAATAGCTTTAGGTCATGATCTTGGGCACACTCCCTTTGGACATATAGGCGAAAGAGTATTGGATAGTTTATCTAAAAATGGGTTTAAACATAATTTGCAAAGTATCAGAATAGTAGAGACTTTAGAGGGAGGCAGAGGATTAAACCTAACATGGGAGGTCAGGGATGGTATAAGAAATCATACAGGTCCTCAAATTCCAGCAACTTTGGAGGGACAAATAGTTAGGATTAGCGATCGTATTGCTTACATTAATCATGATATTGATGACGCAATAAGAGCCAATATAATTTCAATAGATTGTCTTCCCAAGGACTGCATAGAAGTATTAGGTAAAACCCATAGACAGCGTATAAATACAATGGTTGAGGATGTTATTTCTTTTAGTATGAATAAGCCCTATATAGGTATGTCCGAACTAGTAGGACAAGCCACAAATGAACTTAGGAATTTTATGTTCGCAAGGGTATATACTGATTCAGTCTCAAAGTCTGAAGTGGAAAAGGCCAATAGGATTATTCAAGACCTTTTTTATTATTTTTTAAAGAACATTCATAAGTTGCCTGAAGAATACACCAATGTTATTTCACAAGATGGAGAAGAGCAGGGAGTATGTGATTATATAGCAGGTATGACGGATCGTTATGCAGTCTCCCTTTATAAATCATTGAAAGCCATTTAAGAGAATAATTATTGACACAATGGATGAAAATATTTAGCAAAAAGATATATATGAAGAGCCAGCTAATACAACATGGCATATAAAACGATTATGTGGGCCTTTTAAAATGTTATAATTAAAAGAAGGAAAATGACAAAGCATGTCGAATATAAATCTATGGGTTTGCGTTCCCAGGTTTTTTACTAAGCCCAAAGTTATACCTGATATGTTGTGTTGATGTAAAGGTATGGCATTATGCATATGACATAGATATGATAGGTGATGGTGTTGTCTAATTTTTTGCCTGAAGATTTTATTGAGGAAGTACGGATTGCCAATGATATTACAGATGTAATATCTGAATATATATCATTAAGACCCAGAGGGAGAAATTACTTTGGCTTATGTCCTTTTCATAATGAAAAAACTCCTTCTTTTTCCGTTGATCCTCAAAAGCAGTTATATCATTGCTTTGGCTGTGGAGAAGGCGGGAATGTCTTCAACTTTATTATGGCACAGGAAAGACTTGACTTTGTAGATTCAGTTAAATTTTTGGCTGAACGCAAGGGAATTCCTCTCCCAGGCACATTAAACAGTGTTCAGAATGAGGAGGCTAAAAGGCAAAGGCAAGTACTTTATAATATAAATAGAACTGCGGCAATGTATTATCACCATAACCTTTTATCATCTGAAGGCAGAAGTGCACTTGAGTATCTTCAATCTAGAGGGATAGACAACAAAACTATAAGGACTTTTGGATTAGGCTATTCACCTGATTCCTGGAATTCCACCATGAACTACCTATTAGATCAGGGTTTTGATGAAAGATTGTTAATCCAGACAGGTCTGGTTGTAGAAAAAGATAAGAGTACCTATGATCGATTTCGAAACAGAGTCATGTTTCCCATAATTGACTATAGAGATCGGGTAGTAGGATTTGGAGGAAGAGTTATGGATGATTCTGTTCCTAAATATTTAAACTCTTCTGAAAGTCCTATTTTTAACAAGAGCAGTGTACTCTTTGGTCTTAATTTAGCAAAAAAGCAACGTCCTATAGATAATCTTATCATAGTGGAAGGTTACTTGGATGTAATCACCCTTTATGAGTTTGGTTTCCGCAATGCAGTTGCTTCATTAGGTACAGCCTTAACTCATGAACAGGCAAAATTATTAAGAAGGTATACACCCAATATATATATAGCATATGACGGAGACATTGCAGGGCAAAAAGCTACGGCAAGAGGTTTAGATATATTAAAAGATGCAGGTTGCAATGTTAGAGTGATTATGCTACCAAAAGGTATGGATCCTGATGATATATTGAGAAAACAGGGTATAGAGTATTTTAAAAAGCTTATTAATAATGCCGTATCCTTAACAGATTTTAAACTTGAAATGCTACGATCTGAATATGATTTAAATAATCAAGAGGAAAAGGTGGAATTTGCTACCAAGGCCGCAGAAATTCTTATAGGGCTTGAGAATCCATTAGAGAGGGACATATATATTCAAAAATTAAATACAACTACTGGTTTTAGACCGGAATTAATATACAGACTAATAGACCAATTAGATAGCAGGGGAAGCAGGTTAGGTCTAAAAAGGAAGTCAGTTGGTAATAATAGGGATACTACAAACATTAGCAAGGCAAGACTCCGCTTGCCTGCAAATATTAAAGCAGAAAAGCATTTGATACGCCTGATGACTGAGAGTGAAGAAATGGCTAAAAAAATTTTAAGTCAGCTTGACGATCTAGAGTTTGAAGATTCTATCCATAGAGAGGTTATAGATATTATAAAAAGATTGTTAGAGAAAGATATTGAGCCTCATCCGGCTCAAATACTTAATTATGTACAGGAGCATCCGTCAAGGGGTAAAATTACAGAAATATTTAAGTTAGAAATGGAGTATGATAATGTAGATAAATATATTAAGGATTGTATAGATGAGCTTAGACGCTATCAGTTAGAAAAAAGGGCAAATTATCTTAAGGAGCAGATTACGAAGATGGAACTTGAAGGAGAAAGTGGATCACCACAATACTGGAAACTAGTTGAAGAGTTAAATGCCATAAATCGTATGAATAAGCTTGGTGGTACAGGAAAGGAGGAAGTTATGTGACGAAAAGAGATAAAGCCTTAAATCGAGTAAAGGAATTGATAGAAAAGGGTAAATCCAAAGGCGTTTTAACATATAAAGAAATTATGGACATGCTAGAAGAGATTGAGCTTGAAGCTGACCAGATAGAAAAAATTTATGAAACTTTGGAAACCCTTGGAATAGATGTGGTGGATGAGGAAGATGAAGGTAAAGATATTGATGAAATAAGTGATGAAGATGAGCAATCAGATGCTAGTCTGCTAGAGGGTGTAAGTATAGATGACCCTGTTAGGATGTATCTAAAGGAAATTGGAAAGGTTCCACTCTTGACTGCAGAGGAAGAGGTTGAACTGGCTAAGAGGATGGAGCAAGGTGATGAGGAGGCAAAGCGGAAGTTGGCAGAAGCCAACCTGCGTCTTGTAGTAAGTATTGCAAAGAGATATGTAGGTAGAGGTATGCTTTTTTTGGATTTAATCCAGGAAGGTAATCTAGGTCTTATAAAAGCTGTAGAAAAGTTTGACTACAGGAAGGGTTATAAATTCAGCACCTATGCAACATGGTGGATCCGACAGGCTATTACCAGAGCCATTGCAGACCAGGCAAGAACTATACGTATACCTGTTCATATGGTGGAGACTATTAACAAGCTAATCCGGGTGTCCAGACAGCTACTTCAGGAATACGGCAGAGAGCCTCTGCCTGAAGAAATAGCAAAGGAGATGGAGATATCCGAAGAAAAGGTAAGAGATATACTCAAGATAGCTCAAGAACCAGTTTCATTAGAAACTCCTATAGGAGAAGAAGAGGATAGTCACCTGGGAGATTTTATTCCTGACGATGACGCTCCTGCTCCTGCCGAAGCTGCGGCTTTTACCCTATTAAAGGAGCAGCTGATGGATGTATTAGATACTCTAACACCAAGGGAGGAAAAAGTATTAAGGCTAAGATTTGGATTAGACGATGGTCGTGCTAGAACCTTGGAGGAAGTTGGAAAAGAATTTAATGTAACTAGGGAAAGGATACGTCAGATCGAAGCCAAGGCTTTAAGAAAGCTAAGACATCCCAGCAGAAGTAAGAAATTAAAGGATTTCCTTGATTAGATAAAGGCACCAATTAAAAGGTGCTTTTTTACATAGTTTATCTTTATTATTTAGACTTTATAATAGGAGTGAAAGAATGTGCTAAGCCCCAGATTGAAGGCTTTAGCCCAGCAGGTGCCTGCCGGTGCTAAATTAGCTGATATAGGTACCGACCATGGATTGGTTCCTGTTTATCTGGCCAAAAACCGGACAGTAACTAAAGTTATAGCTACAGATATAAGTGAAGGATCTTTACAAAAAGCTCGTGAGTTAATCAATGAAGAAAATCTGAATGATATAATTGAAACCAGGCTTGGCTCAGGACTTAAGGTTATAAAACCAGGTGAAGTGGATACCATCATAATAGCCGGGATGGGTGGAGTGTTAATCAGTGAAATACTAGATGACAGCAGGGATGTGCTAAAGTCTGCCTCTAAATTAATACTCCAGCCCATGAACGCTCCTCAGCTCCTTAGACGATGGTTGGTTGAACAGGGTTTTACAATATATCATGAGCTTTTGGTCAGGGACGGTAAGCACTTATATGAAATTATTGTTGCTAAAGAAGGTATACAAGAGGTAAAAGATGACATTCAGTATGAAATAGGTTTCAAACTTATGCAGAATAAAGATCCTTTGTTTGAGGATTTTATTAGTACTAAAATATCAAAAGCTGAGGCAATAATAAGACAACTACAAAGGCAGGATACAGAAAGAGCAAGGGAAAGAATGAAGCAACTGACACAAAAGCTTAAAAAATATAAGGAGGCATATAAATGTTTTGTACAGTTGAAAGATTAGCTCAGATAATGAATAATTTAGCTCCTGAAGACTGGGCTGAGCCATGGGATAATGTAGGGCTTTTGTTAGGTAATATAAATTCTAAGGTGCAACGCTTAATGGTTGTATTGGATATAACGCCTGAGGTAGTGGAAGAGGCTATAAAAAAGGAAGTTGATATGATAATATCCCACCACCCTTTAATCTTCAACCCAATGAAACGAATAGTCTATGATGATGTGGAAGGCAGATTAATTTTAGACCTGGTATCTAATAATATAGCCGTATATTGTGCTCATACTAATTTGGATGTGGCAAATGGTGGAGTAGATGACTCCCTGGCTAAAGCTTTAGAACTAAAAGATGTAAAAAATTTAATCCAGGAAGATCCTCTGCAGTCAAAACCAGGATTTGGTCGCTGGGGCAAGTTGGAAACTCCCCTTAAGATACTGGACTTTGCCTATTATGTTGCTGATATCTTAAAAAGTCCGAGAGTTGAAATTATTGGTATGAAAAATGGTAAGAAAGACAAGCTAATTAAAACTGTTGCACTATGTGGAGGTTCTGGATCCAGTTTTTTGAAAAATGCTCAGAGGGTGGGTGCAGATATATTTATAACAGGCGAAATTAAATATCACGATGCTTTAATGGCGGATTGGCTAGGTATAGATGTTATGACAGTAGGCCATTTTTATAGCGAGATACCAGGAGTAGAGGAATTAATTAAACGTTTACAAAAAGCTGTGGATAGTTTACAATATAAGGTAGAGATATTTGAATCCAAAGCTCAAAGAAGTCCTTATTCTAGAATATTGATAGACTAGAAAAATCAGAGGCAGGAAAAGCATGGTATAGCAACAAGGCAAAGGAAAGGAGGAATGATTGTGGAACAGAAGGGACAGTTAGATTATTTATGGCAGTATCAAATACTGGATTTAAAGATAGATGAGTTGGAAAAGAAAAAAAAGAATTGCGCTGCCAGAAAAGAACTATATAAATCAATTAAATATTTAAAAAACCAACAAGAAAGTCTTATAAAGTTAAATGAAAATGTAGACAAAAAGAATCATATATATAATAGGATATATAATGAAATTCAAAAAATAAGCAAGAAATTGAAAGAGGAAGAGGAAAAAATCAACAGCGGAAATATAAAAACCTTCAAACAGTTAGACCAGATAGAAAAGAAACTGTTGGAAATGCAGGAAGAATTAAATGAAAA
>FZPS01000018.1_pt299 | contig 21108 bp, 19 predicted proteins | sample 1817821 | NCBI WGS metagenome assembly FZPS01 (sample SAMEA104158645, study PRJEB21678) | metagenome | place: Germany | collected 2015-04-21 | reverse complement strand
GCATAATACTAGGAATCAGCTGCAAAAAAAAAACCTGCTGGGGCAGGTTACCTCTGTTCAATAATGAGTTTGATTGCAGTTCTTTCTTCTCCGTCTATTATGATGTCTGTAAAAGCAGGAATGCAAATCAAATCGATTCCTCCGGGAGCAACAAAGCCTCGTGCAATTGCAACTGCTTTTACTGCCTGATTTAATGCGCCGGCTCCAATGGCTTGCATTTCAGCACTTCCCCTCTCCCTCAATACACCTGCCAGAGCACCGGCCACGGAATTTGGATTGGATTTTGCTGACACCTTTAATACTTCCATAAATGACCCCCCCTGCATTTATTGTGTTACCCCAAATATGCAAAGATGACGTTATTTCGATGAATTCACATATATAAGTACTATTCTACATAACTATAGCAAAATCCTCTAATAATAACAAAAAAGATGTGGAAAACCACATCTTATTTTGCGTATTCTACAGCCCGCGTTTCGCGGATAACATTAATTTTGATTTGTCCTGGATATTCAAGCTCTTTTTCAACTTGCTTGACGATATCTCTAGCCATTAGAGTAGCTTGATCATCGCTCACCTTATCAGGTTTGACGATTATTCGGATTTCTCTTCCCGCTTGTATAGCAAAGGATTTTTCCACTCCTGCGAAGGAATTTGCAATTTCTTCTAATTTTTCCAATCTCTTAATATAAGCTTCCAATGTTTCCCTTCTGGCTCCCGGCCTGGCTGCAGAAATTGCGTCAGCCGCCTGAACCAGGACTGCCTCTACTGTTGTGGTTTCTATATCACCATGATGCGCAGCTATGGCACTTACTACATTGGGATGCTCACGGTATTTTTTGGCTAAATCGCCGCCAATCTGTGTATGGGATCCTTCAACTTCATGATCAACTGCTTTTCCAATATCATGGAGTAAACCGGCACGTTTTGCCAGCTTTACGTCAGCTCCCAATTCGGATGCCATAATACCGGCCAGATGAGCTACTTCTATGGAGTGCTTCAGTACGTTTTGGCCGTAACTGGTACGATATTTTAGCCTGCCCAACAATTTTATCAGCTCGGGATGAACATTATGCAGGCCTGTTTCAAAGACAGCCTGTTCTCCCTCTTCTCGTATTTGAGTTTCTACTTCTTTTTTGGCTTTTTCCACCATCTCTTCTATGCGAGCCGGATGGATCCTGCCGTCTACGATCAGTTTTTCCAGGGCAATTCGGGCAATTTCCCGGCGGATAGGGTCAAATCCGGACAAGATTACTGCTTCCGGAGTATCGTCTATTATTAGGTCAATGCCTGTAGCCGTTTCCAGGGTGCGAATATTTCGCCCTTCTCTTCCGATAATTCTGCCCTTCATCTCGTCATTGGGCAAAGAAACTACAGAAACAGTGGATTCTGCTACATGATCAGCAGCAAATTTTTGAATAGCCAAAGCAATGATATTTCGAGAACTCTTTTCAGCTTCTTCCTTGGCCTTGGCCTCAATTTCTCTGTACTTGACTGCTATCTCATGAGTAATGTCTCTTTCCACACTTTCCAACAGCTGTTGTTTAGCCTCGTCTCTGGTTAAGCAGGAAATTCGTTCCAATTCGTCCAGCTGCCTCTTATGGAGAGCATCTACCTGCTCTTGCAGCTTCTGGATTTCCTTTTGCTTCCTGTTCAGGGATTCCTCTCTGGCTTCCAGGGAATCCAGCTTTTTATCAAGGTTTTCTTCTTTTTGCTGAAGCCTTCTTTCTGTTCTCTGGGCTTCATTGCGTCGTTCACGACTTTCTCTTTCTAATTCGCTTCGCAGTTTATGGACTTCTTCTTTTGCTTCCAGCAAGATTTCACGTTTCGTTGCTTCAGCTTGTTTTTCAGCTTCTTCTACAATCTTCTTGGCGGCGTCTTCTGCACTGGATATTTTTCCTTCTGCAATCCGCTTCCGATAATAGTATCCGAGGATGATACATGTAATGGCTACTACCAGGACAATTAGTATTAGTAATTGTAATGGTAGTTGTAGTTGAATGGGGTACACCTCCTAAATCTTACTTCGACTTTCATTTGCCTGCAAAATAAAACCGAGTAAAGGGAACTACTCGGTTAACCAGTGTAATTCCAGATTACAAGTTTACACTTTGATAAATCAAGTCATACTGAATTAATCAGCATTTGAGATTTATTCTTATTTTATACCGTTTTAGCAGGTGTGTCAAGTAAATAGCATCATATAATAGTCTTGCGCGGGTATAATTATAAGAAGAAAAACCCCATATGGGTTTATTCTTCAGTGTCGGTATCTTCAGTTGTGTCGGCGTGGATGGATAACATCCGGCTGCGAATTATGGATTCTATTTCTTCAGCTATTTCCGGATTGCCCTTCAGGAATTGCCGTGCGTTTTCACGGCCCTGACCAATGCGGGAATCCTTATAGGAGTACCATGCCCCGCTTTTATTGATAATATCCAGGGAAACACCCATATCCAGAATAGAGCCTTCTCTTGATATGCCTTCACCATAGATGATATCAAATTCAGCCTGCCGGAAGGGTGGAGCTACTTTGTTTTTTACTACCTTAACCCGGGTACGGTTTCCAACCATTTCCGTTCCCTGTTTAAGGGTTTCTATCCTTCTGACATCCAGTCGGACACTGGAATAGAACTTGAGTGCTCGGCCGCCCGGAGTGGTTTCGGGATTGCCAAACATCACCCCTACCTTCTCTCTCAATTGATTGATAAATACAGCCGCTGTGTTGGATTTATTTATGATGCCGGAAAGCTTGCGCAAAGCCTGGGACATAAGCCTTGCCTGGAGGCCGACATGGGAATCACCCATTTCGCCTTCAATTTCAGCTTTGGGTACCAGGGCTGCTACTGAATCGATTACTATAACATCTATGGCTCCGCTTCGCACCAGTGCCTCGGCTATCTCGAGAGCCTGCTCACCCGTGTCGGGCTGTGATACAAGAAGGTTGTCGATATCGACGCCTAAATTGGAGGCATAGACGGGATCCAACGCGTGTTCAGCATCGATAAAGGCTGCTGCACCACCGGCTTTTTGCGCTTCTGCTATGACATGAAGTGCTACGGTTGTTTTTCCTGAGGATTCAGGCCCGAATATTTCGGTAACCCGCCCCCGGGGAATGCCGCCTACTCCAAGTGCAATGTCCAGTTCCAGAGAACCGGTAGGTATAACATCGATATTAAGACGAGGGGATTCACCCAGCTTCATAATGGAACCTTTTCCAAACTGCTTTTCAATTTGCGTCAAGGCAATATCAAGAGCTTTTTTCTTATCCATATTCACTACCCCCTAAGTATGATTGAAGGGAACATCTGTTCTTAGTTTATTATATACCATGCTGTTTCCATTAGTCAACAACATATTGGAAACTTTTTAGACTCTTTTCACCTTGTCATTCAGCAGCTCGTTCCAATAGAAAAAGCCTTAGCCAGTTTAATAGCCGCATAGCCGATCCTTGTTTAATACGTAATCGGTCTCCACCCAGTCGAAACTCTTTCACCTCTGTGCCTTTTGAATCGGAGATAGCCATAAATACCAGTCCTACCGGTTTTTGATCCGTAGCGCCGCCAGGCCCCGCTATTCCTGTAACAGCGCAACCTATGTCAGCTCCGGATGTTTTTCGGATACCTTCCGCCATCTCTCTTGCTGTTTGTATGCTTACTGCTCCATATTTTCTAAGTGTGCCAGGTGAAACGCCCAAACGTGCAATCTTTGCTTCGTTGCTATATGTAATACAGCTCTCGAGGAACACATCGGAAGCACCGGGAACATTAGTAATCAAATCAGAAATACGGCCGCCTGTGCAGGATTCAGCAAGGGCCAGCCGCAGCCCTTTAACCCTAAGCATGTTAAGCACCACATCTTCCATAGAATCCTCATCATAGCCGTATATCGCATTTCCAAGCCGGGTTTCAATCTCTGTCTGCACCGGCTGTATCAGTGAAGCCGCTTCCTGTAAAGTCGAAGCTTTTGCAGTTATGCGAAGTTTCACCTCTCCTGCTCCTGCCAAAGGTGCAATGGTGGGGTTTCCCTGTTTTAAGAGTAAGTCTTTTATGAGTTCTTCTACGGCAGACTCACCAATTCCAAAAACCCGCAGAACTTTGGAGAAGATTCCGTCACCGGATATGCCTGCAAGATAAGGAGATACATAATTAATGAACATGGGCTGTAACTCTGCCGGTGGACCGGGCAGAACAATATAGATCTTATTATCTCTTTCTATAATCATGCCGGGAGCGGTGCCATTGTCATTCTGAAGAACAATGGCTTCTCTTGGAAACAAAGCTTGCTTTGCATTGTTTTCAGTCATAGTTCTGCCTAGAGATCGAAAGTAATCCTCAATCCGCGTTAAGCTGGGTTTGTGGATTATAAGGTCCAGTTCCAGAAATTCTGTTACGGTTTCCTTGCTTATGTCATCCAGGGTGGGACCCAATCCACCGGTAGTAATTATGATGTCCGATCGCCTTGATGCCTGATGCAAGGCTTCCAGGATTCTGAGGCGATTGTCTCCTACCGTTGTATGCCAATATACATCTATTCCTAAAAGGGATAACTGCTGAGACAAAAATTGAGCATCGGTGTTGGCTATCTGTCCCAAGAGCAGTTCACTGCCGATTCCTATGATTTCTGCATTCATAAATGCCTCCTTGGTATAGAAAATACTTCAGACTATTTAAGCTTTCCGCTTTCCTTCCTGAATACATCAATGTTTTTGTAAATATAATCCGCACCGGAAACAATGGTGATGATAACGGAAAGATGAAGAGCAATTTGATCAAATGGGAAACCTATATAGCGGAAAGGGAAATTATCCAGCATCAAGGCCACAATGGCGACTATCTGAGTCACAGTTTTAAGTTTTCCCCACCAGCTGGCTGCTATGATTTTGCCTTCCGTAACAGCCAGAAGCCTGAAGCCGGTGATCACAAACTCACGGCTGATGATGATTATTGCTGCTACTGAGGGTACTTTGCCTGTTTCTACCAGACTTACCAGTGCAGACGCCACCAGAAGTTTGTCAGCCAGCGGGTCAATGAATTTGCCAAAATTGGTAACTTCATTTCTCTTTCGTGCAATATAACCATCCAGACTGTCTGTGCCTGCTGCCATTATAAATATAAGCGCCGCTGCATAATTATGGTATGGAAAAGGCACCAACAGAAATACAACGAAAAGAGGAATAAACAAGATCCGTAAGATAGTAATTTTATTCGCCAGATTCATAAGCTTCCCCCAATAGATCATAATCAAAAGCTTTGGTAATAACAGCACGGACAAAAGCTCCGGTTTGCAGGGCGGATTTACTTGAAAAATAAATCAATCCATCGATTTCCGGTGCTTCTGCATAGGATCGTCCAAAATAGAGACCGTTTGAGTCCGAACCCTCCACAAGCACATCACAAATTTCCCCGCGCCTGGCTCTTTTGATACGCCTTGATACCCGGGCTTGTAATGCCAGCAGACGGTGGCGCCGCTCTTCCTTTACCGCTTCCTCCACCTGATCCGGAAAGGAAGCGGCCGGTGTACCCTCCTCCTGTGAATAGGAAAAAACACCCAAGTGCTGGAAATGCCCTTCCTCAACAAATTCCATCAATTCCCGGAATTCCTCTTCTCCTTCCCCCGGAAACCCGGTTATAAGAGAGGTGCGCAGGGATACATTCGGTATTCTTTCTTTCAAAGTTCTGAGCAGACGGCGTATTTGATCGCTGTCAGAGATACGATTCATTCGGGACAAAATTCGCTGATTGATATGCTGAATGGGAATATCCAGATAGTTGCAGATTTTTTCTTCCTTTGCCATCAGATCCATTAATTCATCGGAAATCCGATCAGGATAACAATACATCAGTCGAATCCATTTTAAATCCTGTATCCTGCACAATTTATCAAGCAGCATAACCAGGTTGTATTCTCCGCTGCTGTCCTGACCATAGCGGGTAACATCCTGTGCAACCACAATCAGCTCTCGAATTCCACTCCTGACAAGCTCTTCTGCTTCCCTCACCACCGATGCAATGGAACGGCTGCGGTACCGGCCTCTAATCTTGGGTATAATGCAGTAGGAACAGCAATTATCGCAGCCTTCGGCTATCTTCAGGTAAGCTGAAGGGCCGTTGGTAGTTAGAAGACGGGGCAGACCTTCTTGCTCCCGGGCTGACAGATTGCCCAGATAGGATTTTTGCTGTCCTTCTTTTATTTCATTCAGTATCTCAACTATGCGGGAATAGCTGCCGGTCCCTACAACGGCATCCACCTCGGGCATTTCCTTCAGCAATTCATTGCTGTATCGCTGGCTGAGGCAACCTGTAACTACCAGGAGCTTGCGGTTGTCTGACTTTTTATATTGTGCCTGTTCCAAAATGGCATTTATGGATTCCTCCTTGGCAGGTCCGATAAATCCGCAGGTGTTGATTATGATAATATCAGCCTCTTCTGATGTGTTTACTATTTGGTAACCATGTTGATTCAGAAGGCCAAGCATCACTTCTGCATCCACCTGGTTTTTGACACATCCCAATGAGACCATTCCTACTTTATTTCGCAATTGGAGACATGCTCCTTTCGATTCCTTATTTGTTTCTGTAGCTCTCTTCAAACTCTTCTCTGGTAATGAGTACATTTCTTGGCTTGCTGCCATCAAAGCCGCTGACAAGCCCCCGTACTTCCATTTCGTCTATCAGCCGGGCTGCCCTGGCATAACCCACCCTGAGTCTGCGTTGGATCATGGATATGGATGCCTGCCCTGCATCAATGACTACCTCAATGGCATCGGGCAGTAATTCGTCATCAAAGCTGCCGTTGGGTCCATCCTGATCAGCAGCAGTCTCTTCCAGAACCTCCATCTGGTACTTAGGTGCTTCATTCTGACTTTTTATACAGGATACTATGGCCTCTACTTCTTCTTCAGTAATAAATGCGCCCTGTACTCTTTTGGGCTTATTGGCTCCGGAAGGATAAAAGAGCATATCCCCTCTACCCAGCAGTTTTTCTGCTCCGCCCATATCCAGGATGGTTCGTGAATCGGTCTGGGAGGAAACAGCAAAAGCGATTCGGGAAGGAATATTTGCCTTTATCACACCGGTTATGACGTCTACAGAAGGCCGCTGTGTAGCAATCACCAGATGAATTCCTGCTGCTCTGGCCATCTGCGCCAGCCTGCAAATAGCGTCTTCCACCTCGCTGGGTGCAACCATCATAAGATCGGCTAATTCATCAATAATAACTACTATCTGAGGCAGCTTTTTCTCATTATCCTGAATTTGCTCATTGTACCTGACTATATCCCGAACACCTTTATCAGCAAACATTTTATAACGAGTCCCCATTTCCTGTACAGCCCAGTTCAGCGCTCCTGCTGCCTTTCTGGGATCAGTTACTACAGGGATCATCAAATGGGGAATACCGTTATAACTGCTGAGTTCCACTACTTTGGGATCGATCATTATCAGGCGGACCTCGTCAGGTGTGGCTTTATAAAGAATGCTGGTTATCAGCGAATTGATGCATACACTCTTGCCTGAGCCGGTTGCTCCTGCAATCAGCAAATGTGGCATCATGGCAATATCAGCAATGACATTGTTGCCGGCAATATCCTTTCCCAAAGCGAATGCCAGCCTGGAAGGATGATTGAAAAAGTCATCAGACTCCAATACTTCCCTCAGAATTACCGGTGCAACATTCTTATTCGGCACCTCAATCCCCACTGCAGCCTTCCCGGGTATAGGCGCTTCTATCCTAACACCAGGAGCTGCCATATTAAGTGCTATATCGTCTGAAAGATTAACAATACGGCTGACTTTGACTCCTGGAGCAGGCTGCAGTTCATACCGGGTAATTACCGGTCCCCGGCTAATCTGCACCACCTTGGCGGAAACACCAAAACTGTTCAGCGTATCAGTAAGAATCCTGGCATTTCTTTTGACAATTTTTTCAGCTGTTACGGCGTTTTTCCTTGTAACAGGCTCTTTTAACAAAGCAATAGGTGGAATCATGTAGGGCAGGGATTCCTGCTGCACAACAATTTCAGGGATCGAAGCCCCGTTCTTGTTGTCCGCTTCATTCTCCTGTGCTGTCGGTGCAATTATCTCATTATCCCTTTCTGTCGTAAAATCTATTATTTTAATATCAGTGTCATCATCATCTTGCTGCCGTCCGGACAGATCAGGCTCTGCTGAGGATGTGTGATCAACCTCCGCCTCCGCAGTAAGAAGCGAGAAGGCTTCCGGTGCAGGTGATGGTACAACTTTTTTTCTGTTTTCCCTGCTTTTTTTGCGATAATCGTTTAATGCATCAGCAATGCGATGCAGCTTCAAACTTTTGGATATACGCTTGCCTAGCTGCCTTAAGGAAAGGTTTGTCAGAAGAAGCAGACAAACTATAGTGACTGTAATAAAAAAGATGACAGCGCCAGGCAAGCCGAAAAGGGAGTAGACTATATAAACAACCGGCGCACAGAAGGCACCTGCTCCGAGTGCCGGGGATTCCATTCCTCCTCTGTAGGAATCCATTATAAACCTGCTGAATTGTTCTGCACTAAAGTGCCTGAAATAAAGAAGATGAACAAAGCAAAGAAAAAAATAAACAGAAAAAACAGTCAACGCCAGCTTGGAGCGATTAAGTTTCTTACTACGTGCTGCGACAATCAGAATGCCGGCTATAACAATGATAACAGGCAGTATGTAGGATACTATCCCAAAAAGCCCTTTTAATACAGGATAAATAAGTAGCCCCACTGCTCCGGCTGAGAGGCCCCGGCTGTATATGGTCAGCCCCAAAAAAAGCCCCAGAGAAGCAGTCAGGAGGCCTGATATTTCATATTTAACTCCTCTTTTTGAGGCTGCGGTTTTTCGCCTCTTTTTTCTCATAAAACCACCTCTCTATTTCCATATTCGCCGGATGATGCTGGTTTTCCTTCCTGTTTCCGACACAAGAAGCTATATCAAATATACGAATATGAACTCAATGCATTTCATTATACCATTTCTCATGAGGCCTTTCCATAAAACAGTTAAAAAAGTCCCGGGCTTTTATTCCCGGGACCGCCAGGTATATTCAATTATCGTTCCCGGCTGGAGATTCGGATTCAGATAGTCATGCAAGTCTGTGCTTATAATTCGGTTTATCACCACCGTTTCTTCATCTCTTTTCAGTACCTCCAACCGTACTCCTTTATATTCTGTCTCCTGTATTTCAATGGCTTGGGAGTGTTCAGCCCAGACTTGTTCCGGGTTCACTATGGTATGCAGAATCATTTCTCTTTCTCCTTCGCTTTGCTGATAAGTTCCTTCAGTTTTGAAAGAGCCTCCTTAAGTCCTCCTACCTCTTTTATCAGCCCGTTCTCTACTGCTTCTGAGCCAATTAATACTGTACCAACATCATTCGCCAACTCACCCGTGTTATACAGCAGCTCACTCAGCCGTTCCTTAGTAATAGAGGCATGATTTGTTATAAAGTTTGAAATTCTTTCCTGCATCTTATTAAAATACTCATATGTCTGGGGACCCCCTACTACCATGCCTGTCATGCGGATAGGATGAATTGTCATGGTAGCTGTAGAAGCTATATATGAATAATCTGTACATACTGACAATGGCACGCCGATACTGTGGCCTCCGCCCAGAATAAGAGAGACAGAAGGTTTTGACATGGAGCTGATCATTTCTGCAATAGCAAGACCTGCTTCCACATCCCCTCCTACAGTATTTATGATCAACAGCAGCCCGTCAATTTCTTCGCTTTGTTCAATAGCAGCCAGCTGAGGCAATACATGCTCGTATTTTGTCGTCTTATTATGGGGAGGCAGCAGCATATGCCCTTCAATCTGACCAATAATGGTCATACAATGAATGTTGCTTCCTTTTGACAGTGCAGGCAGAACGGGAGCACCATATTCTTTTATGCTGGCTGCAGTACTTGCTGTTTGATGCCCTTTACCAGGCTCATTGGGCTGACCCTGCTGTCCTGCCTGGGCAGATTTATTCGGAACATCTGTTATCTTGTGGTTCATATGAGCTTTACCTCCATTAACAAAGGATAAAATTATTTCATAGTTATATTTTTCTAGTCGTCAGAGAACTTAACTATGTTAGTATTGCCGGGCAGGCAAAAAAAATGAGCCTCAACGGCTCAGAAGTGCTCTTTATTCATGCATATAAAGTTTAAATTCCTCGTGTAGAGCGAGTACTGCCGGTATGGTGTCTTCTTCCTTAATCAGACAGGAAATAGTCATGTGGGAGTCGGATGTCTGCAGTACTTCGATTTTACCTGCAGTCAATGCATTGATAATCCGTGACATAACCCCCGGTACACCTCTCATCCGCTCCCCCACCGCTGATATCTTGCTGCATTTTTCAATAACCTTGCATTTGTAGTTGTTCTCCTTCATAACAGCAAGCGCTTTATCTGTTAAATTCCCTTCTATGGTAAATATCATCTTGTCGGGGAATATATTGATTATATCTATACTTATGTGATTATCAGCCAGACGAAGCAGGATATCGTTCTGTTCCTCAATGCCCTGACTTGTGTCTATTGTTATTTGAGTTCTTCCGGTAACATAAGTAATGCTGGTAATTATTCTGTCTGTAATGCTGCTTCGCACCGGCTGCTTTTTGATACTGCGGGCAGTAACAATAGTGCCAGGAGAATCGTTCATTATATTCTTAATAAGTAAGGGAATATCTGAACGTGAAGCAATTTCCACCGCTCGTGGATGAATTACCTTAGCCCCCTGGTCAGCTATCTGAAAAATTTCAGAGTAACTGATTTGCCTGATTGGGGAGGCGTTGGACACAATACGGGGATCTGCAGTCATTATTCCATCTACATCTGTATAAATTTCAATGGATTCCGCGTTGAGTGCTTCTCCAAGTATAGCTGCTGTTGTATCGCTGCCGCCCCTGCCCAGGGTAGTAATTTCACCGGTTTCCGTTATACCCTGAAAACCTGCTACAATGGGTATTTTTCCCTGTTTAAGGACATCCGTCAGATATTCGGTCTTTACCTCCCGTATATTGGCATTACCATAATTACGATCGGTTATGATGCCGGCCTGCCAGCCCGTAACCGCTACTGAGTCATATCCTTTGCTTCTCAATGTATTTGCCATGATGGCAGAGGACAAGGTCTCACCCAGAGACAAAACCATATCCTTTTCCCTTGGATGGACATCCATGTGAACCTGCTGCAGTAATTCCAACAAGGTGTCTGTTGCATAGGGTTCACCACGTCTTCCCATTGCTGAGACCACCACAACTGTTTTGAAGCCGTTCATTATGGAATGGATTATCTTTTGTACTGCCCGCTCTCTGTTTTCAGGACTGGCAACAGAAGTGCCGCCAAATTTCTGTATCACTATTCTCATAGGTAACCTCCGAATTCACCCTGGCAACTTTATGCAGATATACAGGTATATTATAGACTTATTGAATTTCATTTATCAAGCATTTGTTTAATCGGTTTAGCACTCCGCAGTTACTATGTTCTGTCTTTATTCCGGGTCATTGGGGATCATACTCTCAAGTCCTATAGCTTCTGAAACCGTTCCTATACGATAGCCCTGACTTTGCAGCTTTTCTATGATAATTGGCAGTGCAGTCAGTGTGTCAGCTGTAGGATGCATCAGCACCAGAGCTCCATTGCGAGGGTTTTTCAATACCCTGTGTATGATTTTTTCCGCACCGTCTCTTCGCCAGTCAATGGTGTCTATGCTCCACATAATAGTATGATACCCCAGCGAATCTGCAGCCTGAATTGTAATGTCATTGAATTCTCCGTAAGGAGGTGCAAATAAACTGGTTTTTATTCCTGTCACAGATTCAATTATCTTCTCTGTTTCTGTGATTTCTTTTATGTTTTCATCCAGATTCAGCTTACTGTGATGTTTATGATAAAAGCCATGATTTCCAATCTCGTGCTCTTCATCTGCAATTCGTTCTAAGAGCTGGGGGTTATCCCTTGCCCACTCTCCTCCAATAAAAAAAGTAATCCGAATATCGTGCTGTTTCAGGATGTCCAACATGGGAGCTATGTATTCTGTGCCCCATACGACATTGCACTCAAATGCGATAATCGGATTTTCTTCGTTTCCTTTGTATATTGGCTGGTTTACTGCCCTGCTAAACACGGTTAATGTTTCACCTGAACCTAAAGCAATAAGCAATATGATTAGAAACAGGACAGCCAGCATTTGGAAGACTTGATTTCTCCTAAAAGGGATAAATACTGCCTTCACGGGGCTCACCTCCATATCTTTTTCATCTAATATTATTCAATAATGAAAAAGATATGAATTAAGAATAAAGAAAACATAAACTTGAGAAAGTTTATGTTTTCTGCTTAATTTGAGCGAAAGCGCTTTTGGCTGCCGCGTCTTCTGTCCTGGTTTGTATTTTTGTTCTCCGGTGGAGGTATGGTGTCCTTGTGGGAAAGATTGATTCTGCCCTGGCTGTCGATTTCTGTAACCTTAACAGTAATCTCATCACCCACTTTAACCACATCTTCTACCTTGTCAACCCTGTTGTGAGCCAGTTTGGAGATGTGAACCAGGCCTTCCTTGCCGGGAAGAACTTCAACAAACGCACCAAAATTCATTATTCTTACAACTTTACCGGTATAGACGTCCCCTGCCTCAATTTCTTTGGTAATTCCCTCTATGATTCCCAGAGCTTTTTCTGCAGCCTCCTGATTGGGAGATGAGATATAAACATGGCCGTCATCTTCTATGTCAATTTTTACGCCGGTATCTGCAATGATTTTGTTGATTACCTTGCCGCCGGGTCCAATCACATCACGAATCTTATCCGGATGGATGTATGTCTGTATGATTTTAGGTGCATAGGGAGATAATTCTTCCCTGGGTTCTGAAATAACCTGCATCATGGAATCGAGTATAAACAACCTGCCGATTCTTGCCTGTTCCAGTGCTTTCTCAAGAATTTCCCGATCTATTCCCTTAATTTTGATATCCATTTGGATGGCAGTAATTCCTTCCCGGGTACCGGCAACTTTGAAGTCCATATCACCCAAAAAGTCTTCTAAGCCCTGAATATCTGAAAGTATAACAACCTTACCGGTTTCTTCATCTTTGATAAGGCCCATAGCTATACCGGCAACAGGCGCTTTAATCGGCACACCGGCATCCATTAAGGCCAGGGTACTGCCGCATACACTTGCCTGAGAAGTGGATCCGTTGGAACTTAATACTTCGGATACCAGGCGTATGGTGTAGGGAAAATCATCTATCGATGGAATCACCGGTTCCAAAGCCCTTTCCGCCAAATGACCATGTCCGATTTCTCTTCTTCCGGGTCCTCTGGAGGAGCGGGCTTCACCTACGCTGTATGGAGGAAAATTATAATGATGGATATAACGCTTGTACTCATCCTCCCACAGGCCGTCCAAAATCTGTACATCGCCCATAGCACCCAAAGTACATACCGTAAGAACCTGTGTCTGACCACGCTTGAACAAGCCGGAGCCGTGGGTTCTGGGCAGAAGCCCGACCTCTGATGATAACGGCCTTATCTCGGTCATTGAACGGCCGTCCGGGCGAACTCCTTCATTCAGTATACTGCTGCGAACCGTTTCTTTTGTGATGTTGTAAATTACTTCTTCAATTTCTTTTTCTCTTTCCGGAAAGCTTTCTGAAAAGTGAGCCAATATGTCTTCTGTAGCAGCTTTCATGTTTTCTTCCCGTACCTGTTTGTCAGTTGCCTGAACAGCCATTCGGATCTTCTCGGTGGCATACACACGCACCTGTTCTTCCAATTCATTATCCGGTTCGAAGGCTATATACTCCATTTTAGGCTGACCAAACTGGCGGACAATTTCTTCCTGAAAGTCAACCAGTTCCTTTATATACTCATGCGCAAACATTATGGCTTCCAGCATTTCTTTTTCGCTGACCTCGTGTGCACCTGCTTCCACCATCATTATGGCATCCTTGGTGCCGGATACTGTTAAATGCAGCCTGCTTTTTTCCCTCTGTGTGCTGTTGGGATTAATGATATACTCTCCGTCCACCATGCCGACAGCCACTGAACCTGTAGGACCTGCGAAGGGGATATCCGAAATGCTGAGAGCAACGGATGATCCGATCATGGCAAAAACCTCAGGGGGGTATTCCGGATCAATGGATAGAGCTGTAGCAACTACGACAACATCATTGCGAAAACCTTTGGGAAATAAGGGCCTTATCGGCCTGTCAATGAGCCTGGAAGTCAATATTGCCTTTTCAGTAGGACGGCCTTCCCTTTTAATAAATCCTCCCGGAATACGTCCGACAGCATAGAGTTTTTCCTCGAAATCTACGCTTAAAGGAAAGAAATCAATTCCTTCCCGGGGAGTATCCGACGCAGTTGCTGCCACAAATACCATGGTATCTCCATATCGTACTGTACAAGCACCGTTGGCTTGTTCTGCCAGCTTACCTACCTCAATGCTGAGGGTTTGTCCAGCCAGCTCTGTTGTAAAAATCTTATATTCCAAGTAGTAACCTCCTCTCGCATTATCTCATGCGATACCAACTAATATGTTGATATAAAATTATTGTTTCCATTAAACAGGTTATTAGTCGATCGCCAATTTAGCAATACCATAATTTACCATTACAAACCGGCAAAAGAAGGGAGCGGATATACCGCTCCGTCCTTATTTTCTTAGATTCAGTTTTTCGATAATATCCCTGTAACGGTTTATGTTTTTTTTGGCCAAATAATTCAGCAGGCCTCTTCTGCGACCAACCATCATCAAAAGCCCTCTTCGTGAATGGTGATCTTTCTTGTGAATCTTCAAATGCTCATTCAAGTGATTGATTCGCTCGGTCAGAATGGCAATCTGCACCTCGGCAGAACCGGTATCACTATCATGGAGTTTGTAAGCTTCAATGATTTCATTTTTTTTCTTTTTGTCCATGAATTTCACCTCCTCATTATAAATCGCCAGAATCCCAGTAGAGCGTCGGAGAGTTCGCTAAACCGAGAAAATGGTTTTACTGCAGCATTTTGCTACGAAAAACATTCTATCACAATCAGGGTTTTTTGTAAATCAGCTTTTTCGCCTTTATTCTGTCCAGTTCCATCTGATGGACTAAGTCTAATGGATTGTCATACTTGATTTCACCTCTCAGCCGGTTAATGAAACAAATCTCCATTGGCTGTTCATACAGGTTTTCATTGAAGTCCAGAATATAGGTTTCTATGTGAAGACTTCCCTGAGAAAAAGTCGGGTTTGTTCCTACATTGGTCAATCCCCAGTAGAACCCGTCTTTCAGTTTTACCTTTGTCAGATAAACTCCGCATCGGGGCAGAACTTTACGATTGGAAAAACTGAGATTAGCCGTTGGAAAGCCTAAATTCTTGCCACGGCCGCAGCCTGAAATCACTTTGCCCCGGATACAGTATGGCTGCTCAAGGAGTCTGGCAGCATCCTCCACTTTTCCATCCATAATCAATTTTCGGATCAAGGTGCTGCTGACAACTTCCCCATCCTGTTCAACAGATGGAACGCAAACTAAATCAAAACCCTTCAGCCTGGATTCACGAAGTAAAAACTCCTGATCACCGGCTCCTTTGTAACCGAATCGAAAATTGAAACCTATAACCATGCTTTTTACGGGAATATTCTCATACAGTTGATCCAAAAATTCACGCGGTGACTGCTGTTGAAAAAATTCGTCAAATTTATTTAGTACAAGGATATCGATGCCCAAATCTGCAAATGTCCTTATTGTCTCATCCAGCAGCATGATGCGGGGCGGTTCCTTATCCGGTGCCAGCATCTGCATAGGATGGTTCAAAAATGTATATACCAATGTTTGCAAACCGTACTGTCTCTTCTTCCGAATAAGCTCCTCCATGAGCTTTCTGTGTCCTGTATGGATGCCATCAAAAGTGCCCAGTGCGATGGCGGAAGGCAGACTGGTTCTGTAATTTCTGTCGTAGTTAAATATTACTCGCATCTTTCCCTCATATTAATACAGATTTCATTCTTATTACCTGGCGGCTTTCATTGTCAGAAATATAACCTATACCCATAAATGTGCTGCCGCAATAAACAAGGCAGCTTTCGCCCGGTATCACATTGCCGGTTTTACGAATAATTTGATCAGTGCCTGTCTGATTTCCATTACTTATCCTCTTTCTGCATTCCTCACCAAGAAAGACGGACGGCAGAAGAGGTTCCAATGCACCTTCCATGGAAACGAGCAGAGTTTCCAGTTTTCCCTCTTCATGGCGTTTTACGATTTCTTCCAGGGTATGGGAATCCTGCAGGGAAAACTCTCCGCTTTTTACACGAATCAAATAAGACATAACTGCACCGCATCCCAGGTATTCCCCGATGTCTCTGCACAATGCACGAATATATGTACCCTTGGAGCACATGGTTTCAAACAAAATTTCGGAAGGCGGCATGAATAAAAGAAAATTGTTCTTGTAAATCTGAATCTTTCTGGGTTTGCGCTCTATCTCTATTCCCTGCCTGGCCAATTCGTATAATTTCTTTCCTTTTACTTTGACAGCAGAATACATGGGCGGTATTTGTTCCAGTTCCCCCTGAAAAAAGGATAAGGCGTTCTTAACTCTGTCAAGGTCAGGAATTTTATCGGTTTTTGAAAGTACGGTTCCGGTGAGATCAGAAGTATCGGTGGTTATACCCAGTCTAATGCAGCATCTGTAAACTTTGTCTCTGTGCATGAGATAGTCCGCAACTCGTGTTGCTTTCCCCAGGCAGACCGGTAAAACACCGGCTGCTTCCGGATCCAGAGTACCGGTATGACCTGCCTTATTAATCCGGAGTTTTCTGCGAAGATATACTACTACATCACTGGATGTCATGCCCGGTGGTTTTAAAACATTAATAATTCCGTTCATTGAATCATCTCTCCGAGTGCTGTTTGAACGGCTGTAAGCAGCTCACTCTTAGCCTCAGGTACACTCATCTGCATACTGGCACCGGAAGCTGCCCGATGACCGCCGCCTCCAAATTGAGCAGCCAGTTTGCCTACATCTACCCCTCCATTTGAGCGAAAACTGGCTTTAACGGAACCGTCTGCTGTTTCCTTAAGCAAGATGCCCACTTTTACACCAACTATATCCTTTGCATAGTTTACTATGTTTTCCGTTTCTGACTCCATTGCACCGGTTGATATCAGATCATCCTGGGTGATAGTCAGCACTGCAATTTGATTGTTTTCATAAAGCTCCAGGGACTGCAGCGCTTTGCCCAGGAGCCGCATTCTTTCTACCCGGTTGGTTTTGTAAAGCATGTTGGTAATATGTTCTATATCGATTCCGCAGTCCATAAGCTCCGCCGCAATACGGTAAGATTGCGGAGTGGTGCTGCTGAAACAGAAACTGCCCGTATCAGTTGAGATTGCGGTATAAAGGGCTTCAGCCGTCTGTCTGCTCAGTTTTCCCAGCCGAGCTTTGCCCAGCTGGTAGATAATTTCTCCTGTAGCGGCTGCATTTGAATCAACCAGATTTATGTTGGCAAAAAATACGTTGCTGATATGGTGATCAATATTAATGGTATTCCCGGCATTGTCAAAAACTGCTGCGCAGGCACCCATACGCTCTTTATCACTGCAATCCACTGCTATGGCCAGATCATATGACATCCTGCCCGCAGTTTCACTTTTAAATTGATCAGTGCCTGCCAAAAAACTCAAAGAAGCAGGAATCCTGTCCTGACAAAACAGATCAGCATCTTTTCCGATTTCCTTCAAGATTTCAGCCAATGCCAGGCAGGATCCGACAGCATCACCATCAGGCTGAATATGGGTAATAATTGCAATGTGCTCCGCTTGAATAAACTCACGGAGGACTATGTCAATTATCATTCTGGTCCTCCTGATTCAAATTCAGCTCATTCAGCTTTTGGGATATTTTCACACTATATTCAATGGAATGGTCGGATATAAATTGCAGTTCAGGAGTATATCTGAGGTCCAGGCGATGCCCTAATTCCCGCCGAATAAACCCTGCTGCCTTCTTAAGACCTTCCAGAGTGCTGTTTCTTTGTTCTTCGCTGCCCAGGACGCTGATATAAATCCGGGCGTATCTTAAATCCCCGGTGACTTCGGCTTTTACTACTGAAGAAATTTCGGCAATTCGGGGATCTTTTACCTCATTGCGAATAATATCGCTGACTTCCTTTCGAATCTCTTCCGAGATACGATTAATACGATAACGGGCCATATCAGATCAACCTCTTATCTTTTTATTTCTTCCATCACATATGCTTCAATAATGTCCCCTTCTTTGACGTCGTTAAAGTTTTCCAATCCGATTCCACATTCATAATTGGAGAGCACCTCACGCACATCGTCCTTGAATCTTTTCAGTGATTCAATAGCACCTTCATGAATGACGATACCGTCCCGAACAATCCGAACGCTGGCATTCCTTGTTATTTTGCCATCGGTGACATAACAGCCGGCAATGGTTCCTACGGATGAAACCCTGAATATAGCACGGACTGATGCATGACCGATGACTACTTCTTTAAACTCAGGATCCAGCAGTCCTTTCATGGCTGCTTCAATATCTTCGATTGCATTGTAAATAACCCGATACGTACGAACATCTATTACTTCCCGTTCAGCCAATTCACTTGCATTTACGGAAGGTCTTACGTTAAATCCGATAATAATGGCATTGGAAGCGGATGCAAGCATTACATCGGATTCAGTTATTCCTCCAACGCCGCCATGTATGCATCTAACCCTTACCTGCTCATTGGAGAGTTTCTCCAGTGCCTGACGAACGGCCTCAACAGACCCTTGTACATCGGCTTTTATAATTAGGTTCAGGTCTTTTATTTCTCCTTCCTTCAACTGACTGAACAATTCATCCAGCGAAGTTTTTGCAGTAGTCTTTATTTGCTGTGCCTTTAATTTGCTCTTACGCTCCTCACTGACCTGTTTGGCCAGTTTGTCATCCTCTACTGCATACATAACATCGCCGGCCTCCGGTACATCATTAAGGCCCAATACTTCAACCGGTTTGGAAGGGCCTGCTTCCTTCATCCTTCTTCCCTTATCATCCATCATGGCACGAACCCTTCCATATGCAGTTCCGGCAACAATGGAATCTCCTACCTTAAGGGTACCGTTTTGTACTAAAATAGTGGCAACAGGACCGCGCCCCTTATCCAATTGCGCTTCTACAATGGTGCCTTTGGCCAGACGATTGGGATTTGCTTTTAAGTCCTGCATCTCAGCTACCAGCAGGATCATTTCCAGCAACTCTGAAATACCTTCTTTTTTCAAAGCAGATACCGGCACTGCAATGGTATCTCCGCCCCATTCTTCCACTACCAGACCATGCTCAGTAAGCTCCTGTTTCACTCTGTCCGGGTTGGCACTGGGCTTATCCATCTTATTGATGGCCACTATAATAGGTACATTGGCAGCCTTGGCATGGTTGATGGCTTCCACGGTTTGAGGCATAACACCATCATCAGCTGCTACCACCAACACTGCTATGTCGGTGACCTGAGCACCTCTGGCCCTCATTGAGGTAAATGCCTCGTGACCCGGGGTATCCAGAAAAGTAATGATCTTATTCTTTATATTAACCGTATAAGCACCTATGTGCTGGGTTATGCCTCCGGCCTCTACATCGGTAACATGAGCATTGCGGATTGAATCAAGCAAAGATGTTTTCCCATGGTCGACATGACCCATTACTGTTACTACGGGAGGTCTGCTCATCAGATCTTCTTCCGAATCCTGCGTATCAATGTCCTCCAATTGCTCTTCATAAGTTTTAACAGACTTTCTTTCCAACTCTATATTGAACTCGGAAGCGATAAGACTGGCCGTATCATAATCCAATTCCTGATTTATTGTTGCCAGGATACCCAGATTCAGAAGTTTTTTAATAATTTCTGCTACCTGGATACCGATCTTTTCTGAAAGTTCTTTAACTGTAATGATATCTCCCATGGTGATGGCTTTTTTCCTTTCCGGAGGAGGCAATACTTGTTTTGAATCTTTTGCCTTTTTTGATTTTCTGCTTTTTCTGTCCAAAACTGATATATTGGAATCTTCCCAATGGTCGTCTTTTCTGCTTCTGCGTTTTTTATCCCTTACTTGATCGGTATGCCTGCCGCCTGAACCTTTCATGCTCTCGCCTTTGTCCTTGTCTGCAATTACAGGAGGCTGAGCCAAAAACTTCTCTACTATGTCATCTTTACCGCGGCCTCTGCGAGAACGGGTATCTCCCGATGTCCTTCTTTCTCCCCTGACATCAGAAGTTTGTGCAGGTCTGTCTGCAGTTCTGCCCGTGCGGCTCTGGACTCTTTGAACTTCTTCATCTGTGCCGGATCTGGTAACTTGATGCTTTTCCTGTAAGACTTGCTTACCTTTTGATGCTGCCGGCACTTCCCTGCTTTTTGGTGTCCGATCCGGGGCATCAGTAGATACCGGCTGCCTGTCTTTTTCTGGAGTCGGTTTCGCTGTTTCCTTGGATTCCTTTTCCTGACGGGCTTGAACCAGCGCTTGCTGTTCTTTTTCCCTTTGCTGCCTTTCTTTTTCCTGTCTTTCGGCCTCTTTTCTGGCTTCTTCCCGCTTCTGTTTTTCTAAAGCTAATTCTTCCTGTCTTCTCATTTCTTCCAGCTCGCGGGCTCGCTGTTCCGCCTTTACTTTAGATTCAGCCAGCAAATTAAAATATTTGTCCATATCGGCTTTTAATTCATCAATTTTGCTGGATAGTCCCTTTATATTTTTAGTGATCTCCTGTGTAGTATCAAATAGCTTAATTTTTGCCATTATTCGTCACCCCCGCGCTGGATTTTCTGATATTCCTTCAGCAGTATTTTTTTGAATCCCTCATCCAATACTGCCAGTACTGTCCTGTTTCCTTTCCCTACAGCTCTTCCGAGTTCCTCTTTGGAACCCGCTGCAATCAATTGCGTGTTCTTTGTTTTGCATAAATGTTCAAATTGTTTTAACGTCATCTCGGATGCTTCATTGCTGACGATCACCAGAGAAACCTTGCCCGATCGGATTGCTTTATCGCACTGTACGCTGCCGGATGCCAGCTTTCCTGCTTTTTGGCATAAACCCAGCAAAGAGAAGAACTTATCAAAGATATACCTCCTGTC
>FZPS01000022.1_pt207 | contig 21117 bp, 19 predicted proteins | sample 1817821 | NCBI WGS metagenome assembly FZPS01 (sample SAMEA104158645, study PRJEB21678) | metagenome | place: Germany | collected 2015-04-21 | reverse complement strand
GCATCAGCTTATTGTTGAGCGTGTAGTACCAACGGTTTTGCATTTCCCAATGAGGCACAAAAACGTTTACCATTTTTTCTGCGGCATAAACAGCCAGTTGTTTCATTGCTTCTTCGGGAGGAGGTATAATCAAATTGGCATAAGCCATGCCATCGTCATAGGGTATGTCAAAACCCTCCCAACGCAAACTATCCGTGAAATGGATCGCAGGAATTTTTCCATCCGGTGTTGGCATGTAAACCCGTAGTATGGAATAGATTTTACCCGTCATTGATGCATAGATATAACCTTCTTGCATAAATAGGTCGTTCCACTCAGTTTGTAGGATCAATTTGTCGAGAGAAACCACGGCATCGGTCTCGGTTTCTTTTCGTAGTTCGTTCATTTTTTCGGGCATGATGGGTTTTTCTTCCCAAAAGTTGGTGTCTGCGCGCAACGGTTTATTGTAAAGAATTACGGTATCGAAATAGTGTTCTTCCGATAAAAATTGCGTTAAAGCTTCGGTATAGTAGATAGATGCGCTGTCGGTACTTACTTTTACCGGTTCGAATTCTTTTTTTCCCAAAGGTTTTTTTCTATGACACACCTCGTCGGGTTGTTGTACTACATTATTTACAATTAAAAGCGAACGTATATTTTCCGGCAACGTGAGCCGGGCCGGTTCTTGTGTCTCAACCGTCATATATCGAATTCCTGCACAACTGTTCGTAAAAAGAATAAGTAGGAAAATATAGGGAAGAGGAATAAATCTTTTTTTATTCATGAAGGGATTTGTTTTAGTAGAACTTTTTTCCGGATCAAAAATAAGAAAAATAGTGTATCATAGCTTAGATTGCATTATTTTTCTCAATGCAAAAATAGATACAATTTCGGGATTCTTTTTAAAAAACATAAAAAAAATCTTTTTCAACTTCTAGACCATCGATTTTTTATCCTGTTTAACGTAAAGGAAATGTTTTTGAATCGGATTCGAATATAGGCGATAAGATGCTATTTTTTGCCAACTTCCGATAAAAAATATTGGTCAACCTGAATTCTTTCTTTATCTTTGTCGCTTTCAAAATGTTTAAAAACACATCGAAAAATGACTTTTAATATTATTGTATTGGCTAAACAAGTTCCCGATACGAGAAATGTAGGGAAAGATGCAATGAAAGCCGATGGAACAGTGAATAGGGCCGCTTTGCCCGCTATTTTTAATCCTGAAGATTTGAATGCCTTGGAACAGGCATTAGGGATCAAAGATCAGTATCCGGGTTCAAAAATTACCGTATTGACAATGGGTCCTGTACGTGCAGCTGAAATTCTTCGTGAAGGATTGTTTCGTGGTTCCAACGATGGAGTTTTGCTTACAGATAGGGCATTTGCCGGTTCCGATACGTTGGCTACTTCTTATGCTCTTTCTATGGCAATTCGAAAAATTGGCAATTTTGATCTTATTCTTGCAGGGCGTCAAGCTATCGATGGCGATACAGCACAAGTGGGACCTCAGGTAGCCGAGAAAATGGGAATTCCTCAGGTTACATATGTTGAGGAAATTCAGAAAATCGATTCGGAAAAGATTAGAGTAAAACGCCGCTTGGATAATGGGATTGAAATAGTTGAATCTCCTCTTCCTGCATTGGTAACCGTAAACAATTCTGCACGGCCCTGCCGACCGCGTAATGCCAAGTTGTTGCAGAAATACAAACACGCTAAAACCATTACGGAGCGACAGGCAGAAAATATTGATTATATTGATCTTTATAGCAGCCGTCCATATCTTAACCTTACCGAGTGGAGTGCTGTAGATGTAAATGCCGATCCGAAATTGTGTGGATTGGCAGGTTCACCAACGAAGGTTAAAAAGATTGAAAATGTGGTTTTTCAAGCAAAAGAAAGCAAGCGCTTGACTGATAGCGATGAAGAGATTGATGAACTGATGAAAGAACTAATAAGAAATCATACAATAGGTTAAATAAACACTGCGAAAATGGACAATATATTTGTATATTTGGAAATAGAAGATAGCGTGGTTGCCGATGTAAGCCTTGAATTGTTAACCAAGGGACGTTCACTTGCCAATCAGCTTGGATGTAAACTTGAAGCTGTAGCGGTTGGCGATCATTTGGAAACAGTAGAAAAACAGATTTTCCCATATGGTGTTGACGTTTTGCACATTTTTAGCGATAAGCGTTTATCTCCTTATACTACATTGCCTCATGCTTCTATTCTTGTAAAACTTTTTAAAGAAGAAAAGCCCCAGATTGCTTTATTGGGCGCAACTGTTGTTGGACGCGATTTGGCGCCGCGTGTGTCTTCTGCTCTGAGGAGCGGACTTACAGCAGACTGTACTTCGCTGGAAATAGGCGATCACGTGGATGTGAGAACGAAAAAAGTGTATAAAAACCTGTTGTATCAGATTCGTCCTGCTTTCGGTGGAAATATTGTAGCATGGATCGTTAATCCGGAACATCGTCCTCAAATGGCCACCGTGCGTGAAGGAGTGATGAGAAAAGAAATTTATGATCCCCACTATAGTGGAGAAATAGTGAAACACAATGTCGATGAATATGTCTCGGATAAAGATTTTGTAGTATCCATTATCGAGCGGCATGTGGAGAAACCAAAAGTAAATATAAAAAATGCTTCTATTATTGTATCGGGAGGATATGGGGTCGGTTCAAAAGAAAATTTTCAGTTGCTTTACGAACTGGCCGATCTTCTTGGGGGAGAAGTAGGGGCATCGCGAGCAGCGGTTGATGCCGGATTTGCCGAACATGAACGCCAGATAGGACAAACCGGCGTGACGGTTCGTCCCAAACTATATATTGCATGTGGAATTTCGGGACAGATTCAGCATATTGCCGGGATGCAGGACAGTTCAATCATTATTTCCATCAACAGCGATCCCAATGCACCTATACACAATATTGCCGATTATGTGATCGTTGGTGAGGTCGAGAATGTGATTCCCAAAATGATTAAATATTACAAGAAAAATACAAAATAACTTTTCTGAAGATAAAAATAGAGTACAATGGCTAATTTTTTTACCGATACACCACAATTTAAACATTATCTTGATCATCCTTTGATGAAGCGTATTGTTGAATTGAGAGAGAGAAATTATATTGACAAAAATACCTACGATTATGCTCCGCTCGATTTCGAAGATGCGTTGGATAGTTACGAAAAAGTGCTCGAAGTAGTAGGCGAAATTTGTGGAGAAATTATCGAACCGAATGCCGAAGAAGTAGATAAAACCGGTCCTACGCTTCATAATGGACGGGTACAATATGCTCCTCAAACGCAAGAAAATTTAGATGCACTTGTTAAAGCGGAATTGATGGGAATGACATTCCCACGTCGCTATGGCGGATTGAATTTTTCGATGGTTCCTTATATGATGTCTGCCGAGATCGTAAGCCGCGCCGATGCCAGTTTTCAGAATATTTGGATGTTGCAAGATTGTGGCGAAACCATTTACGAGTTTGGAAGTGAAGAGCAGAAAAATAAATATTTGCCCCGTATTATAAAAGGTGAAACCATGTCGATGGACCTTACCGAACCCGATGCGGGATCGGATTTACAGTCTGTCATGTTAAAAGCAACTTACAACGAAGCAGAGGATCAGTGGTATCTAAATGGTGTGAAACGATTTATTACTAATGGCGATTCTCATATTCATCTGGTGCTGGCACGTTCGGAAGAAGGAACGAAGGATGCACGTGGGTTGTCGTTATTTATTTATGACAAAAACAATGGTGGAGTTACGGTACGCCGCATCGAAAATAAAATGGGTATCAAGGGAGCTCCCACATGTGAGTTGGTTTTCAAAAATGCCAAAGCCGAATTGGTGGGTTCACGTCGACTGGGTCTGATTAAATATGTAATGTCGCTAATGAACGGAGCCCGACTGGGAATTATGGCCCAATCGGTGGGTATTTCCGAAGCGGCTTATCGCGAAGCTTATAATTATGCCATTGAACGCCGTCAGTTCGGGAAAGCAATTATTGAGTTTCCCGCTGTATACGAAATGATTGCCAATATACGTGCCAAAACCGATGCTTCGCGTTCGTTGTTATACGAAACATGTCGTTTTGTGGATATGTATAAAACACTGGAAGATATTTCGAGAGAACGGAAATTGACTCCTGAAGAACGAAAAGAGTTGAAGTATTATTCCCGTTTGGCCGATGCTTTTACGCCACTGGGCAAAGCAATGTCCAGCGAATTTGCCAATCAGAATGCCTATGATGCTGTTCAGGTACATGGTGGATCGGGATATATGAAGGATTATAAGTGCGAACGACTGTATCGCGATGCCCGTATTACCAATATTTATGAAGGGACAACGCAATTGCAGGTTGTTGCGGCTATTCGTCACGTCACCACAGGGACCTATCTGCAACGAATCAAAGAATATGAGACAATGTCGGTTATTCCCGAATTGGAACCTTTAAAACGTTCGCTTTCGAGAATGACGCAAATGTATGAAAAACAGGTTGGAATTCTTACTTCGAAAAAAGACGAGGAATATTTCGATTTTCATGCCCGTCGTTTGGTGGAAAGTGCCGGACACATTATCATGGGTTATCTTTTATTGCAGGATGCCAATAGAAATCCTCAATTATTCCGTCGTTCTGCCGAAGTGTATATTCATTATGGCCAAGTAGAAGTCATAAAAAATTACAATTTCGTGACCAAATCGCGTATGGAAGATATTGGTTATTATAAACCTGTGATTCTTACTGAATAACAGAAAAATGTATTCCCTTGCATTCAGACGGTTCATTGCGAATCGTCTGTTTTTTTATTCGAATTGAATGGATTTTGCCGGCGTGATTTTGGCAACCAGATACGAAGGTCCTATCATCATGAGTAAAGATACGATGAGTGTTCCCAAATTAAGCAGAATAAGATAAAGTGCATTCATATCGATAGGAACGGCCGAAAGGTAATATACGGAAGGATTTAGTTTAATAATGTGAAATTTGTTTTGAATAAAACAAAGAGACAAACCGATAATATTTCCCCACAACATTCCTTGTCCAATGAGAAAAGCCGATAAATAGAGAAAAACTTTTCTAATGCTGAAATCCCTTGCTCCCATTGCTTTTAGAATACCAATCATATTGGTTCGTTCCAGAATAATGATGAGCAAACCCGAAATCATGGTAAATCCCGAAACAACGATCATCAAGATAATAATGACCCATACGTTCATGTCAAGTAAACTCAGCCAATTAAATATCATAGGGTTAATGTCCTTTATGGATCGTGCAAATAATGTATTGCCGAGTCGATCTTTATAGTACGACATTTCGAAAAACAGGTCTTGAGCAATCCGGTCGAGTTTATTGAAATCTTTCACTAAAACTTCAATCCCGCTTACCATATCGTTATCCCAACCATTCAATTTGGCCAGAATATTTTTTTGGGTAATGACATATAATTTGTCGTAGTCTTCGAAATTGGTTTGGTAAATGCCCGTAATCTTGAATCGACGGGCGCGAACGGGGTCTTGTACAAAATAGGCAGTAAAACTGTCGCCCAACTTTAACCGAAGCTTATCGGCAATGGTTTTCGAGATAATGGCGGGATTTGTCGTCGAAGTATCATGAGGAGTAAATACTTCACCTTCGATGAGGTTTTTTTCGAAAAAGCTCCAATCGTAATCGTCACCGACTCCTTTAAGAACAATACCTTGAAAATCGTCATCTGTTTTTATGATACCTGCTTTACTGATGAACCCTTGAATATGGCGTATTTCGGGATGGCTCATGAGTTGGCAGGCAAGGGTATCGGAGAAAGAGATGGGATGATATTCATAGAAACTATTGTTGTCGAATGCGGTAATCTGAATATGAGCCTCAAAGCCGACTACTTTTTCGCGGATCTCTTTTTTGAAACCGATAATGATGCATACAGCAACAATCATCACTGCCAATCCCAACGCTATACCGGCAATGGCAATTTTGATGGCAGGGGAGGAGACGCGTTTTTCGTTTTTTTTGTCGCCTTTATAAATCCGTTTTGCTATAAACAGCTCTGTATTCATTTTTTACGGAAAAGGCGTTATTTTTTTTGGGGTAAGCCTCCAATGCTTTCTCTAAAATGGTAAGTGCTTTGTCGAGATCGGATTTGTTCAGTACATAAGCAATACGTACCTCGTTTTTACCCAATCCCGGTGTAACGTAGAAACCCGACGCAGGGGCCATGAAAATGGTTTCGCCTTCATATTGAAAATCCGATAGACACCATGCACAAAATTCATCGGTATCGTCTACCGGCAAGCTTGCCAAGGTGTAGAATGCCCCCATTGGCATGGGTGAATATACGCCGGGAATTTTATTGAGTCGTTCGATCAAATAATCCCTTCTACTCCGATATTCTTCAAAATTTTGGCGCATGTATGTTTCGCTTTCATCAAGTGATGCATTGGCTGCGATTTGTCCGATAAGAGGCGGACTCAGTCGTGCCTGACAAAATTTCATTACCGTATCGTGTACCTTTTTATTCTTTGTGATGAGAGCACCTATACGAATACCGCATTCGCTGTATCTTTTGGAAACGGAATCTATCAGGATTACATTTTCTTCTATTTCTTTCAGATGGCATGCCGAAACATACGGTATATCGGTGTAGATAAATTCGCGGTATACTTCGTCGGAAAACAAGTATAAATTATATTTTTTTACCATTTCCTTAATCTGATCCATTTCCTCGGGTGTATATACATACCCTGTGGGATTATTCGGATTGCAGATTAATATTCCTTTGGTATGCGAATCGATGAGTTTTTCGAATTCTTTTATGGGAGGCAGGGCAAACCCTGTTTCCATAAAAGAAGGAATCGTTTTAATAACAGCTCCCGTGGATACTGCAAATGCCATATAGTTTGCATATGCCGGCTCGGGGATGATGATTTCGTCACCGGGATTCAAGCAAGCCAAAAATGCAAATAAAACCGCTTCCGAACCTCCGGCGGTAATGATAATATCATCGGGATCAAGATCGATATCGTATTTTGCGTAATAGTTGACCAAATTTTCCCTGTAATATCGATACCCATCGCTCGGACTGTACTCCAGAACTTTATGTTGAATGTTTCGTATTGCATTTAGTGCACTTTCCGGAGTCGGCAAATCGGGCTGACCGATGTTGAGATGATATACTTTTATACCCCGTGCTTTTGCAGCGTCGGATAGTGGAGCTAATTTTCGGATGGGCGAAGGGGGCATTTGCATCCCTCTTTCGGAAATTTCAGGCATATGCTTTTCGATTTCTAGCTATAAAACGTTGTTTGTTTTTTATTATTTCAAAAATAATGAATTGCAAAGGTAATAAAAAAATACATTTCTCTACGGTTTGCTGTTTTATTTCATATATTTGCAAGGTCGTTAAAAAAGGAATTTTATGAAAAAAAGTAACATTTTATTTATTCTTCTTCTTCTTCTTGTATTGCCTTTTGTGGCATGTTCAGATAAGAAAGAGTCCGGTAAGTGGACGTTGGTATGGGAAGATAATTTTAATCGGGACGGGTGGCTGGATACAATCAGTTGGTCAAAGATTCCACGTGGGAGAAGTGATTGGAATAGGTACATGAGCGATTATGAGTCTGTTTGTGAAGTTCGTGGCGGGAATTTGATTTTGCGAGGAATACAAAATACGGTTTTACCCAACGATACGGCACCTTATCTTACCGGTGGAGTTTATACAAAAGGGAAAAGGACATTCGATTTCGGTCGTCTTGAAATTAGAGCAAAATTAGTCGGAGCTCAAGGCGCTCATTCGGGAATTTGGATGTTTCCCGCAGACGATAGTGGAATAAAAGGAGGGGAAATCGACATTATGGAGCGAATCAATTTTGATAAATATATTTATCAAACCGTGCATTCCCATTATACGGATGTTCTTGGTATTCGAGATAAACCGGTTGCGAATAGTGTCGTTGTTACGATTGACATGAATGATTATAATGTATATGCATTTGAAAAATACCCGGACAGTTTGGTGTTTTTTGTGAATAGTGTGCACACGAAAACATATCCGCGCGTTGAAACAATAGAAGGTGGACAATTTCCTTTCAACGACAATGAATTTTATCTACTCATGGCTATGCAATTGGGTAATGCATGGGCAGGTCCTGTAGATCCGGCTTCATTGCCTGCCGAAATGTATATCGATTGGGTTCGGTATTACCAACCAAAGAATGAAAAAACAGAATAAATGCTTTGTTTTATTTAAGTTCCGTTGCGTGTTTCTTATAAAGGAAACGTATGATTAAATAATCGGTCTTGAGCCAGCTTTTCGTATTTCGTTCCCTTGCGACCGTAATTGGTGTAGGGGTAAATGCTGATGCCGCCACGTGGCGTAAAAATGCCCGTCACTTCAATATATTTTGGATCCATCAGCCGAATGAGATCTTTCATGATGACATTGACGCAATCTTCATGAAACGCTCCGTGGTTGCGGAAACTAAACAAATAGAGCTTTAAGCTTTTGCTTTCCACCATCTTCGTGTCGGGGATATAATCGATGCGGATGGTGGCAAAGTCGGGTTGGCCGGTGATGGGGCAAAGCGTGGTAAATTCGGGACAGTCGAACGTTACCCAATAGTCGTGATCCTGATGCTTATTCGTGAATGTTTCCAGAACTTCGGGAGCATAAGCTGTTTTATATTCCGTTTTTTTACCCAGAAGATTTAACTTGTCTTGTTCCATTTTTATCCTATTTAATGCGTTGTTTTTTCGATAGATCGATTTTCCTGTCGCTTTTCGTTATTTCTAATTCCCGAATTTCTTATTTTTATTCTTTTCTTTTCTTTTCTTTAAAAGAAAGGTATTCTTCCAAGCCTTTATTTCGTAGTTTGCAGGCCGGACAATGGCCACAGCCCTCGGCTTTTATGCCGTTGTAACAGGTAAGGGTTTCATTTCGCACCAAATCGAAGACACCCAATTCATCGGCCAATTGCCATACTTGTGCTTTAGTACGCCACATCAGAGGTGTGTGGATGACAAACTGTCTTTCCATAGCCAAATTGAGCGACACATTCAGCGAACGAATAAAAGTGTCCCGGCAATCGGGATAGCCGCTGTAATCGGTCTGAGAAACACCTGTTACAAGATGTCGGATATTTTTCGCATAAGCGATGGCGGCCGCACAAGTGAGGAACAGCATGTTGCGCCCGGGAACAAACGTGTTGGGATAGGAATTTGCAGGTTTTTCTTCGTCCATTTCAAGGGAAAGATCGGTAAGCGAGTTGGGCGCAAGTTGCGAAATAATAGGGGTATCAAGTACTTGAAAAGAGACTCCGGCCATTTCGGCAATACGTTGTGCATTTTCCACTTCCGGTGAATGTCGCTGCCCATAAAAGAAGCAGACCGTATGTACGTCGCGAAAATGTTTTTTGGCCCAATAGAGACACGTAGTGGAATCTTGTCCTCCGGAAAATAGCACAAGCGCGTCTTCGTTTGCAAAATCGTTCATTTTTTTCTTTGTTTTTTATGTGGTTACCTAAGATACACAGAAAAGGATTTCTTTTCATCACAAAGATAATCTATTTTTCATTCACCCATATGGGCAATATGGTTAATGGAAATTGTTTTTAACGTTTATTTGGTTGACTTTTCAGTGAGAGTTGCGTATTTTTGTGTTTAAAAAATTTTTAGAACCATAAAATGTTGAAACCCGATAGTTTAATTTTCGATAGAGACGGCACTCTTTGGGATAATGTCGATACTTATGTTGCTGCCTGGAACAAAGGTTTAGAAGCAAAGGGATACGATTTGCGTCTTCGCAGAGAAGATTTGGTTGGTTTGATGGGTAAGGAAATTGGGAAAATGCTCAATAGGTTCCTTCCGGAAATTTCTCCCGAAGAAGAGAAAGAATTGTTTAATGCTATTGTGGAAGCCTATCAGTCGTTAACGAAAACCATGACGCCCAAAATATTTCCGGGAGTTCGTGAAGGGTTGGAAAAATTGGCAACCAAATACAAACTTTTTATGCTGAGCAATTGTGAAGAGGGGGGGATACCGAATTTCATGAATTATACCGGCACGCGTCACCTCTTTACGGATTATATGGAACATGGTCAGAATTTTCAACCCAAAAGCTTCAATCTGAAATTATTGATAGATAGAAATCGCCTTCAATCACCCGTTTACATAGGAGATACCGATTCCGATAGTCGTGAAGCGGCTAAGGCCGGAGTGCCATTTGTTTATGTGAGTTACGGATTTGGAGAAACCGACAATTACGCATTAAAATTCGATTCTTTCCCCGAATTGACGAATTATTTTATGAATTTATGACCAAAGAGGTATGCAGGGAGCTTTTATCCTGATTGTGATAGTCCTCTATTTGGGATTATTGATGCTGATCTCGTATTTAACGAGTCGAAAAGGTGCCGATAACGAGGCTTTTTTTCGTGCCAATAAGCAATCCAAATGGTATGTGGTGGCTTTTGCCATGATTGGCACTTCCATTTCCGGAGTTACTTTCATATCGGTACCCGGAATGGTTAGGAACCTGGATATGACCTATATGCAGATGGTTTTCGGCTTTTTCTTCGGGTACCTTGTCATTGCGTATGTTTTGCTTCCCTTGTATTACAAACTCAATTTGACTACCATTTACGGTTATCTCGATCAACGTTATGGTCCCAAATCCTATAAAACGGGAGCTTGGTTTTTTCTGATATCGAAGATAGTGGGAGCTGCTGCTCGGCTTTATTTGGTGGCGTTTATTCTTCAGTCGATGGTTTTTGATGCATGGGGTATCCCGTTTGTGGTTACCGTCATCGGAATTATTTTGGTTATATGGATGTACAGTCATAAAAGCGGCATCAAAACCATTATCTGGACCGATTGGTTGCAGACATTGCTTTTTCTTACGGCATTGGTCCTTATTATTTTTGAAATTACGTCTCGACTTAATTTTGGTTTTAGCGATACGGTTGCTGCCATTAAAAACAGTCCGCATTCGCGCATTTTCGTTTTCGATGATTGGCGAAGTACGCAAAATTTTTTCAAACAGTTTTTCAGTGGTATGTTCATCACCATTGTAATGACCGGTTTGGATCAAGATCAAATGCAAAAAAATCTCACAATCAAAAGTTTGAAAGACGCACAGAAAAATGTGGTTTCTTACGGTTTGGCTTTTGCTCCCGTTAATTTTCTTTTTTTGTGTTTGGGTGTACTTCTTCTTGTTTTTGCCGAACAAACCGGAATTGTTCTTCCGGAAGTTTCCGATAATATATTGCCCCATATTGCCGGTCAATATCTCGGAAATACGATTTTGGGCATTTTTATCGTAGGTATTGTGGCTGCTGCTTTTTCAAGTGCCGATTCGGCATTGACCGCTTTAACCACTTCTTTCTGTGTTGATATTCTGGGGATGAAGAGTAAAGAGGACGATCCGGAAGTGGAAAAAAGGAACATTCGTATTCGTAGGCGAGTACACCTGGGAATCAGTGCCGTTTTTGTTGCTATTATTCTTATTATCGAAGCTATAGGATCCGATAGTATCATCACGGCCATTTATAAACTGGCATCATACACCTATGGCCCGTTATTGGGATTATATTTCTGTGGTTTGTATACCAAAGTAAAACCCGTAGACAACTATGTTCCTTATGTGGCTTTTGCTGCTCCCGTTTTGTGTTTTGTTATCGAAATTGTGATGAAAACGGTTTTCCATTACACCGTAGGATACGAATTATTGCTAATTAACGGTGCACTTACGGCTTTCGGATTATGGATTATCTCATCAAAAAATCAACAATTGCAACTTGTCCAAAAACCTTGATTTATGGTTATCCATGATGCCCAATTTGTGATCAGTAGTGTCGATTACCGGCAATGTCCGCAAGATGGCAAGCCCGAATATGCTTTTATCGGGCGTTCCAATGTGGGCAAATCTTCGTTGATTAATATGCTCACCAATCGAAAATCGCTAGCCAAGACCTCTTCAACTCCCGGAAAAACATTGCTCATCAATCATTTTCTTATCAACAACGAATGGTATTTGGTGGATTTGCCGGGGTATGGTTATGCGCGAAAAGGGAAAAAAGAGCGCGATCGGTTGAAAAAAATAATCGAAGGGTATGTGCTGGGACGTTCTCAAATGACACTTCTTTTCGTATTGATAGACAGTAGGCATGAACCTCAAAAAATAGATTTGGCATTTATTGACCGGTTGGGTGAAAACGGTATCCCGTTTGCTCTTGTTTTTACCAAATCCGATAAATTGAGTGCGGGCAAACTACAAACCCAAATCGAAAATTACAAGCAAACACTTTATGAATCGTGGGAAGAGCTTCCGCCCATTTTTGTTACTTCTTCAACAAAAGGAACCGGCCGCGAAGAACTGTTGGATTACATCGAACAGATCAACCGGAGTTTGGGATAACCGAATTTTATAAACCTACCGAATCGCGATAAAAATCGAGCGCTTCGAAAATCAGTTTTTTGTCGGTAGTTTGATTGATTTTTACGTTTCCGATATCCGACAAGAGGGTAAAATTAACGACATCTCCTTCGTTTTTCTTGTCGTGAGTCATAATTTCATAGAGCATTTCGTAATCGTCGCATGTGATAGGGAAAGCCCCGTAATTTTTTTCAATAAAACGGATTGTTTTCAGCAGTTTGTCTTTTGGAAAGCCGCAAAGGCGATGCGAAAGATAAAGTTCCGCTATTAGTCCCCATGCAACAGCATAGCCGTGCAGTACCGGTTTTTTGTTGTCGATGGCAAAACTTTCGAATGCATGACCTATGGTATGCCCAAGATTCAGTGCCTTGCGAATACCTTTTTCGTAAGGATCTTTTTCAACAATGTGTTTTTTGATGGAAACCGAGCGGAAAACCGATTCGTTCAGTTCTTCAAAATCAATGGAATCGAATGAAAACGCCATTAACTTTTCCCAATCTGTTTGCGAATGGATAAGGGTGTGTTTGAGCATCTCGGCAAAGCCGGAAAGGATATCTTTTTTATCGAGTGTACGGAAAAATTCCGACGAGATAAGGACGTATTCTGCCGGATAGAAAGCACCGATTTCGTTTTTATAACCTTTAAAATTGATTCCTGTTTTTCCTCCTACAGCAGCATCCACTGCACCCAAAAGTGTAGTAGGAATGTTGATGTATTTAATTCCTCGTTTGAATGTTGCCGCTGCGAAACCGCCCAAATCGGTAACCATTCCTCCTCCCAGGTTAATGAGCAGTGAGTGGCGTGTGGCACCGTTTTCGGTAAAATATCTCCACACCAACGAAAGATTTTCGATATTTTTATTGGTATCGCCGGCAGGAATCACAATATGCTTGGCCGTCTGGATCAATTTGGAAGAAGCTATCAACGGGAAACAATATGTCGAAGTATGTTCATCGGTGAGAACAAAACGCTTGTCGTGATGAATACTTTGTACAACTTTTTCCAAGTCGCTGATAATATGGTTGCTTTTTATGATTTCTTGCATACAAATAGGAATAAAATAATAGATGAGCCGATTATTTGATAAATGCACTGTATATTTCGTCTTGAATGCGCTCTCTGATTTCCATCGACGAAAGTTTGTTGGGCGTGCGCGAGGGGTAAACCCTGTTCGATAAAAAGATATAAATCAACTGATTTTCGGGGTCAACCCAAAAGCAGGTACCCGTGAAACCGGTATGTCCGTAAACCGATGAAGGCGTTTTTTTGCCACACGGACTTGCCTTGGGATTTTGAGGGTCGGGTTTGTCGAATCCCAATCCACGACGACTGACGCTGCTTTTTGTCGTGGTAAACAACCGGACGGTTTCTTTGCTAAGGAAGCGTTCTCCACCATACTCCCCTTCGTTTAGCCACATTTGATATATTTTAGCCATATCGTTGGCGTTTGAAAACAGTCCGGCATTTCCCGAAATACCGCCAAAAAGTGCTGCTCCCTCATCGTGAACATAACCGTGCACCAGCTGTTTGCGAAAAAAGGGATCGTTCTCGGTGGGAGGTATATCGTTTATCGACAAGTAGCGTATGGGTTGAAAGGTGGTTGTCGAGGCACCGAGTTTGCGATAAAAATTTTCTTGAACGAACGTATTCAGGTCTTGTCTCGAAATGTTTTCTATCGCTTCTTTCAGCAGCATGAAGTTGAGGCAACTGTACGTATATTTTCCTTTTCTTCCCAATTTGGTGTCGATGATGTCTTTCAACAAAACATCGTGCATTTTTTTGCTTGCATACATATCTTTTGCCACCGGCATATCAAAAGTTTCCGATAATTGATTCGAGATCAGATCGGAACGGAATCGATAATCCGTGCGCCCCCATGCTCCGGCATAATAAGCAAGATAGATTTCCGATTTGCTGCCGAACAAAGGACCGGTGAAACTGGTTTCGTCGATGGCCGAAGTGTAATAGGGAATGAAAGGAACGATACCCGATTCGTGGAACAACAATTCTTGGATAGTGATACCGGCTTTGTTGCTTCCTCTTGTTTCGGGTACAAATTTACGGAGAGGATCGTGCAACCGCATCTTTTTTTGGTCGTACAATTTCATCACTGCCGGAAGGGTGGCAGTGGCTTTGGTAACCGATGCCAAATCGTAAACCGTTTCGTCGGTAACGGCCGAACTTATTCCGTATTCAAATTTTCCGAACGATTTTTCGTAAATCACCACGCCATCTTTTGCAATCAATATCTGACAACCGGGATATGCCCGATTTTTTATTCCTTCCCTTGCAATGGTCTCGATTCCGGCCAAGTCTTCCGAGCGGATTCCTACTTCCTCGGGCAGGTTGTATGCCAGTCTTGTTTTGGCAGTTTCAATTCCTGTGTTGAGGGGAAAGCTTGCTGTCGAAACTTGTAATTTGCCCTTCAGCGCTATCCCTCCAAAAATTCCCTGTGCGGCACTCTTAGCGGCAGCCGGGTTGTTGTCTTGCGCCAGAACAACGGCTTGTGCGTTTTCGATGGAGATTTTGTATCGGTCTAATTCGTAAGGAGAAGTAAAAAAAACAAGGATGGTATTTTTGGTTTTTGTCAGTTTTTGCAATGCTTCATCTTCAGCGTTCTGCTCACCATGAATAGATAGGATCAATAGATTGCAATCGGCCACTTGTTTTTCGATTTCCGCAAGTTCTTTTGCGTCCGCAATCTGAAAAGTCTGTATGTTATCGTATTTATTCAGCATTCGTTGAAACTCGTTTGGCAATGCTTCACCGATAGCTATCGATGCAATGATTTTGGTGTCCAATCCTGTGATGGGAATGAGGTTGGATTTGTTTTTCAGCAGGGTGACGGCATTGTCGTACAGTTTTCGTTTTAGCCACTCGGCAGTGGTGGTGTTTACGTTTTTGTGCAGTTCTTTCGTATCGATGGAATTAAACTCCGGTACTCTCAACATGTATTTATAGGAGAGAATTTTCCGCACTTTTTCCTCTAACATCTGTTCGGGAATAATGCCTTTTGCGATAGCTGCCTTAACCGATTCCAACTCGTTTGCCTGACGCGGTACGCCCAGGATGATATCGTTGCCGGCCAGGATGGCTTTTACGCTTAAGTCGGATTGTTTGGCCACACCACGCATAGCCATCCCATCGGTAAAAATCAGTCCGTCAAAGCCCATTTCTTCTTTCAGCAATTTTTCTCCGATGTTGGGCGATAGTGAAGCGGGCATGCCGTTTGTGTTTAATGCCGGGACATTCAGATGACCGATCATGATGCCCGACAAACCGGCTTCGACGTATTTGCGAAACGGCATTAGCTCCATCTCGTTTAATCGCTCGGATGAATGGTTGATGGTAGGGAGAGTCTTGTGGGAATCTTCCGAAGTATCGCCATGACCCGGAAAATGTTTGGCTACTGCCAATACTCCGTTATCTTCCAATCCTTTGGCGTAGGCAATTCCTTTACGTGCAACATTTTCTGGATCGGAACCAAAGGCACGTGTTCCGATGACGGGGTTTTGCGGATTGCTGTTGACGTCGATAGCCGGTGCAAAATTGATATGAATGCCCATTTCGCGACATTGTCGGGCTACTTCTTTTCCGTAGAGGTAAAGCAACGTATCGTTTGTAATGGCGCCCAGCACCATATTTTTGGGAAAATCGGGGGCATCGCTCAGCCGCATCGAGAGTCCCCATTCGGCATCTGCGGCAATAAAAAGAGGCGTTTTGGTTATGCTTTGGGCATAATTGATAAGCTCGGCTTGTTGCGATAGCGTTCCTTTACCGAATAAAATTCCGCCAACTTTCTGATTACAAATGTAATCGTTTAATTTGGCCTTATATCTGTTGTTGGGTTCCACGACCGGCATAAACAGTTGCCCTATTTTTTCGTCGAGGTTCATGCTTTTGTAAACCGAATCTACCCATGCATGCATTTTTTCTTTATCGGCTTCCCGATACAGATTGAGTTGCTGTCCATGTAAAGAAATCAGGGAAAATAACGCTGAAATCAGAAAAAGAATTCTGTTCATTTTTAAGATTATTCCGGTGTCTCCAATGATGTTTTTTGATCGTGTCAAAAGTACACATTTTTCCGTAAGCTGCCAAATAGAATGAAATTGAAAAAAAACATAAAAAGACCCGATTTTTGAATGAATAAATAATTATTGCTATCTTTGCAACCGCTTTGCGCAATCTCTGTCGGAAAAACGCCGTTATATTGCGTTCTTATTCGTTAAATATTAACATAAAGCTTTATCGGTTATGGATTTAATTAAAGTAGTGGAAGATTCTTTTGCAGGAGAGAAGAAAGAATTTCCCAAGTTTAAAAGTGGAGACACCATTACGGTTGCCTATCGTATTGTAGAAGGGAACAAGGAACGTATCCAGCAGTATCGCGGCGTTGTGATCCGCATTTCCGGACATGGCGACAACAAGCGTTTTACTGTTCGTAAGGTTTCCGATAACATTGGTGTTGAACGTATTTTCCCGTTGAATTCTCCGTTCATCGAAGATATCGTTTTGAACAGCGAAGGTAAAGTTCGCAGGGCAAAACTGTATTACCTTCGTTCACGTCGCGGAAAGAAAGCCCGTATCAAAAAGAAAGCTTTTTAATTCGGTTTTTATAAGAAATAACAAACGCTCCGGAGTTTTTCGGGGCGTTTTTTGTATTTTTGCCTTGCGCTTGTTTATTCTCTTAAAAAATAAAAATCGGGAAAATATTTTATGCAATACAAAACGCAAGGAGTTGTTTTATTCACGTCGCGGTACAGCGATACGTTCTCTATTGCCCATGTTTTTACACGTGATTTTGGCCGTATGGCTTATCTTCTGCCCAAGAGCAGAGGAAAAAAGTCAAAAATAAAAGCTTCTCTTTTTTTTCCTCTGTCGGTATTGAATATGGAAGTGGAACATTTGCCGCTGCGAGAAATTCAGCGGCTGAAAGAGGTCGAAAGGGAGTTCCCTCTATATGAAATATGTACGGATGAGGTTAAGATATCGATTTCGTTTTTTCTGTCGGAATTTCTTTCCAAAATGTTGCGCGAAACCCATGAGAGCAAACCGCTTTTCGATTACCTGAAACAGTCGGTGCATATTTTGGAAAAAGCGCATCGGGGACTCGGTAATTTTCATCTTGCGTTTATGTTTGGGTTAACTCGTTTTTTGGGAATTTCTCCCAACCTGGACAATTACCGGTCGGGAGCTTATTTTGACCTGCTGAACGGTATATTTGTGCAACAAATACCTTCTCATCCTCATTATCTTAATCAAGCACAAAGTACCTATCTCCGTGTTTTTTGCCGAATCAATTATAGCAATATGCATCTTTTCCGTATGTCGCGTGCCGAACGCAATGTCCTCATTGATTATCTGCTGGCGTATTATCGTTTACACATGTACAATTTTCCCCCATTAAAATCGCTTGAGGTGCTTCGGGAGCTGTTTTGATTGCATATTCGGTTCGGACATACGTGAAAATTACGGGATCACAATGCGTTTCGTGAACGTGTTCAATACATTTTCCTTGTTGGGGAGAAGAGGGGAGGGCGATATCGCGGGGTGAATTTGGGGCAACATTTTGGGCAAACAAGCGGATATTGGCGTAGATAGATACTTTAGGGCGTATTTTTGAGGCTGAGGGACAGTTGCAATAATTGGAAAAGGGTTATAAAAAAGATTATAAGAATGACAAAACAACGAAAACGAAAAGTTGAAGGGGGATTGGTAGAAGGAAAACTTTCCGGTTCCATTTGGAAACTTGCTGCTCCAATGATGATTGGAGGGGCTTTGCAAGATCTTTTTTCTCTTGTGGATTTGTTTTTCGTCGGAAAACTGGGGCATGTCGAAGTTGCCGCACTTGCTATTGCGGGAACCACAATGGCAATATTGTCTATGCTAGTGCAGGGTATCGGTGTAGGAACAATGGCGCTTATTTCTCATTTTACCGGAGAAAAAGATTATAAGATGTCGGATAAGGTCTTGGGACAAACGCTTGTCCTGAGCATTATTGGGTCGATGTTGATGTTGATTGTTTCTTTTTTTCTGGTAGAACCCTTGTTGAGGCTTTTTGGGGCCAAAGGCGATGTGTTGTTTTATGCAGCCGAGTATCTCAAAATCAATTTCACTTTCTCCATCGTTATTTTTCTTTTTGCAGGTGTGACCAATGCATTGCAAGGTTCAGGCGATGCCAAGACTCCTCTGCATGCCCTTATCGTTGCCAATATCCTTAATATTATTCTTGATCCCATGCTTATCATGGGATACGGTCCTTTTCCCGCTATGGGGGTTGCCGGTTCTGCGTTAGCAACGGTGATAACGCGTGGCATTGGTGTTTTGTACCTTTTTGTTCATCTTTTCTTTGGCCATTCTACCCTGCATTTGAAGTGGAAATACTTCAAACCTTTGCCGTCTTTGATGAAGAGAATCGTAAACATCGGTTTTTTTGCTTCTCTTCAAGTGTTTATTCGCGAGATATCGTTTTTGTTTCTAATGCGGTTGGTGACATCTTTTGGCGATGCAACGCTTGCCGCCTATGGCATCGGTTCGCGACTGCGCACTTTTATTATGGTTCCCGGTTTTGGATTTGCAAGTGCCGCCGCGGTATTGGTTGGTCAAAATTTGGGGGCAGGGAAGCCGGAACGGGCAAAAAAATCGGCGTGGCAAGCCGTTATGTATTACGAAATCATTGCTATACCGTTGGCTGTTCTTTTTTTGATCTTTGCGCAGCCTTTGGTGGGGATTTTCAATGATCATCCCGAAGTAATTACCATTGGGAGCTCTTTTTTGCGCTATCTCGCCGTTACTTTTCCTTTTCTTGCTTTTTCACTGGTGTTTTCGCAGGCGTTGAATGGTGCCGGCGATACCAAGACGGCTACCCTTATCAATGCTATCGGTCAACTTCTTTTTCGTGTACCCTTTGCTTATTTTTGTGCGTTGGTTCTCGGATTGGGCTATAAGGGAATATGGTTGGGAATCAATGCTTCCGATGTTGTTCAAGGCATTGGGATGATCATTGTTTTTAATTTGGGGCATTGGCAAAAGGTATTTCTTGAGCATAAAAAGAAATTAAGTCGTCACAGTGATGGGGCTGGAGACGAAGTAGATGCAGGGTGATGACCGCAAAAAACAATTGTTCTGCCCCATGTTTCAATCGTAAATGCATCTCCGAGCGATTCATTGAGCGTGCCTTGCCACCAGTTGGCAAGTATGGCTTTATTCAAAGGGTACCGCAAGCCGTGCAGGGTTACTTCCGCGCGATCGATGCAGAAAAATGAAATGCGTTGCCCTCGAAAACTTGGGAAAGTGGTTGGCGAATGAATCGGGTATAAAATGCCGTAATCGGTAATCATGGCCACGTTTGCTTGATTCATATATTCCGCCAGAAGAGAGATATTGCCCAGCGTATGTTCTTCGCTTTTGCCGGTTGCGGCAACAATAACCAGATTTTTCTTTCCTTGCTGTACGCAAAAATGAACCGATTTGGTGAGATCATTTGTGTATTGATCGGGGTCGGGATGAATAATATCGGCAAAACGGGTTTTGTTTTCCTCCGAAATGGAGTCGCAATCGCCCACGATGGCGTCGGGATGTCCTCCGCGATCGATAAAAAGGTTGGCAGCCCCGTCGCAACAAACAATGTAGGTTGCTTTATCGATATATGACAGCGGTATCTCATGCGTAGGGTAGTTGCCGTTGGCAATGATCACCGCATCGGGGTTGCCTATGAACGATTTAAAAAAATCGGCCATTATGGATTGATTTTTTTCTTTTGAAATTTCGTTCGAATACGTTTTCAATCTTTCAGATAATAATTTACCGTGCTTACCACCCGTATGTTTTTAATGTGGGGTGTATTGGCATCGCGGTCGGTAATGGAAAACTGTCCTTGATTGGCGCTTTGTATTTTTCCGAGTTTGCTGCCGGAATCTTTGGCAAATTTTTCGGCAGTGGCACGTGCATTTTTGGTTGCTTCTTCAATCATTTGAGGTTTTATATCGTTGAGCTTGGTAAACATAAATTGTACCCGATACTGGTAATCTTCACCGATTACGGCGATGCCTTGTTTTAGCAACTCGCCTTGTTCGCTCATCAGTTCGCGCACCAAATCCACGTTATCCGACATCACCGTTACCACCGAAGTAATGTTGTAGCGGTAGGGAGATTTGGATACACTGTATCGTTCGGCCTGCATATCCACTACCAATGGAGCGGAGATGCTTATTTCTTCGTCTTTTATGCCTTTGCTTTTGAGAAACGATATAATGGCCCGGTTTTTCTTCTCCAGGTTGTTGTAGAGAGTTGGCAGATCATTGCCCACTTCTTTATAAGGGAGGGGCCAGATGACTTTGTCGGCCGGTATTTCTTTTTCTGCAAGGCCTTTTACCGTAACGGTGCGGTTGCGTTGCGAAAATGCATTGATGCCGCTCTTGATCGAAAGCCCCAGCAGAAGCAATCCCACGGCAATAATTGTCGATTCAATAATTCTATTCTTCATTCTATTCAATGTTTTAAGTATAAAAAAATTAGATCTTGCGTTGAGAAGCAAAGGTAGCTATTTATTCGCCTATTCGTTGCATTTGAGGAATTTTATCTTCTGCATCCATCATCATTTTTTTCCATCGGAAATAACCGAATACCGAAATGACGGAATAAATCATGAACAAACCGGCAGTGGGATATAAGCCTTTCCATAAATAAAGCGCACTCGAC
>FZPS01000218.1_pt26 | contig 21130 bp, 21 predicted proteins | sample 1817821 | NCBI WGS metagenome assembly FZPS01 (sample SAMEA104158645, study PRJEB21678) | metagenome | place: Germany | collected 2015-04-21 | reverse complement strand
CCTCAATAATTTAACAAAACTTGGCCAAAAGTCCCCCGCCTCAACGTTTCTGCGTAGGCGGTGGGATGAATGGCTATTTTGACTAACATGACAATTTGTGGTATAATATATCAAGAAAATTCTGCTAGAAAGGAAAACTTTTATGCCTAAGGTAAATCGTGGACATGAGTATGCTCTATATCCTGACGCAGAACAGAAAGTTTTCTTTGCTAAGAGTTTTGGATGCGTCAGGTTCATTTGGAATAAGATGCTTGAAGCTAAAACAACTCATTACCAAAAGCATAAAACAGCCCTGAAAATAACGCCAGCGGCGTTCAAAAAGGAGTTTCCCTTTCTAAAAGAAGTAGATTCTCTTGCTTTAGCAAATACCCAATTAAATTTAGAGACCGCATACAAAAAATTTTTCAAAAAAGAAGCGAGATTTCCTAAATTCAAGAGCAAGAAATCTGATAAAAACTCTTATACTACAAACAACCAAGGTGGAACAATCGCTGTTGTTGAAACCGATAAAGGTACTTTTATAAAACTTCCCAAAGTCGGTTTAATAAAAATTAAACTCCATAGAGAACTGCCTACGGATTCGGTTATCAAATCAGCTACAATAAAACAATCTAAGAGCGGCAAATATTTTTGTACAATACTTTTTGAAAAAGAGATTGCCGCACCTGCAGGCGTATCAATCTCACCTGATAGAGTTTTAGGCTTAGACTACAGCTCTGGGCACTTTTATATTGATTCTGACGGCAATATAGCTGACTATCCCCAATACTATCGTCAGAAAGAAAAACAACTCAGGAGAGCACAGCAAAAGTTATCTCGTCGAAAGAAGGGTTCAAACAACAGAAATAAAGCTCGTATAAAAATGGCCCGACTTCATGAAAAAATAGCTAATCAACGTAAGGATTTTTTGCACAAGCTCAGTAGGAAGATAACCAATTCCTATGATGCTGTTGTAGTGGAAAATCTCAACCTTCGTGGGTTGGCAGGTTCGCTTAAATTGGGTAAGTCTACTAATGATAATGGTTTTGGGATGTTCCGCATATTCCTAAAATATAAGCTGGAAGACCAAGGCAAACAACTCATCGCCATAGATAAATTTTATCCTTCCAGCAAAACTTGTTCTGAGTGCGGATACATCAATAAAGGACTTACACTCAAAGACCGAATGTGGGTTTGCCCCAGCTGCGGAACAATACATAACAGGGATTTCAATGCAGCTATAAATATCAAAAAAGAAGGACTACGCATACTAAATTCAGCTGCATAGTCCATACAAAATAAGTACCGTAGGAACTACGGGAATTCAAGCTTGTGGAGAGCGTGTCAGACTTACAGCAATATGTAAGCAGTGCTCGTTGAAGCAAGAAGCTCCCACTTCTCCAAGTGGGGGGGTAGTTCACGCAATTTTGATATTGTCAATAATTCCTGTGTCCACAACCTCTCCGGATGTGAGTGGGACAAGCACTTGATGGAAACAGCGTCCATGTAAGTCTTCTTGAACCATCGTAATTTCCTTGGCTGTCAAAAAGGATTCGTGCCACTTACCATCAACCAATAGCAAAACTCTATGTGTAGAGTCGTCTTGGCGTATTCTGGCATAATAGTCTTCATGGACAAAGCATGCATGAGGTTGTTCTATTTGCTCATCTTGCGCAAAGTAGTAAGGAAAGTATTTGCCTGAACTTATTTTTTTGATTCGAAAGTTTTTTGTTTTAGTCATTTTATGTTCCTCCTCTTCTTTAGAACTTGTCTCTAACAAATTCTCCTATAAAGTACACGATGCCTTCCTTGGTCTTAAATGCAGGTTGAAACAATGAGTCTTCTACATTTGCATATCCAGTGCGATTGTCGGTGTCTTCCAAATACTCGATGTTTGATGAATAGATTGTATCGTCGTTGCCACCTCTGTATTGATAAAAGACAGTATTACTCGTCTCATCAACAGAGATAGAGATACTAAAGCAGTTACTTAGAACGAGAGTGGCTGTGTTGCCTCCTAGTTTTTGCATGTTGTTCTCCTTTCTCCTATCATCATTTATTGTGCGAGCCGAAAATGCTCTAGGAATAAATTTTTTAAATTTGTGGCTTTTGTTACACAAAACTCCGCATTATCCGGAGTGTCTATTGAGGACATTAATTGTAGCGGCAAATTGTATTGAGTGATATAATTTAAAACTGCCATCTTCTCTTCAAGACAATGGAATGATAATTGAATTACACAACCCTCTGCAACATGTTCGGGAGTATAGATTAGGTTTTCGATAGATGTTGCACAAGGTATAAAAGCACCATAGATGTCTTGATATGCATCAAAATAATCGCCTTCGTATTTTTTATCCGCTATTTGATAAACTTCATAGGGTATGACATCCGCTGATTCTTCAGCCCAGTTGTCAACGAGAATAAGAAATCGGTCTTCAGCGGGGACAACGAAGGAGGTGGTTATCCAATGCTCGTTTGTAATTTCAGCGTCACGCACTAAATCCTTTTTAAATAATTCATCCGAAGTAATGATATTATTCTGCGGAATACCTAGTTTTTGGGTATCAATTCTAAATACTAAAAAATAGTACCGTTGGTCCCAACATAGTTCGCCTAGTTGCATACCACCTTCAGGAATTGCTGTTAAACAGCCTTCGATGCTGGGGGCAACACATACACGTGGGATAACATCGTCTTCAGAATCTTTGTGACGAAAAGAAGGGATGCGAGGTTTAAAAATTCCCGGATGGGTCAAATTTGTTGAAACATGATAAAAAATTGACATATGTAACCTCCTTATGGCTCTATGTTTATCAAGGGGTAAAAAAAATGCCACACCATAGGTCAACCAAGACCTATCAAATGTAGCAATTTATATTTTTTATTTATAACAATATTATATGATGATTATATGGATTTGTTTAATTTTGTTCACCGAGAACCATTGTTGGTAAAGTTCTATGGAGGCTATTACACAATTATAATAGCATAGGTTGTCTCTTAGTTCTTCTAATTATCGCAATACTCTCCTAAAATTTGATTATGCGGTTGGGCTATCTGAGTTTGCGACAGTCTGCTCGGTTGCATTACGCCCGGCATTATAGCCGGGTCACTCTGCTATTCTTCAATGGCTTTTTCTTTACTGTTATACATAGTATAACATTCTTTAATTGATTTCCTGTAATAGTTTACAAATGTCCGTTGTTGCTTGCAAGTTTCTTTAATTTCCATATGTGTTAACATCCTTTTTATGCCAACACCCCTTGATTGCAAAGGGGTGTTGATGAGTCCTCGCTTTCACAAAAGAGGGTCAATTAAGGCATAGCTTAAAGAAAAATAACTTTTACAGCAATGATTTGACCTTCTTGGTTCTTAGCAACAAAACAGTCATAACCTCCATCGCCATATCCGGAACAAGAAACCGTTCCGGATGAAAGAACTCCTGCTCCGAGCTTCGCAATTGTTAAATCACAGCACAAGTTATAAAATTTGGATTCGCCGTATGTGTTGATGGGTTGTTGGTCTGCATCAATCATGTCATCATTGCGGTAAGCTAGTTCATCAAAAATGCCCGCTTGCCCAGAGTCAACCCCCACTACAAAGTCACAGGGTTGGAAAATCAGTGTATCACTCGGCGAAGATACAGAGCTGTGAATAGCTAGCAATGCTGCACAGCGTATGCCCCAGTCGCCTTCGTCAGAATGATAAACATATGCCTTCCAGTCACCTGTGGCAGAGTTATCAATGATACCTTGACACCATACATTCCTTTCGTAGCATGGGTCTGACACCATAAGCTTTCCACTATCGCTTTTAAAGCTCCCTAAGTAAACCTTTTTCATGGCAAAATTCTCCTTTCACTAATATGGCATTATGCCATTTTTGAAATATATAAAAAAGCTGACCTTTTTTTGGTTTTTACAAGACTCAAAAAATAAGACAGCTAATATAAATGGATTATCACTATTATATCAATAAAGGGTGATTTTGTTTAAGAAAAGACTAACAATACGGCATTTTAATACTTGTAGGCTCAATATAGATTGTTGAAAGATCACTGACGCATTATCGTGGCTTTAGTCATGTGAGGTTCACTTATTTTTTTAATCCTATTGCCTGCATAATCTCATTGTATGCAGCCGTACTGTCACTAGAGGCTGGGGCAAGAGGCTTATATGAAATATTATATGAGACAATATGCCTATCTTGTGTCAGGTCTTCTTTATATATCTCTATACATGGATATTCTGTATCGTTTCGATGATAATTATAGGTAATAATAGAATATATAGAATCTTTATATTTAAACACACCATTCGAGGATATGTGAGAATAAGTGGACGGAGAGGAGTATAGTGTTAAAACAAAAGCGTCAACTCTAGCCTGAACCCGGTCTTTGATAAACGACAAACAATATGACTTATTCAATTGTGTAATGGTTTCTTCTTCATTTTCTGGGTTGGAGACAGTGTTATAAAATCGCATATCATCTTCTGGTAAGGCATAAATACCGGACGAAAATAATAAATTGTCCATTTCAGAATAAACAAAGTTTTCCGAAGTATACCTCACCCCTTTATTTAGGCTTAGGACATCATAGGTTTCCTCTCCTTGTTCGATATTTGTATAAGAGAGAAACTTATACTGCCCGATGGGTTTATGGGTTTGCTCAGTAGGGGTCTTAGACTTTATAGGTTGTGTGGTTGAAAATAGTACATTTTGCTTGTTTTGCATGAGCTTAAACATTTGGGGCTCAAAACTTATTACATTATCAGAAAACCCTTTCGAGTCTTTATTAAACACTAAGCTGTTTGTTATATAACGCATTTCTTTTTTAGTTTCTGCAGTAAAGGCCTTGTCAGTAAGAACAACCATAATTACAGACTGCTTGTCTGCATTTTCGAGAATCGACGCATAACCTGATAAAGCCGTGTTTGGCAAAAATGGCAACGAGGCTTTAACAGAGCCAATGACTTTGTATTGTATTTTATTATGCTCGGAATAAAATTCTATTTTTTTGTCTTCAAATGCAGCAAAATTAAAATAATTGTTTGTTTTTTCGTTCAAGGTCTTAATTAAAGAATAGTTGTTTTGGATATTACCTATTTTTAAGCTTGAGTTGTTTGTAATAGTAAATACTATATAACTATCTCTATCGAGAAGGACATAGCCATTCTTTGCAGCAATATAAACACCATCTACATATAGTTCCCACAATACTTGTTCTTGTTGAACAGGCGTTTCAAGTTCTGGTACAGCTCCCAGCCGGTTAAAATATAAACCGAGACTTTCGTCAAGAGACATGCTACCATTTTTTAAAACCTCAAAACTGATATTTGGGATGTTTTTAATACGAGAATATTTTTCAGTGTTTACATCTTTATTATAACAACTCTTATTTGTAGAACAACTTGTAAAGCATAATAAGAGAGCCAAAATCAATATAATGAGCTTGCTTTTTTGGTTATGCATACAAATCCCCTTTGTAAACTATTTTATCACTATTATCCATCATATTTGCTTTTTTGTCAATTAGACTATCTTTGATAGAACCATTAAAACAGCTCAGGTACTTGAGGGCTAGTTGTGTAAAAAAAAATAAATCGAGAGATGATTCGTATCTCTCGATTTATAAGGAGAAAATTTGGGATGGGTGATACATGCAAATGTTGCGGAGAAAAATTGAGGAAGTTACATAGCTTCTTCAGTATTGTTTTCGGTCTTCACTTCGGTATGTGCTGGTGCAATTTTTTCTTGCAGGGCTAGAACTATTTCCTGAAGAAGTTTTTTGTCGTCTGATAAAGCAGCCTTAACGCTGTTCATGCCTTGCAAACGCATACCCTTGTATGAAAACCAAGAACCTGATTTTTCGATAATGCCGTTGTTGACTGCAAGATTAGCAATATCTGCTTCATATGAAATACCTTTGCCAAATATGATTTCGAATGTACATTCTTTAAACGGAGGAGCAACTTTATTTTTAACAATTCGAGCCCTTGTGCGATTGCCTACAATATCACTACCTGTCTTTATGCTTTCTATTCTGCGGATATCAATACGAATAGTAGAATAAAATTTTAAGGCACGCCCACCGGTTGTGACTTCGGGGTTCCCATATATAATACCCACTTTTTCTCGGAGCTGATTAATAAATATAACAGTGGTATTAGATTTATTAATAACACCTGCAAGCTTCCTTAATGCTTGGGACATTAATCGTGCGTGCAACCCAACATGAGAGCTACCCATTTCACCATCAATCTCAGCTTTTGGGACTAATGCCGCCACTGAATCAACAACTATCATATCAACAGCACCACTGCGCACTAATCCTTCTGTAATTTCTAATGCTTGTTCGCCTGTATCGGGCTGTGCAATAATCAAGCTTTCTAAATTAACACCGAGATTTCGTGCATATAAGGGGTCTAAGGCATGTTCTGCATCGATAAAAGCAGCAACACCATCTGCTTTTTGTGTTTCGGCAATGGCATGTAAAGCCAATGTGGTCTTGCCAGATGATTCAGGCCCAAAAATTTCAATTATGCGTCCTTTAGGATAGCCTCCAACGCCAAGGGCAAAATCAAGTGATGCACAGCCAGAGCGAATAACATCCACTGATTGGGCAGGGGTTTCCCCCAGCATCATGACTGCACCTTTACCAAACTGTTTTTCTATCTGGGACAACGCTAAATCTAAGGCTTTCTTTTTGTGCTCATTCATATTCGTAAACTCTCCTTCTCAATATTGCATACCAATACAGAATGCAATATTATTATACCACATAATTGCCTAAAAGTCAATGCATATACTTATATCAAACCATGTTTTGGGTTTTAGTTTTCAAAAAATAGATGGTCAGCAACGTTTTACAAGGGCTATGAGAATAGGGGGAAAGTTATACTGAGGAAAGATTAAAAGAACGTATCTTAGAAGAAGTTGGCATAAAAAACAAACGCACTAAAGCCCCTTTTAAGCCTTTAGATAATGTTATTCTTCTTCAGTAGTTCATTTAACAAATATGTCCCTCTCCTTCTCTGTCTCTGTTGTATAATAATTATAATTTAGGTATCATTGTGGAATATTCGGGCATTCCTCTGTTAATATTCCAAATGGCTATTTTCATTTTTTTAATTCTTTTACCATCGCCAAAATCTAGCAAATCTTCCCTAGATAATATATTGAAAATTTTATTAAGACTACCTAAGTCCTTTGAAGTTAGTAAAAAAGCTTCCTCAGGGTCTATTAATTTACAATAGGCCCATAGTTGCCCTAGATCCTTTAATGTTAAAGATGTTTTTTTAGCTTCAATAAAAAATAACTTTACAGTATTGCCTTTTCTTGCAATTCCTACTACATCTATTTGTATATCGATGCCAATGGATGCATTGCAAATGATTCCATATCTTTCTAGTGTCTTCTCTAACCTTTCCTTATGCGATTCATAAGTAGTTATTATTTCATATCCCTTATATTTATCAGTAAGATAATCATGTAACCATTTTCGCATAGGTTCATAGAGATCATATTCTGTAATCGTCTGATTTAATTTATCATTATTCATCTATCGTGGATACCCTAACATCTCAGCGATTTCTTTCCATGTATTGAAATTCATCCCCCTTATTTCTTGGGGAATTATATCATCATATATACCAGGATGTTCTTCTTTTTTTACATTTTGTTTGCGAGTTTCCCAATAATAGCGATGTGTATAAGATGAGGGCTCCTTTCCAACTTCCTTTATGCCATGAATTAATTCATTTGAATATAGTTCTAGCATTTTCATTTTATGCAAAACTTCAAATCCTACTGGTAAGAATTCATTTGCCCAAATTTTAATTTGATGTTCCTTTTTCCAAAAATCAGGCTTACCTTGATTATATTTTACCAACTTAGGATCTCGCATATTAGGGTGTGCCCAATCTATATTTTGGACAGGTATATTAACATCATGCAATAAATTACATATATCAATAACTAAATGCCAGTTATTTGGGATTTCTAAATATACACGATGCAAATGTTTATCAAAAAAATAATTACTTCTACGTATATAGCCTGTTACATCAGCAAGTCCTCTCAAAAATTCAATCTTATGATCCATTGTAAAGTCAAACACATCACTATGTATTCTAACATTAGAATGATTTGTAGCATTGCCTATATATCTTATTATCTCTCTAATAAGAAAATCACTATTCGGTTTTTGAAATGAAAGAATAGTAGAGCTTGGATTTTGAATAAAATCTAATTGAGCACCCATTAATGGTTCTAATATACTTCTAATATCTGAAATGCTAGCCTTTACATATACTTGAACATCCTCTATTAATTCTGCTTGAAGCTTTTTATGTGGAATATCTATTGAAATTACAGTGTTCGTATTTCCCCTTTTTATCTCGCCATTTCCACATATTAATCCTAATAAATATGCCATTTCAGAATTCAAGAAAATTCCCCCTTATTACAAATTATAACCCCGATCAAAATCAGATAAATATTTTTGTGGAACTGTAGATCTAATCATAGTTAAATGAGTATTTCTAACATTTGTTCTTGTATTAAATCCACGATTAGAAATTAGAAATCTAATATATTTATTACAATTCAACCTAGTTTCTCTCTCCAAAGTTTAATTGCATGATTATACCTCCTATTTTTTTAGAAATATTAGTATATATTCATGAACCTTATTGATTCTAAATCTGTAAGGATAACCAAGTGGCCTCATATTATTATAATCATTTTGTCTATCCCATATAATAATATCATCATATATAAATCCTATTTTTTTCATTCGCTCTGCTAAATCACTATGTAATGGATAAAATTCGCTTTTTTTTCTTATATCCATAACATTAACTAAGCAGTAAGAATCATGCTTAAGAACTCTATATACATCCGAGAAAAGCATCTCTAATGAATCCAAAAACCTATCATAATCATTGATATTTCCAATGTCCTCGTCAACATCAGAATAATTCATTGCCTCTTTTTTATCAGCACTCCTTCTCATATTAAGAATGTCCCAATATGGTGGTGATGTCAAACAAAGATTAAATGACTCATCTTCTAGTTCTTTTATTACCTTAAAACTATCTCCGTTAATAATTGATATACCATCACTAGTTCCAATTCGTTCCTTTGAAATCTTACAATATTCTTCTGATAAATCTATTCCAGTTCCATACCAACCTAAATTTTTACATGCAACTAAAGTAGACCCTATACCATTAAAAGGATCTATTACATTGGAACCTGCTTTTGAAAAAGTCCTTAATAACTTTTCACATAGCTCCACTGGATATGAAGCAGGATGCCCAAAATCCTTTTCTTCCTTTGTTTTTGATATTCCTCGCCATATACTAAATGAGTTCTGTAACCACTCTTTTCCACTTAAGTCATTCATTTTTTTATCTTCCATTTTTGTCAAACCACCTTTTAGATTGAATTTTTCCCATATAACCTTCTATTAAATTTATTTCATTATCATTAATACCATATATTTCATAAACTAATTTATTTAAATTCTCAAAGGTACTAATCCATTCTTGGGACAAGTACTCTTGTATCTCAAGCCTTTTTACTGTAGTTATAATCTCAATATAATATTCACTGTTTATATCCATTATAATAGGGATTTTTTTTATATATTTTGCATCAGTATGCATAGTTAACTTAGAATTATTAAAACAATATTTTAGAAGATAATAGTTACATAACCTAGAATGTATAACCCCTAGAAGATATCTGCATATATTTTCATCGCCATCTGTTATTATAGTAACTGTTTCTCTTGCCTCTAAATCTCCAGCAAACGAACCTATAATCCCTGCTTCTGCACTATATATATTCTGAATAAATATTTGGTTACCAGTTCTAGGTACTTTAGAGTTAGTATTCTTAAACCCAAATTTTATTATGTTTTTGCCACTAATAGCTTCCTTTGATTTTGATTTTCCACGACCAATATATCCAGTACAGATTTGTCCTAAATTTTTATAATTTTTATTAAGTTTTTCATATATCTTTATTTCCTCTTTGGATTCAAATAACAATATTTCATTATTAAAATACTTTTGCTCTAAACTAATTAGATTAAAAAACTTACCATCACTTAATTTTTTAAATTCTATACTGTGTTTTTCCGTCGTTTTTTCTTTTTTTATAGTTAAAACTATTTGCTCTCCCCTAACATTTTTAAAATAAGATCCAATATCTACAACTGAAATAATTTTATAATCTTTTAATATCTTTTTTCTTATAGATTTATAAGAATCCACATGCAAAAAGCTTTTAGGGATAATATATGATATAACTCCAGATTCCTTGACCACCTCTAATGCTCTTAACAATGCAGCGATAAATAGATTATTCCCATTCCCTTCAACTATTTTAGCAAACTCAATATCTGAATCCAATGAAACATCTCCACGTATTGGAACATATGGTGGATTTCCTATAATTAAATCAACAGTTGATAATTCTAAAAAGTCTAATGTTTTACTTCCATTGTTAGATATTGTGTCATAAGTATTAATGCTAATAGGTTCTTCCATGAAGATATCCTTACCTATGTTGACTGCATTGCTATCAATATCAAGCCCATATATATTTTTATAACCTTTATCTAACCCACCAAGTAAAAATGACCCAACACCACAACATGGATCTAGGATTTTAGAGTTAAGGTTTATATACTCTTTTATATTATCATACATTAATGATACCATATGAATATCTGTATAAAATATCCCCTTGTTTTTCCTTAGACTTTCTTCTAACTGCGCTTCATAAAAGAATATCTTTTTTTCTAAATCTTTCACTAATCTACCTCCTTGCACTCTACTATACATTCTTATTATATTCTACATATAATAAAAATTGTAGATGTCTTCTATAACTAAATCGATGTTTTTGTTAGTAGAAGGGATAATAGGCACATTGTCTGGTTTCATTTTTGTTGCCCTATCAACATGGGCATGAGGCGTAGTCTTAACTAATATAACTATACCATCAATTTCTTGAGGAACAACGAAGTTAGCTTGTTTGTCATTAATACATATATGACTGTATTTGTCAAAGATATTATTTAAATTCTTGTCGTAGCCTTGTATCCCGTGAATAAAGAAAAGTCTTTTTTCTTTAACCTTTTCTTTCATTTCTTCGATACTGGGCTTATCATTTTGGTTCAGCACTGGGTTCAATTCTTCTTCAATCGTCGCGTCTAATTCTTCTTCGTTCGCAATATAATTATCTAAATCTGGGATGCGATTGAGAATTTGGTATTGAATTTCTGTTCTCTCTTCCAGAGTTTTGATTCTGTTTGCGTGCTTGGCAAGCTTATCTTTTAACACAAAATTTTCTGCTCGGAGCTCTTCTAGCTCTTCTTGATTTATATTTGCCTCATTTTTGATTTTGTCGATGAATTGTTGTTTACTGCCTTCGCAAGCATCCAGTTTGGCGACCAACTCATCAATTTGAGAAAGCTGTTTATTGCAAGCTCGGGTTAAGTTTTTGTTTTCGCGAGAAAGAGATTCACTTTGGTCTTTTAGTGTTTGGATTTCGCTGTCTTTATGCTGGAAATGATATTGTATTTGTGCATCATACCATGACTCCTTGAGAAATTGCTGGAATGTGCACCACAAATAGCGACGGCCAAGCTCGGATATTGCAAGCAAAGGAATATAACTGCCTTCTGGATAATATTTGTCTGCTTTTTCTTTAAAGGAAACAGAAAAATCCTTATTATCATACAGGTCGCTTGCATGCTTTTTAAGCTCTTCTAAGCCGAAATTAACATATAAATATTTGATGATGTCTGGAAACTCTCTCATCATCTGCTTAAAGAATGCTTGTTCTTCTAATAATCCCCTGTTTGGTTGGGGGGTTGTTAAAAATTTGAGTATTTGAAATATGTATTCAAAAAAGCGTCCACCTTCTTGAACAATAATAGCAGATTTAGCATTGTCATCATATGCCAAAAGAGAATGCCTAGCAACAAAAGCGTTAATATGTCGGATTAATTCAATGTCATTATTATCTCGAATATATTCTTTGTATAATTCAAGCAGAAAAGAAAAGTTGATAAAATCAAGAATTTTGTCAGAAAAATCGTAATTGACATTCAAAAACACTAAACTATCAGCAATATGGATTGTTTTTTGGAATGTGCATAGCACATTATCGTATAATGTATTGAGCCATTTGTCGTTTTTCAAAACTATTGTAGGAGATTCTTGACGATTGAATTGCTGACAGTTGTGCTGTATGTATTCATGTATGTACTTTTGTATTACCTCTTTAGATAGTTTCTTCTGAATACAGTTCATCCGATAAAGATTTGACTTGAATTCTAGTGTATTGTTTCTATATAAGGAACCAGCCATAAAAACAAATAAAGGAGTTATATCAATATCTCCTTCTCCCGTAGGATAAATGAAATTTTTTATGTTGCATAAATTAAACGTAGATTTGGATTTGGATTTGGATTTGGATTTTCTACTCATAAAGTCACCACCATACATATTTTATTTACATATAGTATACCACAAAATTGCTTAATTGTCAATCTGCTGGAATTGAACAAGCCGCCACGTATTCTCGTGACTTTAGTCGTGAGTAAGTGGCGACATATGTTTATATATAAACAAGCCGAAAGCATTAAAATACATTATATGCCAAACAATAAAAGAAAAAGAGTTCTCATTGAAGAACTCTTTTGGAATAGGAAGGGGTTATTCGATTGCGATTGTTTTTGTTTTGTTGTTAGGCTCAAGTTTGGGTAAGGTAATGCTTAAAATGCCGTTTTTGTATTTTGCTTTAATTTGGTCAGCGTTAATGTTTTTAAGATAAAAACTCCGCTTGCAAGATTTTTGCTGGCGTTCCTTATAGATATAACCATCTTGTTCTTTGTCTGTTTCCAGGCTGTCCTTAACCCCAAGTGTCAATACATCATTATTGATGTCGATGGTAATATTATCTTTGCACACACCTGGTAACTCAGCTTCAATGACATACGCATCCTTCACGTCTTTAACATCGGCTCTAATAGGCGAAAAAGCAGGCGCATCAAAAAAGGGGATACGGGCAAACCCGTCCAGAAATGCATCGAAATCAGATAACCATCTGTTCTTTTTCCGTGAATAAGGAATTAAATCAAACATAATAAAACCTCCATTATTAATATTTTATTTGACTTTCTCTGACCTTTGTTTTTATTATACATCACATTTGCCTGTTTGTCAACACAATAAAACAAAAAAGCCAAGGAGTAAATCCTTGGCTTTTTTGTTTTATTGTATTGTTTTTTTGTTTAATTTCATGCGTAATTGAGTAAGAACAGACTTAATTGAATCCATCCAATTACACGCTTGCATCTTGCTCGGGAATTCTTTATTGATTGCTTTTTGTTTAAAGTCTTCTATATTACGCATGAGAGATGCTAACCGATAGCCCATGATATCAGATAGCCAAATATAGTCTTCGTATGTTTTAGCATTTATGAAGCTTGAACTAATATCGGTCTTCAATAGATCAAAATCATGTTCAAATTTCTCTGCTATTACTGTGTAATCGACGGAACGAGCCTCTGCTTTTCTTTTTGCTGCTTTATACTTCTTGAGTCGTTCTTGTAATTTCATTTGTGCTATTTCTGATTCGGTCATTTCATCAAAATATCTCATTATGTTATTGATAGATACAATAGTTCTACCCCTATCTTTTTCTTTAACTTCTCTCAAATATTGTTTGTCTTGTTGTATTATATATACTCCTGCGTTGCCTTTTTTGCGTTTTCCTTCAAAATCATTTTGAGTATAAAAGTAATCTATATTATATTTATAGCCACCTTTTATATCTCTTGCTTGGAATTTACCGCAGTTTAATTTTACTGCATACAACTTATCATTGCCTGCCATTAGTAAAAAAGCATTGTTGCTCTCTATAGCCTTTTCAACACTTTTTGCCGTAAATTTACCTAATATTCCAGTTACTTTATACGGTTTTTGGAAATCGTAACCATGTACTTCTGCAATATATTTTAATGCTTTTCTGTTAGCTTGCAATAATTCTTTTTTAGCATCAGGCAATACAACATTTAATGTCTCTGCTTGTTCTTTATTTCCACTGTGCAATATGCCTTCTTTTAATGCTCTTGATATAAGAGGAATTTTCCCATTATCGCCAATTAAATCAATTGCGATTTTATTTTTAAAGTCAAGTACGATAGGGCAATAATTCCAATTGCTTTTGTCACAATCTTTGGTTATATAGTATCTTGACGAATCGGTAAACCGCGCACCATTGACCCCATCAAGAACAAAATCACCAAAATATATATTGTTTCTTTCTGTATGATATTTTAGATATATATCACCTATATTTACTATGTTGTTATAGTATTGATTATTTGCTTTTGTTATGCCTGCAAATCCATAATAACCTAATACCATATTTTGCAGACCCATTGCTATATGGTTTAAGTCGTTGTCAAAGGTACTATCACACTGGCTCACTGTGTGATTGTATCGGTTTTTAATACTCATATGCGAGCCGTTTTTTGCAATTTGAATATTTAAAATGCTTGTGCCGTACTCATCATCACGTTGTGGATTTTCTGACGGTTTTATAGTATCTATGTTGTCCTTAATGGCTACAATCATATGATATTCTTGCATGCGCCGTTGAAGATTCCTATAAGTACATATTGTTTCATTATCACGATAATATTTTTTACATTCTGCAATTGCTTGTTCGTCATCAAATATTACCGTTGTATATCCAGCTTCGGCAAATGTTTCCCTAATTTCTTCTTGTGTAGTTTTTCTAATTACCCCAATTGTGCCGCTGTTAGAAATATTTGTTACCAGTGATTTGACTTCATATTCTGCTAAATCTGAAAATACTGCTCTAGCATTTGTTGGTGTCACTAATGCTTTTCGCAATGCATCTGTATCGTATGCTATATTTTTAATACAATTATAAGCATATTCTCCTATAAACTTTTTTATTTTACCCATTTTGTTACCTCCTATGTTTGGATGGGTTACCAGCAAAGCAACTTTTGTAAAACATCCTTTTGAGCATAAAAAAGAAGTTTTATTTATACTAGCCACACTGATAAAATAAAACTTCTTTCAGCCATTATTTATATGTGTTCTATTATACTGCCTGATTTATAATACCAAATCCGCCTTTTATATTAATGTCCATAATGTAAAACTGCCAAATTTCTCCACTCGGATAAATCAAAACCTTTCAAAAGTCCTAATAATGGAGCAACACGTCTATAAGGTTCTTGTTCTGTCTGATACTTTTCAAGATATGCTATAACCTCTGGAATAGTAGATTCTTTTAAAGGATCATCATAACAATCTTTAAGTATTTGTGTATTTCCATCATCTGCATAAATATAGCAATCAGTTTCTTTTGTGAAAATATCGTTAAAGCCTCCAAATTTACACAGATCAAATGATGCAATTACTTGTGCATAATTTTTGTTAATCTTATTGTTTAACATGTTTGTCTTTTCAACAACATAAAGTTTACTTTCATAACCCATAATAATCCACCTTTCTGCCTGTTATTAGGCTCACTAAATCCACATTCTATACTACAATACTATTTCTCATCAACATAATAATTAATAATAATATATTCGCCTTCACCATCTAAGTCTTTATATGCCAACTTATAGACTGGTGTTATGGATTGACTACATAACATAACCTGCTACAATGGATAACTAGCAATAACTACATTGTTGTAATCATAATAATAATGATCTTTAACTGTCGGACTTTCTCTCATGCCTTTTAATTCTTTGGGATATGTCCACGTGTTAAAATTTTTCTTCTTAAACTGCATTACATAATTAATTAATGCCTGTTTTGTACTGCAAGTATATTCTGCTTTCTTTTCAAGTTTCCCGTTTTCATCTAACTCATAAATTAATGATAACATTTTATTGTTCTCCTTTCAAAATTAGATTGAACCTCTCCTCCTTCTAAGTGAAACCTGAAACTCTGCGTGGCTAAAGCCAGCAGGTTCTAACGTACTTTCCAACTTCTGCACTAACCCGAAAGTATAGTGCCACTAATTGGTTTCTGTTAGACTTTTACTACCAATTGTTCCTACGAACAAATTAACGGTAGTTTAGGCTCGTTTCAAAACCCAATATTAGATAGGTGTCAAGTATCTAATAAGCCTTCATCCCAACGACTAAAGTCGTGGGCTTTCGGCTAAGTTTTCTGTAAGGTGGAGAGGTTCAATTTTTATTTCTTCTAAAAAGAAGTTTTATTCATACTAGCCACACTGATAAAATAAAACTTCTTTCAATACAATTAAATTCTAATGTATTTATTATATGAACTTAAAGCAAAATTGTTAAATGGTTTCAATCATTATAAGTCGGTCTGTATACCCAGAACTTGTTTTATAGCCGTCAGACTACACCGCTTCAATTATAATCGCTCCTCTAAACAAAATTCCGATTTGGTTGGGCGGTTGTAATTATATATAATCGCCCAACACTATTATATTATACTTTAACAAATCCCTTTTCCATTTTTATTAATCTCCTTTATTATATATTTTGAGCATAAAAAAGAAGTTTTATTTATACTAGCCACACTAATAAAATAAAACTTCTGTCTTATAGCGGGGTTTTATTGCTTACATACACCCCGCTTTCAAATTTTTATTTTGGGGAATATACCCACCTTCCCACAAGATGTCACAGTCAACTTGAGTTTTTACAAATTGACTGTAATACTCCCCGGTTTCACGGTCATAATGCCATAAAACCAAGGGGATATGGTTCTGACAACAGTAATTAATTACTGTTACCAATGCCACAGACAAGCCTGTGACATATAGCTCAAGACTGTTGCAGTCTTGTAACACAGCATGAACTTGCTCATTCATGCCTTCGAGGTCGGTAGGATCGACCTCTTTGTCAAAGATGTAACCCGTCACAGGGATTTCATGCCTACCTTGGCATAACCCCACTTTCAAATTTTTCATTTCCATATACCTCCACAACCTTTTTTGAGCACAAAAAAGAAGTGTTATTTATACTAGCTACACTAATAAAATAACACTTCTTTCAATTAAATTCTAATGTATTTATTATATGCACTTAAAGCAAAATTGTTAAATGGTTTCAGTCATTATAAGTCGGTCTGTATACCCAGAACTTGTTTTATAGCCGTCAGACTACACCGCTTCGATGTTGTAGTCGACCTTGCTGTTCTTCTCTTGTCATTGTGTTATATCCTCCTTTCTGTTATGACCTTTAGCAAAACCTTAATATAATTAAGGCTTTACAAAGAGCAATAAGCCCTCTGTGCTATTATTTATAAGCAAGTGATAAAACAAAATCAGAAAGTTTCTCTATTGAAATAGGTCTGGTCTTTATTAGATTGTAATCTTTATCAAATATTTTTAATGTGCAATTGCTATCTTTTACTGTGTTTTGTTCAAGTTGATAAATAAATTGATTATTTGAAAATTCAATCATTATCCTTCTACCTCCTGTAATTCGTTTGCTAAATCTGAAACTCTGCGTGGCTAAAGCCAGCAGGTGCTAACATACTTTCCAACTTCTGCACTAACCCGAAAGCATAGTGCCACTAATTGGTTTCCTCCTTGCTCGCATTGTTTGGCTGATTTGGGCTAATTTAGTATGTATACAAAGAAGCCTCATTCATGTCGGTAAAAACTGACAACATGAAGCTTCTTTTAATTGAAATTATCTAGGTGTGCGAGACCTATTTATTAAACAGCCTATAATATTCCAGAGTTTCTTCTTTTGTTGAGCCCTCACTTTCCTTACATCTAAAGAAACTATCGTCAATATAAAAGGCTTCAGGTAAAGGGATATCATCTATGGTGTCATCAAAAATTTGCACTGCTTCTTCTAATGAAGAAGCTTCAATTTCTACAACGCCACAGACAGCCCATTCCACGGGAATTTTAAATTTTTGCTTATTTCTTTTTGTCATTTTGTATACTCCTTTATAATAATTTAAATTTATTTTTTACGCACTTAGGAAACCCAAGTCGTTTTAGGGAAGAAACGAGAAATTAAGATTTTATCCAGAACTTAGCATGATGTTATGCTCCGGTTAATATGTGTCGACTAAGTTTTGAAGAGACCAAAGTTCTGTTTTAGTGGCCTCTCTTGCATACTCAAAAACGAATCTGCGATGTAATTCCTTATATTTTGTAACGCAGAATTTTTTGAAAGGGAGAAGCTCAATTTTGAAATTACCTATTTGCCTAACTTTTGTTGCCAATGCTGTGATGTATTCTTTATTATTATTTATGTCAGGCACTACCACAGTTCGAACAATTGTTTTTTCAGGCAAACACCTTTTGAGAAAGTCATCTGTTTTAGCAGACCATTTGTGATTTAATGTTGGTGTTTTACCTTGGACCATAAATTTATAATCGCAGTAGATATGGTCCGTTAGGGCAAGCAACTCATCTAGCTTGCTTTCAGAACGATTTGGAAACACTCCACTGGTTTCAAGGCAAGTTGAAACACCTAATTCTTCTTTGCACCTTCGAAAAATCTCAGCTACTGCATCAATTTGATATAATGGTTCACCCCCACTTATTGTTATTCCCCCATACTCCCCGTAATAAGGGCTGTATTTTGAGATGGTTTTTATTACATCGCTTACAGACCAAGACTGATTTGTTTCAAAAGTTTGTGTTTCAGGGTTATGACAATAAGGACACCGCAATGGGCAACCCTGCACGAAAAACACAGACCTAACACCTTCGCCATCAACACAGCTCATACTCAAAAAAGAATTTATGCTTATGTTCATAGTATCACTCCTATATCATTTCGTGGAAGGTTCTATCAATAACTTCCTTTTGGTGCTCCTTACTCAGCTTGTTGAAATTAACCGCATAACCTGATACTCGGATTGTAAGATTTGGGTATAGGTCCGAATTTTCATAGGCTTTGAGTAGAGTCTCTCTGTCTAAAACATTGACATTTAAATGATGTCCTCCTGATTTAAAGTATCCGTCTAGGATACAGACAAGATTTGAAATTCTTTTTGGCGTGTTGTCTCCCAATGTGTTTGGGAGAATGGTAAGCGTGTTGGATATACCATCTCGGCAGTACTGATATTCAAGTTTGGCTACCGAATTTAACGCTGCTAGAGCCCCGTTATGCTCTCTTCCATGCATAGGATTTGCACCAGGAGCAAAAGGTTGCCCTTTTTTGCGACCATCGGGAGTAGCACCAGTTTTTTTGCCATACATGACATTAGAGGTTATTGTTAGTAATGAAAGGGTATGCCTTGCATTACGATATGTCTTGTTTTTGCGAAGCTCTTGATAAAATAGTTTCACTTGCTCTGTTGCAATCTGGTCTACTCTATCGTCGTCGTTACCAAACAGAGGGAATGTTTTTGTGTTGGCAAAATCAACGATAAAGCCGCTTTTGTTTTTAATAACACTCACTTTTCCATATTTGATAGCTGACAAAGAATCAACCACAACCGAAAGCCCAGCTATACCGAAAGCCATATCTCGTATAACATCCGTATCATGGAGCGACATTTGTAAGCTTTCATATGCAGTTGTGTCATGGGCATAATGGATAACATTCATGGTGTTAACATATAACTTAGCTAACCATTCGCGATATACGGACAGCCGATTGACAACCTCGTCGTAATCCAAAATGCTTTTGTCGTAGACGGGCATGGAAGGACCAAGCCTGATGCCTGTCTCAGTATCCATTCCACCATTAAGAGCTAAAAGCAAAAGTTTGGGCAGGTTACATCTTGCTCCAAAGAATTGCATTTCCTTGCCTAATGCCATAGCTGATACACAGCAAGCTATACCATAGTCGTTACCATACAAAGGTTTCATTAGGTCATCATTTTCATATTGTATCGAGTCGGTGTCTATGGAAACCTTAGCACAATATTTTTTGAAATTGTCAGGTAATCTCTTTGACCATAGCACAGTCAAATTCGGTTCAGGAGACGATTTGAGATTATACAGAGTGTGTAACACCCGGTAAGATGTTTTTGTAACAAGAGACCTGTGATAATCAAACATGCCACCAACACATTCTGTTACCCAAGTCGGGTCGCCAGCAAACAGCTCATTGTAGTCTGGGGTTCGCAGATGTCTGACCAACCTTAACTTTAACACAAAATCATCAATTAGTTCCTGTGCCTCTGTTTCAGTAAGCATGCCTTCTTCAATATCTTTTTCAATATAGATATCGAAAAATGTAGATACACGCCCTAGACTCATTGCTGCACCGTTTTGCTCCTTAACTGCAGCAAGATAGGCAAAATAAGTCCATTGTATCGCCTCTTTTGCATTGCATGCAGGCTCAGAAATGTCATAGCCATAGCTTCGCGCCATCTCCTTTAATTCTTTTAAAGCTGTTATTTGCTTATCTAATTCAGCAATCTGCCTACAAGCTTCAGAAGACATTTCTTTTTTGTTAAAGTTCAATTTGTCTTTGTGTTTCACATCAATAAGCTTGTCTACTCCATATAAAGCTACACGCCGGTAGTCGCCAATAATTCGCCCTCGCCCATAGGCATCCGGCAATCCTGTTAGGATACCAGCCTTGCGAGCTTTTCGCATTTCAGAAGTATAAATGCTAAAAACAAGGTCGTTATGTGTTTGCCTATATTCAAAAGCCTTCTCTACACTTTCTGAAAGCTTATAACCATAAGCATCGCATGCCTGTCTTACCATTCTCATGCCTCCGACCGGATTGACGGCTCTTTTTAAGGGGGTATCAGTCTGTAAGCCAACAATCAGCTCTTGGTCTTTGAGAATGTATCCAGGTTGATATGCATTGATGCCAGCTACTGTCTCTGTGTCTATGTCTAAGACTCCACCACAATTTCGTTCTTGGGTTAAGAGATTTTCTATAGCTACAAGAACATCTTTTGTTCGCTGTGTAGGCGGGCACAAGAAGGCATTATCACCCTTATATTCACGATAATTTAGGGCAATAAAGTTAGCTACATCAATATTGTCAACCCATGGTCCTTTTATAAAGTCCATAATTTGCACTCCTTTCTATGAAAAAATAAGAGGGCAAACCCTCTTTGTTAATTAGTCAAAGTATTTTATTAAATCAAACCTATGA
>FZPS01000076.1_pt559 | contig 21131 bp, 21 predicted proteins | sample 1817821 | NCBI WGS metagenome assembly FZPS01 (sample SAMEA104158645, study PRJEB21678) | metagenome | place: Germany | collected 2015-04-21 | reverse complement strand
GGTTAAGGGGGAACCCCTTTACAAACAGGCTCGCCGCGGGCAGGAACTCCCCAGGGAAAAACGGAAAATCCACATTTACCGCCTGGAGTTTTCCGGCCCGGGAAAACCGGTCTACGGTTTTCAGGAGGGACCGGAGTTTCTGGTAGAATGTTCCAAAGGGACGTATGTGCGCACCCTCTGTCATGATATCGGGCAGGAGCTTGGGTGCGGCGGTTGCCTGGGCGAACTGGAACGCCTGGCCTCCGGCCCATTCACCTTGGCAAATGCCTGGTCAATGGCGGAGATTGCCGCCGCGGTCGAGGAGGGGACAGTGGCGGAAAAGATCATCCCGCCCCTGCAGGCGCTGGCGCATCTGCCACGGCTGGAACTGGACGCTGAAGTCGCTGCCCGGATCGAGCATGGGATGGCCGTTCCCGCCGGTGAAATAGGAGATACATACCGCGGGGGGAAGCCAGTTGCCGGTGTCGCCGGTGACCGGCTGGCGGCAATCCTGAAGCTTACCGGAAGGGACGGGAAAGAATTTTTCCAGCCGGTCAGGGTTTTCCCGCGGGCAACAGCAGACAGATAAGGGCAAAGAAGGTGAAAAGGTGAAATCCTGGTTTTCCATTGCGAACATGCGCCGGGAATTGGGCGCGCACGCGCGCGGAGACCTTATGGTGACCATCGGCAATTTTGACGGTGTCCACCGTGGCCACCAGCTTTTACTCAAGATACTGAAAGAAAAAGCGCAGGAAAATGGCTGGTTTAGCCTGGTTGTAACCTTCCGGGAACACCCCGCCGGCTTTTTACGGCAGGGTACCCCTTTGCTCTTAACAACAGTAGAAGAACGGTCCGCCGTCTTTAGCGGCTTGGGGTTGGACGGTTGCCTGGTTTTGGATTTCAACCAGGAACTGGCAAGCATGACTCCGGAGGAATTTTTGTCCCTGGTAAAGGATTGGGGCGCCCGGGGGTTTATTGTCGGGTACGATTTTCGTTTCGGCGCCGGGGCGGCCGGCGGGACCGGCGAGGTTTTGGAATTCTGCCGCCGCCACGGGTTGCTGGGGCAGGTCATCCCCCCGGTTAAGGTGGGAAGGGAGATCGTTTCCAGTTCCAGAATACGTGAGCTTCTCCAGGCCGGAGATCTGGCAAAGGCCAATCTGATGCTGGATCGCGCCTATATGATCACCGGGAGGGTGACCCACGGCGCCCGCCGCGGGCGGCTTTTGGGCTTTCCCACGGCCAACCTGGAATTGCCGGCAAACCGCTTGTTGCCCGGATCCGGGGTCTACCTTGTCCGGGTATTCTTTGACGGCCGGACCCACTTTGGCCTGGCCAATATCGGGGTGCGGCCGACTTTTTCCAGGACCCGGCCAGAGCCGGAAGGCCGGCTGGAGATAGAAAGCCGGCTCGAAACCGAAAATCAGTTAAAGACGGAAAACCAACCAGAGGCAGGAAACCAACTGAAGACAGAAGTCCATTCGGAGACAAATAACCAGCTAAAGGCGGAAAACGAGTTCAAGGCAGAAAACCGGCCAACAACAGAGATCCATCTCCTGGACGTGGCCGCGGATTTATACTACAAGACCATGGTTGTGGAGTTCTTGGCCTTTATCCGGAGGGAGCGGAAATTCCCTTCCGCCGCGGCGTTAGTCGCCCAGATGAAAAAGGACGAGCAGGCGGCGCGCAAGCTTCTGCAACGGCATTCTTTTTTTGCCAAGCAGACCCTGAGTGGTTAAGCGGGGGAACCAAAAGTTTTTCTTGACAAATCAGTACCGGCGCGGTAAACTAGTAGTTGACGTGGAAATATGGGCCCGTAGCTCAGCTGGGAGAGCGCTTGAATGGCATTCAAGAGGTCAGGGGTTCGACTCCCCTCGGGTCCACCAAAAGAAGACAAAAAAACCCCCGCATAAGCGGGGTTTTTGCTACTCTCGGGATGGATTGAGATGTGGGTGTTTTGTTTGAAATGACCCGGAAAATCGAGTTAAACTAAAATCGTAATACCCTTACAATACGCGCGCAATACACAAACGGGTTTTTTCATACTGTTGTATTCCGGGGTTAAAAAACGCCGGATAAAAAACCTGCCCGCCTCCGGAAAGAAGAGGGGCGAGTTTAATCCTTGAACGATCCATCGGTTCTTCGATGATGATAACGTAAAGCGTGCCTGCACTGGGGACATTTACGGACAAACAACCCCAAGTTCCAACTTAACACCAATCCGTATAATAGTGTAAACGGAAAGATCAGCAACTTGATTATACCGGGCCGGGTACATTTGGAACAATCACGGCATCCCGCCATAAGCAATCAGTCCTTCCGGATCTTACTAATATGCGGGTACTAGGATATATATGCGGATGTCAGGTGGATATGAACAGGCAAACCTGAAAACGCCTGCTGCTTGAGGCGTTCATTACCTGTGGCAGGCAACAGCCGGCATGCTTTTTTATTGATCAATAAAAAAGCAAAAAAGCCGGGAAGGAGGTGCCCGGGGATTGCTGTATCCTTTGCGGTTTGAACCAATATATAAAGAGCGGATCTGGGGCGGAACCGGCCTGCGGGATGAATTTGACCGGGAGCTTCCCAGCGATAAAATCGGTGAGAGTTGGGAGATTACCTGCAGGGATAATGGTGACAGCCGGGTGGCCGCCGGTCCCTTAAAGGGCAAATACTTAACGGAACTGGTTAACGATTTCGGCCCGGAGTTGTTGGGCAGGAAAATAGCCGGGGTTGTGTACGGGAGCGCACGCGGAGTTGCGCCCGGGGACACGCGCGGTGTCGCACACGGCGCGCGTGGGCGTTATGGTTTCCCGCTCTTATTGAAAATCCTCGATGCGCGGGAGATCCTTTCCGTACAGGTGCACCCGGATAACGGGTTTGCCGCCACCCATGAAGGTTCTGCGGGAAAAAGCGAGGTCTGGTATATCCTGAAAGCCCGGCCGGGTGCGAAGATCATTTACGGGCTCAAGCCGGGAATTGCAAAGGAGGAGTTTATTACCGCCCTTGACCGCGGCCAACTGGCGGAATGCCTGAATGAGGTGGAGGTCAAGCCGGGCGAGATCTATCCCATTCATCCCGGTCTAGTGCATGCGCTGGGGAAAGGGATTATGGTCGTGGAATTACAGCAAAATTCCGACCTCACCTACCGGGTATTTGACTGGAACCGCACGGACGAGCAGGGGCGGGCCCGTCCTTTACACGTGGAAAAAGCACTGCAGGTTATTGAGTTTAGCAAAGCTCCGCCCCGGGGGTTTGATCCGGAAGAGGCGGACGGCAGTTTCTTATTGGAAAATGAATGTTTTTCCCTTTTGTATCAGCGGGTGGCAGGAGAAAAAAACATGAACCAAAGTCCTGAGACTTTTACCATCATAACCGTTGTGGCAGGAGAGGGAGAACTGCAGCATAAGGGAGGGGTTTATCCTTTATGGTACGGGGATTCCTATTTGCTCCCCGCCTGTCTCGGGCATTATACCCTCTGCGGCCGGATGAAACTCTTGTTTGGGTCGGCCAACAAGCCTTTACAAAAGTGAGGAGATTCTGTCAACGTATTACGCGCGCGAAAAGAGAAAGGTCTTCCGTTACAGAGGGGTTACGCCAAGAACAGAGAAGAGGTTCTCCTTGCCGGGGAGAACCTCTTCTTTTTTGACTGCTATTTTCCACTGTTATCAGGACTTCAATTGCTGGGAGGTAACTGTTAACAAAGGGAATTTTCTTTGGTGAAGGCGATGAGTTCGTCCACATAGGCAAAGGCCAAAGCGGTCACGGTGTCGGCCGCTCCATAGTAGATGGCCAGCCGTCCGGTGGCTGTATCACACAAAGCCGCACAGGGAAAGACCACATTGGGAACGTCCCCGACACATTCATAATCTTTTTGTGGGGAGAGGAGATACGGGGCTGTTCTGTACCTTACCTTCCAGGGCTCGTCCAGATCCAACAGAGCCGCGCCCATACTGTAAACATAACCATTACAAGAGGTCAGGACGCCATGGTAGATTAGGAGCCAGCCTTCGGTGGTTTCAATCGGGACCGGACCCGCGCCGATTTTTGTCGATTGCCATCCCCCTGCCGGCCGCATCACCAGCCGGTGCCGGCCCCAATGGAGCAGATCCGGACTCTCGCTGTAAAAGATATCGCCAAAGGGGGTATGGCCCATGTCGCTGGGCCGGCTCAGCATGGCATACTTCCCCCGGATTTTCCTGGGAAAAAGCACACCGTTGCGGTTGAATGGCAAAAAGGCGTTCTCCAGTTGTAAGAATTCTTCAAAATCATATGTATAGGCCAGGCCAATGGTGGGGTAACCTGCATAACCGTTACACCAGGTGAGATAGTAACAGTCTTCAAGCAGGCAAACTCTTGGATCGTAGCGGCCATAGTTGTACGCGGCGATCTCAGGATCGGCCCCTTTGAAAACAATGGGCTCAGGAGAGATCCGCCAGTTCAAACCGTCATCGCTCTCTCCCCGGTGCAGATTCATGCGGCGGCATTTGTCATCACAACGGAAAACCCCGGTAAACTTGTGGTTAAAAGGAATAACCGCGCTGTTAAATATACTGTTGGAGGTGGGAATTGCGTCTCTGGGAATCACCGGGTTTTTTGAATAACGCCACACCGGATCCGAAGAACCGGCCGGCCGGTCTTCCCAAGGAATATTTGGTAAATCGACGCCAATAACAGTTCTCTTCTGCGGCATTTTTAAACCCCTTCCTATTGAATAAACTGGGATATTTACTATCTATTATTCTGAAAAATATCCTTTTGTCAAGGAATTTCGGAAATACTCTTTATTATGGGATCAATTTCCATTATTTTGCCATCTATATCTTGACAGGGGTTGTGAAATCTTCTATAATCCTGTTTAGATTCATCGCGCATAACGCGGCGCCATGCGCGGCACATTTGCCGGCGCACTCGCGCGGTGCGTGCGCGTTCGCAATTTCCCACGCCAGGGGTCTTTTTTTTGCCGTATAGACGAAATGCCGCGCTGTGGCAGAAAGGAAGGGAAAAATGGGAACCAAGCGACAACTTCTGACATCGGAATCCGTAACAGAGGGACATCCCGACAAGATCTGCGATCAGATCTCCGATGCGATTCTCGATGATATTCTCAGCAAAGACCCTAATTCCAGGGTGGCCTGTGAGACTGCTGTTACCACCGGGTTGATTTTGGTAATGGGTGAGATCACCACCGATTGTTACGTGGATATACCGCATCTTGCCCGGGAGACCGTACGGGAGATTGGGTATACCCGCGCCAAATATGGGTTTGACTCCGAAACTTGCGCGGTCTTGACTACCATCGACGAGCAGTCGCCCGATATTGCCCTGGGGGTTGATAGTTCTTGGGAGACCCAAACCGGAGAAGGAAAGGATCTCCTTGACAGCCTGGGCGCAGGTGACCAGGGGATGGTTTTCGGCTACGCTTCCAACGAAACCCCCGAATTCATGCCGGCGCCGATTTTCTACGCCCACCAACTCACCCGCAGGCTGGCGGAGGTGAGAAAAAATGGGATCCTCCCTTATTTGCGTCCGGACGGGAAATCCCAAGTGACAGTAGAGTATGAAGACGGCCGCCCCGTGAGAATAACGGCGGTAGTGGTTTCTGCCCAGCATCATCCGGAGGTTGATCTTAAGACTTTCCGCGAGGAGATCCGGGAAGAGGTGATTGACAAGACGCTCCCAGCGGAACTCCTGGACGGGAAGACCAAATATTACGTTAACCCCACCGGACGGTTTGTTACCGGCGGGCCACAAGGGGATTCCGGTTTGACCGGGCGGAAAATAATCGTTGATACATACGGCGGCGCCGCCCGGCACGGCGGGGGCGCGTTTTCCGGGAAAGATCCCACCAAAGTCGATCGTTCCGGTGCTTACGCCGCGCGGTACGTGGCGAAAAATGTGGTCGCCGCCGGTTTGGCCCGGCGTTGTGAAATACAGGTGGCCTACGCCATCGGGGTGGCCCGTCCTGTTTCCGTGCTGGTCGAGACTTTTGGTACGGAACGGATCGCCCCGGAGCGTTTGGAGAAATTGGTTACGGAGGTCTTTGACCTTAGGCCGGCGGCGATTATTCGCGATATGGACCTGCGGCGCCCGCTCTACCGGAAGGTAGCCAGTTATGGACATTTTGGGCGGAACGATCTGGATTTGCCATGGGAGAAGCTGGATAAAGTCGAGATCTTGCGTAAAGAGGCCGGGCTGTAGGGATCTTTTGGCGAAGTCGCGCGTGCGCGTTGCTCTTTTCTTGCGCATGCCTTACGGTTGTGTTATAATTGAAAAGTTAATAAGTGCAGTAAGAAAGGTGATCGATGCAGATGAAAAAAGATATTCATCCCGAATACCACCAGGCGAAAGTGACTTGCGTCTGTGGGGAGAGTTTTGTTACCGGTTCGACTAAAAAAGAGATCCGGGTAGAGATCTGTTCCAAATGCCACCCGTTATTCACCGGGAAACAGCGGATTGTGGATTCCGGTGGCCAGGTGGAAAAATTCCAGAAACGTTTCGGTAAAACCCAGAAGAAACAGAAGGCTTGACAAAGAGGGCGTTTTTACCAAGATAATATCGGGAAGGTGAAAAATCTTGCCCAATAATTTTCAATACGGCGGCCAGGGCGTCCTGGAAGGCGTAATGATGCGTGGCCGGCGTCATTATGCCGTGGCTGTCCGCCGTGGGCCCGGGGATGTTGTGCTGCAAAGCCGGGAGACGGCTTCTTATACAGAGAGACATCCCTTATTGAAAAGGCCGTTCATCCGGGGGATAATCGCCCTTGGGGAATCTTTTCTCCTGGGGTTGAGGGCCTTGGAATTCTCCGCCAATCAGTTAATGGAAGCCGAAGGCGAAGGGGAAATTACCACCCGGGAGATGGTCGTAACGATCATTTTGGCCTTGGGAATGACGGTTCTTCTCTTCATCGCCCTCCCTTTGTTTATCCGCCAGATAATCAGCGGTTATCTCCCGGGGATCTTTTGGCGGAACCTCAGCGAGGGAGTGGTACGGGTTCTGATCCTGATGGGGTATATTTTAGCCGTTTCTGTGGTCAAAGATATCCAGCGGGTCTTTGCTTATCATGGTGCGGAGCATCAGGTGATCCACACCTATGAGGCGGGAGAAGAACTGACAGTGGAAAACGCCCGGAAGAAATCGCCGCTTCACCCCAGATGCGGGACGAGTTTTTTGCTTTTTGTCGTCTTAATCAGTGCTCTTGTCTTCTCGTTCCTGGGCGAACAGACAATGTTAATGCGTTTTCTTTCGCGGTTGTTGCTTTTACCGGTAATAGCCGGTATTTCCTATGAAATAATCAAGCTGGCCGGGAAGAATCAATCCATTTTTCTTTGGCAGTGGCTGAGTTGGCCCGGTCTTTTGTTACAGCGCCTTACAACCCGGCCTCCGGATGACGAGCAGTTGCAAGTGGCAATTATGGCATTGCAAGAAGTGTTGAACCAGGAGGAGAAGAAGGAAACCCAACCCCTCCCTTCACAGACGGGGCTGCGTTCTACCGCCGGGAAAATGAAGAGCGAGGTTGACAGTGGTGTTTGAGAAGTTGAATGCCATCACTAAAAAATATGAAGAATTGGGTAGAAAATTGGCTGACCCGGAAGTGGTGGCCAACCCCAAGGAAATGCAAAAATTGGCCAAGGCCCATGCGGACCTGGCCGGTATTGTTTCTGTTTACGAAGAATACCGCCAGGTAGAGTCTGATTTGGAGGTTGCCCGGGGTCTGCTGGAGGAGCAACTTTCCGAAGAAGAGGTAGCCCTGGTTAAAAAAGACCTGGTTGAACTGGAAAAGAAGGAACGGGAGTTATCCCAGGAGTTAAGATTGCTGCTTATTCCCAAGGATCCGGATGATGAAAAGAATGTCCTCGTGGAGATTAGGGCCGGAACCGGTGGAGAAGAAGCCGCCCTTTTTGCCGGGGACCTCTTCCGGATGTATACCCGGTATGCCGAGTCCCAGGGGTGGAAGACTGAGATTATGAGTGCCAACCCTACGGAATTGGGGGGGTTTAAAGAGATTATCTTTATGGTGGAGGGAAAAGGGGTTTATAACCGCTTGAAGTTTGAGAGCGGGGTCCACAGGGTCCAGCGGGTGCCGGTGACTGAAGCCGGGGGCAGGATCCATACCTCTGCCGCCTCTGTCTTTGTTCTACCGGAAGCAGAAGAGGTCGACGTGGAACTGGACCCCAACGACCTGCGGATTGATGTTTACCGTTCTTCCGGCCACGGGGGACAGAGTGTTAACACCACCGATTCCGCAGTGCGGGTAACCCATTTGCCCACCGGGATGGTTGTTTCCTGTCAGGACGAAAAGTCGCAGTTGAAAAATAAGGAAAAAGCCTTGAAGGTCCTGCGGGCCAGGCTTTTGGATCAGATGCGCCAGAAACAACAGGAGGAACTGGCCAACACCCGCCGGAGTCTGGTAAGAACCGGCGACCGGAGTGAAAGGATCCGCACTTATAATTTCCCGCAGAACCGGGTGACCGACCACCGTGTCGGTTTAACTTTACACCGCCTGGATGCAATTATCGCCGGAGATCTGGAAGAGATCATTTCTACGCTGCTGATTTCTGAACAAACGGAAAAATTGAAACAGGCGGACGGAACGGGCGGTTGATGAAGATGCCTGATATCAAGACGGTTCTTACTTCAACCGCTGTTTTTTTTGCCGGTAAGGGCCTGGACGCCGCCCGCCTGGAAGCAGAGGTCCTTTTGGCCCATGTCCTTGCCACCGACCGGCTCCACCTTTACTTAATGCCCGACCGGCCATTGGACGCGGAGGAGATACGGAAGTATAAAGAAGTAATCCGCCTCCGGCTCATGGGGACGCCCACGGCTTACATCACGGGGAAGAAGTCCTTTCTCAAGTGGGAGTTCAAAGTAACCCCGGAGGTGCTTGTCCCCAGGCCGGAAACGGAACTACTGGTGGAAAAGGCGGTGGAGGCGGCGGCCGGGCGGATACCATCGCTAGCAGCGATGACAGCACCGGCTGCGTGCGCGGGTAAAGACCCGGGCGCATGCCGCCTGTTGGATTTGGGGACCGGCAGCGGCGCGGTGGCAGTCGCCCTTGCCCATTATCTTCCGGAATGCCTGATCGATGCGGTTGATATTTCTCCGGCTGCGGTGGCGGTGGCAGAAGAGAACTCCCGGTTGCTCGGGATGGAAGAAAGGATCACTTTCTACACGGGCGATCTTTTCTCGGTTTTACCGGAGGAGAAGAAAGACAGCTATTTAGGGGTTGTCTCCAACCCCCCGTATATCCCCAGCAAAGCCTGGCCCGACCTGCCCAGGGAAGTCCAGGCGGAGCCGCGGGTGGCCCTGGACGGGGGAGAGGATGGCCTGAAGGTAATTAAAGATATTTTGCACCAGGCCGGCGAGTACCTGATGCCAGCGGGTTTTGTTGCCCTGGAGCATGGGGATGATCAACCCTTGCAGGTGGCGGAGATCGCAAGAAATGAAGGATTTCCCCATGTTTGTACATATAAGGATCTTGCCGGACGCTGCCGGGTGACCGTTGTTTCCCGGGAAAAATGGGAGAAGTCGTGATTCTCTATGGCGTAGCCATGCGTAGCCATGCGTAGCCATGTTTTCTCCATGCCTTGGATAACATAAGACAGTTACGGGTTACTACAGATTGCGCATTTTGCGATTGGACGTTCCAGCGCTTAAGCCAACAGTGGCGTAGGCGCTTTTTTATTTGGCAAGATCCTGCCGTCGTCATCAACGGTATTTGGTGGTAAATGTCTAAAAAACACAGTTTTGCGTAATAATTATAAGGAAACCAAAAATGGACAATTATAAAGGGGAAGGAGGCGGCCGGATGGGGTCCGGGTTTTGGGAGAAGAGAATCGAGGGCAACCGGAAACAAGCCGAGGAGAACAAGATCTTTTTGACCTCACGGAAAGCCATCCTCTTTAACCTGATCGGAAGCTCCGGTGCGGGCAAGACCGAAGTAATCCGGAGAACCCACGAAATTTTACAGGGCCGGTTTTTCATCCAGGTGGTGCAGGGTTCGGCCGCAGCGGAACTGGATATGGCACGGTTACAGGCGGTAGGAATTACTTCATGTGCGGCCAGGACCGGGCGGCAATGGGGGTATCTAAAGGCCGGAGAGGTCGGCGCCGCCCTGCGGAGGCTGCCGCTTTCCCCGGGCAGCCTGGTTTTTATCGAAAATCCGGGGGAATTGTTCTCGCCTGTCGATTTTCACCTGGGCGAGCATTGCCGGGTATTGGTACATAGTATCGCCGAGGGTGATGATACACCGGCAAAATTTCCCCGGGCCTATGCCGGGGTTGACCTTGTTATTTTGAACAAGATTGATCTTCTCCCTTTTTCCGGGTTCTCCCGGAAGCGGTTCACCGCCCACCTCCGGCAGGTCAACCCGGACGCGGAGGAGTTGGCCCTTTCCTGCCGGACCGGCGTGGGGTTGAATCACTGGCGGGACTGGCTTTTGAAGTTTTGCGGGGAAAGCCCGTTTGAGGAGAGCGGTTGAGTCAAGGCCGGAGGCTTTGCAACAGAAGGATAATTGACTTTTTACCCCTGCCATGCTATACTAACAGAAGTTACGCTGGATATTTCTCTCTTTTTTTTTATGAGAAGATTATAGGAGAAAGAGATGATTGCAATGGAGCAACCGGTAATCAATATTGGCATTATGGGGGTAGGAAATATTGGTACCGGTGTGGCCAGAATTCTCTTGCAAGAAAGAGAGTTGCTTGCTTCCCGTTGCGGAATGCGCTTCAACCTGAAAACCGTGGTCGATACGGACTGGGAGCGGGAGCGGGGAGTTGGTTTTGCCGGTGTAAAGATGGGCACCGATGTGACGGAGATTATTAATGATCCCGAAATTGATATTGTTATAGAAACTATCGGCGGCTATGAACCGGCATTCACCTATGTCATGCAGGCGTTGGCCAGCGGAAAACATGTGATTACCGCCAACAAGGCCTTACTGGCCACCAAGGGCCGGGAGCTCTTTTCCCAAGCCCGGGCCAACGGGGTCGATATTCTTTTTGAAGCTAGTGTGGGCGGGGGGATCCCAGTGATTATGGGGTTACGTGAGGGTCTGGTCGCCAACAGGATCCTCGGCCTCTACGGGATCGTCAACGGGACCTCCAACTACATCCTTTCCCGGATGCATCAGGATAATATGGACTTTGCCGGGGCGCTCAAGGAAGCACAGGACAGAGGATTTGCCGAAGCCGATCCCACTCTGGATATCAATGGGGTTGATGCTGCGCATAAATTGGCGATCCTGGCTTCTCTAGCCTCCGGATCCCTGGCGGATTTTGACCGGATTCCGGTGGAGGGCATCACCGGTGTGACGCCGCTTGATATTAATTATGCCAAGAGTTTCGGATATGTCATTAAATTACTGGCGATTTGCCGCTTTGTCGGGGGAAAAGCCGATTTGCGGGTACATCCGACGCTTGTTCCGGAAGAACACTTGTTGGCGGCGGTCAACAATGAGCTTAATGCGGTTTTTATCAGCGGTGATTTGGTTGGCAACACCATGTTTTACGGGCCCGGCGCCGGCCAGAACCCGACGGCCAGCGCTGTAGTGAGCGATATTGTTGATATGGCCAGGAATATACTGGCACGCCCGTGTACCATGAAAAATGGGGAGAGTTTTTTCGGCCTTTCGGTGAACCCGGAAAAGGATCTTCCCCTTTTGCCCCTGGACGAGGTTACCAACCGTTTTTACCTGCGCCTGTATACTTTGGACCAGCCGGGAATTCTGGCCAAGATCTCTGGCGTCCTTGGGGCAAATAAGATCTCCATCTCTTCTGTAGTGCAACTGGAAACCCATGGGGAAAAGGATTTTGTCCCGATTGTCCTTTTGACGCACGAAGCCCCGGAGCATGCTTTGAATGAGGCGCTTATGGAGTTGAAGGAGTTTGCTTTTATCCGCCCGGATATTCTCCGGCTCAGACTTTTTCACGCCTGAGGAAAGAAAGGATTTGCCGTTGGGGATATTATAAAAAACATGAGGAGGCTCTAGTCCATGAAAGAGCAAGTCGAAAAGGCCCTGGAAAAGATCCGTCCCGCTTTGCAGGCTGACGGGGGCGATGTGGAACTGGTTGATGTTACGGAAAACGGGGTTGTCCAGGTCCGGCTCAGAGGAGCCTGTGCCGGTTGTCCCATGGCGACGCTGACGTTAAAAAACGGGATTGAACGCCGTCTACGGGAAGAGATACCGGAGATAAAAAGCGTAGAAGCTGTTTAGTTTAGGCCAGACCTGCCCGTGAAACCCTAAAGGTATACTTGTCGGGCATTTCCATAAGGATATACCCGCAAGGGTATAGCCTTACTGTACATTGGGAAAAAGCGCCGGAAAAAGGCGCTTTTTTTGTTGAACCGGGCAAAAGGCCTGCCTTAGAAAAATTATGTTGACACAGGAGCTTTCTGATAAAAATTTTATATACTGTTATAGGATGCTTAAGACGCCTCCCGAACCAAGATAGCGAGATAAAGGAGGGAAATAAGCTCATGGCAGAAGGCATGAATATTTTTGGGTCGAAGGATTCTCTTTCCTTATGCCTCTTCATCATCTTGATTCTGTGCTTGTGTGGAAACAGGTTCTAAGCCAGGGATAGCCAAGTAAAGACAAAAAACCCCGGAATACCCGGGGTTTTTTATTGTTGCCGCAGGCGTGCGAACAAGTGTAACCAGGCCCTACCCCCGGCGCACATATGGGCGGAGGAATTTCTTTTATAAGAAGGAGTTTTGTCCCGGATTGACGAAATGAACTGAGAATTGCGGCTAAATTCAGGTATGAGGTGAAGGCTATGAAGGTGAAAATTATACTTAATCCCCAGGCCGGGAGGGGGAAAGCCGCCAAACTCAAACCAAAGATTCTGGCTGAACTGGCGAAGTACGGCTACCTTTCCCACCTGGAGGAGACGCAATGGCACGGTCATGCCATAGAAATTGCGAAAAAGGCAGTGGAATCCGGGTATGATCTGGTGATTACTGCCGGCGGTGACGGTACGGTTAATCAAGTGGTTAACGGGATGGCGGGCAGCAAGGTTCCACTTGGTGTTTTGAGCGCCGGCACAGGTAATGATTTTGCTGCCATGATCGGGATGCCCGCCGACCCGGTTGCCGGGATCCGGCAAATTATCGAAGGGGAAACCAAGTGGGTGGACCTCTGCCGCCTAAATGAAAGCTATTTTATTTCTTCGGTGGGCGCCGGGTTTGACGGGCAGGTGGCATATAACGTTAACCGGGGGATACGCTTTGTCCGCGGGATGCCCGCCTATCTTTTGTCGGTGCTAAAAACACTCTTCTCTTTTCGGCTCCACCGGGTAAAAATGGTGGTGGACGGGAGAGAACGGGAGTATAGAGCTTTATTATTCGCGGTTACTAATTCCTGCACCTATGGCGGGGGGATAAAAATAACCCCGGCGGCCAGAATTGATGACGGTCTATTCGAAATCTGCGTGGTGAAAGAGGTTACTCCCTTCGATGTCCTCTGGTTTCTGCCGCTGGCGATTAAAGGGGAGCACGGCCGGTTGCACGATAAAGTTGAGTTTTTCCGGGGACGGGAGATTTATCTGGAAAGTACGACCCCACTCTTCTACCAAATAGACGGGGAGGTTTTCCAGGATACTGTTTTCCGGTTTTCAATGATTCCCGGGGGGTTTCCGGTCCGGGGAGCGGTTCTTACCCCTTCCGCCAATGAAGAAGTAGCAACGGTAAAGGAGGCTTAGTAATGGATTTGGGATCAGTAATGTCTTTGGTGCTTATGGGGATCGTTTCCTATTTAACCGGTGCCATCCCCACCGGGGTCCTGGTGGGGAAATGGTTGAAAGGCATCAACCTCCAGAGGGAAGGGAGCGGTAATATCGGGGCTGCCAACGCCTTTGATACAATGGGCATCGTTCCGGCATTGCTGGTTTTGGCCGGCGATTTTGGCAAAGGACTGCTGGTTCTAGTTCTCACCAGGGCTTTGGGCTTTCCGGCCGAAGTGGAGCTCTGGATGGGTTTTCTGGCGGTAACAGGCCATATTTTCCCCGTTTACCTGCGTTTCCGGGGAGGTAAAGGCCTGGCCACCGGTCTGGCAGTAGCCCTATGGGGCGCACCCCTCGCGGTCCTGGTCTTTATTCCCCTCTGGGCGGTGGTTTTTCTCCCTACCCGCTATATGCCGGTCGCTTCCTTTACGGGGGTTTTGGGAGTGGCGGTTTATGCCGGTATTTCCGGTATCCCCGCCGGGGTTTGTCTCGGCTTGCTGATCGCCGGGAGGCATTTCCCGGAAACTTGGGCCTTTCTGAAAAAGAAATTCTCCCCGGGTACATAAGGATCAAGCGAACCCGGGGAAACCGGTCTGGCGTAAAGCCTCATAAAGAACAATCGCTACGGAGTTGGCCAGGTTTAGAGAGCGTGCCCCGGGGATCATGGGAATCCGGAGGTTCTGCCCGGGGTTCAGCGAGAGGACCTCTGCGGGCAATCCCCGTGTTTCCGGGCCAAAGACCAAAAAATCGTTGGGTTGGAAAACAGCTTCATGATACGGTCTTTGGCTTTTGGTGGTAAAAAAGAACCAGCGGGCGCCGGGATGAGCGGTGAGCAACGCCTGGAAATCCAGGTGCCGCCGGAGGGGAACCAGGGGCCAATAATCCAGGCCGGCACGGCGAAGGTGCTTGTCATCAAGGAAAAAAGCCAAAGGTTCCACCAGGTGCAGGCTGCTCCCGGTGGCGGCACAGAGACGGGCGATGTTCCCTGTGTTTTGCGGGATCTCCGGCTGGTAGAGGACAATGTTGAACATGACCGTTTACTCCTTCGTTTAGTTTTTTGGGTTTCTATGGTCCGGTACGGGTGTGTGTATTTGCGCGCACTCGCAAAGAGTAAGACAATATTTTCTTCTCCATTTTGCCCAATATCCCTTTGGCGGGCATCCCTTTGGCTGGTGAAAAAGTGAATGGCGGGTGGCAGAAGTCAATGGCTAAGTCTATGGCTTACGAAGAAGCCCTGCAGTACATCCACGGGCGCTACCGTTTCCGGATCAAACTTGGGCTGGAACGCATGGGTTATCTCCTTAAGGAACTTGGCGATCCCCACCGCCAATTCCCGGCGGTTCATATTGCCGGGACCAACGGGAAAGGTTCCACCGCCATGATGTTGAATGCGGTTTTGAAAAAAGCCGGCTATAAAGTGGGACGGTATACTTCGCCGCATTTGAGTTCATATTGTGAACGTATGGTTGTAGATGATAAGAATATTCTTCCGGAAAGACTCGCTTCGCTGGTAACCCGGGTTAAGCCGGTGGTGGAGGCCGCAGACTGCCGGCCGGAGATCGGCGCCGCTACCGAGTTTGAATTCGGTACCCTCCTGGCGTTTTCTTTTTTTGCCGAAGAACAAGTGGATATAGCCGTTATTGAGGTGGGTATGGGAGGGAGACTTGACGCGACCAATGTGGTGGATCCCTTGGTTTGCGCGATCACCCCGATTGGCCTGGAACACCGGGAATATCTGGGCCAGACCCTGGAGGAGATTGCCCGGGAAAAAGCGGGCATTATTAAAGAAAAACGGCCGGTGGTAACCGGGTTACAGGAACCCGGAGCATTAAAGGTATTGGCCGGGTGTGCCGCCAAAACCGGCGCTCCCTTTTACCGTGTGGGCGGAGAGATCCGCTTCCGGTTGGGCAAAGCCGATCTAACCGGAACTTATCTGGAATTACAATGGAAAGAAGAGCCGGCAGTGCCGGTACGGTTGAATCTTTTAGGGTCGCACCAGGCGGCCAACGCCGCCCTGGTTTTTGGCGCTTTACACTTGCTGCGGGAAGAAGGTTTCCCTTGGCGGCAGGAGGATCTGCTCACCGGCTTGAATGAGGTGAAATGGCCGGGACGTCTGGAGTTAATTCCAGGGAACCCCTCTTTTTTGCTGGACGGGGCCCATAACCCCCATGCTTGCCGGGTATTGGCGCGGAGCCTTGAAGAACTGTTCCCCCAAACAACGCTCACGGCAATCATCGGTGTGCAGGAAAACCGGCCGGTGGAAGAGATGGCCGGGATTCTCGCGCCCAAGCTTCGCAAGGTTTTTGCTACCCGGATTCCCCACCCCAAAACGGCTCTTCCCCCACGGGTAGCCGCGGCCTTTCGCAGCCATGGCATTGACGCGGTGGAGGTAGCCGATCCGCTACAGGCAGTGCGTTTGGCCGGGGAAGAGAACCTGTCAGCCCGCGCGGCACTGCCTGTCTTGTTTACCGGCTCTTTTTACCTGTTGGGGGAGGTACGCCCATATTTGTTGCCCGGGTGTTAGCAGTTTTTGCCGGATCTTTTTGCGGTTTTTCTGTGGTTTTTGCGCGTGTGGAAGTTCCGGCTAAACTATTGCCAGGAAAACTTAATCATGATATACTTTAAGGGTATGTTTTTCATCACACACGCTTTCGGATCCCGCGCCCAGGTGCCCTGAAGGGGGTGGGTGCGGGGAGGAAGAAAGCGGAGGTATTAACCAAAGGGAAGGAGGTGACCACATGGCAGTTATTTCGATGAAGCAATTACTTGAAGCCGGGGTGCATTTTGGTCACCAGACCAGGCGTTGGAACCCGAAGATGGCTCCTTATATTTTTGCCGAACGCAACGGGATCTACATCATCGACCTGCAAAAAACCGTAAAAATGGTGGAAGAAGCCTATCATTTTGTGCGGAATTTGGCGGCCGAAGGCGGCAGTATTCTCTTTGTCGGCACCAAAAAGCAGGCCCAGGATGCCATCCGTGAAGAAGCCACAAGGTGCGGGATGTTCTACGTCTGCCACCGGTGGCTGGGCGGGATGTTAACCAATTTTCAGACCATCCGCTCACGGGTGGAGAGACTGAAAAAGATTGAAAAAATGGCTGAAGACGGTTCCTTTGATTTGCTTCCGAAAAAAGAGGTCTTGCAGTTGGAAAAGGAACGGGCCCGCCTGGAGAAGTTTTTGAGCGGGGTCAAGGAAATGAACCGGCTGCCCGATGCGATTTTTGTTGTGGACCCGCGCAAAGAACGGATTGCGGTGGCAGAAGCAAGAAAGCTGGCGATCCCCATTATCGCCATTGTCGATACCAACTGCGACCCCGATGAAGTGGATTATATTATCCCCGGGAATGACGATGCGATCAGGGCAGTTCGCCTTCTCTCCGGGAAGATTGCCGACGCTGTGATTGAAGGACGCCAGGGCGAGCAAACGGCAGAAGCGGAGACTGCTCCGGCTGACACGGCTAGCCAAGCTAGCCAGGGGGAAGCCGCGGAAATTATAGAGGAAACCGAAGCAGCGGTTGAACCTGAGGAACCGGCCGCCGAAAAACCGGTGGCGACCAAGAAACCGGCGGCCAAGGAAAAACCGGTAAAAACCAAGGAACCGGCGGCCAAAGAAAAACCGGTAAAAACCAAGAAACCGGTTGCTGAAGAAGAACCGGTAGAAACCTTGGAACCGGCTGCCGGGGAAGAAACGGTAGAAACCGGGGAACCGGCGGCTGCAACAGCTGCGGAAGATAAGTAAGGAAGGATGGCGCCGTGAGCAATTCGCGGCCCTCCTTTTATCAAATTCCATTTTTCTGTGAACAAGTCGATTTTTTTAAGAAAGGAGATGAGTGGATATGAATGTTTCGACCGCGGAGATTAAGGAATTACGGGAAAGAACCGGGGCCGGGATGATGGATTGTAAAAAAGCCTTGATCGAATCCGGCGGCGACTTGGAAAAGGCCGTGGAATACTTGAGGGAAAAGGGATTGGCGGCTGCAGCGAAGAAAGCCGGCCGGATTGCGGCGGAAGGGATGATCACTTCCTTCATTACCCCGGATAAAAAATGCGGCGCCTTGGTAGAAGTAAACTGTGAGACGGATTTTGTTACCAAGGTCGACAGCTTTAGGGAGTTTGCCCGGGAATTGGCAGAGCATATAGCGGTTAACGCCCCAAAGGCCCTTTCGGCGGAAACAGGGAAAGAAGGTCCCTACCTGTTGGAGCAGACCCTGAAAAGCGGCGCGACTGTGCAAGAGACTGTAAACGAATTAGTGGCCAATATCGGCGAAAAGATCACCGTTCGCCGTTTTGTCCGCTTTGAGCGGTCAGGAGCCGGATTGGTCCAGGATTATATCCATATGGGAGGGAAAATCGGGGTCCTGCTGGAAGTGGCCCTGGAGAATGCAGAGGCTGCCGGGGAGGAGGCCTTCTTGAATTTGGCCAAAGACCTGGCTATGCAAGTGGCTGCAGCTAAACCCGAGTATGTCCGGAGAGACGAGGTCGACAAGGAGACCCTGGAGAAGGAAAGAGCCATTTATATGGCACAAGCAGTCAACGAGGGCAAACCTGAGGCAATTGCGGAAAAGATCGCCCAGGGCCGTTTGGAGAAGTTTTTCAAAGAGGCCTGCCTGGAAGAGCAGGTATATATTAAAGACAATAATCTGACCGTAAAAAAACTTCTTGAGGAGGTTGCGAAAAAACTGGGCGCCGGGATAGAGGTTGTCCGTTTTGCCCGGTATGAAAAGGGAGAGGGCCTTGCCAAACGAAGCGATGATTTTGTGGGCGAGGTCATGTCGCAGCTTAATCAGTAGAACAAATAAAGGGAACGCCCACCGGTGTTCCCTTTTTTTGCAGGAGTTTCCTAAGAAAGGGCGAATAAAAGTGACGGGGGTAGAAAATGGATGTATTCACCCAAGTATCGCCGGATTATTCTGAAATTGAGCGGTGAAGCACTGGCGGGCGATAAAGGTTTTGGGATTGACCCGGAAACAGTCAGGAATATCGCCCTGCAGACCAAAGAGGTTGTGGATTTAGACGTTCAGGTCGCGGTGGTGGTGGGAGGAGGTAACTTCTGGCGCGGCCTGGAAGCCAGTAAACAGGGGATGGACCGGGCGGCCGCCGACTATATGGGAATGCTGGCGACGGTCATGAACGCCCTGGCTTTGCAGGATTATTTTGAAGACCTGGAGATGGAAACCAGGGTGCAAAGCGCCATTGAAATGCGGGAAATCGCCGAACCGTATATCCGCCGGCGGGCAATCCGGCACCTGGAAAAGGGCCGGGTGGTTATCTTTGCCGCCGGGACAGGCAATCCTTTTTTTTCCACGGATACCACTGCGGCTCTGCGCGCCGTAGAATTGGACGCAGAGATCGTCCTGATGGCAAAGAAGGTGGACGGTGTTTTCGACGCGGACCCGCGTATTGACCCAACAGCCAAAAAATTTGACCGCCTCAATTTTCTTGACCTTTTAAACAAACGCCTGGGCGTGATGGACGCTACGGCCGCCAGTCTCTGCATGGACAATCACATCCCGATTGTTGTCTTCAACCTGACAGAAAGAGGAAATATTAAACGGATAATAATGGGTGAAAAGGTTGGTACTTATGTAGGGAGGGATGATCAGGATGAACGGTGAAGTCGCTGATATCTTAAAGGTCAGCCAGGAGAGTATGGATAAAGTGATTGAGGGAGCCAAAAGAGACTTTTCAACCATCCGTACAGGAAGGGCAAATCCGGCCATTCTCGAACGGGTGCAGGTGGAATGTTACGGCTCCCTGACACCGCTCAAACAGATTGCCGGTATTTCTGCACCGGAACCGCGGTTGTTGGTGGTTCAGCCGTGGGATAAGTCCATCATCAACGACGTGGAGAAGGCGATCCAAAAGGCGGATCTAGGTTTGAACCCGACCAACGACGGAACAGTTATCCGTCTGGTGATCCCGCAGTTGACTGAGGAACGCCGTAAGGAGCTTGTCCGCATGGTAAAGAAAGATGCGGAGGAAAAAAGGGTACTGGTCCGGAATATCCGCCGGGAGGCAAAGGAAAAGATTAAGAAACTGGAGAAAGACGGGCAAATCTCTGAAGATGAGAGCCATAAAACCATGGACGAAATCCAGAAGCTTACTGACAAGTATGTGGCAGAGGTCGACAAACTGCTGGCGGCTAAGGAAGCAGAGATAATGGAGGTTTAGTCTTATTGAGCGCGGCAGAAACTTCCGGCAGGCAACTACCCCGGCATATTGCCATCATTATGGATGGTAACGGGCGCTGGGCGAAGCAACGGGGATTGCCCAGAACCGCCGGTCATCAGGAAGGAGTCAAGCGGACGCGGGAAATTATTGAAGAGTGCGGCCGTTTGGGAGTGGAAATCCTGACTTTATATGTGTTTTCCACAGAAAATTGGCGGCGGCCGCCGGAAGAGGTTTCATTTTTGATGGGGCTCTTGGAGGATTCCCTCATGGACGAGGTGGAGAGGATGCACCAGCGGGGGGCAAGAGTCCGTTTTCTTGGTCTCCGGGAAGGGTTAAGCCCGCAACTCGCTGCAAAAATGCGGGCGGCGGAAGAGAAAACCGCCGGCAACACCGGTCTGAACGTAAATTTGGCCATAAATTACGGGGGCCGCGTTGAGTTGGTAGAAGCCCTGCGGAGGGCGGTGGAAGAGCATGGAGAGGACTTGAAAGCCGGGTTCGATGAGTCCCTGTTGGAAAAGTATCTTTTCACCGCCGGCCAGCCCGATCCGGACCTGGTCATTAGAACCAGCGGGGAGCAGAGGATTAGCAATTTTCTGCTCTGGCAGATCGCCTATGCCGAACTCTATTTTACCCCTGTGCTCTGGCCGGATTTTGACCGTACGGAACTGGCAAAAGCCATTGCCGAATACCAACGCCGGCGAAGACGGTTCGGCGGGGTTGAAAGTGTTGCCAGTGAAAGAGCTGAAAGTAAGGAGAACATATGACGAAACGGATTATTACAGGCATAACCGGAGCTGCGCTCCTTATATTATTGGTCATCAAGGGCGGCCTTTTCTTTGCCGCCGCTGTGGGCCTAATTATAGCCGCCGGGGTTTGGGAGTATTCACGGTTGGCCGGCGCCTATGGCAGGGAGGCCGATTTTCTTCTTTTGCTCTCGTTGAGCCTGCTTTATTTCTTAGGCCGCACCTTATCCCTTTATACTTCCTGGTTTCCGGCGGACGGGTTAACCGGTATTGCCTTGCTCCTTTGCCTGTTCTTCTCTTTCCTCCTGGCTTTGCGGAAATATGACCGCATGCTCGGGCGGAAAGGGCTGTTAACCTTCTTTACAGTTCACCTTTTTGGACTGGTCTATCCCGGGATTTTACTGACCTATGCCGTTATGATCCGGGCTTTTGCACCGCCTCTCGGTACCGAGGTTCTGCTCTTGGTTTTCGCCGTTGTCTGGCTCAATGATACCGGGGCCTATTTCACCGGCTTATGGG